>Ga0207419_1000927_pt1 | contig 24054 bp, 17 predicted proteins | sample ElkSloMetagenome_4_FD_184723 | JGI IMG/M metagenome (GOLD analysis project Ga0207419, IMG submission 184723) | Hot spring microbial communities from Elkhorn Slough, Monterey Bay, USA - MD2A (version 2) | ecosystem: Environmental > Aquatic > Marine > Intertidal zone > Estuary: Microbial mat ... | reverse complement strand
AAAATTCGGAACCGCAGGGGCCGGTTGGGTTTTGCAGAGAAGACTGACCTTCGATAAAAACCACATCGGGATTTTCATTTTTGTAGCACTCTACAATAGCATGTTCAATTTCTCCCGAAATAAAATCATTTAAAGTAGAGTCGAAGATAAAACCGTATTTACCACCTTGCATCCAACCTGTTTGCCCTGTGTAAAGCATGTGTGCATTTAAGCCCACTGCGGAGACGGCTTCATTGATAAAGCGTGAAGTGGTGCGCTTGCCCATGTTGCAATCTGTACCGATTACTGGTATTTTAGGGCAAGCCACTTCAGCGATTTTTCCTGTCCAAAAGTGTAGTTCTTTGTTGTGCTTGGGTTTGCGAACATCAATTAGATCCACATTATATACCTCGGCTAATTCCACCAAATCTCTATTTTCGGTCAAAAACTCATGCAAACCACTCACAATGGATAAACCTGCTTTAATACCCGATTTTATGAAAGGTTTCATATCTTCAGGTAATACGCCACCTTTGGTGGCTATACCTACTATTAAGAAATCTGCCTTTACAGGAGACTCATCTTTAAAGGTTTCTATGCTGGCATACACAGGAATGTTCCGCTTTTTGCCATCCAACACCTCGCCTGCGTCTTTGCCCGCGTGCTTGTGGTCTATAATGCCGACTATTTCGTAACGTTCTGTGCCTCTGATAAGGCCGTGTGCAGTTTTTGCTTTGTAATGATCTAGAAGTCCATTTGTAAGGACTATTGCCTTTCCGTCCATTTTAAAAAATTATGATATTTGCATCAAAATTAGATGAGGCTTACGAAATAAACTATGTATGAGAGGATTTTTTATTTTTTTTTGAAGAAGTTGTGATGATTGGGCGCACTCTATTGAAATAAAAAAAGCTGACAAAACTGCCAGCTTTCTTCTGTTGAGAATGTTCTTTTTTTATTCTTCCAATCTTATTTCTTTAGACTCATAGGTCTTGTTTTTTCCTAATGGAAAGTTTAGCCCGAAGTAAGGCATAAAAAAGTGATCTGCCTTAAAATCGCCACTTTCTTGCAGAGAATAGGTCCAACGGTAATCTGCCCCAATCATCAAAAATTTGTTGATTTGGTAAGTGCCTCTAACTCTTGCCAAAGAGCGATCATCTAAAGTGGTAATGTCTTCAAGATTGACCAAGCCTGTTTTTATATAAGAAGCCGTTAGTGTTAAATGATCGAACATATTGATCAATTCGGCATTGAGTTGTAGCATTGCAGGGCTTTCTTCGCTCACTTCATCAGGCATCAATAGACTGCCACTAACCCGTACTTTGTCTAAGGCTGTAGCTGAGAGTACGCCGTAAATTCCTTGCATTTTTTCAGCAGTGCCCAGAGAAATCATTCTCAAATCTTTGTTCATTTCGTAGCTGGCATCAAAGAATTGAGGTAAAAAGTGATCAGAGTACCAAAGTCTATCGATTCGCGCATCTACATTCAATAAATTACCTATAAAATTCATCTTAGCATTGATACCGATGCTCAAACCATCGCCTTGTTGGTAGCCATCTGCCAAAGGGGTGCCATCTGCCGCACCACTCGTTATTTGCGTATCAAAATAGGTAGCCAAACTATCGGAATTGTTGCGCAGTAACTTAGCGTATTGCACCGCGCCCATTACGGTAATAAAAGGAATTTTCAAGAAAGTTACGCCCATATCAGCACTCCAAGCACTCATGCCCTGATCAAAAAATACCGTTTTATTGCGAACTATGGTTTCTTCATCTGTTAACTCTACTTGCGAGGTTTGATCTCTGTCTGTTACATAACTTCCTCCAAATTCTAAAGACCTCACTACAGGGATAGGCGTTTTTGCAAATGGCCTCACATAGGGCCTAATACCAAGTAAATTGAGTGAACTTACATTTACATCACTGTAAATGCCTTCTACCCCGAAAATTCCGGCTATTCTTACATCAAAGTTCAAACCTAGCTTACGGCGCTCAAAGCTAACCGCATTGGTGTAATTGTTCATTAAGATGCCATACCCCAAATAAGCACCTGTAATGTCGCCCATTCTAATGTAAAAAGGATCTCTCTTTTTTACACCATAGCGCAAGTAACGTATCAACCGCAAGGCGCCCACTCCCCTTTCAAACTCCTCAGTTCTTAGAGAGCCATCTTCTATGTTAAATAAAAGTGGAATGTCTAAGCCTAGGCCTAACTTGCCAAATGCGAGTTCTGGTTGCAGCCTCATGCCTACATATTGCTGGTCGCCTATTTGAGTAAATCCAAAAGCACTAGAGAACATGCTTGAGCTATCATTACCACTAAAAAAAGCATTGGCTAAAAAAGAAGCGTCCATGCTTGTGGGCATCTCAGCGTTGGCAGGAGCTTCCTGCTCTGATGCTTCATCAAAGTACTTAGAAGCATAATCTTCCTCTTGGCCCAGTGCCTTAAACACTAGGGAAACCATCAAAAACAATAAAGAAATCGTGTAATTCAGTTTCATAGTTTGTTCTTAAATTATAAATCGTGTCTATCCCCCAAGTGTGGAGGAGCAGCATTTTGATACTTGATTGCGCTGTGTTAACGAATGTAAATCACCTTTTATGACACAGAGCTGCCTCAGAGAAACCATTAATTACGGGGAAGTATGTTTTTGAGAAAGAATACAGTATATTCCACAAAGAAAAGGCACCGATAAGGCCAACATAATATGGAAGAGATCAGCAATTACATAAATAGGGAATTGAGGCTTCCTAAAAATAGAAAGCAGATCCAGAACGTAAACTATGCTACAAGCGAGGTATGCGCCCAAATACCACGCTCTACAGGACGAGACGTTGCCAAAGCTGTGGTAGGTGCTCAGAGTATTTTCGGGGCTTAGAGTAGCTCGGCTGCAAAAGAACGTTTCAAATACCGCTCAAGATTGCAGCCTTAATAAAAGACAATGCCGTGGCTTTAGAGTTGATAGAAACCAAGCAATACGGGCAAGCACATTCATTTATCAAAAACATTAGATATCCCCAAGAGCACTGGCCACATAGAATTTTTTGCTACTGTCGATTATGTCATTCCCTTTGAAAGTGAAACAGATGCCTTTCAAATCGCCAATCATTCGCAATGTGGCTTGGCTGCTAACGTATAGACCAACAATGTAAACCAAGCACATCAATTTTCTGCTAAGCTGCTGTACGGAAAGGGATTTGAGAACTCCATTCGGTGGTATAAAAAAACCAGGTATAGGTGAGAGGTTGGAATATATGCACTAGATTTCTTTACTGAGCCTTAAAATATCTGTATAAAAACTAGCGAATAAATCACTTTTATTACACGCATAAGAATCTGTGCGCTCTTAAGATGCTTTTACAAATCATTTGTGGGTAGATTTCGTACAATTTTCATGACTAACCTGATTACTTTTTAAGGGCAATTAAACCAAACCTAACATTTAAATAAACTAAACAAACAACGATGCCCTATATCACAGATCCTGATTTGGCCTTTTTGCAGCATAGTGAGCAAGAAGAGCTAGATGTATTGGTAAACTACCTCACTAAACTACCTAATGGAAAAAAGCGGTTCAACTCTCGCTTAATGCAATACGAAAGGGTAGACAAATATTTTCCTGATCACAAGAAATATTGGAACCTAATAGCCGCAGAAATACAGTATTTTGGAGGACACTTTTTTGCCAACTTCATTACTGGCAATGGCGTGCCTTACCGCAGTATGCTAGAAAGGGTTTGTAAAAAATCCGGAATAGAATACGCCAGCGAAAAGTCTACAGAGAAGCTAGAAATCATGCTATTATCCAAGGTTTTAATGGAATCTATGAAAAAGATGCCTTCCCAAGAACTACAAAGTTTTATGAAAGAGCTCAAAATAAATCCGCATGATTACACTAGGCAAACCCTGAGCAAAGACATTAAGAAAATAATAAGGCGTGAGAAAATTAAACCAAGGGTAATTGGTGTATTGTTGGCCAGCTCAATTGCCAAATTGGCCATAAGCAAAACCATGAAGTTTAGCCTATTAAAAGGTTTAAAGATTGGCGCCCATAAATTTTTCTGGGGCAAAACCATTGCCTTATTTACAGGACCCTTCGGAGTAGCCCTCACCACTACTTGGATCCTAAACGATTTGGCAAAGCCAGACTACAGAATGATGATACCAATTGTAATACAAATTGCGTACATGCGCATCGCAACAGAAGAGAAAAGGCAGTTGAGTCTATCAGCTGCCTAATATTTTTACTTTTTAATTTGTTACATAATTGTTAAATTTATGTAAACAAGTCTCTTTTTTTCGTTTTTTTGCATTGTAACAACCGTAATTTTTTATGCTTTATTTTTTGGTCATCATTATTCCATTTACCGCTTACATGGCTTACTTGATACGCCAAAACAATCAGTACAAAAAAAATCATGTAGAAATCTTGAGAGGTTTGAGAAAAGTAAGCGCACAGCTTTCTTTAAAAGAAACCTCAGTTTTGGATGAATTACAAAAGAGAAGCTACATTGTAACAAACAATGCCATAAAAAGGACGGAAAATTATGTGACTGCGCTCGAAGATATTCTAGAAATACAAAAGCAAAAAGTAGTTTCCAACACCTTTAAACCCAAAACCCAAAAGCTTACCACTCTAAAAAAACGAACGGATGTTTTACTTGAAAAAGTCAATAGCAGAAAATCTCCAGTTCTAACTAAGTAATCATTGCTATACTGCCAGTATAGCATTATCCTTTAAATCAAAATTTAAAATTATAGGTAAACGAAGGGATAATGGTAAATAAGTACAACTTTACCGCCTCAGTTTTGGAGCGATCCTCGCGGCTTTGTCTAAAAACATAGGCATATGTATTTTTTCTGTTGTACACATTATAAATAGAAAAATTGAAACTGCTTTCATTTTTCTTATTTACACTCATCTTTCTGTAAAATGTTGCAGAAACATCCAAACGGTGTACCGGTGGCAACCTAAAACCATTTCTGCTGGTGTAATAAGGTACAATAAATTGGTCTTTCTCATATTTGCCAACAGGAAAACTGTAAGCCAAGCCTGAAGCAAACATCCAATTGGCAGAAATCTCCAAATACCTATTTACCTTGTAACTGCTTACTATTGAAAGATTGTGCCTCCTATCATAAGAGGTTGGATAAGGCTGATTGTTGTTGATGCCAGGTATGTCGCTCACTGCTTCAGATAATGTGTATGACAACCACCCCTTAAACCTTCCTTTTCTTTTCCTGAAAAAAAACTCTGCACCATAGGCCTGTGTGCTGCCGCTTAAAATCTCCGTTTCTAAATGATCATTAAGCAGCAAATTGGCAAGCGGCTTAAAATCTATTTGGTTTCTCATAAACCTGTAATATGCCTCCACAGATAGCTCATACATGTTGTCATTCAGGTTTTTAAAAAAGCCAAGAGAATATTGATCTCCGATTTGTGGCTCGATGTAAGAATTTACAGGAGCCCACATATCTACAGGGCTTGGCACATTGGTATTAGACAACAAATTAATGTATTGGCGATTTCTGTGGTAAGCCAATTTGAATGAACTATTGGCACCAAGCAAATATCTTAAGGTTATTCTTGGCTCAAGTCCTAAAAAAGTATTGAAACGCTCGCCTCTTTCATATCTAATGGTATCGACAATGTTTTCTACAGATGTACTTGGAGAAACAACGCGCTCAGTATCATAAAGATATTGTAGACCAGGGCCTGTATTATCATACTGCGCATAACGCAATCCAATGTTCAAAGCTAATTTTTTGGCGATTTCTTGCTGATAGCTAATATAAGCGGCCAATTCTCTCGTGTAAGAAGGGGCGATTCTTCTTAAAGACACAATCGAGTTTTCATCTAATGGTTGTATCTCTCCAAAGAAAAATCTTTGGCGGTTTATGTCATAGCCCATTTCAAATTGATGTGTGGGATCAATGTACCAGGTAAGGTTTTGTTTGAGGCCATATTGCCGCACATTGTACCTGCTGCTGTAAGCAAATTCTTCTTGTAAAGAAACTCCGGACCGTGTTCTAAAATAGCTGCCGTAAGCCGTACTATTTAAAAACAGATTTTTTGAAAGAATGCTGTTCCACCTTACAGATAGCGTTTGGTTTCCCCAATTAACGTTGTAAATGTCCCTAAAACCAAAGCGATCCCTGCCTAAATAGCCTGAAAATGACAAGCTGTTTTTGGGAGATAATCTGGTATCTAGCTTGATGTTGAAATCATAAAAGTACAGCGCATTGGCACTAAGTGAATTGTTTGGAATGGATTTCACCAGCAAATCTGCATAAGTGCGCCTACCACTCATTATAAAAGAAGTCTTCCCTTTTTTTAGAGGCCCTTCTAATGTTAGCTTGGTTGACAAGCTGCCCACACTTCCCGAAAAATCGAACTCTTGAAAGTTGCCTTCCCGCAAGCGTACATCCAATACACTGGAGAGTCTATTACCATATTTAGCCGGCATGGTACCTTTGGCAAACTCAATTTCCTTTAGCAAATCTGTATTAAAAATGGAAAAAAGGTTGAAGAAATGAGAAGGGTTTAAAACTGGGGCCTCATCTATTAAAATGAGATTTTGGTCAGCACCGCCCCCTCTAACAAAAAGCCCTGTAGAGCCCTCAGCTCCTGACTGTACGCCTGGTAAAAGCTGTAGAGCCCTTACCGGATCTGTGTCACCAAAAAAAGAGGGCATTTGCTGGGCAATATCTTTTGTTAGAGAAAAATTACCAGTTTTTAAACCACTTACATTAATGTCTTCTTTCTCTTGCTTACCTTCCACTACTACCTCATTAAGCTGTAAATCGACAGGTTCCAATTTAAAGTCTAGCCGCCGGTCTTGGTACAAATCTACCTCAATATCCTTAGGTCTATAGCCTATATAACTGAGTTTTATAGAGTAAACTCCTTTTGGTAGGGTAAGTGAATAAAAGCCATACAGATTTGTCGTGACTCCTGTAGACTTATCCAAAATCAATAAGTTTACTCCTATCAGTTCTTCGCCGTTTTCTGCATCTATAATTTTACCATTGAGCGTGGCAGTATATTTTTCTCTTACCAATACAATGGAACTGCCTCTCACTTTCCAATCTAAATTATTGCCCGAACATATTTCATTTAAAAGTGCTTTTAGCGTTTTCTTCTCGTACTTACCTGTTAGTTGTTTTTCTGGCAACACATCGCTGCTATACACAAAAGAGACTTGGTAGGCATTTTCAACCTTAGTAAGTGCCTCAGAGAAAGTATTATTTTCAAAAGCAACAGAGGATGTTTTATCTAAAAAAGGCTGCGCTGCTACTTGCTGTACCCACATGAACAGGCAACAGCATATCGGTACAATTAGCGAAAAATGGGAACAGCCTTTTAAGTGCATCTAATCAACAAAGAAAGATTTTTATTAACGTTTTTTTGACAACATTGAAATTAAGGGAAAAGCTTAGCAGAACTCTAGGCCATATCTTTATTTTAATATGCTATCAAACTAACCTTAGAAATCCCAACAAATTTACAGATAGAATAATTTAGGCAAAGAATATTTTTGACGAACGGCACAAAAAAAGGGCTGCCTTTTTATAAGCAACCCGATGATATATTTCTACTTTAATGTTACATGAATTTTACTGATTCTGAAAGGCGGTTAACTCCATATAGCTTTCCAATTTTCCTTTTTGGTTATAATTCTCAACTTTAACAACTCCGGCACCCTCGCTTAACCATTCTACAGATGAGCTTTCAAATACTTTTTTTATACCCATTATCTTGGTTTCTATCTTGGTATCATAAGTTAGTTTGTAACACTCAAAAGAACCTGCAGGAGTGGTAATGGTTTCTGTTCCTACAACTTTGCGGTTGTATACCGAGGTTTCTGTTCCTCCACCCATAACAGCAGACATTGCCGGATTGTCCGACTCTATTTTTACTGTAAATATCGCATCTTTAAGCGTTTCTCCTACAGATAGATTTTGAGGCACCTCTAGGTCATCTCCCTCAAAAACCACTTCCATTTCACCTGCACCGCCTGCCTGGGCCATTGGTGGCATAAAACGGCTCATGTCCATTTTAAAAACACCATTTTCGCAAAGCATTTGAATTTCATTGTTAAAAACCTCCTTATCTTTTTTATCGAATAAGGTAACATCTGCCATCATTTCTACTCCACTCGCAGTTTGGTTAACAGATTTGATTTGCATGCGCTGTTTCGATTGATCTTTACCCTTAGCATTGTAGTTGGTATGTTCTACTACAGTGCCCTCGGTATAGTTGAAAAACGGATTGCAATTTTGTGCAAAAAGTCCAATTGTGGTGAGTAAAGATATGGCCGATAATAAGAATAGCTTCTTCATAAGTGATTTGATTAAATTTATCTCTATATAATTTCAAGTTTTTATTATTCTTTTTGAGAAAAGGTAAACAAAATACTAAAATTATTTCATTCTTCCGCTTTTAATCTAGCCAGTATTTTATCGCCACCATTCTCCAAAATCTCTTTTGCTAAGGAGGTACCGAGCTGAGAGGATTCTTCTACACCCGCACTCATTTCCCTTACAACAAAGGCTACGCCATCGGTATCTATAATGCCGCCTTGCATATGTATTTTACCGTTGTTTAATTGTGCATGTGCAAAGGCAGGAATGCTACAACCTCCCTGTAATTTTTTTAAAAAAGCCCGCTCTGCACTCAAACAAGCCGCCGACTCAGTATGATTCACAGCTTTGATTATAGCAGCCTCTACTTCTTTATCTAAAGTATCGGCTACTTCTATTGCCACGCTACCTTGACCTACAGGCGGCACATATTTTTCTACAGGCAACTGTTTTACAATCATATCATTATAGCCCATTCGGTGTACTCCTGCAAAGGCCAACACCAAGCCATCGCAATGCCCGTCGCGCATTTTTTTTATACGTGTTTGTAAGTTTCCTCTCATGTTTACCACGGTAGCGTTTGGCATGTATTTTTTAAATAAAGCTGTTCTACGAACCGAAGAGGTGCCCAAAACAGGGTTAGGCTTTTTCATTAAATTTTTATCATCCGAAACAATTACATCATTTACCTGCTCTCTTTCTGTAAAAGCAATGATTTTAAAATGTTCTCCCAGATCAGAGGGCAAGTCTTTGGCACTGTGCACGGCCATATCGATTTTACCTTCAAGCAACTGGGTTTCCAGCTCTTCGGTAAACAGACCTTTACTGCCAACTTTAGCTAAGCTCCTATCTAAGATTTTATCGCCTTTTGTTTCAATTTCTATAATGTTGGCCTTTAAACCTGCTTCTTTTAATAAATCTGCTACATAGTATGCTTGCCATAAGGCCAACTTACTACCTCTCGTTCCTATGTTAATGGTCTTTTCCAATTTGTGTTTCTGTATGTTCAATAATCTCATTTTCTTGGTCAGGATGAAACCACGTATAACCTTGGTCTTTCCTGAACCATGTCATTTGTCTTTTGGCAAATCTACGGGTATTTCTTTTTAAAAGCCTCACGGTTTCTTCCCAGTCGTATTCTCCTGCTAAGTAACCATAAATTTCTTTGTAGCCCACGGTCTGTAAAGCGTTGGTATGCTTAAAGCTTTCGACGCTTTTTGCCTCGTCTAAAAGCCCTTCAGAAAGCATCTGATCCATTCTTTTGTTAATGCGCTGATAAAGTGCTTCCCGCTCTCTGTATAAGCCAATTTTCACAATTTTAAAATGCCTTTCTTTTAAGTGCTTTTTCCTCAGAGTCGAAAATTTCTCGCCAGAACTTCTTATGATTTCTAAAGCGCGCGTAATGCGTCTAGGATTGTGAATATCTATTTGCTGATAATACTCAGGGTCTTTTTTCTCAAGTTCTTTTTGCAATACTTCCAAACCAAGGGTTTTTAGCTCTTTTTCTAGTTGAGCCCTTACTTCGACAGGCACTTCGGGGAAATCGTCCAAGCCTTGGCATACCGCATCTATGTACATACCTGAGCCTCCTGAGAGCACGACCAAATCATGCTTTTTAAATGATTTTTCTAAAAGCATCAAAGCATCCTTTTCGAATTTTCCTGCATTATAATCTTCAGAAAGCGAAAGGCAATCTACAAAATAGTGCTTAATGCCTTCCATTTCTGCTAAAGTGGGTTTTGCTGTTCCGATTTGTAGCTCTTTGTAGATTTGCCTAGAATCTGCATTGATTACCACTGTATTAAAATGTTGGGCAATTTTAACGCTCAATGCTGTTTTGCCAACCGCTGTCGGTCCTGCTATTACTAACAAATACTTTCTTTGCTTCTTGGCCTCGGTTAACTCCATGCTATCTGACAATAACTGAATTTTATGCCATAAAAATAAACAAACTGATGTTGATTCATAAAACTAAATACTGCGTATGGTCTATTTAAAGCACTTATTAAGAATTGAATCATTTTTTTAAATAATATGTAAAGATTCGACAGCCTCAAAAGCATCATCAAGTTATAAGTTGCCAAAACATTAATTCTCATGAACCTTACTATAGATATCGGTAACACAAGAGTAAAAGCAGGTTTATTTAAAGATGGAGCCCTGACTGAACTTTGGCAAGGTACAGAACTACCCTCTTTTATAAATTTTTTGAAGGGGATGCCCTTGGAAAAAGCAATAATATGCAGTGTTAACAATCGATTTGAAAAGATAATTGAATATATTCGCATAAAGCATCCGACACACATACTAAATAAGGCCTCTCCCTTACCTGTAACCAATAAATATGCAACACCAGAAACGCTCGGCATGGATCGGCTTGCCGCTGCGGTAGGTGCTAAGCAAACTTATCCCAACGAGCATAACCTAGTAGTAGACTTGGGCACTTGTATTACTTATGATTTCATTACCGAGCATGGAGAGTACCTAGGTGGGGGCATTTCGCCGGGTATGTTATTGAGGTTCAGGGCGATGCATGAGTTAACCAATGCATTGCCTTCTGTAGAACTAGGGAGCGCACCAAATTTTATTGGAAACTCTACTCAAAGCTGTATGCAATCGGGTGTTTATTTTGGCATAAAACACGAGCTAGAAGGAAATATTAGAGAATACCGAGAAAAATTTGGACAAATTAATGTTATTTTTTGTGGTGGAGACGCAAATTTTTTTGAAAGTAGCTTAAAAGCTACCATCTTTGTAAATCAGCACCTTACGCTAATAGGGCTTAATAAAATATTAGAAGGCATTTAAAATCATGTCTCTTTTTTTACTAGTCTGATATTTTATTTTTAAAAAGCGACTTTATTCATGTCATTAGTGATTTCTAGAAATATAAAACAAGTCAAATTAAACTTACTGCTAACCTTTTTTTGTACACTTAGTGCTCCAATGGTTTTGGCACAAGGAGGTAATTCACCTTTTTCTGTACTCGGCGTTGGCGAAGTGATCAACCCCGGAAACATCAGAAACGATGGCATGGGAGGTATGGGCATAAGTGCACCGCACCCTTTGTATGGTAATGTGATCAACCCTGCAAACCTAGCCTATAATACATATACTTATTTTGATGTTGGCGCAATTTCAGAATATAAAACAGTTAATGAGGGCGAGTTACAGCAGAAAGATTTTGGCGGTAACCTAGATTACATTTCCTTCGGGTTCCCTCTAAATAGAAATTGGGTAACTGGCGCTGGACTAAGGCCTTACAGTTTGGTCAATTTCGAGACAAACACCACTGAGAAACTTCCCGATGCACCTACTTTTGTAGAATATTCTTATGTATATGAGGGAGGCATTAATCAGGTATATTGGGCCAACGCCTTCAGATTGTTCAAAGGATTTACGGCGGGCCTTGAAATTATCTACAACTTTGGTTCTCTTAGCACTTCTTCTTTTAGCAATCTTACTGGTGCATCAAGCTCATCGAATATAGAGTTTTTAAAGAGGACTGTGGTATCTGACTTTTCATTTAAGCCCGGCATTAATTATTCTGGGAAAATCAGCGAAAAGATGATCCTTAATTTTGGCGCTACCTATGCTTTTGGTGCTGATTATAATGTAAAGCAACACGAAGAAATCATAAGAAATTATTTTACAAGTCAAGAACTCAAACAGAGAGACACCTTGCTTAACAATGTAGATGGTTCTATTACTATGCCTGCAGAATTGGGCATTGGCTTGAGCATAGAAAACAAATACAAATATTTGATAGGCATCGACTTTATAAGACAGTCTTGGTCAAATTATGAAGACTTTAATGGAACCACAGGCCTGTCCAATACTTACACGTATAGGTTTGGTGCCGAGTGGGTGCCCGATATTACTTCGGTTTCTAGCTATCTTAAGCGTGTTGCCTATCGCGGTGGACTATCGTATGAGCAAATACCTTTTACCTTAGATGGACAGCAAATTGAAAAGCTATCTGCCAGCATTGGTTTCTCATTTCCGGTAAATAGGGGTTTTTCAAATTTAAACTTTGCTGCTATTTATGGGGTTACCCAAGCGGGAGACAATACAGAAAACATATCAGAAGAGTTTGTTCAATTTAAATTAGGCTTAACGGTAAATGACAGGTGGTTTGTAAGAAGAAGGATAAATTAACTTAAATTATTTAACCATGCGCGCACCAATTCTAATTTTTGCTTTAATTTTAAATGGCGTTTTGCTTTCTCAGATAGTAACTGCGCAAAGAATTAACTGTGAGAACGATTGGTGTTGGGGAAATGAACCTAGAAAAGCCAAAGAAAAATATGCCTTATTTGCTGATGGCCTTCCCTTAAGGGATTTTAAGAGATCTGAAGTTGCATTTGACTGGTTGGTAGGAAACGTACCTCAGCTAAATAAGGATTTATATATTAAAGGAGAATGGCTCTGTGAAGCCTTAATCGAGTACGAAAAAAGGCAAGGAGAAAATCAAGTAACAATCGAAAAATACAACAACAAAATACAAGAAATAAAAAAGTTAAGGGATAAATATTTCCCAGGTTAACAAGTAAATGCAATCAATTGATGGATTGATTAAAGGATAAATAATTAATTAAACTGAGCACAATTATGAAAACACTTCCTCTGTTAGCGTTAATAACGTTTCTTTTCTCTCAAATAGCCTTCGCCCAAAGTGATGGCTGCGAAGACGGCTGGTGCTGGGGCGCCGACCCAGGTACAGCTAAAGAAAAATATGCACTCTTTTCTGATGGTCTTCAATTAAAAGACTACGACAATGCCGTTGCCCCTTTTAATTGGCTTCTTGAGAATACACCTAACCTTAATGTAGGTCTTTACATTAAAGGTGTTGACCTTTATGAGGAGCTCATAAAAAAAGAAGAAAAAGGAGGTAAAGATCAAGAAAAAATACTTACTTATCAAGATAAGGTACTTACACTTTACGATGACCGTATCAAATATTTTGGTGAAGAGGCCGACGTAATAGAAAGAAAAGGCCGTAAAGTATACTTCTACTACAAAGACAGAAAAGACCCCGACAAGTGGAAAAAAATGTACGATGTGTACAAGAGGTCTTACGAGTTAAATGGCAAGAATTCTTCGCGCTCTAATTTCACTTTCTTGATGCTGTCTATAGTAAACCTAAAGGCAAGAAAGAAAATGACTCAAGATGAAGTTCTTACCCAATACGAAGATATTTCTGAAAAAATTCAAGAGAACATCAGTTCTACCAAGGGTGCTGAGCAAGATAAGTGGATTGATCTGCAAGATAAAATAGATGATCTTTTGTCTAAAGCAGTTACCATCGATTGTAACTTTGTTCGCGAGAAAATGGGTGATAAAATAATGAACAATCCTGATGATATTAAAACAGCCAAGAGAGCCATTAAATACATGCTCAACGATAAGTGTACTGATGACCCTCTTTTCTTAAAAGCTGCTGAAAATGTATTTGCTGTAGAGCCTACTGCAGGTTTGGCAGGAACCATCGCCCAAAAATATCAAATAGAAAAAGACTACGATACGGCTATTGAGTGGAAAAGAAAGGCGATAGAATTGGCAGAAGACGATCCTGAAAAGCAAGCTGAACTTGCTTACGATATCGCTTTATTTAAAAGTGTTCAAGGTAAAAAAATCGAGTCTAGAAAAGAGGCCATGAAAGCCATAGAATCGCATGAGAGCATTGCACCAAAAGCTTATGAATTAATAGGCGATTTGTATATGAGAAGCAGTTCTGAATGTTCAGATCCTAATCCAGTAAAAGCCCGTGCCGTATTTTTAGCAGCATATGACATGTATGCTAAAGCTGGTAATTCTTCTAAAATGGCACAAGCAAGAGAGCAATTCCCTTCAGTACAAGATATCTTTACCATGGGTATGCAAGAAGGCGAGTCTATCTCTGTAGGCTGCTGGGTTGGCGTAAGTACACAAGTGAGAAAACGACCTAGTAATTAATACTAGTTAGAGGAAGATATTTAAACTAGAACAATTACAAAAGCGATTGATTTATTTCAATCGCTTTTTTTGTTTACCAAGAAGTAAATAATCAAACCTACTAGTACGGTTACCAAACCTGCAGTAGATTCAACGGGCCTATCTCTTAGGATAAAGACCAACGTCCAACCCACCAAACAAAGAAAGATAAATGGAGTAAAGGGATAACCGGGCGTTTTAAAAGGCCTATGTAAGTTTGGTTTCTTAATCCTAAATACAAAAAGTCCAGCTACTGTTAAAAAAGTGATTAAACTAAGGGTAAAACCAGCAAAAGTTAGTGCTTGATCAAATGAAGAGGAGAATATAAAAGCCAAGGTAAGCACAGCTTGAAAGAGCACAGCGTTTTGTGGAATACCATTCTTCGTTTTTGATAGAAACCTGAAAACTTTTAAATCCTCGCCCATTACCTGCATAACCCTTGGGCCAGCAAAAACCATAGCGCTCACTGTAGAAATCAACAATAATGAGATAGTTAGCCCCATGAGCTTACCGCCTGTTTCACCAAATATCTGAATGGCTGAAATATAACCTATTTCCACCTGTCCTTCTAAACTGCTCATGGAGGCAGTATACAAGAAAATAAAATTTAGGAGCACGTAAAGTATCATTACTAGCAAAGTCCCTTGTGCAAGCGCTTTAGGCACATTAATTTGGGGATTTTCCATCTCTCCTGTTATATATGCGGCGGCATTCCAACCTGTGTAGGCGTAAGAAACAAAGATGAGGGAAACGGCAAAAGCTGGCGAAAAGAGCGTGGCTAAATCTCCTTCTACTGGAAGTAAAGAAATATTTTGCGGAATTTCCACAAAAAAACCAGCGAGGATAAACAGGCCTATCAAAATCACTTTTATGGTAGTAAATAAGTTCTGAAATTTACTACCAAAGCTTTTGTTAGTACCATGCAAAATAGAAACGCCTATTACAATAATAGCCGCCAAATAAGTAGGATTGAGTTGAGGGAGTACACTGTTGGCGTATTTCCCTAAGGCCATAGCTGCCAAGGCCGTAGGCGCTGCAAAACCCACAGTAGCAGAAACCCAGCCTGCTACAAATCCAATAGAAGGATGGTATATTTCTCTCAAAAAATGGTATTCTCCGCCGGATCTAGGAATACAAGCGGCCAATTCACCATAAGACAAAGCGCCGCAAAGTGCGGTAATTCCACCAACAACCCATAATGCCAATAAAGGCAATACAGATTTGATATCTATAATTTGGTAACCCAAGCTAGTAAAAACGCCAGTGCCTATCATATTGGCCACCACTATGGATGTGGCCGTATATAAACTAATTTTATTTTTTGTGGCTTTGCTATTTGCTGTAGACATAAAAATTATGATTTAATAATTTACCTATGGAGGAAAATTACGATGCTAAGAATGATGATTGAAGCTTACTTTAGGCTTTAAATGCTATTGGTCGGCAAGTGTACAAATTTAATTATGCGGGCTTAAATACAAGTCTCAATCAAAAATTAAAAAAGCAAGGTCTAATTCATAGACCTTGCTTTTTATACAGTCTACAATTTCGATATCAATTCGCAGCTATAGTAGCACCTCCTTTCAAAGATGATAGATAGGAAATCAAATCTGCAAATTCTTTATCTGACATAGCCCTGTACAAACCGGAGGTCATTAAAGAATTCTCGAGTTGCTCCATGCTTGCAACATCTGCCCTGGCAAGGATAGTGCTCATCCCACCCATTTGCCTAATTTGCATTTCATTCTCCGTTTTACTGGTTATGTAGCCCACTATGCGAGAACCATCTTTCATATTGACCACATAGCCCTCATAGCCAAAATTGATACCCGCATCCGGATAAACAATTGCGGCATAAAAACCATCTTTTGAGAGTTTGTCACCAATTTCTGATAGATCAGGGCCAAAGCTTACTCCAACACCATTTACTTGGTGGCAAGTACTACACAACTTTTCGAAAACCATTTTCCCGTTAGAAACAGAACCCTCCATGGCTAAGATCGTTTCTTTATCTGGCATATCTTCAGAGGCGTCGCCTTCTAAGTACTGTGCGGCTATTTTTCTTACAGAGCCCTTATACGCCCTAAGCAGCGTATTGGCAGCAGTGGCAACCAAAGGATCGGGCACTTGATCGTTTTGCAACATAGCCAATAGTTTATCTTCTGCCACCCAACCTGTGCCAATTGCCTCTATAGCCTTTTTCCGCACATTTAGCGATTCATTTTTATCCATTGCAATTTCTTTCATGTATTTCCAAGACTCATCATCGCCCAAATGTGCCATGGCCGTCATGGTATTGGTCACTACACTTTCATCTTCAGAAGTGAGCAAATCGTCAAAATAATCTAAACCATACTGATTTCTTAAAATCCTAGTAGCTTCTATGCCGATTTCACTACCTGCCGAGCTCAGCATAATGTTCTTCAACTCGTCTTTTTGATCATTGAGTTGGTATTTTTTTACCAAATTGATATACTCAATAGAGCCTTTATGCTTTTCGAGCACTGTATATAGAGTGTTTTTTAATGAGCTTGAAGAGAGCAATACATCAGGACTGATATGATTGACAATCAATTCGTTGATATATTCTTTTCGGGGATGTTCGGATGCAGCCATTTGCGTTAGCAATGCATCTTTAGGCTGTTTCTGATGAAAATCCAGAGCCCTAAAATATTTGTCTAACATTTCTTTTGATGCGGCAGGATGTTGCAATAATTTTGCAATATGAGGCAGTGTTTGTTTGGTTCTTAATCTCCACACCAATTCTTGCCCTTGTGGCGTATTCCATTCATTATCAACTTCTTGCATCCAAGCTTCATAACAAGCATCAGCATTTCTATCTGCTGCTAAACCAAGCGCTTCAAGCATCCACCTATCATTCCCTTTGTAATCTACAGCTAATTTGGCCCACAATTGAGGCATTGTGTTTTTGGGCAAATAGGTGAACGTAACAGCGGCTTCCCGCTTCATGGCCGCACTTTCATCTTCAATGGCTTTTTCTACTACTTTGGCAAGATCATCATATCCAATGCTTCTAGCGATTCGCAAACCTGTTAATCTAATGTCTTCGTCGCTATCTTCTAAAGCCATGTTGATGTATTTTTCTGCCTTACCCTCAATATGAGCCAAAAGCCACAACGCCCTAGCTTTTTCCCAGGCTATTTCGCTTTCTAGTAAAGTATTAAGGGCAGCTTCAGCAGCCGTTCCCTGCTTTTTTAAAGCTTGCCAAGCAATGTAACGTGTAGCCACATTCGGACTCTTTAAAGCACTAACCGCCCCTTCAGGGCTACTCGTATCTATTTTATCAACCTTATAAGGTGTATTTGGCGGAGCGATTCTGAAAATCCTTCCCTGTTGTTGGTCTCCCGCTTGGTGTCCACCTACACCTGGATCGTACCAATCGGCCACAAAAAGAGAACCGTCAGGCGCTATACAAACATCTATAGGTCTAAACCAAGAATCAGAAGTGCTTTTAAATATATTTTGAATAGATGCATCAAAGCCAGCACCCTGTTTTTTTACTGGATAAGCCCTCACCACATTGGGGCCTGCATCTGCATGGATCATTTCTCCTTGAAAAACCTCTGGTAGCAACTGCCCTTCGTAGATTGTCAGTCCTGCGGGCGAACCTGCTCCCGTATACAGTAAATTAGGAATCACGCCGGGACTATTTTGATGCCAATGTCGCTTTGGAATCTCCTCGTGCATGCCAGTTCTTATGGTTTTCCAACCGGCACCCGTTATCTCATCTTTATAACCGTAATTCCCTTTTTCTACAATATAATTGACCCTTACGCCTTTGTTGCCGTCATCATCATTGTCTGTCTGCCATATAGCACCATAAGAGTCTACGGCGGGCTCGTAAATATTTCTGAAATTATAGCCAATCACTTCTAAGTTCGAGCCATCTATATCGCATCTAAAAAGCATACCTTCTCTGTAAGGCTTGCCACTATTGTTAATAATATTGCCTTCAGCATCTTTAATAGCATTACCGTTTTTGTCCTTTATCTGCTTACCTGCGTTACCGAAGTTGAAATAAAATTTTCCATCTGGCCCAAAAGTTACCGCATGTAAACCATGGTCGTTTTGATTTCCACCAATACCCGTAAACAGCAGTTCTTTTTTATCTGCCTTATCATCGCCATCCTCATCAGTAAAAACATACATGTTGGGACTTGCTGAGACAATTACCTTATTTCCAAAAACAGCGATACCAAGTGCTACATTTACATCTGGGCCTTGGTAAAAGGTCTTGCTCACGTCTGCATGCCCATCTTGGTCGGTATCTTCCAAAATAACGATTTTGTCTCCTGCGGCTATGGTATCGTTGTCTACATTTAACCTGGGCCTATAATTAATGCCTTGGCATACCCATACCCTCCCCTTGGCATCAATATCCATATTGGTAGGGTTCACCACCATGGGTTCTGAAGCAAATAAAGTAGCCTCTAAGCCAGGATATACGTCGAAACCAACCAATGCATTTTCAACGGCCCTCTTTTCTTGCTCAGATAGTTCCTGAGGCTCATTTTCTACTTTTTCTGTGCTGCTACAAGCATTAAACAGTATAATCAAAATTATACTTAAGTATAATTTCGTTGATTTTTTAAATTGATAATTCAAGGAATTATTACATTCTGATTTACCTTTCATTCTGTGAGTATTAATTGAAAAATGAATTCCCCAAAATAATTACAAATATCTTTTATGCTGTCATGCTACCCCACTAAAGTTTATTTTTTATTGCTGAGCATAGCCTTCTCACTGACAGGATTTAGCCAAGATAGCCAACCATACACATTTGAAAGGCCTTTGATGGGCTCCCAATTTCTATTTATTTGCTATGCAAACGACTCTGATTTGGCATCACAGACTGCTCAAAAAGCTTTTGACAGAATAGCCGAGTTAAACGATATCTTGAGCGATTATCACCCTGAAAGTGAAATTAACCAGTTAGCACAAAAACAGAAGCCGGGAACCCCTTACAAAGTGAGTGATGATTTGTGGTATATGCTCCGAAAGGCTAAGCGCATTTCTGAAAATACCAATGGGCTGTTTGATGTGACCATAGGCAATTGTACCAAACTTTGGAGAAGAGCTAAAAGGAGAAAGGAATTTCCTGAAGAAGCTGCTTTAGCGCATGCATTAGAAAACACAGGATCAACAAATTTTGAGTTGATTTCTGAAACTCAATCGGTAGTATTCGACAAACCTGAAATTAAACTGGATTTTGGTGGTATTGCTAAGGGTTTTGCCGCCGATGAGGCTTTTAAGATTTTTGAGGCTGCTGGTTTGGAAAGTACCATGATTGATGCTGGCGGTGATATTTACTGCGGTAAAGCTCCACCCGGGAAAACAGCCTGGAATGTGAAAATTATTTCAGGACTAGGCAATGACACTTTGTATGCATCCTTAAACTATGCTGCTATAGCCACTTCTGGAGACTTATACCGCTTTTTAGAGTTGGATGGAAAAAGGTATTCTCACATCATTAACCCTTTAACCTGTATGCCTATTGCTGAACGGGTTGCTACCACAGTAATAAGCGAAAATGCAGAAAAAGCCGATTTTCTTGCTTCTGTTGCTAATGTAGCTGGTATTGGGAAATCCATAAAAAGAATCATGCGAAATTATCCCAAATCATACGTTACCGTTTTTAGTAAAAATACGCATAAAATTAGGAAAAAGAGCTATGGCAATAGGCAATTAAAAAAGCTTATTACACGGCAATAAATGCCTAAAAGGCACCTGATATACATGTTGCAACATCTTTTTGCAGCTGATTATAAAGCAGTTTTCTATCAAATTTTAACCCTAAGCCATAGCTTGTTAATAAATCAAAATCAAACAAGCCAATGTTAGATGTGTTAATGAGTTGTTAACTGTTAAAAATCTTACAAGTTCAGAGGATTTTATTACATAAAAAAGAATGATTCGAAAAACCTCGACTGTTAACTTTTACCAAGTTTTCTTACTTTAGTAACTTTTAAGAAAGTATCTTAAAGAAACACCAACCAAACATGCGTACAAAACGATTTTTTTTCTCGCTTACCTTTCTTTTATTTTTTCAGTCTCATCATATCGCTTTTTCTACCAATAAGTATGCTCCAAAAAAAGAGAGTAGTATAAAACAGTATTATCAGCAGCTTTTATTGAATAATAAAAATCTAAAATTACCTAGCCAATCTGCATTTGAAGTGGCTATGACAGGCTACCTATATTTAAAAGAAAATGCGCAGCTAAACGAAGGCAAGCAGCTATTGAGTATTATTGATTTTAGTAAAAAATCCTCGGAAAAAAGGTTTTGGCTTATTGACTTGAAGCAACTAAAGGTACTGTACCATTCTCTTGTTGCGCACGGCAGAAACACCGGCATTGATGTAGCAAAATATTTCTCTAATACGCCAAGCTCTTACAGAAGTAGTTTGGGATTTTACACTACAGGAGCTACTTATTTTGGAAAGCATGGCCTTTCTCTTTATCTGCACGGCCAAGACAGAGGTTTTAATGACAAAGCGAAAGAAAGGGCCATTGTAATGCACGGTGCGGATTATGTAAGTGAAAAATTTGTAGAAACCTATGGCAGGTTGGGAAGAAGTCTTGGTTGCCCCGCCCTACCTATGAGTAACTACAAAGAAATTATCAACACTATTAAAGACGGCACCTGCCTTTTCATTTATTATCCGTCTCAAGATTATTTAAAGAAATCTACAGTGCTTACTACAGCCAATCAAAATAAAGATACTTATTTGACTAAGGCTTATGAATAGAAAAAGGCGACCAAGTTTGACCGCCTTTTCTTGAAATACATCATAAAGTAATTTTGGTTACCATCCATTACTATTTAAAACGCCTTCATCTTCGAGAGTAACTTGTTCGGTGATCACAACTTCTACTCTCCTATTTAACTTTATTTCTTGCTCGTCGCAATCTCCACCTTGGCTACAGCCGTTTAAAGGGAACTGCTCGCCATATCCTAACGTGGATATTCTATTTGGGCTAATACCTTTCTTAATTAAATGGTATCTGATGTAACTAGCCCTATCTTCAGAAATGGAAAGATTATCAGAAGCCCCACCTATTCCATCTGTATGTACTCTTACTTCAATATTGTATTTAGGATAACTCTTTAAGAAAAGTGCTAATCCGTCTAACTCATTTTCATCTTCAGGCGCGATATCACCTTTATTAGAATTATAAGTGGTGCTCTCTAACAAAAACGGCAAGTTAGGTGAAATCCTTCTTAAGCCAAAATCTTCAATATAAGTGGTTGTAGTAGGCTCAAAAGTATCGACTTCTTGCTTCTTTGAAAAGAAGCCGTTTAACTCTATGCTTAATTGATATAAGTTATCTCGCTCTAATTTAAAGATGTAGCTACCATCAGGCATAGTTTGCACAATAAATTCTTTGAGCGCTTTGGTATCGTACAAAGTAGCATAGGCTCCTGCAATTGGTGCACCTGTAGATTTGTCCTTCACATATCCCTTTAATATCAAGTCGTCTTTCTCAATTACAAAGTCTTGGGTCTTTTTTAATGTCTTTTCAAATTTACCAAAAGTAGATAACTTGGCCGCTTCCTTAGTGATGTAGCCTTTTCTCATAATCTTAAGAACATAAGATGCATCTATATCTAACTTTACTCTGTAGTTTCCATCTGCATCTGTTGTACTTCCTACTATCTCACCACTATTTTTTTCCGCTAAAACTACGTAAGCATCTGATACTGCTTGGCTGCTGTAAGCATCCTTCACGGTGCCATTCAGGTAAATGTTCTTTGTGAATCGGTAAATGTCAGAACCACCCTCACCATTGTCTCGGTTAGAGCTAAAATACCCACTGTAACCCCTATCATCAAAGGTAATTGCAAAATCGTTTTTATTACTGTTTATGGGAAAACCGAGATTTGTTACCTCGCTGTTTTCATTTTTTAGGTCTACCTCAAAAATGTCTAGGCCACCCAAACCTCCGTGACCACTCGAGGCAAAATATAGCAGGTCATCTTCAGTAATAAATGGAAAAATTTCAGCTTCTGCTGTATTAATCCTTGCACCTAAATTTTGGGGGGTAGACCATTTACCGTTTTCATCTAGTACAGAAACATATAAATCTGTTTCGCCAAAACCACCTGGCATATCTGAAGAAAAATATAGCACATTCCCTTGTTCATTAAGAGAAGGGTGCATTACATTAAAATTGTTATTTTTCCCATTAAATACGAAAGCCTGTCTATTGATCCATTGATCGTCATCTACGGCCTGTTGAGTAAAATAAAGGCTAAATTTATCTAAGCCCATACCAGAACGATTGGCCCTAGTGTACACCATGTTTTTTTCATTATTATAAAAGGCAAGTGGCCCTTTGTGATACCCACTGTTTAGGTCAGGATAAAAAAGTGTAGGGCTGGTATGCGTGCCATCTTCCAAAACTTCGCTAAAATAAAGCTCTCTGTAATAAAGGCTATCAGGGTTATATATACCGTCTTCAACGTAAGGTGGCTTTCTATCAGATACGAATGCCACTCCGTTTCTGTACAGCCTGGGCGCAAAGTCAGATTTAGAAGAATTGAATCTTAAAATCTCGACTTCATATTTAGAAGAATCTTGGAAATGTATGGCGATGTTCTCAATACTTTCTAGCTTGTTATCTACCCTTGAATCATCAGGTTTATCTTCCTTGTATTGCTCAAACCACTCTCTAGCCTCAGAGTATTTACCGTTCTGCTCTAGTACTACACCAAAATGGTATTTTACTACAGGATCTTGATTTTCAACAAAAGACTCATAATCCATAAACTGTCTGTACATGTACTCTGCATCCTCAGGTTGGTTAAGTAATCTATAACACTCGGCCAATTGTAGTTTTATTGAATTATTATCGTCTTCCTTTTGTAGGGCTTCTAAATAAAGCTCTGCAGCAATACCGTAAGCATCTCTTTCAAAATATTTATCTGCTTTTTTTATTAAAGACTTAACAGGGTTTATGATTTGGCCATTTACAGTAATATGAAATAGCATAAGATAAACAAAAGGCAGAATTATCTTTATTTTTCTCATGATGCTTAGCGTTAGTGATGATGGATATATATTAATTTGGGTTAAATTTATCTTGAACTATATGTAAAAATTATTTTCTGAATAAAACAAAAGTACCCTAGATTCATAGCAGAAAGCAATTTTTACTCACCTTTCGTTCTATTTTTTAGAAAAATCCAGGCGATGGTGCTGAATCACCGGCACTAAATATCCTAAATCTATAGTTAATCATGATTTCATGTGAGCCCGAACTTACTAAACTTAAACCACTATTAATGGGTAAATCATAAGCATAGCCCAACTGTAGTTGATTGGTAAGCTGTATTTGTGTAAGAAAGTTTAAAGAGTTAAGGTGTCTGTAAGAAGCTCCAAACCAAAAAGTCTCATTCACCACAAGTGTGGTATTGATATCGAACTCAATACCTTGACCTTCTCTATATCTGGCCAATAATGTTGGCTTTAACTTTAAGTCGTTGTTCAAATCTACGATGTAACCGGCAGAAAACATATAGTGCCTTACCTCTTCTATACTTACCACTTCCTCTGCCTCAGTACCATTATTGTAAATACCTAAGTTAGGAATGGAAAAACCTAGCACAAGGTTGTCGCTACTATAGTACAAGCCTGCACCGAAAGTAGGCATAAAAGCAGAAATCTCTCCCTCAGGAAAATTGGGATCATTAGGATGAAAAAGATTATAATT
>Ga0207419_1000926_pt1 | contig 24067 bp, 19 predicted proteins | sample ElkSloMetagenome_4_FD_184723 | JGI IMG/M metagenome (GOLD analysis project Ga0207419, IMG submission 184723) | Hot spring microbial communities from Elkhorn Slough, Monterey Bay, USA - MD2A (version 2) | ecosystem: Environmental > Aquatic > Marine > Intertidal zone > Estuary: Microbial mat ... | reverse complement strand
GTCTGGATAGATATGGAACTGTGCTTTGGGAAGTTTTTTGCGAAATTTCTCAGCATGTTCGAGAGGAACGCAATCATCATTTTCAGAAAAGAAAAAATGTGTATTCAAACATTGCTTCGTCACATTGGAAAGATTTCCCCCAAGAGCGAAGCCATGAACGAGATCTTCTCCGACAAGACTATTGTCATAGGGAGCTGCCACAAGAAATACTCCCCCTAGACGCTTCGGGAAAGTATTGTGTGCGAGCCACTTTGCTAAAAACCCCGCTCCCAAGGAAAATCCTACAAACACGATGTCTTTTTTCAAAAGAGGAATATAACATTCAAAATGAATAGCCCATTCTTTATACTGAGCATTCTCGCTTTTCGGCATGCGAGGGCGAATGACATCAAAATCATTTCCCAATTGTTTATCTAAATATTTTTTATTCCAACTCACGTACTCTTCCAAGGAAATCTCCCTATTTTGTAAATATTCGATATACTCTTCATGCTTTTTAAAAGTCATTCCTCCATGAATAAAAAAGAGTTGTTTTTTCATAAAGCTTTCTTTTTAATTCTTTACTTCTTCCACCTTTACCTCAATAACTCCCGCGCCAATCGAAGCAATCTCTTGAAACGCTACTTTATCCAAATCAATAATACGATTTTCTCCAAAAGGCCCCCGATCATTTATTTTTACCATAACCGATTTCCCATTTGCCGTATTCGTTACTTTAGCATAGCTCCCCAGAGGAAGCCACGGACTCGCTGCCGCCATAGTTCCGGTATGAGCATACCATGTACCAAGTCCCGTATGTTTTTTCCCCAACTTCACATACGTTCCTTGAGTAATCTCTTGAGTAATCGGTTCTTTTGTAATGCTCGTTTCCAAAAGCGTTCGTTTTACTTCTTCGTCATTATGATAGACAACCTTATATACAAGTTCTTTTTCTCCTTCAACTCCTTTTTGCGTCACTTTTCGCTCCCGCCACCCTAACTCATCATCTTTTGTCTCGAGAGTTTTATATGCGAGAGATTCATATTCTTTTTCTTCAACAACCTCCACCCGAACAACTTCGATTTCAGCCTCATTTTGCAAAAAAGCTTCTTTGTCTGGAAGAATAAAATCATCTTCTCCAAGTTGGATTTTTTCTTCAAGAAGAAGTTCTCGAGCGGTATTTACTGTTGTTTGTATTTCTTCTTTTTTTCCTTCCAAAGAAAGAGTAATGGTTTTCATCCGATCAATGGAAATATGCATTCCCGAAGAAAGATCTTCATTAAAAGATGGAAATACCTCATCACCAGTACCCAAGGAAATATCCTTCTCTTCTAAAGCCTCTCCCACCGTGGATGCAAAACTCGAAAGCAGTATTTCTGATCCACCATCATCACTGAGATAAAAAAAAGATGCTCGAGAGACCTCTTCAAGACCATCCTCACTTGCACGAGCATTGTCTAAAATAACTTTTCCTCCATAGAGTAAGAGAAAAAGCAAAAGACCCGAAACAAAATACCATTTCTTCCTCTGTATCACTTTTGGCATGTTTTTAGTATACCACCCTATCCCTCCACTCGAAACCGATATTGCACGGCTTCGGCAATATGATGGGATTGGATTTCATCTTCTCCTTCGATGTCTGCTATGGTTCTCGCAGTTTTAATAAGGCGATAGTATCCTCTCGGGGAAAGTCTGAGTGTCGTGATGGCTTTTTTGAGGATTTCTTTTGACGGGTCATCGAGCTGACAATACTCTTCTATCGTCTTAGTAGTAAGTCCACTGTTGAGGGAAAATCTTTCTTTGGCAAAACGGGCAAGCTGTCGATTACGAGCATTTTGTACTCGTTTCCGAACATCTTTACTTTTTTCTCCTTGTGAAGATCTTTTTGATTGGAGTTTTTCTACTTTAAGTCGAGGGACTTCGATCTGAAGGTCGATACGATCAAGAAGTGGTCCGGAGAGCTTTTGGGTATAGCGCATTCTTTGCATACTTGAACAGCTACACATCCTCTCCGGATCTCCTGCATTCCCACAAGGACAGGGATTCATCGCTGCTACGAGCATGAATTGTGCGGGAAAAACGATGGATTGTTTAGCACGAGAAACTGTTACAAATCCTTCTTCCAGAGGTTGTCGGAGGTTTTCCAAAACACTTCTGGAGAACTCTGGAAATTCATCAAGAAAAAGAACGCCACGGTGTGCCATGGTCACTTCTCCTGGACGGGGGTTCGATCCTCCGCCGATAAGCGCTACGGCACTGGCACTATGATGAGGTGATCGAAAAGGTCTTTCCGTAAGAAGTGCTTTCTCAGTAGGGAGTTTTCCAGAAACAGAATAAATTGTGGTCACTTCCAGGCTTTCTTCTCGCTCAAGACGAGGAAGTATCGTTGCCATAGCACGGGCAAGAAGCGTTTTTCCCGAGCCTGGAGGGCCTGAGAGGAGGATGTTGTGTCCACCAGCAGCGGCTATTTCCATAGCGCGTTTTGCATGTTCTTGCCCTCGTATAAAAGAAAAGTCTCCATCCAACTCCTCTTCATTTTCTTCTTCCTCCTCCAAAGAAAATTGCGAAGGCTCTACTACTTCTTTTTTTTGAATATGAAAAGCGAGTTCTCGCAAAGACCCCACTCCAACAACATTAATTCCTTCTACGACACTTGCTTCATGAGCATTCGCACGAGGAACAAATAAATTTTGGATACCATATTCTTTTGCGCACACAGCCAAAGAAAGCACTCCGTGAATTGGTCGGAGCTCCCCCGAAAGAGAAAGTTCTCCAACAAAAAAGGATTCTTTCCCTATTCCTTCAATCTGCCCTGAAGCAACAAGAAAGCTCAGAGCAATAGGAAGATCGTACAAAGGACCTGCTTTAGGAAGATCAGCCGGGGCAAGATTTACCGTTACACGACCATGCGCATAGGGTGGTGAAAAACCACTATTTTTCAAAGCTGATTCTACTCTATTTTTTGATTCCTTTACGGCTGTATCCGGAAGCCCCACTACAATAAAGTTCGGCAGACCACTTCCAAGAATATCCGCTTCCACTTCCACTAAATTCCCTGAAAGCCCCACAATTGCTCCTGAGTAAATACTACACGCCATAAAAAGAAAAATTTATATACCTTTAGTATAACACATCCCCTTTAATAAAAAGTTTTTTCCAAATAAGAAGAATAACTCCGAGAATAATTACTCCATCTGCCACATTCCAAAAAAAATATCCAAAAAAAGGGAAGATGTCTCGAACGCAACCAAAGAGAATCCTATCAATACTATTGGAAAGTCCTCCAAAAAAAAGAAGAGACCAACCCAAAAAATCAACCTCCCTATTCTTATACGATAAAAAAGTCTTATACCCAATCAAAAAAAGAATGAAAACCATAAACACCCCTCCTACCCCATTCCTAATAAATTGCCATCCAAAGGCATGTCCTTCATTGCAAATACGAACAGACGATGCAGAAAGAAGCTTTATCCCCTGATCCAATCCCAGAGTAATCGCTCCTACAAAAAATCGCCCTTTACAAAAGACGATTTTTTGAAAAACATTTCTCCACCACACAATCTTTCTATTTTTCTTATTCTCCCGCACACACTTTTGCTTCAGGAAAAGCACGGAGTCGATCTTCAGGAATGAGTTCTCCACTTTTTTCAGAAACACCATAAACCCCCTGCTCTATTCTCAAAAGAGCATCATTAATATCTTCTAGTCTCTTTTCGAGTGTCTTTTCCATAGCAAGATCTGTTTGATAGTTCTCTACTTCATGGGCATTATCTTCTGGGTCTCTTCCGATATCCTCAAACTGAACCTCATAATCTTCTGGATCTTGTGTTGCTTGAGCAAAACGAGAAAGATCGTGCTCAATACGCTCTTTTTCTTCAAGAAGCTTCTTCTTCATCTCTTCGATAAATTCTTTTCGATGTTCCATAAATTTGTATTATTATACTTTAAAGTATATCGCATTTTTCAAACACTGCCTAGAGTATACTACAAAAAGATATTCTGTAAATGACGAATATCTTTCTTTTTTCCTTGTTCATCAAGTTCAACGATAACTGCATCAAGTTGATATGGCAATTGGGATCTTTCAGGATATTTTTTTCTATATGAAGCTATTGCTCGTTCCAATTTTGCAAGTTTATCTCGCGTAATACTCATTTCAGGAGGAAGAACTTCCTTATCTCGCATAACTCGAGTCTTTACTTCTACAAAAACTAGCCTTTTTTCTAATTGAGCTACAATATCAATTTCTCCGACAGCATACCCGCGATCATTTCGAACATTTCTCGAAAGAATACGATACCCTCGCCTTCGAAGAAAGGTACATGCCATATCCTCTCCTTTTGATCCTGCTTTTTTTATTGAAAAAGAAAACAGCATGACACCTTTTCTTCTATTTTGTTTTTTAAGAAATAATGATTTTCCCTCCTTATCTCTTATAAAAACACAAAAATTCCCTCTCGGGAAGTCTCTTCTCTCTATTGAATGGATTGGTTACCGAGCGCCATGAGCGCCGAAAATAATATTCTGGGTTCTGTGACGCCCGGTTTTTGTTGTGGTTAAACATCACTCGAGTGCTTTCTATTTTGACGGGTGAGGTTCAAAATAGTGACTCTTTTGATGTGGTGTCTCTCCACACATGTCTCCCCGGCCCCCGGCTTTTTGCCTTGTTTTAAGGTACTGTTTTTTTGTTGTTTCTTTTTGTTTTTTGAGGTTTTTTTATTTTTGTTTTCCTCTACTATACATTGTATAGTTTGTAGCACGATTTTTGAACGGGAGGGGTCAGTAGAAACGTTCCGATTGCAAATAGGGGGAAATTGCAACCGGGACGTTTCTACCGATATTCCGGACGAGACAGATTGTTAAAGTTCTCTTACTCAACTATGTCTAGTATAGCACATTTCCTACCCTCTTTCAAGAAAATTTTCTTACTTACTTTAAATAAAGGATTTTTTACTTTTTGCTCTTTGCTTTTTTGCAGATTTTTTTTCTTTCTTTTTCCTTCTTTAAAAAAGAAATTCTTTTTTTTAAGGCTCTATAGGGCCATCCATTTCGACCACCTCATTTACAATGGCATCTTCTTTTTCTAATTGATCAATGGTATCCAATAGAGCTCGAATAGAGTCCTTATGTGTTCCAATAATGAGCTTATTCTCTAATGTTGCGTAATCAAGAGAGTATAATCCCATTTCATCAATATTTATATATCGTATTGAAGTTGCTTCATAGACTCCATTTTGAAATATATAATTTGAAGGAAAAATAACTTCTTTTGGATAGAGAGAAGCTATAAGCATAGCTCCTTCATTTTCTCCGCTATTTCTCATATTATTTCTTGTTCGAGCAACATCATCAATAGAAACGACAATTCCAAAACGAACACCGACCTCTTCTACACTTGCGACAATATACCAAGACGAGATATCTACTATTTTTCCAAGTGACTCGACTAGACGAGGGAATGTTTGAGTAATATCCACAGATTCTTGTGTGTCCGCATCAACAAAAGTAAATCCAAATACTTCCCCTTCTAAAGAATCTTCTAGCTCTTCTCGAATACTTTCTATCATTTCAGCAAAGGAAGCTTCTTCTCCTCCTATTTCAACTGTATTTATCGTATAAGCATCGTAAGAAATAGATGGTTCCACTGGAAGAATCTCTTCAAGAGGAATAATTTCAATAGGAGGCTCTACTGGAGGTAAGGGTGTTTTATCACGATAGTATGTATCCCAAAAATAATATCCTCCTCCAGAAAGAATCACTATAAAAACGACTATCGAGAAAGAAAAAAGTATCTTTTGAAGAAGAGATGGTCCATAGGAAACTTTTTCATTTTCTATTTCTTTCTCTTTTTTTTGCTTACTTTCTGGAAATGCCTCTGCTTGTTGCTTCCGAATTTTTTGCTCTTTTTGAGTTCTTTCCTTAGAATCATTTTTACTTCCTTGTGAAGCTAAAAGCGATTCTTCATCTTTTTTGACCGTCTCAGAAAAAGCCTCTTTCTCATAAGGAGACTGCCCTTCTCTCTGCTGTTTCGGAAAAGGAATTACTACCGATTCTCTTGTCTCTCCATGAACTAGTGTTTTTTCTTTTTCTCCGCGACTATCTTCTCGCACATTTCTATTCTCCCTCATTTTCCCAGGTAAAGATGGATTTTTTTGAAAAGAAGTCTCTTTTTTAAAAGCACTGTTTCTTCCATTCTGTGTTTCATCCAAAGATACCTGTGTTTCTTTTTCATCTTTCTTTTCTCTTACACCAGTCTCTTGAGAAAAATTCTGAGATGCTGTTTTTTTCCACAATCCTTCTTTTTGTTGCAAAGGAGTATTATTCTTTCTCGAAATCTCTTGAAAAGAAGGTCTTTCTTTTTGAATAGAAAGATCTTCTTTCGAATAAAAATTTTGCTCTTCAGATTTTGGAGAGATTGCCATTGAAGCTGGAGTTGGAGTTGGAGTTGGAGTTGGAGTTGGAGTTGGAGTTGGAGTTGGAGAAGACACCTCCTCTTTTGGTAATGTATTCTTCTGAATCACCTCTTTAAATACTCGCTCTCTCTCTAAATCGTTATCTTGTTTTTGAGGATTTCCTGAAGCTGATGCTTGAGGTGAAGCTGGTGAAGCATCCTTTCCCTCTTTATCCTGGGTTAAAAGGACAGCATCCTTCCGAGCAGTCTCTCGCACCATCTCTTTATCATCAAAAATAAGAGTTTCTTTTTGAATTTCTTTTTCTTTGTTTTGAAAATCCAAAACCTCTTCTTTTGGCTTTGGAAGATGAGTAAAGAATGGTGAAGTTTCTTCTTTCTGAGAAACAAAAGAATCTTCTTGTTGGACTTCTTTCTTCTTACTCTTTTCAGGAGTGACTCCTTCTTCAATTTTTTCAAGATCTTTTGCCATCGTCCGTATTGATTGAGGATCTATAGCTCCTTTTCCAAAAGCAGAATATTTATCTGAAAGATCACTTGAAATAATTTTTTTTTCTTTTTGTTTTTTTCCAAACATACCAAGAGATAATACTTTATAATACTATTATACCTCTTTCAAAGACTTTCGCAAATTTTTTTACAAAGAGCTTGAATTAGCATCCTTCATGGATAAATTTATCCTCCCAAGATTATCTATTTCAACTACTTTTACAGCAACGATATCTCCCACTTTTACGACATCCTCAACTTTTTCTACTCGATCTTCTGAAAGTTTTGATATGTGAATAAGTCCTTCTTGTCCAGGCAAAACCTCAGCAAATGCGCCAAAATCCATAATTCGAGTAATCCGAGCGTTAAACATTTCCCCCGCTTTGATTTCACGCGTAAGATCATCAATCCATTTCTTTGCTTTTTCAGCATCTCCTTGATCTATTGAAGTTATGAATACTGAACCATCGTCCTCTATATCAATTTCCACGCCTGTTTCATCAATAATTTCATTTATCATTTTTCCTCCAGGACCTATAACATCTCGAATTTTTTCAGGATCAATTTGCATAGTGATAATTCGAGGCGCATAAGGTGACATCTCAGTTCTATGTTGAGGAATTTCTTTTTCTATTACATCAAGTATTTCCATTCGATTATTATGAGATTGTTCGAGAACATCTTTGAGCATTCGAGTTGTAACGCCATCAACTTTTACATCCATCTGTAGAGCTGTTATCCCCTCTCTCGTTCCAGCAACCTTAAAATCCATATCTCCAAAATGATCCTCCAATCCTTGAATATCACTCAAAACCTTATAAGAAGAGGTTCCTTGTGTTGTATCAATAATAATACCCATGGCAATTCCACTTGCAGGAGCTAGCAAAGGAACTCCCGCATCCAAAAGAGCAAGAGAAGATCCACAAACAGACGCCATGGAAGAAGATCCATTTGATTCAAGAATTTCACTCACCATTCGTATTGTATAAGGAAAACTTTCTTTCTTTGGTAAGAGTGGCTCCAAAGCTCTTTCTGCAAGAGCGCCATGTCCAATCTCCCTCCTTCCTGGACCCCGCATCGGCCGCACTTCTCCAACAGAGTAAGGGGGGAAGTTATAATGATGCATGTATCGTTTTTTTGTATCATTCTCCTCCATAGAATCAAGGATTTGCTCTGCTCCTGGAGCCCCTAAAGTAGCAACGGTCAATGCTTGTGTTTCTCCTCGTGTAAAAAGACCACTTCCATGCGTTCTTGGAAGTAAGCCTGCTCGACATGATAATTTCCTTAATTGTGAAAGAGCCCTTCCATCAGGACGTCTTTCTTGTTCAAGAACATTTCTGTGAACCAGTTCATCAGCAACTACATCAATGATATGAGAAGCTGCTTCCTTATTGTCTTCTCCTTCTCCTTCATACTCATCCACAAAAGTAAATACTCTTTCACGAATAATGCTGAGTTGTTCGTATTTTTCTGCCTTAGAAGATTGAGAAAATAAAGCCTCCTCATAATTATTTTCTTGCAAAACCTTTCTAACACCCACTTCAAAAGCTTCTTCCCAATCAAGTATTGTTGGTGCTACCTTTTCCTTTCCTACCTCTTCTCGTATTGTTTCAATAAACTCTGCAACTTTTGCAATGGTTTGAGATCCCAATTCAAAAGCCTCTACAACTCTTTCTTCAGAGATTTGAGAAGCACCAGCCTCAACCATGTTAATTTTTTCTTTTGATCCAGCAAGAATGAGATCGAGAACAGATTCTTCTCGATCTTTTTGTGTTGGATTAGAAATAAGAGCGTCGTTTTTATCTCCAACACGAACAGCTGCTACAGGACCATTCCAGGGTATATCAGAAATATGCAATGCTGTTGACGCAGCAATCACACTTACAATATCTGGAGCATTTTCTTGATCAATTGACAAAACCGTTACAATAACTTGCACATCATTTCTCATTCGCATATCAAAAAGAGGTCTAATGGTTCTATCAATCAACCTCCCCGTTAAAACAGCTTCGTCAGTTGGACGCCCCTCTCGCTTAACAAAACGACTTCCTTTTATCTTTCCTGAAGCATAAAATCTCTCTTCATAATCCACCATTAAAGGAAAGTATCCACTTACTCGAGAAGGTCCCGTACTCATTGTCGCTGTTGCTAAAACAACTGTATCTCCATAACTCACACGGACGCTTCCATTTGCCTGTTTTGCTAATTCTCCTGTTTCGATAACAAGTTCTCGATCTGCAATTTGTAAAGACCATTGTTTCTTTTCACTCATACACACTACTCAAGATATTCTGCCGACGATCACGCTTGAACTTTGAAGAAATTCATCAAAATTCTTGTGTAATCACCGACAATTTCTCGAAAAAATTATTAATTATTCTTTTTTATTCTACTCTTATGCTGAGGATCGCATCAAAAGAAATCTCTTTTTATCTTCACTAAGATCAAAAAATTCATCTGCTCGCTCAATAAGCTTTGCACTTGTTGATTCTTTAAATGCTATAACTTCAACCCGACACCCTGAAGTGTTTTGAATATATTCCACTAAAGGGACATAGTCACCATCCCCAGAAACCAAAACAATAACATCCATTGACTTTGAAAATCGAACAGCGTCCATTGCAATACCCACATCCCAATCAGCTTTCTTTGCTCCTCCAGCAAATATTTGAAGGTCTTTTTTCTTCACTTCATATCCAGCATTAGCAAGTGCATCAAAAAAAGGAGCTTCCATTCCTTCTTCTGTCTGAACTCCATAGGCTACTGCACGAATAAGCTTTCTTTCGCTCACTGCCTCTTCAAGAACATTTTTAAAGTCCACTTTTTTTCCATATAAAACTCGTGCTGTGTAATATATATTTTGCACATCCACAAGAACACCAACACGTTGTTCACTAAACTTTGCCATATTTTTAATGGAATCTGCATCCAAGAAAGCCATTAAAGAACATTTTTTATCCTTTAATGCCCAACTTTTTGATCAATTTTTTGTAAGCAGGTTCATTTATTTTTTGAAGGTATGCCATAAGTCGTCGACGTTTTGACACCATCTTAAGAAGACCTCTTCGTGAATGAAAATCCTTCTTATTTATCTTAAGATGTTCGGTAAGCTTTTTTATTTGCTCTGTAAAAAGCGCTATTTGATATTCTGGGGATCCCGTATCTTTATCGTGTCTTTTTAAGGCTTTTGTAGCCTTTTCCTTTTGTACTCCTGACAACATAATCATTTTTTTGGCTAAGCATGAGCATCCAACAAAGGAAACCCTCGATTCGCACCAAACGATATCGAACGGGAAAAATGTACTAAGAGCAACATTCTCACCCAAATGCTCGCACACTAATAAGTTACAGACTCATTGTACATGAATCTCAAATTTTCGCAAGTAATCCCCCTTTAGAAGACCCATAAACAAAGAATTTCTTTCTTAAAAGCATCCTATATCAAGGTTGCTGAGCTAAGCTCATCTGATTTCTTCGGTCGCATAATTCTCACTCCTTGGGTAGCTCTTCCGAGAGAAGGAATGCTTTTTGCAGGAATACGAATAATCTGTCCTTTTCGAGAAATGATAATAAGGTCTTCTTTGAGATCCTCTTCATATACAACACTTGCCCAAACAAGGGATCCCGTTTTCAAAGTTATATTTGCTGTCTTAATCCCACTTCCTCCTCTTTTTTGCACCTTATATTGGGTAAGCTTACTCCGCTTTCCATATCCGTTCTTCGTTATAACAAGTAGTTCCCCCTCTTTTTGCTTACGCTGGACTATATTCATCCCAACAACTTCATCGTCTTTCTTGAGTCGAATACCACGAACTCCAGCCGCTGTTCGTCCCATGGAACGAACATCCTTCTCAGAAAAACGTATCGCCTGTCCTTTCGAAGTACTTATAACAATTTCATCATCCCCTAATGTTGGCTTTACCCAGCCAAGCGTATCTTTTTCTTCTAATCGTATAGCAATAAGACCACTCCTTCTCACCTTAAGAAAATCTTTAACAGCTGTTTTCTTTACGACACCATGTGATGTCATCATAACAAGATATTTTCGTTCATCATTTTTCCCAAAGGAAACCAATTCTGTGGCATATTCTCCAGGTGATAATTGAAGGAAATTTGCCATTGATTGTCCTTTTGATGTTCGTGATGCTTCAGGAAGTTCATACGCCTTAAGCTGAAAAACTTTTCCGTAATTTGTAAAAAAGAAAAGATCATCGTGGTTCATTACGGTAAGTACTCGACGAATAAGGTCATTTTCTCTTGTTGTTGCCCCAATAATTCCTTTTCCTCCCCTATTTTGGACACGATACGTCGATGGATTCATTCGTTTTGCATAGCCATCTCGAGAAAGCGCTATAATCACCTCTTCATTAGGAATGAGATCTTCTTGATTTATATCTCCCACAGCATTCTTCATAGCCTTTGTTCGCCGAGGACCTCCATAAACTTCCTTTAATTCAATCAGTTCATCCTTGAGAATTCCTAAAAGCTTTGAGCGAGAAGCAAGGATAGCTTCCAATTCCTTAATAAAAATCTTTTTTTCTTGCAATTCATCTTCGATTTTCTTTCTCTCAAGCCCTGAAAGTGTTTGAAGGCGCATCTCCAAAATAGCACTTGCCTGCTTATCTGAAAAAGCAAACTTTTTCTTAAGATTACCATGCGCTTCTTCTTTGGAAGGTGATTTTTTGATAGTCTCAATAACTTCATTAATGTGATCAAGAGCTTTAGATAAACCTTCTAGAATATGAGCCCTATCTTGAGCTTTTTTCAATTCAAATCGAGTTCTTCTTTCAATAACAGAGGATCTGTGCTTCACATGTTCTTCAAGAACAGTTTTTAAATTGAGTACTTTTGGTTCAATCCCATTAACCAAGGCTAGCATATTCACATTAAAGTTCTTCTGAAGATCAGTGAGTGAATAGAGTCTATTTAAAACTTTTTTAGGATACGCATCTTTTTTAAGATCTACAACGACACGGACGCCATCTTTATCAGATTCATCACGCAAGTCTCTTATTCCCGTAATTTTTCCTTCATGCACAAGATTTGCAATTTTCTCCACAAAATCAGCCTTGTTCGTTGCGTAGGTCATTTCCGTAATAACAATCTGAAATACACCATCTTTCACTTCAATAATTTCAGCCTTTCCTCTCATAGCAATCTTCCCTCTTCCTGTTCCATAGGCTTCTCGAACATCCTCTTGTCCAAAAATAATACCTCCCGTAGGAAAATCTGGTCCTTTAATGAAATTCATGAGGTCATCAACGCCTGCATCAGGGTTATCCACAAGATATACAATACCATCAACAAGCTCTCCTAAATTATGAGGAGGGATGTTTGTTGCCATTCCCACAGCAATACCCATACTCCCATTCAGTAGTAATTGGGGTAATTTAGAAGGTAACACTGATGGTTCTTTGTGCTCTCCATCAAAGTTTGAAACGAAATCAACCGTGTCCTTTTCAATATCAAAAAGCATTTCCTCAGCTATCTTTTGAAGCTTTGCTTCGGTATATCGATAAGCAGCTGCACTATCTCCATCCATAGAGCCAAAGTTTCCCTGTCCCCACACAAGTGGATATCGAAGAGAAAAATCTTGCGCCATACGAACCATGGTATCATATACTGCTACATCACCATGTGGATGATATTTACCCAAAACTTCTCCGACAACAGTAGCTGATTTTCGAAATTTAGCACTTGCTTTGAGCCCTGTTGTCCACATAGAATAAAGAATTCTTCTGTGCACTGGTTTTAGCCCATCTCGAACATCTGGGAGCGCTCGAGATACAATAACGCTCATGGCATAATCAAGATAAGATTGTTGTATTTCTTCAACTATTGATTTATCTTCAATTTTTGCCATAATTGGCTCTTCTTTTATGTCTTTTTCTTTCATATATTCAGCTTTAATCGTATCAAATGTTCTTTTTATAAAGATTCTTCTTCCAAATCCTCCATGTTTATCTGAGGAAGAGTGGGAGAATCTCCTATTTCTTCTTTCCAAGACTCAATAGACTCTGTGACAGCTTCTTTTGTTTGAGGTGATGTTATTCCCTTAAAATGGTGTGTCATGGAAATCATCCAAATACCTATCATAAAAGCCATTATAAGGCTTACAAAAAAAACAACATATCGTACACGAACATGTTCTGGTTTTGATCGCACTTTTTCAATAAAATCACTAACTCTGCTCATCTTACTATTTTTTAGTTACAATTTTCTATCTCATCTCTTACCGATTCGGCTCTAATTCAATAATGTCCATATTTCTATTAGAAAGATCTTTTGCTTTCACGGTGAGTTTTGTTGCGATCTCTTTATCTTTGACCCCCATTTCTTTATAGAAAACTTCCTTTTCTTGAAGTGAGTCTTTTACATTAGGAAGGGCATAATACATAGGGATGATAACCTTGGGGTTAATAAGGCGCAATACAGAAGCAGCTTGTTTTGCATCAAAAGCCTCTCCTCCTCCTATTGGTATCATAACAATATCACAACCACTCATTTCTGCGATAGCTTCTTTCGTCAAACTCCCCGCTTTTCCAAGATGAGCGATTGAGACATCCTCCATTTCAATAAGATATACCGTTCGATCACCTATAAACTTTTCATCCAAAGAGCCCCCCTCAAAACCAATGACTTTCATATCTCGATAGGAATACTCTCCTGGCAACGTAAATATCTCTGGATCCCCCTTTATTCCCTTTAAAGAAGGTTTATTTTTTTGTGAGGTTAAAAAAATAACCTCAGCGTTTCCATAAACATTTCTTAAACCTTCTTCTCCATCAAGCGGATCAAAATAAAAAGTCATCTCATCAGTTGATCTTCCTCCTGGTCGAGCTTGTATTTTAAAACAAGTAAGTCCGTAATATGATATTTGCATAAATATATTTCTTTCAATAACGAATGGAAATAGAATATCACATGAACGAAAACAAAGCAAAATAAAGTGTGATTCTTTATGAAATCCTTAAAGAAAAAACCATTTCTCTTCTTTCTTTAAAAAATTATTCCTTCAAAGCTTCTTTTTTAGAAATCTCCATTACTTTTGTTTTTATACCACAAAAAGACTCTATTTTTTTCTAAAATCTAAAACAAATCTCCCTTCTTTTCTAATGAGAAAAATCTCAAATAAAAGATAAGCTTTCTATCCCCTTCTTTTCAAAAGCATTTTTCATTCCATTTCCACAAAATGCAATATATCATCGTTTTCGTCAAGTATTACTACTAAATATCTAAAAATAGCTTTTATTGTTCCACATGGAACAATAAAATCAGTTATTTTACTTTTTTCTTACAAAAATACTCACTTATACACACATTATCCACATTTTAAACATTTTTTTAAGCCTTTTTCTTTATTTTTCCCCAAGAATTATATTGTTCCGCGTGGAACAATAGGGTTTACTTTAATATTTTTTCCAAGAGATCCTTCTTTGGAAATGTATTTCTTCTCTTTTATGTTCCACGTGGAACATAATCAACTATACAGAATAAGTCTTCTTTAAAAATCTACTTGCTTTTTTATTTTCTTCTATAATCTCCTCAATCTTAAAAAGTTACCCAAAAATAAATATCCATTTTTCTAATTTTTATATAAAAAATTATATCTAACTCTTCTCAAAATAAACAAAGTGAAGGCTTTTTGAATAGAATTCTTTTCTTCTATGTTCCACGTGGAACATTCCTTCTCAAAAAAAACCTTCTCATTCTAAAAAAATTTTTATTACATTATAAATAAAATAAAGTTCTCTTAAAAATACCTGTTCCACGTGGAACATTTTTAAGTAAGATTTTCTCTTTTCCTTCTATTAAAGCTCGGTAGGGGAGTTAGACATCTCTTGGAATATGAATATACAATAACTACGCTCTTCTAATTGACAATCTACATTATTTATGTTATTGACATTCTTTCTTTTATTCAATACAATCCCTTTAGCTCTCTAAGGGGATATAGCTCAGTTGGTAGAGCGCTTCCATGGCATGGAAGAGGTCAAGGGTCCGAATCCCTTTATCTCCACCATTTTTACTTTCTTCTTGACTCTCTTTATAAAAAAATTCTTTATCGCCCGAGAAAAGGGCTCTATTTATATTAAAAGCCTAAAAAACGTATTCTATAGAGTAAAGATCATAAGAGAACTAAGTAAAAGCCCCTGTAGTTCAACGGATAGAACAAGTCACTCCTAACGACTAGATGCAAGTTCGATTCTTGCCAGGGGCACATATATCTATTTTCTATACATTTATATTATGAGTACTCGACGAATTTCTAAAGTAAATACTCTTATTGCTCAGCATTTTTCTGAGCTTCTTTCTAAGGAAGGTGGGCTTCCTCTCGATATTCTTTGTACGGTATCGAAAGTTGACACTTCTCCTGATTTACGTTACACTACAGTGTTTTTAAGTATTTATCCTGAAAACAAAGTAGGGTCTACGTTATCTCTCATTCGAAAAAAACTCCCTTTTATTCAAAAAAATCTCTGTAGAAAGCTTACACTGCGCATAGTTCCCAAAATTTCTCTTGTAAATGACTCCACTGAAAAGGAAGCTCAAGAAGTAGAAACACTTCTCCAGCAAATTCAACGCGAACAAACTTATGAAAGACCATCTTCCTCAAACGGACCCAAAAAAACTCTTTCGTAAAGAATTTCATACTCTTCACCATGTTCTCACTCATTCCCAGTCATTTCTTCTTATTGCTCATTCACGGCCCGATCCTGACACTATAGGGGCAACAGCATCTCTTTGGTATTATCTCAAAAGTCAAAAAAAGGACGTTGTTGCTGCGTGTGAACATACGCTTAGTTCAGAATATGATTCTCTTTTGCCAGAATACTCTCTTACACCTCTATCTGAGGTTTCCATTCCTTCTTTTGATGTCATTATTGCGTGCGATAGTGTGGAAAGGGGATTTTCTCTCCTTGTGGCCCCGAACATAAATACAGAAAAACAGATTTCTGTCATTTTAGATCATCATCATGACATAACACATACAGCGGATATAACTATTGTAGATCCTCAATGTTCTTCTACGTGCGAATTATTAAGTATTTTTTTCAAAACATATTCCATTCCTTTTTCTAAATCAATGGCAACAGCCTTACTTTGTGGGATACTAGGGGACACAGGAAATTTTCAACACTCCAATACATCAACGCGCGTTCTTAGCATTTCTTCAGAACTCCTTGAAAAAGGTGCTCCTCTTTGGAAAATCTCATCCCAAATCTTCACGAATAAAAAGCTTTCTACGCTTCGTCTCTGGGGAATCGCTTTTGATAAGGCTCGCATTCACACCTCTTCAGGGATGATTGTTACGGGTATAACAAAGGAAGATCTCGAGTCCTGCCATGCGAATAGCGAAGATGTATCTCAAGTCGCTAATATGCTCGCAACCGTCCCTGGTGTTCGATTCGCCCTTATTGTTTCTCAGCACGAAGATAATATCATAAAAGGGAGTTTTCGAGCAGAACCTTTGCAAAACATCGATGTCTCTCGCTTAGCACAAAAGCTTGGTGGCGGGGGACATGCCCTGGCAAGTGGCTTTGAAATCACAGGGACACTCAAGGAAAATCCCCAAGGATGGTCTATTTCCTAAATTTTTCTCACCACCTGTGTATAACTTGTGAATATCTTACTATATATCCTCCTTATAAATCCTATTTCCTCTAATATTTAGCTTTGTAAAACTCTTTTTTAAACTATTGAAAAATACTGTCTGTACTTAAAAAGTTTTTCTTCATTGACGTTCTTGCTTTGCTTAGGTACACTGCCTAACAGGAAAAATATTTTGGTCCGGTGGCCGAGTGGTTGAGGCAAGGGTCTGCAAAACCCTGTACGGCGGTTCAATTCCGCCCCGGACCTCATTCATGTTTATTGCCGCGGTGGTGGAATTGGTAGACACAAGGGACTTAAAATCCCTCGAGGCTTATCCCTCGTGCGAGTTCAAGTCTCGCCCGCGGCACTTTCAAAAAAGAGTCTTCTCCGAAAAAATACCCCTCCTTGTAGGAGGGGTATTTTTTATACTCTACTAGTCAACAACGTAAGCGAGAAGCTCACGTCGACCAAATTGAAATGCTTCCTTTTTTGTTTCCATATAAATATCAAATTTATTATCTTTTATAGCACCTCCGCGATCTTCGCATGTGTATAACCCCATTCCTTCGATATAGATTTGCACACCAAAAGGATATTGTGGGGGACAAGCAAGTGTTCTTTGTTCTTGTACCTGAATCCCAGAAGCGGTGATACCATCAGATTTTCCACATTCATCAGCTGCTGCTGTATAGGCGCTTGCATTAATAAGAAAATCTTCTTTAGGTAACTGTTCCCAATATAAAGCCTGTTTTTCTTTCCAATAACTCATTTTTTTATCATAGACAAGCTGTTCACGCTCTTCTTCTGTGTAAGGATTAATTCCTTCAAACAAAAGAAGGTTCTTCTTTTCATCTAAAACATTCTTTCTCATAGATACTTCGAATATCTCATAAAAATCATTTTCCTGAGCAAAAACAGAACCGCCCGAAAGAAAGCTCAACACTCCAAGGTATACACATATATGAAGTATTCTCTTTTTTATCATACGATCATTTCATAAAATTATCTTTTCTTCTTTTCCCTCAGAAAAGGTCATTTTTTCAATTGACCAGATACTATATCATATTTTTACTATTTTGTCAATATATAGCTCTTCTTGCTTTATGTTCAATTCTTTTTTACTTTCCCATGAAAAAAACCACTTTTTCAAGTGGTTTTTTTCCAAAGTTTTTTTATCCTCCTTTATTTCTTAAGGAGCATAAGTCCCATTCTATGTTCTTGTGGTTCAATAGAAAGGATCTTCCATCGATACATTTCTCCTGGGGAGAGAACCTCTTCCATCATCTTTCCAGGATAAACATCCTTAAATTCGCTAATATGCGCAAGTCCATGAATATTTTGATCGAGATAAACAAAAGCACCGAATGGATTTATCTTATCTACCTTTCCTTCAACCTCATCTCCTACAGAATATTTTTCTCCTACTGCAGCCCAAGGATCTTTTTTAAGTGCCTTCATAGAAAGAGATATTCTTGCTTCTTCGATACCAATAACTTTTGCTTTTACAAGATCTCCAGCTTTAACAATTTCTCTTGGATTATCAATGAGTTGCCAAGCGAGTTCTGAGATATGAACAAGTCCTTCTAATCGAGCATCTGCTCCATTCTCTCTTGTTGGCACTCCTGGAGGATAAAATTTCACGAAAGCACCAAAATCAACTACGCCACTTACCTCTCCCTCAATAGCATCTCCTTTTTTAAGCTGAGAGATGAGTTCCATTTCTTTTTCACTCTGAGCCGCTTTTTCGCTCACAATAAGCTTTTCTGCTTCACGATCACAATCAATGATCCGAACATCAAGTTCTTTTCCGATAAGTTTCTTTAAAATTTCAAGAATCTTATTTTTATCACCGTCTTCCACTCGAGGATAATTTTGACTTGAAAGCTGAGAAACAGGAAGAAATCCTGTAATGCCATTTACTTCAACAATAAGACCTCCTTTATTTGCATCCAGTATTTTTGTAGGAAGGGTTGACTTCTCCTGTTCTTTCTCTTCAATATCTTCCCATGCCTTTTCATAAGAAGCTGCTCGCACAGATAATTCTACATAACCATCTTCATTTTCAAGATCAACAAGCATGGCCTTTATAGTATCACCATCTTTAAGACTACTGACAATGCCCATGCCATCGCGCATTTCTACACCATACACAACTCCAATACCAAGTGTTCCCAGATCTATCAAAAGCATGTTTGTTTCTTTAGAAAGGACATGCCCTTCTACAATATCTCCCGCCTCTGGAACAGCCGTTCCCATAGAAGAAAGCATATTTTCCATTTCAACATCAAGGTTCTCTTCTTTAAGAGAAGTTTCTACTCCTAACCCTGGTTTTTTCTCATCTTCTTGTGCCATACTCATCTATATTTACATTTACAAGCTCAGGTAAACTTGTTTTTATTGTATTACATACCTGAAAACTTTTCTTGAGACAGCCTCCTCAAATTATCTTTATTCGTAATGTGAGAAATAAAAAATCCCCTGTCTTCAAGAAAGGGAAATGTCGCAAACCACCACACAAAGGATTAAACCATCCTTTTTTGTTATATCTTTACGAATTACCCGTAAAAATCCTACACTATAATTTCCTTTTTGGCAAGGGGATAAGCTCTTTTAAACATTGCCCATTCTTTTCATTACCATTCCTGTTGACAGAAACTTTCAAAGCGCTATACTGGAAACGATTATTTTTAAGGTTTTGTGACAAAGAATGAGATATAGCTTCTTAGAAAAGCTCTCATTTTGAATCCAAAACCATACAGAAGGAATTCGCGTATTCGTACGCAAACATCTTACCGACAACTCGATATTGTCGGAAACGAGCACACCACGAAACACGGACCTCTTTCTTTTTCGAATAAAAGATCACTTCTTTTTCGAAAACTTTTGCTTATACAGGCACTTCGAAAGTATTCTGCACTTACTATTGTTCTTGTAAGTGTTTTTTTGGTTGCCACCAATAATATCACTACTCGCTACAAAGATACTCTTTCCTTTTCAAATAAGGCCTTTTCTGCAAAAAAAGCCTCTTCTACTAATAGCTTGTTTTCCCTTTCAACACATAATTCTATCGCCCTTCTTCCTCATATTAGTCATTCAGGACTTCTCGGAAAAGAACGTGATGAAGAAGAGATGATTGCTGAAGCATACGCACCTCTTATCGAGACAGAGCCCTCCTCAGCACTTGCCTATCTTTCTGCACAATCCTTTGTCGCTTCAGCACATGCTATGGAACAAGACCCCGAAATGAATGGTGGGGTAAAACTTTATGAAGTACAAGAAGGAGATACTATGAGCTCTATTGCAGCTCAAAATAATATAACCGTCAATACACTTTATTGGGCAAACAATATTGATGATGTGAATGAAATTATGCCCGGAGATACACTCTTTATCCTCCCTGTTGCTGGACTGAAATATATTGTCAAAGAAGGCGATGAGATTGATGCTATTGCTAAAAACTATAAAACAGATAGAGATCAGATCATTGCTTTCAATGAACTTCCTGCTAATGGACAGCTTACTGTCGGAGAAGAACTCATCATCCCTGGCGCCGAAAAAGACATTCCCACGCCAGAGCCCGTTATTCCTGATACGCTCTTTGCTCCTCGTCAATATGCTACGTCAGATGGAAAAAGTGTAGAAAATAGACATGGAAAGCCCAATACCTTTCCTTATGGATACTGCACATGGTACGTCGCTCAACAAAAATATGTTCCTTGGCGCGGAAACGCTGGTGCCTGGCTCTACAATGCCAAATCCGCTGGCTATGCAACTGGATCTCAGCCTAAGAAGGGTGCTATCGTTGTCACCACAGATAATACCTACTATGGCCATGTTGCACTCGTTACGAAAGTAAGCTCTGATTCTATTGTGGTAAAAGAAATGAATTATGATGGATGGGGGGTAGTCAACACCCGAACCATCAGTATAAAAGATCGAAAAATACGAGGCTACATTTACTAAATTCTCAGAACTTCTCGAGAAAGCCATCCCTGAAAAGATGGCTTTTTCTTTCTCCCTTTTTCTTTTTTGTGATACAATGAAAGAAATATTATTTTGATTCTGTGTATATAAAAAGCACAAAAAAAAATTCCTTGTTTCTTTTTCTTTTTGTCGGAGCTTTTCTCTTGCTTTTTCCGATTGATTTTGTAAATGCTAATCCATTTGTGACGGGTGTTAATGAAATTCTTTCAGCAATTATTAAGCTTATTGGTCTTGGGATTGGTGCAGCAGCCACTCTTCTTGGATGGGTTATTGATGTAGATAATTATAAACTTCTTAAATCTTCTGCTATTGAGAATTCCTGGAAGGTCATTCGAGATATTCTCAATCTTGCTTTTATTCTTGTTCTTCTCTTTAGTGCCTTTGCCACTATCTTCCAAATAGAAAAGTATCACCTCAAAAAAATTCTTCTTACTTTGGTGATTATGGCACTCCTTATTAACTTCAGCCTTCCTATTTCACGCTTCGTTATAGATGCCGCTAATATTCCCATGTATTACATCGCGACGATTATCTTCGGGGGAGGCTCAGGGAGTATTTCCTCTGCCATAGGAGAAAGTTCTACGATAGGGAGTATGTTCCAGCCTATGCTAGATACAAGCCAAGGCTCTCCTATGGAATATCTTGCCGCTATTATTTTTTCTTTTATTTTCCTCATCACACTTTTTGCCCTTGCATTCATGTTTCTTATTCGTCTCGTGGTTCTTATTATTCTTTGTATTTTTTCTCCTCTTGGTTTTGCCGCAGCCATTCTTCCTTCTACTCAAAATTATGCCAATGACTATTGGCATACGCTTTTCAAAAACGCCTTCTTTGGACCCATCATGCTTTTGATGCTCGCTATTTCTATTTATATTCTCAAAGCCTTTCAGACTGATCGCCTCCTGGCACTAGCTCAGACAAATTCTATTAATCCAGATAATGCTAATACCCTTGCTCTTTGGGCTTTTTATTTCGTTCCCGTTGTTATGCTTTGGGGGGGGATGATCTGGGCACAAAAACTCGGCGCTGTGGGAGCGAGCGTTGTTATGAATAAGGCTGATAGCTTCGCACGCAAACCGTTTGATAAAACATGGGGCTGGACCGTTGGAGGTGGCAAAGCAATTGTTGGAGGGACAGGAGCACTCGCAGGTGCTGGTATTTCAAGAATTCCTTATCTTAGAGGTCTTCAAGCTTTTCCTGCGGCAGCGAAAAAAGCTTGGTACACCAATTCTGCTGAAAGAGAGAAAAAACGTCGAGAAGATTACAATGAAATTGCAGCAGCAAGACTCCCAGGAAGTAGGGATACCGCAAGAAATGCTCAAAGACGCATCGAAGATAGACGTGTGAGTGAACAAATAGCTGAAGATAAAAAAATAGGAACGAGCAGATCTACACTGGAATCGCGTATAAACCCAGCCGCCATAGCACGCAATCCCGTTCAAGCAAAGGCAGCGGCGCTTCTTCTTGCTGAAAAGAAAGATCTTCGCAATCCTGATCAACTCATGAATGCCTTACAAGCCATGAATGGAGACTCAGATCGTATGAAAAATATCATTCAAAATGCCCCAGGAGAAGCCATTAGATCTCTTAATGACACTCAAAGATCCACCATGCAAGACCTCCTCAACAACAGAACGCAACAACAGCAATTTAATCCACAACTTAATGCCACCGATCTTAACAATAATATCCAGGAACTCACAAGTGTTTTTGAGAAGAAACTTCGAGATGAGGGGAGAATGGATCTCACTATTAATGCGCGCATTCAACAAGCATCTGCCTCAGGACCTATAAATGAACCTGCTCTTAGGCAAAACATGCTTGATGGTCTTGATAATACCACAATAGCGAAACAAGGAGTGGATTTTTTCAGAGACCCTCAAATACAAGCATACCTCACCTCTCTTAGAACAAGTAATCCAGAGAGAATTAATGAACTACTCAGTAGACAACTTAGTCAAGAGAAGATCAGAGCAGCTGGACTTTTATGAATAAATTTCGTATCACTATTTTCTAAATATACCTCGTTTAAGAAAAATCATAATGAATATCTCTCCTCTTATACCAGAATATTGCTATCCCATGCTAGCATCTCGATCTCCTCAAAGTCTTTTCTCAGAAGATTCTATTTCAAATTGGATAAAACAAAAAAAACTCCCCAAAGAAAAAGGAATGGTTCTTGTTCATCCAAAAATTATTCAAGATATTTATTTTTTTTCACAAAAGAATAACTTTTCTCCAACACAAACAACAGAAATAAGCCTTGCTATTAGGGATATCGGCCTTGGCAATCTCTCAGAACAAGATCTTGATATCCACCTCCGAAAAATATTTCCTTCTCTTATACTAAAAGATCTTTTCCTAATTAAGGACTTTATTTTACATCTTTTTCAAGAAGAACTTCCTTCCCTAGAAGACTTTTCTCCATTGGAAATGAAAGCTTCTTCTCCAGAAGTTTCTTCAGAAAAAAAGGATTCGGTCATCACAAAATCTCTTTCTCTTATTCCTGCGCTCTCTCGATTTCCAAGGCTTGGTCAGCAAAAAATAACCTCTCTCGATATCACGCTTCATGGCAATTTTGAACCTGCTCGACCTTCCGTAAAAAATTGGATCACCCTCTATCAACAAGAAATGGGACCAGCACCCCATGAATCTTTCGAACGAAGTGAATTTCTCTTTCACAATCCCAATGTTCTCAAACTTTCCAAAGAAGAGGGTGATAAACTCAACACCCTTCTTACATCCCTTGATGAAAATCTTCTTCTTTCTATTGACCCTCTTCGTCAAGAGATTCTTTGGAACACATCAGCAAATCCCCTTCGAAAACTTCCTTCAAAAAATAATACTCCTTCAAATATTTCTGATCCAAAAAAAGAAATACGAGAAGAATCCGTCCAAAAAAGCATTTCTCCAACCCCACCTCCCACAAAAGAATTACCTCCTCAAGTAAAAAAGCAATCTCATTTACAACAAGAAATCTCTTCACCTCAAAAACAAGAAAGCTCTTTGCCCAATCCCAATACTCTTCCAAAAGATTTTTTTCAGCAACCCCCATCTCAACAAACGACTCGAGTAAAAAATATTCAATTCTCCTCTGGTCATACTTTCCCTCAAGAAAAAACCACCACCCCAGATATCCCTGAGGATCCCCGTTTTTCTTAGTTCTATCTCTCTTATGCTTTTCTGTGATAAAATAGAATTATCATCTTATTGAAAAGAAAATTATGATGCGCTTTCCTGTTCCACAATTTATTAATGTCGAAGATAAAGTCGCTGGACCACTTACTTGGAAACAGCTCTATTGGATGATTGCCATGACCATTTTCATTCTTCTTCTTTGGCGAGCCCTTTCCTTTTTTTCTTTTATTTTAAGTGCTCCTCTTGTTATTGGGCTTTTCGGTGCCCTCGCTTTTTATAAACCATGGGGACAGCCTCTTCTTAAGGTCTTTTGGTATGCTCTTGTTTTCGTTTTTCGCCCAAAAATGTATACATGGCAACGATTTTCACAATCAGAAAAAATACTTGCTTCTCCAGAAGAAAAAATTCAAAAAAAGATTTCTCCAAACAAAGAAAAAACAACAAATGCTATACACAACTATGCTAGTCTTCTCG
>Ga0207419_1000925_pt1 | contig 24067 bp, 13 predicted proteins | sample ElkSloMetagenome_4_FD_184723 | JGI IMG/M metagenome (GOLD analysis project Ga0207419, IMG submission 184723) | Hot spring microbial communities from Elkhorn Slough, Monterey Bay, USA - MD2A (version 2) | ecosystem: Environmental > Aquatic > Marine > Intertidal zone > Estuary: Microbial mat ... | reverse complement strand
GGCACATTCTGACAGAATAAAATATCTATTGCGCAAGTATTTTTGTAACGAATGCACAAGTTATGAAAAGGACGAATTGTTGCAATGGATGCAGTCACCTGCCAATCAAAACGAATTAGAAATATATCTGAAAGAACATTGGCTTGAAATAAAGGATGATATGCCTGCCAATATCATCAATTACGATCAGGTGTGGCGCGAAATTGAAACCAATATTATTTCGGAAACTAAAGTCCGATCCACTTTGATGCCGTGGCAAAAAATTGCTGCTACTCTTCTAATTTTATTTACAGCAGTGGCCATTATTTATTTATTGGCCAACACTTCTATACATGAAAGCAGCATTGCTTCTTACACTACTGAAATAAATCCTAAAGGAAAGCAATCGAAAATAATATTACCGGATAGTTCAATAGTATATTTAAATGTAGATAGCGAATTGGTTTATCCCCAAGAATTTGCCGAAGACCAAAGAATAGTCAAACTTTCCGGCGAAGCTTATTTTGACGTGAAAAGCAATGAAAAACCTTTTATTATAAAACTTGATAATGCTGAAATTAAAGTTTTGGGCACCAGTTTCAATGTAAATGCTTATCCTGGCGTAGATCTTATTTCTACTACATTGGTAGAAGGTGAGGTAAAGCTGAAAGTATCCGGAGGTTTGTTCGATAAAAATCGCGAAGCTGTATTGAAACCCAATCAAAGAGCCCATTATTTTAGAGAAGATAAAAAGCTAGCCCTTGAAGAAGTTAATGATGTTAGTCTTTATACTTCTTGGAAAGATGGAAAGCTAATTTTTGAAAATGAAGAGTTTGGCCAGGTGGCCTTGAAATTAGAAAGGTGGTTTGCTAAAGAAATTGAATTACTTGACGATATAAAAGAAGAGCGATTTACCGGAAAATTTGAAAATGAATCGCTAGAGCAAATACTGGAAATTGTAGATACTTCAACACCCATTAAGTATTCAATTTCCGGAAATAAAGTACTGATAAAACTAAAGAAGTGAATTGTTAAACCGAAATAGTAATGCCTATGATAAACTAAATAAAGAATGAGTTAAACAATAGTGAACCGGCTGCAACCGGTCCACCTTAGCTTAGCATATCACATAGAAATTATTTAATTTCTAATAGAAATATGCTTCGCCTGAAAATAATTATTAACTAAAACTTATCAAAGATATGAAATTATTTTTTTACAAAAAACTCCTTAGAATAATGCTAACGGTAGTTGTCATGTGTTTTGGATTGCTGCAAGGTGTTGCCAGTGACCAGGCACTCCAGAAAATTAAAATCACCTTATCGGCCAGTGGTCAAACATTGGAAGAGGTAATGACTGAAATAGAAAACCAAAGCAATCTGGTATTCTTTTTCAACAACAAGGATATCAACTTGAAGAAGAGAGTTGATATTAATGTGAACAGCATTTCATTAGCAGAAACTTTAAATATGCTCTTCCAACGAGATAATATTGATTTTAGTAAAATAGGAAATCAAATTGTGCTAAAAAAAGTAAAAGCAAAAGATACCCCTGAAAAAAATAAAGAAGAAGTTACTAGAAAGTTCGGTTTACAACAAACTGTGAATAAAAAAGACCATGGCCAAATAAATATCCGCTACATGCAGGAGAAGCAAATAAGCGGTACAATTACTGATGAAACTGGTGAAGGATTGCCCGGTGTTAACATAGTAGAACAGGGCACAATAAATGGAACTGTCACTGATATGAATGGTGATTACTCCATTACTGTGGGAGAAAATGCCAAATTGGTGTTTAGTTCAGTAGGATATATTTCTCAAACATTAGATGTAGGAAATCGCACCGTTATTGATCTTCAAATGCAAGAAGATGTTACCCAACTGGAAGAATTGGTAGTAGTGGGATATGGTGTGGTAAAAAAGAGTGACCTTACCGGTTCTGTTGCTTCTGTTAAGCCTGAAGATGTGGGCAATATAGCTGTACAAAACATTGGACAAATGATACAAGGGCGAGCCGCCGGTGTAAACGTGGTGACCAATAATGGATTGCCCGGCTCAAACGTGAAAATCAAAATTAGAGGTACAGGTACTATTTATGATTCCGATCCGCTGTATGTAATTGATGGTATGCCTGGCGATATTAATACCATCAGTCCTCAGGATATTCAAAGCATTGAAATTTTAAAAGACGCTTCAGCCACCGCCATTTATGGAGCTCGTGCAGCCAATGGCGTAGTATTGGTAACCACCAAAAGAGGTGAAATAGGTGCTCCTCGCGTTACTTATCACGGCTACTACGGTGCTGCAACTCCCGGTAATAAACTTGACATGCTTAACTCTGCACAGTATATGGATATGATCAAGGACGTGATGAGCAACACAGGCACTACTTCTTATGAATTGCCACCTAAATTGCAAGACGCTTCTTATGTAAATGTAGATCGCACTGATTGGCAGGATGCAGTATTTCGTAGAGGCGCCATCACCGAACATCACCTGAATGTTGGAGGCGGAACAGAAACTGTAAAATACAATTTTTCTACCGGCTATACTAGTATGGATGCCAATGGTGGAGATTACAAATATGAAAGATACAATGGCTTGGCCAATGCTGAATTTAGCCTGATCAACGATAGATTAAGACTAGGAGAGAATTTTGCCATTCGATATGAAAATAGATTGGGCAATAGCCCTGACTTTACCAGTGCCTTGCGAATGCCTCCTTACGCGCCCGCCAGAGATCCTTATAATGTTGGCGGTTGGTCAAGGGTTACCTCGGCTGAAGATTTAAATGATGCCTATAATCCATTAACCGAAATATATCTTTCTGATCAGGACGATGAGGAGTTGAAGTTAAGAGCCCAATTTTATGGTGAGTTTGATATCATTCCAGCTTTAACTATCAGAACTCAATTGCTGATGGAAAACTGGTGGGGACACAATTATGATTTCAATTATGAATACCTAAATGGTAACGTGAGAACCCCCAATGGATTGGCAGAATCCTACTATAAAGGATTTTCACCACAATGGGAGAATTACATCACTTTCACTGAAGAATTTGGTGTGCACAATATTACTGCTATGGTGGGTAATACTTACCAAAGAGGTGGTCATAGCCGTAGAATTGAAGTGGAAGGAAATAATTTTGAATCCACCCAGGTATTGCTGCCTACTTTTGCCGAAGAGTTTAATATCAAAAATGCAGGAGCGGGTATTTCTGCTTATATGTCTTATTACGGCAGGATTAATTATATCCTGATGAACAAGTATTTGTTTACTTTCAACTATCGTACCGATGCTTCCCCTCGATTTGCACCGGGCGATAGATGGGGTTCTTTTCCATCATTTGCTTTGGGATGGAAAATGCATGAAGAAGCTTTTATGCAAAACCTGCCTTCCTTAAGTACTGCAAAACTGAGAGTAAGCTGGGGTATAAGTGGTAATGACCGCATTGGAAACTTCCGATATTTATCTAATATCTATACAGGATCGACGAACAATATCGTCTACCCATTGGGTGTAAATAATGAAATGTACCTGGGTGCCACCATCAATGCTTTACCAGCTCAAAATATTCGCTGGGAAACTTCAACCTCGGTAAATGCTGCATTGGAACTTGGTTTATTTGAAGATCAATTGTTCTTCACTGCTGAATATTACAATCGATTAACGGATGGTATATTAGTGAGAGTGCCAATTCCCAATTCTACCGGGATAGACGATGCACCATTTAAAAATGCAGCTGAAGTTCGGAATAGTGGTGTAGAATTCATTTTGAATTATCAAGGAGACTTTGGTGATATTTCCTATAATATATCTGCCAATGGAGGCTTTAATCAAAATGAGGTGCTTTCTTTGGGTGAGGGTAATCCAATACCAAATGGAAATAGAGGTGGAATTGGAAATATTACTCTAACTGATGTGGGCAATCCGATTGGGGCTTTTTATGGCTACAAAGTAGATCGTGTATTGGTAGATGAAGCCGATGCTCAGCAATACCGGGATACTTATGGCGAAGAAAACGCGCTAGCAGGCGACATCGCTTTTCAGGACATCAGCGGTCCGGATGGTGTGCCGGATGGCGTAATTGATGACGACGATAAAACTTTTATTGGCGACCCTAACCCAAACTTCACCTACGGTATGAATTTCGGCGCCAATTACAAAAACTTCGATTTACAATTTGCATTAACCGGACAGGCGGGTAACCAAATATTTAATTACATTGGCGTTTATCGTTTGCAAGGAATGCGAAGACCATTTAATCATACTACCGAAGTGCTTGATAGATGGCGTGAAGATGGTGATGTAACGGATATGCCCAGAGCAACGCAAGCAGATGAAAATCTTAATACCCGCGTATCTGATCGTTACATTGAAAGTGGATCATTTATGCGTATGAGAAACATTACTTTGGGTTATACGCTGCCAATGGCCAATGAAGGTGGTGTTGTAAAAAGACTTAGATTGTACGTTACTGGTGAAAATTTATTTACGCTCACTGGTTATTCAGGCTACGACCCTGAAATATCTGCAATTGATCCAAACAATGACCAGAACTATAACATGTTCCAGGGCATTGATACAGGACAATTCCCTCAGCCCAGAAGATTCTTTGCAGGTGTACAAGTAACATTTTAACCTATAAATCTTGAAATTATGAGACTTAATATAATTAAAATATTTTCCCTGCTTCTGGCATTTATCCTGCTAGGTGCTTGTAATGACGAATTTCTTGAATTGGACAATCCTGAAGCTTATGATGAGAATACCTATTTTAAAACTCAGGATCAAATTAACAGTGCTGTAATTGGTACCTATGCTACTTTGTTGCATAGGGGAATGCACGCGCGAGATTGGTATTTCATTTTCGACCTAATGGGTTCTGATGCAATGAAAAATACTTTTCTATTAGGCGACGATGCTGAATTTTACAACTTTAGTTTTCAAAATACCAATCCACGGCTTCAGGAACTGTGGGATACTAATTACCGCATGAGAACCCGGGCAGTAATTGTAATAGACAAGGTGGATGAATGGCAACCTGAAAATATTGAAGAAGCTCGATTACAGCCAATCTATAAAGGAGAGGGTTATTTCATGAAATCTTTCGCTTATTTTAACCTGGTGCGTATGTTTGGAGCTATTCCTTATGCAGATACCTGGAATGATGTGAAAGATACTGACAACCTAGCTCGTCCTCGTACAGAAGAATCAGTAGTTTATGATAGTATTATAGCTGATTTGCAGCGAGCTGTGGAAAGATTACCTGAATCATGGGATGATGCCAACAAAGGTCGTGCAACCAAGTATTCTGCTCATGCCTTACTGGGTAAAGTTTATCTCACTATCGGTGAATATGCTATGGCTCGCAATCAATTCATGGAAATAGTAAATAGCGGTAGGTTTAACCTTTGGGATGGAACTGAAGGATATGAAAATCAATTTACCAATGCCAACTGGGATAGTCCTGAAACCATTTTTGATGTTCGTCATAACTGGTATGGCTGGAGTGCCGGTAACGCTTACCATATGTTTGGTGGTAATGAAACCTGGGGTGGCAGAGCTGCTAATAGCGGTAGAGCCATGGAATACGGCTTCAATGACTGGTGGAATGTTTTCGTGTCTTCTGCCGCAGTAGAAAGCTTTGATTATACTGTGGAAGGTGCATCTTACATGGACCCACGCTCCAGTCTTGTTTTTTATGGCAATCCTAGCGAAGGTGGCGATGGTAACTGGGCAGGTGGTACTTACGACTACCGGGCCAAAGGCAATAGCTGGAAAAAATACAATCGCTACGAAACTATTGTTAAAGAAGGTAACCCAACATCTGACATCAATACCCAATTGATCAGGTATGCTGATGTATTATTGATGATTGCAGAAACTTACATCTTTCAAGATCAATACGCAGAAGCTTTACCTTATATTAATGAAGTGCGCAGAAGAGTAGGAGCATTGGAGTACACCACAGTTCCTGCCTCGTTTGATGAAGCTTTTGAAATATTGAGGAGAGAACGCCGACTTGAGTTAGTTGGTGAGCAGCATCGCTGGTTCGATTTAAAAAGATGGCATTTAGCTGATAAATCTTCCGCTGCCGGATTTGATATGGTGGCAGTAATAAATGCTGATAGAGCACTGGATACTAAAAATAACCCGGGTGATATGGCAGAAAAATATATTTATCTTCCTATTCCAATTAATGAACTTCAGAACAATCCCCAATTGGATAATAATCTGAATTACCCTAACTGGAACTAGATTTTAAAATACTAAAGAAAATATTATGAAAACGAAAATATTATATTTCATTGCTGGTATTTTTCTTTTGGCTGGTTGCACAGAAGAAAAAGAGTTTTCCGAAGTCACTCCATTTTTAGGGTTTGCTGATCAGGGAATAACCGAATTGGACAATAAAATTGATGTAACGATAGATTTACCAATGGAGGTAAATACTGTAGAAGCACAATACTTTGGTAAGAATACGCCTGTAACAATTACCGAAGTTACAGAGGATAACCAAACTTTTAAAAGAGGTACAGTAAGCATACCTCGCGAAGATTTGGAAATTTTGAATAGTGCAGGAGATGCAGCTTATATTCATTTTGTAGTAAATGGTGATCCCAACAACTTATCATCTACCAAGGTGTCCATGAGCAGTCCTTTTAATATTGAGGTGCCTGACAAAGTGATATTTAACGATCAAACCGTAAGCGTCAACTATGATGTTACGCCTAAATATGCCGTTAATAATTCATCCCTTCAGGTAGAATATATCATAAACCCAAATACTGAAGGGGCTGCTTATCAGGACTTTGCGGGTAGCTATAATTTTGCAGGAGGCAACATATCTTTTGTAGGTACTGACTTCCAGGTCAAAGACACTGTCAAATTTAAAATAACCGCTAGTGCTAATGGTTATACATCAAGCATGGAATCTGCTGGTATTGTAATAGAGCCATTGACTTTCCAATCAAAATTGGAAGCTACCCTGGTAAATGATTCTACCTGGACCACTATGGTTGACAAAAAGCTGATGTATCAGGATGAATTTGATGCCATAGTAGAGACTAACAGGGCGTCATCTGTTAATGGTACATCCCTTGTTTACAACACGGTAGATATTCTGAACCACAAAGATTCTGTAGTCACTGTAGAGGTAACATACAAGGATGTAAATGGCGAGGATTCTATCGTGGTAGAAGAATATGAAGGTGAATATGCAGAAATTCTTTACGAAACCTTTACTGCGAGCAAAGAAGCACTTGATTTGGTACAAGGAAAAGTAGTATATGCTGGTGCACCTACAGCCAATTTGGTTTTCATGAAAAATGGCAACTTTATGACCGATGGCAACACTACTTTAGTAAAAACCGATGCTGGAATGTATAGTAATAAAGATGTGAGTGCTGTGAAAAATTATGTGGATACACCCCCTGCCACCTCAATGTTAATTAATCCTTCTACATCTTTTGATCCCGGACCGGGTACTTATTATGCCTACAAGGTAGCGGACGGAGCTAATGTAGATTATGGCTTAATATATTTAATCAATTCTCAATCTTTTAGTCAATCTAATAGTGAAGGAAGTACTTTTGATATAGAAGTGCTGTTTAAAGAAACTTATTAGTTATTGATTTTTAATTTTATGATAAAAAATGGTGACTTCTGGTCACCATTTTTTTTGATATTATACAGCTTTTCATTCAAATATACTTCTTCAGAACTTTGATAAATTCTTTTAATAATTCAAAAGCTATCTCAATCTAAATTGGTCATAGCTACTTTATCAGGCTGGCATAATTGATAATTTTTATCCCTAATTCATTAATGGTTTCCTTTACTTTTTTACTAGTGAAAGTTTTAGTCACTCCTTCACGATCCACGGCTACATCTTCATATCCCGTGTGATAAATTGCCTGCATCTCCGGGGTATTGTAGCCGGGATGATCTACAAACAGGTAAGTGCCCGGTGTGAGTGATTTCAGCATGGCAATGAAAGCTTTTTCCTTTTCTGCAGGGGTAGCCTTTGCTCCAACGTATCGAGCCCTCTGTACCCCGTGTTCGTCGGTATTGATAGCCAGTCCATATTCTCCTGCCAGTGTTTTTACTAATTGGCTCACCTCAGTAGATAAATTGCCGCAGCCCATGTGGGTGGATAAGTGACTCACGTGAGGAATATGTTTTTGGGCCAGTTCTATTTGCGCGCGCAATTCTTTTTCAATCTCCTCAATTTTCCAGTTGGCTTTGCTTAGTGCAAATGCTTCTCCATAGTTGTCGTTAGGCCAGATCATGGGATAAAAATAACCGTTTTCATCTGTAATACTCCTGGCATTGGTCAATGGTTGCCATTTTAGGTTTTCCCATTCGCTGGTTAGGGTAAGATGAATTCCTACATCCAATCCCGGATTTTCTTTCAGCAATTGAACCGCTTCCATAAACCAGGGAGTGGGCACCATGATTTCTACCGATGACATGATGCCCTGCTGATAGGAATCTATACAGGCTTGATTAACGGTGTGGCTAAAGCCGATATCATCTCCTCTTACTATTAGCCTGATTTCTTTTTCCTGGGCACATATATTATTTAAAATTGACAAGAGTAATAAAATGATGGTTGCTATTGATTTCATAAGTTGTTGATTTTTAAAGATCAAATTCGTAAATATATACACAAAAAATTGGCTTTTTTTAGTCATAAAAAACCGCAATTTCATTCAAGCCTTTCCTTTCCAGTTTTGGCACCATCGCGTTATCAGCGGGGTAACCCACCGGAATAAGTAAAAATGGTTTTTCATAAGGAGGTCTTTGTAAAATCTTAATGAGAAAATTCATAGGACTAGGGGTGTGGGTCAGTGCAATCAATCCTGCCTGATGGATGGCCTGCAGTAAAAATCCACAGGCTAAACCAACAGATTCTGAAACATAATAGTGTTGAATTTTCTGATTGTTTTTATCCACATCGTATATTTTTTTAAATACAATGATCAGCCAGGGAGCGATCTCAAGAAATGGTTTTTGCCAATTGGTATCAAAAGCCTGAAGATCTTGCTTCCAGGTTTCACTCATTCTGCTCGCGTAATTTTCCTTTTCCTCTTCTTCGGCTGCTACTCTTATTTTATTTTTTAACGAGGCATTGCTTACCGCGCAAAAAGTCCAGGGTTGCTTATGAGCACCAGATGGAGCTGTAGAGGCTGTTTTAATTATATTTTCTATTACTTCACGAGGCACTCGGTCATCAGAAAAATCCCTTATCGATCTACGTTGATCACTCCATAGAAAGTGATTTTCAGTTAGGGGAATCATTTCTTCAGTTTCAATTTTTGGTTGCCGAAACGGGATGAAAACCTGTCCATTCTTCACTATCTCTTCCATATATTGGCTAATTTTTTCTACAAATAAATAGCATCAGAAGCAATTAAAAAAATATGCAATCCCAGACACTTTTAGATTGGATAATAGCAAATGGTTTTTTGAGCTTTTTATCGAAGTATCTAAACCAATAAAAAAGAGGCTACTCTTCAGCAGCCTCTAAAAACACAAACCACAACCAAGGTAGTTAGGTTACTGAGCTATCATTCTTTTGGTAGTTTTCAGGTCTCCACTTCTAAACTGATAGAACAATACTCCTTTAATTTTTTGATTATTTTTCCATATTACTTCATGGCTTCCACTACTATAGGTGCCTTTGATTTGATGTACTGGTGCACCAAGCAAATTGAAAATTGTAATTGAAACTTCTGATGTTGTTGGTAAATCAAAAGCAAATGTTGTTTCGCTACTAAACGGGTTAGGATAGTTTTGATGCACGTTAATTGCTTCTAGAAGCGGATTTTCTAAATCCGTTACCATCGGGTTTTCCCATTGTTTTATAGTTCTTTCTGTAAAATTATGATCATAACCCAAGGCCATCGTGATATCGCTGCCAATGCTAATCTTAGGAGCACTATTTTCACCAATTGCTTCAAATTGTAAATTCATTAATGTAGTACCATTTTCAATCAGCAGTGCTTTCCCACTTGGATTATCCCAGGCGAAAGTAATATAGCCATTCTTAGCTTCATGCGCGCTATAATGTATATTGTATGGATTCGATTTTAAACCAGTGAACGAGAATTCATCAGGGTTAAATTTTACTGTAAATTGATACCCTAATACTTGATTAAAGTCAATTGCTGAAAATGGAATGTTTATTTTATTATCTGCCTCTTCTATTGCATTTATTTTAATTAGCATTGGATTAGCTTCTGTTTGCCTGCCAATGCTGCTGTCCCAGGTATCATTTACATCACCTAATTTTAATGCTACAAAATCCAGGTCATTCATGTTAGATGCAGATGGAATGTGGATCAAAGTATCATAAGGAAATGGATCATTAGGATCAGCAAAGGAAGCGCTTTGGGGTACAAACTTCCACAGCAAGTTACCAAAATCGTTTTGTACTCCTAAGATTACACTTCTAATAGCCGGAATATCAAGTGCTGAAACTGACTCTGACCTGTTGACATCGGCTGCAATTATTTTATAGGGATTATTTAATGGCGTTATCGTAAATATATGTCGCCTGATCATTGCAATGTCTAGCGTAGTGATGCCATTGGTGTTCACGTTGTTCAATGGCTTAGCCGGTTGCACGTATACTTCGCTGCCGGGCATTACTTCATAAGTATAATTTCCATTGGCATCCGTGGTGCTCACTTCAGTCATTGCCAAATCAAAAAATACATCAGCATTAGCTACAGGCTCATTCCATGGGGTAAGCAGACGCCCTGATAACGTAACCAGGCTTAATACATCTACCCTGCCGTTGCTAATCGCATAATCCAAAATTGTACTACTTACATCAGCTACTTCCGGAAATCCCGGTTCTTCAGCAAAAGTTAAATTACTGAAGGTGCCGTCGCCACCAATTGCATTAAATCGGATGGCAAACATTGTAGAGCCATCACTCAAGCTTTCCCCGGTAAAGTCTTCATCGTCCCAGGCTACAATCAATGTTCCGGGAGTAGGGTTACTTATTTTTCCTGACAGGGTTGGTAAATTATGCTGTTCGGTTGCATTGAAACTCAATACCGTTTCATCCCAGGTTATTTTTAACTGGGTGGTAAGAATATTGGTAAAATTTTGCACTTCAATAGGCACCAACACCTCATTTGCAGGCTGTACAAAGTGATCACCCATGGTGAATGTAACCGGTGTATAATCAGCAGTAGTAGCATTAGCTTCTGCACTGTAGTCAGACTGATGAGTAGCATTCACCGCCCTCACTCTATAGTGATAAGTTGTACTGGGGTTAAGAGCTGCATCACTATCATTATAACTGGTAGCATCTGCTGCTGTGGTAAATATCACAACAAATCCAGCTCCGGCAGTCTCAGAACGTTCAATTTCATAACCTGTTTCATTAGCTGCATTATCCTGCCAGGTCAGGTCTATTTGTTCATGGCTTGGGGCTGTTGCAACTAAATTATCTGGTGCCAATATGGCTGGTGGAGTAGTTGCTGTAGCTTCATTGCTGTAATTAGAGTCTCCAGCGCCACTTGTTGCCATTACCCGATACCGGTATTGCGTTTCCGGGTTTAGTCCGGTGTCGTTGTAGCTGGTGACATCTGCACCAAGGGTTGCTATTACCTGGTATGGATCAACGGAAGGGATTGATCGTTCGATAATAAATCCTGTTTCAGTACCAGAGTTATCATTCCAGGTAAGCGCTATTTCACTAAAGCTTACCACTGAAGCAATCAGATTGTCCGGATCTGCCACCGCAGAAAACGTTGTAGCACTAGCCTCATTACTGTCTCCTGACTCAAAAGTACCATCACTTGCTCTTACTACATAATAATAGGTTGTGGCAGGATTTAGACCGGTATCGTTGTAGCTGGTGACATCGGTACCAACCGTGGCTATTATTCCGTATCCAGTACCAGAGCTTGTAGATCGTAATATGATAAAGTCAGTTTCGGTTGAAGAATTATCGTTCCATTGCAGATCGATGGCTGTTTGAGAAATTGGCGTTGATACCAGGTTATCAGGGGCAGCTAACGGGTCTACATTTGTTACCGTAGTTACCTCATTACTGAAAGCAGAATTTCCAGATGAGTTAGAAGCTCTTACCCGAAAATAATAGGTGGTATTGGGATTTAAACCATTTACCTGAAATGACGTGCCATTCATAATAGAAGTACCTACTTCGCTGTAGTTTAAGTTGTCCGGTGTAGACACTTCTATTCTAAAGTTTTCTTCATTGGTTGCGTTATCAATCCATTCTAATAAGACTGAATTATATGTTTGAGAGATAATGGTAAGTGACGAAGGAGGATCGGGAGGAGTTCCTTCCGTGATGGTCATAAACTGGTTTACAGATTGATTAGTAAGGTACTGAACGTTGCCTGATGGCCAATGCACCACGATTGAATCGATTATGGAAGCATCTCCTAGTCCGAATTCAGCATTCAAGCTTCCCTGCGAACCATGACCGTTTTGCCCCCTTATTTCTCTTACTTGCCACAATGGATTACCAGCCACGGTAGCTTTTACTCTTATCTTAGCCCCTATGGCTGAAACGTTAGAAGCAGTACCAACCAGGTGAGCGTTAAAATAATTATTGCTGTTCGTATTATTAATAAATAAAGCATTGGCATTGGTTGCTGGCTCAGTGGTGATGTACATATCCAGAAAACCATCATTATTTATATCATTCCAGGAGCATGAGTAGCTGTTGCTTACCAGATTTACAATATCACCAGTAGTAATTTTGGTAAAGGTGCCATCTCCATTGTTTTGATATAAAAAGTCCTGATTTCTATTGGCTACAAATAAATCGAGCCAGCCATCATTATTAAAATCACCCCAATCGCTTCCGCGGCTATTACCAAGGTCAGTGACTACATTTATACCGGATATTTTGGTAAAGGTACCGTCTCCCTCATTTCTATAAAGTTGATTTACTGACGTGGCACCTGTACCTACGTTAGTAACGAATAAATCGAAGTCTCCGTCATTGTCATAATCACCCCAGGATGCACTATACGAGCTTGTGGCATCGGCCATGGTGGCGTTACCGGTAGCCAACGAAATGGATGTGCCATCATTAATAAATAATAAGTTAGAGTTGTCGTTGGAACGAGCTATATACAAATCCATAAAACCGTCATTATTAAAGTCGGACCAGGAGAGCGATTGATCCGGACCACCGGTGCCCGGGTAAATGTCGGTGAATGAATTGCTACCATTGTTCCTGTATAGATTGTTTTCCATTGAAGCACCAAAGTTGGCTACTGATAAGTCCATTTGGCGGTCATTGTTAAAGTCGACCCAGGAAGTGGAAACGGAAGTTTTAAATTCTACAATTGGGAAATAAGTTGGATAAGAAAAGGTGCCACCACCATCATTGATATACAATCGGTTGGTACCGGTAAACTCAGCTCCATATAAATCAATATCTCCATCATTGTCGTAATCAGCCCAACTGCCACCATAAGATTGAGACCCAAATATGCTGGTAGGCATTGACAGGCCTGCTAAAAAACTACCGGTTTTATCATTCTCAAAAAGCAGATTGTCATTTCCGCCATTGGCAACATATACATCTATCCAGCCATCATTATTAAAATCACCCCATGCCTGTCCAAAGGAAGTGGTTGTAAGGTTCGTTAATGGATCACCTGATACAGTAGTAAAAGTTTGCCCATTGATTAAATGATTGACTATTATGGAAAATATTATGATTAGTGTGTAATGTTTTTTCATGTCTTTCTTCTCGTGCCCGTGATTGTTTAATACAATTATTTAATATAGTAAAGTAAGCACAGGTAACTAATAAAATGAAAGCTATTTGATGTATTACATTACATTGGTGAGAAAAGAGAACAAAGCGCTATCGACTAACTAATGAATAGGTGTGACAAGCAACCAGGCCTGCGGTTTCTGTACGAAGTCGCGATTTGCCTAAATTTATAGTATTAAAGTTTTGATCAGCAGCTATTTGAATTTCTTTCTCACTAAAATCTCCCTCTGGTCCGATTAAAATCAAGCAACTCCTTTGGGGAATCAATTGCTCATGAAAATCATTATTTTCCGGAAGGAAGTGAGCGATAAATTTTTGCTCAGCATCACATTCTTTTATCAAGTTAGAAAAATCAACCGGCTCATTAATAATCGGCAGAAAAGCAGCTAACGATTGTTTCATGGCAGCTATCGATTTTTTTAAGCTTCTGTCAATTTTAAATTTTGTCCTTTCTGAATTTTGAGCGTAAAAAAATGTAATTTCATCAATGCCTATTTCTGTACATTTTTCTACGAGCCACTCCATCCGGTCGTTATTTTTTGTAGGAGCAATGGCTAAATGAAAATAACCGGAAGCTTTTAACTGGTCTTCTTCTGTAATTATGGTCAATTCACACTTCTTTGGATTGGCAACTTTTAATGTACACGTGAAAATTTTTCCTTGGCCATTAGTCACCCGTATTTCATCACCATTTTTTTTTCGCAATACCTTTACGCAATGATTCGATTCTTCCGGGTTAAGGTAATTGTAAGATGAGGAAAAATTTGGTTCGTAGAATAGTTGCATTGCTGAAAAGGATTAAAAAAAAATTACAGCCCCAAGAAAAGACTGTAATTTATTTACAATTGATTAATATAAAATTTTCAATGGGCGATGATCATCGATTATTTCTGGGTACATAATCACGCTTATTAGCGCCAATGTAAATTTGACGTGGACGACCAATAGGTTCCTTATTTTCTCTCATTTCTTTCCATTGGGCTATCCAACCGGGCAACCTGCCTATGGTAAACATCACCGGAAACATATCAGTAGGTATACCGATAGCTTTCATGATAATACCGGAATAAAAGTCTACATTTGGGTACAACTTTTTCTCTACAAAATATTCATCTTGCAAAGCTACTTCTTCAAGTTTTTTAGCGATGTCAAATAATGGATCCTGCACTCCTAAATTGGATAGAATAGTATCAGCACTCTTTTTCAAAATTCGTGCTCGCGGATCGAAGTTTTTATAAACCCTGTGCCCAAATCCCATCAGCCGGAAAGAATCGTTTTTATCTTTGGCTTTGTCTAAATATTTTTGTGCATTGCCGCCATCTGCTTTAATGCCTTCAAGCATGTTTACAACTGCTTGATTTGCTCCTCCATGTAATGGTCCCCAAAGTGCATTTATACCAGCAGCTACGGAGGCATACAAGCTTGCTTTTGACGAACCAACAACTCTCACTGTAGAAGTTGAACAGTTTTGCTCATGATCGGCATGCAGGATAAATATTTTTTCAAGGGCATCTACTACAGCAGGGTCTATTTCATACTCCTCACTAGGTATGGAAAACATCATTTTCAGAAAGTTCGATACATAATCTAAATTATTATCAGGATAATTAGACCTAATGCCTCTTTCGTTAGTATATGACCAGGCAACAAGACCAGGAATTTTTGCAATTAATCTTATAATAGTTCTATTGACCCCTTCTGCTGATCGGTTAGGGTCTAATGATTCTGGAAAGAAAGCTGTTAGGCTAGTGGCAAGCGATGATAAAACTCCCATTGGGTGAGAATTGCGAGGAAAGCCAGCAAGGATTTTCTTTTTATCTTCATTGAGTAATTGCTCTTTTTTAACTAGTTCGTTAAATTCAGAAAAATCCTTTGTAGAGGGGAGTTCACCATAGATTAAAAGATAAGCAACTTCTAAAAAGGATGAATGCTCGGCCAATTGCTCAATTGGATAACCTCTGTAGCGCAGAGTTCCTTTTTCTCCATCTAAAAATGTAATTGCACTTTTAGTAGATCCTGTATTTTTAAATCCATAATCTAGGGTAATGAAACCAGACTCAGCTCTTAATTTACTAATATCAACCGCTTTTTCCCCTTCCGTGCCCTCTGTTATAGGGAGTTGATATACCTTGTCACCAATTTTCAATTCGGCATATTCTGACATATTATTTTATTTATGAGTGTTTTAATATTATATTTAAAAAAGATGTTTCTAAAATTCTAATTTTAAACTAAAAAAAAATAAAAATGTTAGCTATTACGATTAATAGTTTTACTATTTAATGTATTTAATTACTAACTAATACGCTCTTATTTACCTTTATCAAGCTAATTCATAAGCTTTTGTATGTTTGATAATATAATAGCTACAATTTAAAATAATTTTATAAAGCTATTTTCTTTCTTTCCAAATTAAAGCGCTGGCTCCAGCAACTGCAGCATTTTCAGCTTGAAGTTGCGAAGACAATAGCTGAGTTTTATTTTTGAAAATTGGCATCAAGTGGTTTTCCATATGACGTTTCGTTGGTTCAAAAATCAAATCACCTGCATTGGCCAAACCACCAAAAAGAAATATTGCCTCTGGGCTGGTATGGGCAATAGTATCGGCTAATTTTAGTCCTAATACTCTTCCGGTAAATTCAAAAGCCTCTTTAGCAATTGGGTCATCTTTTTCGGCCTCTTTACTTATCATGGCGGCAGTCAAATCATCAAAAGTATAATTTCGCAGCGCACTTTTAGCAGTAGAAGATGCTAATAGTTCAAATACAGTTCTTTTGATTCCGGTAGCAGATGCATAAGTTTCCAGGCATCCTTTACGGCCACAACCACAGGTACGGCCATTATAATCGTAAGTAACATGCCCCAACTCGCCAGCAAAGCCATCGTGCCCATATACCAACTCCCCGTTCACTACTATGCCACTTCCCAAGCCTGTACCAAGCGTGATTTCTACAAAATTTTTCATGTTTTTAGCACCGCCGTACACCATTTCACCAATAGCTGCAGCATTGGCATCATTTGTTAAAATAGTGGGCTTGTCGTAATATTTTTTTGATATTTCGCAAAACTGTACCAGACCTTTCCATTTCAAATTGGGAGCGTATTCAATCGTGCCGGTATAGTAATTGCCATTGGGCGCTCCCACGCCCACACCAATTACATTTAGTTCACTATCTATTGTCTTTATTAAATTTTGAATAGCTTCGTGAAGCTCTTTCATGAAGGGGTCAATTTCTTCATGTTTGGTGGTAGAAATTAAATCCGCGGCAATGCTATTGCCTTTTTCATCCACAAGTCCAAATTTCGTATATGTAGCTCCTATATCTATTCCTACAGCAACATCTTTCATAGCAACATTGATTTATTATCTATATTTAATTTTGTTATATCTTCTTTACCTGGTATCCTTTCCATCCGTAATAAGCCAAATAGAGGTAGCATATCATTGGTACAAAGAAGGAGTAATGATACCCTCCTAGTATGTCAGCTACAAATCCTTGTGCATAAGGTATTATTGCTCCTCCCAATATTGCCATTACCAACAACGAAGAGCCTTGACTGGTATATTTGCCCAGGTCGCGAATGGCCAAAGTAAATATATTAGACCACATAATTGAATTAAACAAACCGATGGCAATTACAGTCCATACAGCAGTTAAGCCGTTAGTCAACATGGTAACAAATAGTAAAACAATATTTATTAGTGCAAAAATTAATAGCGTGCGCGCAGGTAATGATCTTCCAATTCTGAACCCAATTAAATTAAGTACTAGAAATAAAATAAACGGATAAGTAGCGGCGATAGGAAAGGCTTCTTCACTCTCTAAACTGATAGCACCATAAATGAATAAGTAAGAAACTATGGCTACCCCAATCATCAATAAAGTTTTGTAAGTGGAATTTTTCATGCTTCCCAGGGAAATTGCTCCTAAAAACCGGCCAATCATGGCTCCTCCCCAGTAAAATGCTAAATAAGATTTGGCAATCATTTCGGGGTAACCTACCAATTCCATGATATAATTGATGATTACGCTGCCGATGGCCACTTCACCTCCCACGTACATGAAAATGGCAATCATACCAAATACCAGATGTCGGTATCGTAAAGCTCCTAAGCCTTTTTCCTGTTCTTCATCGCTGGTAAATTTGGGTAGTTTGGTAAGTGCAATTACCAGTGCCAAAAATAAAAATATGCCAGCAAATATTAAGTAAGGTAGTTGCACACCATTAGCTGAAATGGGATTACCAGAGTCGGTAAGCACGGGTTCACCTGCTGTCCCTATCAGTGGCTCGCCCATGATGGCAAAATAATGAAAAACTAAATATCCACCCAGAATCGGTGCTAAGGTAGTCCCCAAAGAATTAAATGCCTGTGACAAATTAAGTCGGCTGGAGGCTGTTTCCGGCGAACCCAGAATGGCCACATATGGGTTGGCAGCAATTTGCAAAACCGTGAATCCAATACCTACCACAAAAAGTGCAGTAAGAAAATAAAAATAGGAATGAGCAGCTGCCGCTGGATAAAACAGACCACAGCCCAGTGCAGATATAAACAATCCAAGTATTAGTCCATTTTTATAGCCAATTTTATTGATGGGGTCTTGCCAAATTTTAGAGATTGCAAAGTAAATTAAGGATCCAAAAAAGTAGGCAATGAAAAAGGCAAATTGTACTAATGTAGAATCTGCCCTGCTCAAGTCAAACATCTTTTTGAAAAAAGGGATCAAGATATCATTCATGCTGGTAATGAAGCCCCACATAAAAAATAATGCAGTGAGGGAAATTAGGGCCGGTACATAATTTGGCTTATCACCTTGAGGATGAACCGGACCGGCTGTTGAATGAGTAGTTGAAGCCGACATAAAAGTATAAAAAAATTAGCGTGTAATTGTTTATTTTATCAAGCCGTCAAATCTAATGAAAAAATGAAAACACAGTATATTATTTGGTGAGAATAATGGTAGTAAGTAACGGTGAGCTATTGATCTTGAGTGGAATTTACCAGATGTAAAAGAATAAAAAACCATAGCATTGAGTTGCTATGGTTTTATCCTAACATTTATGATTCTTCTATTAATTGTTGGTGATCTGTATTTTTATTTTTTTGTAGAACCTTCCAGGTGGCATTCCAGACATATTGCTGTAATTCTTCATTGGCTATATGCCTGTTGGGTTTTATGCCTTTTCCCTTACGGTTAATTGGAATTTCTCCAATTTTAGTTTCAATTTTTTTTATCCATGCAACCCATTTCCTCATAATCGCATCAATCGAATAAGTTAAATGATTAATTGCATAGGCGATATTTGTATTTATCGTAACCGTTCGTATAATTTTGAAAGCATTTAATCCTCATAAATAATATTATTGTAGAATCATTGTAATAAATTTAAATTCTCAATTACCAATAGAATAAATCAAAACTTCATAATATGAATCTATCTATACAAAATGTTTCTAAAACCTATCCTAATGGGGTAGAGGCTTTAAAAAATATTACCATTGAAATACCGGTAGGAATGTTTGGATTATTGGGGCCCAATGGCGCCGGTAAATCTACGCTGATGCGAACCATTGCTACCCTACAAGAGCCTGATACCGGCACCATTACTCTGGGAGATCTTGATGTGATCAAGCAAAAAGAAGAAGTAAGAAAAATATTGGGTTACCTGCCCCAGGAGTTTGGCGTATACCCTAAAGTATCGGCTGAAGATTTGCTTAATCACGTGGCGGTACTCAAAGGCATTACCAATAGCAAGGAACGCAAGGAGTTGGTAAAGGCACTTTTACACAAAACTAACCTTTATCGTCACCGTCGTAAAAACCTGGGTGGCTACTCTGGTGGCATGAAGCAGCGCTTTGGAATTGCCCAGGCATTGATCAGCAATCCTAAATTGATCATCGTGGATGAGCCTACTGCTGGGCTCGATCCTGCCGAGCGTAATCGTTTTCTTAATTTATTAAGTGAAATTGGCGAGAATACGGTGGTAATATTGTCCACTCACATTGTAGATGATGTACGCGAGTTGTGTACCAATATGGCTATAATCAATGAAGGACAGGTGTTGCTCACTGGCAACCCAAATCAAGCCATTGCCGAAATAGAAGGTAAAATATGGAAAAAATCTATTGAGAAGCAAGAGCTTGAAACTTACAAAAGCACTTTCAACGTGATTTCAGAAAGACTAATTGCCGGCAAACCGGAAATTCATGTTTTCAATGAGCAACAACCAGATAGTTCTTTTGTACCGGTTGCCGCCGATCTGGAGGATGTTTATTTTGCTCAAATTAAAGAAGCTGGTCAAAAAGAAGCTGTTGTCGCTTAATTTATAAATATAATTATTATGTTAGAATTTATACGATTTGAATTACAGTACAGGCTGGCAAGGCCTGCTACCTACATATATTTTGCATTGATTTTGCTCATGGCATTTCTGGCCACTGCTACTGATGCAGTGCAAGCTGGAGGCTCCGGTGGTAACGTGATGCAAAACTCGCCACTGGTTATTTCTCAAATCATGTCGGTGATTCTCATATTTGCTATCTTCATTGTTTCAGCAGTAATGGGAGTGCCGGTTTTGCGTGATTTTGAGCATAAAACCGATGCTATGATTTTTACCACGCCCATCCAAAAATTTAATTATTTAGCGGGTAAATTCACTGGCTCATTCCTTATTATTTTATTCATATTGTCGGGCATGTTATTGGGTATTATACTGGGGCAGGCAGTTCCGTGGCCCTGGCTTGACAATGCAGATAAGTTGATGCCGTTTTCTTTTAGCTACTACTTAAATCCTTTTGTAGTATTGGTATTGCCTACCGTCATCATTTTCAGTATGATTCTGTTTGCTGGCGGTACACTGGGAAAGCGCATGACGGTTGTTTATGCACAAGGCATCATCCTCTTTATGGGATACCTGGTGGCTAGTCAATTTATTAGCGACCTCGACAACCGCCAACTTGGAGCTCTGCTCGATCCGTTTGGGTTGGGTGCCGTGGGTGTACATACGCAATATTGGACAGTTTCAGAACAAAATAATAATTTGCTGCCTTTCTCAGGTATAATTATGCAAAGCCGATTACTTTGGCTAGGCATAGGTTTATTAATAATGGTATTTACTTTTTACAAATTTAGCTTTAGCCTGGCCGGAAAGGCCGGTAGAAAATCCAAAACAAAGGCTAAAGCAGAAAAGATTGATAATAAATCAGAGCAAGCGCCCATACCGGTAGCCAATCCACAATTTGACTGGAAGGCCAATGTGACACAATTGATAAGCCTGAGTTGGTTTTATTTCCGTTGGGTAATTAAACAAGTACCATTTATCTTCATAGCATTGGCTGGTATTGTTTTTCTGTTCATCATAGCTTTCGTGGGTGGCACGCAAGGCTATGGCATCGAGCTGTATGTTACCAGCGCCCGGGCGGTTTCGTTAATGAATATCTTCAACCTCTTTTTTATTATCATCACTGTTTTTTATACCGGTGAGATTATTTGGAAAGAGCGCGATATAAAAATGAACCTGATCTATGATGCACTTCCTTATCCTAATTTTGTTTCAATACTTTCTAAGCTTTTCGGCCTCATTCTAATGAGCATTTTTATCCTGGCTGTACTGATGTTTTCTGGTATTGTAATCCAAATTATAAAAGGCTACCCCGTAATAGAATGGGATGTGTACATTGCCAACCTTTTTGGTGAAACATTGGCGGTAATGACCCTTTATATTATTCTTGGCTTATTTGTACAGGTAATGCTCAATCATAAATTTTTGGGATTTGGCTTCATGTTCATTTTTTACATTTTCTATATTGTATTGAGCGAGTTTGGTGTAGAACATTCCATGTTTTATTTTGCGCAAATTGGTATTGGTTCTTATTCTGATATGAATGAGTTTGGCCATTACCCCATTCCTTTTGGTTGGTTTAATCTTTATTGGTTTGGCTTGGCTACTGTATTTTTTATGATAGCCATATTATTTACCGTAAGAGGTTTGGAATCTAAAATATTTACCAGGTTAAAATTGAGCAAACTGAGACTAAACCCTCAGGCCATAATGGTGATTGTAATTTCGTTGGTGGTATTTGTAGGTAGTGGTGCTTTTATTTTTTATAACACCAATATTGTAAATGAATACCAAAATTCGGATGAGAGTGAAAAATTAAGAGCTGAATACGAAAAACAACTGAACCAATATGAATTTTTAGTACAGCCGAAGATCATCGATACTTACCTGGAGGTAGAATTGTATCCTTTTCAGCGCGATTTTAATGCCAAGGGGTATTATCTTTTGAAGAATAAATCGGAGGAAGTTATCAATGAAATTCATATACAAAACGGCGTGGACTCGCAATTGGAAACAAAGGTATATTTTGAAAATGCAATTGCCGATACTTCTACTTATAAAGATTTTGGTTACGCCATTTATGAATTACAGCAACCACTTGCGCCTGGCGATACGATAAAAATGGGCTTCGAAGTTGGTTTTACTACCAAAGGTTTTCGCGAAAGCGGGGACAATAGCGACATTGTTTACAATGGAACGTTCTTCAATAATTCCAGCTATTTCCCAGGGATAGGTTATAACTCGGGTTTTGAACTTAGTGATGACGACGACCGGAAAGACTATGACCTGGAAGCAAAAGAAAGAATGATGGATCGCGAAGACCCGTGGGGTTTGAGCCAAAGCTTGTTTGGTGATGATGCCGATAAAATTCAATTTGAAATAGTAATTGGTACCGACAGCAGTCAAATAGCCATAGCACCCGGGTATTTGCAAAGGGAATGGCAGGAAGGTGATCGTGCTTACTTCCATTATAAAATGGATACTCCCATGGTTAACTTTTATTCCATTGTTTCGGCAGATTATGAGGTAATTGAAGACATATGGCAAAACCCGATAGACTCTCTGCCAGATGTAAACCTGGAGATATATTATCACCAAGGCCATGATTATAATACGGAAAGAATGATGGCCGGAATGAAAGATGCCTTAAGCTATTATTCCAGAGAGTTTAGTCCATTTCAATTCACTCAATTGCGTATTATGGAGTTTCCCAGGTACAGAAGCTTTGCCCAATCTTATGCTAATACGGTACCTTTTTCTGAAGGGATTGGTTTTATTCAAAAAATAAAGACCGATGACGTTGATCTGCCCTATTACGTGACAGCGCATGAGGTAGCGCATCAGTGGTGGGGGCATCAGGTGACAGAAGCCGGGGTGAAAGGCAATGCCATGCTTTCGGAAACGCTAAGCCAGTATTCGGCCCTGATGGTGATGAAGCAAAAGTTGCCACCGGAAATTATCAAGGAGTTTTTACGGCATGAATTGAACAGTTACCTCATGGGTCGCACATTTGAAAGCAAAAAAGAAATGCCGCTGGAGCTGGTAGAAGGGCAAGGGTATATTCACTACCGCAAAGGGTCATTGATCATGTACGCGTTGCAGGATTATATTGGCGAAGACAGTGTAAACGCGGCGCTGAGCAGATTTGTAGATGATTGGGGCTTTAAAGAAGCACCCTATCCAACTTCAAAAGATCTGCTGGGATACTTTAAAGAAGTAACTCCTGACAGCTTGCAGTACCTACTTACCGACTGGTTTGAAACCATTACTTTGTATGAAAATAAAACTACCAAAGCGGAGTATGAGCAACTGGATGATGATAAATACCTGGTAGACCTGGAAATAGGCGCAATAAAATACCGGGCCGATACCTTGGGTAGGGAAGAGGCAATTGCCAAATCCGACTGGATCGATATCGGGGTTTTCACAGAAGGTAGCGATGGCAAAGATTCCCTTATTTATTTGCAAAAGCACCTGATTGACGAAGATGAAATGGCTTTCGAAATAGAAGTAAACGCTAAACCCACTAAAGCCGGTATCGACCCAATCAATAAATTGATAGATAGGAACCCCGGTGATAACGTGAAGAAAGTAACTGAAAAAGAAGAAGAACCGGTGAGTTGATTTGAAAATTTTGCCAGGAGGTAAAAATATTAATTTTCAATAAAAGGCTCTCTCTGGAATGCCACCCGGAGAGAGCCATTTTTATATTATACAATTATTTATTCTGTATAATTAATCTTTTCAACATCTTACTGAAAATCCTAACTATTGATCATTAAAATCTATAAATAGTGAAGGATTGTTATAGTTTATTTTTTAGAACCCTCCATTACCAATTGGATCATCATTGGAACACCATCAGATCGCGTTGTTTTTTATACCAAAAAAATTACCATTACTACTACGAAAACCTCCTGGTATTGCAGTGAAGCCTGATTCATTGGTTGTTTCTGAA
>Ga0207419_1000924_pt1 | contig 24072 bp, 28 predicted proteins | sample ElkSloMetagenome_4_FD_184723 | JGI IMG/M metagenome (GOLD analysis project Ga0207419, IMG submission 184723) | Hot spring microbial communities from Elkhorn Slough, Monterey Bay, USA - MD2A (version 2) | ecosystem: Environmental > Aquatic > Marine > Intertidal zone > Estuary: Microbial mat ... | reverse complement strand
GATCGAGGAGGACGACGTGTTCGATTTCTCGAGCGGATATATCCAGCGCTCCAAGCACATCATGCCGCGCAACGCGGTGCGTTATCCGTGGCGGCTCAACCAGGACTACCTTTCCGACCGCAAGGAACTGAAGGAAAGCCCGGTCGAGGATGGCCTGCTCACCTTCAAACGCGCCGGATCGAACGCGCGGACCTCCGAGGAGCAGCTCGAAGCGGCGGAATGAGCTCGGGATACAGGCCGTCGCTATGGCCGCGGGCGGCGCTCGGCTTGTTCCTGTTGTTGTTCACCGGGGGTATCGTGACGGGCATCATCCTGGCTGAGCCGCTCGATCGCTACCCATCGCCGCGCCTTGCGCTCGCGGACCTCGATGGTACCTATGTCTCCGGCGATTGCCCCTCCATCACGATCACGAACGGCCTCATGCGCGGGGGCGGTTTCGCCGTGCGTGGCGAACTGGACTATGTGAAGGGCGAGAACCTGCTCGTCACCGAGGGCGCGCTGCGTTTTCGGGAAACGCCCTCGGGCTGCGCGTTGGAGCGCGTGTCGGGCGGCTGGTTCAACACCGTGAGCCGGATCGACGGCGCTCCGGCGGTCCGCATCCGGTCGAGCGACTTTGCCGAGGACCGCTGGTTTATCGAGTCGCGTTGATGAGGTGGGTCTGTTCGGGGCCAATCAGGCCCTTTTGCTCTGCCCGAAACTCGCCTAACCAGCCCCCATGAACTCCGGCGCAAAGATCTGGACCGCAGGGCTCGTCATCATCGGTGACGAGATCCTGTCGGGCCGTACCCATGACAAGAACATCGCGCAGGTCGCGACCTGGCTGCAGGTCCAGGGCATCCGCCTTGCCGAGGTCCGGGTCGTGCCCGACGTGGCCGAACGCATCGTCGAGGCGGTGAATGCCCTGCGCGAGGCCAATGACTATCTCTTCACCACCGGCGGGATCGGGCCGACCCATGATGACATCACGGTTGATGCCGTCGCCGAGGCGCTGGGCGTTCCCGTCATCATCCACCCCGATGCACGCGCCCTGCTCGAACGCTATTACGCCGACAAGGGCGGGCTCAACGAAGGGCGCCTGCGCATGGCGCGCGTGCCCGAAGGCTCCGACCTCATCCCCAACCGCATGTCGGGTGCGCCCGGCATAAGGCGCGGCAATGTCATCCTGATGGCGGGCGTGCCGCATATCACGGCGGGCATGCTCGATGCGCTCACGGGCGAACTCGAAGGGGGTGCGCCGCTGCTTTCCGAGACGATCGGCTGCTGGGTCGCCGAAAGCGAGATCGCGCACCTCCTGCGCGAGGTCGAGGCAGCGCACGAGAATTGCCAGATCGGTTCCTACCCGTTTTTCCGCGAAGGCCGCGTCGGCGCGAATTTCGTGATCCGCTCGACCGATACGGAAGACCTCGCCTCCTGTGTCCACACCCTGTGCGACGGGCTTGCCACCAGCGGCTACGATTTCACCCCCGGCGGGATCTGACCGCCGCCCGCCCCGGGGCCGAAACAGGCCGAACGCCGCCTTAACCTTCGCGTGTTATCCGTACCCTTGATGACGCGCGTCTACATCACTATCGACACCGAATATTCCTCGGGCCTCGCGACCGGGTCGGGTCCGGCCGACCGGGCGGAAAACTATGCGCGCTCGATCGCCTGCCTCACGCCCGAAGGCCCGGCGGGCATCACCCACAAGCTCAGGCTGTTCGCAGAGCATGGCCAGCGCGCTGTGTTCTTCGTCGATCCCATGCCCGCGCTGCAATGGGGCGTCGCCGCCATAGAGGACGTGGTCGCCCCGATCCTCGAGGCAGGGCAGGACGTGCAACTCCATTGCCACACCGAATGGCTTGCCATTGCGGGCGCGGGCAGCCCGCTCCACGCGGTCGGGACGGGGCGCAACATCGGCGATTTCCGCTTCGAGGAGCAATGCGCGATCCTCTCCTATGCTCGCGACACCCTTGTCGCCGCGGGCGCCGCGCCGCCGGTCGCCTTCCGCGCGGGCAATTACGGCGCGAATGACGACACCTTGCGCGCGCTTGCCGAAATCGGCCTTGGCTACGACACCAGCCATTGCCCCGCTCTGCCCGGGGCGAGCCGCATCTCGCTCGGCCCGGAGGACCGCGAGCCCGTCATCCATCACGGCGTGATCGAAGTGCCCGTCGGAAGCATCGCCGCCCTTGGCGGGGGCCAGCGCCACGCCCAGATCACAGCGCTTTCGCTGGGCGAGATGACCGCCGCGATCCGCCATGCCCGCGACGAGGACCGAGGCTCTTTCACGCTCGTCACCCATTCCTTCGAGCTCATCAATCGCCGCCGGCTCGCGGTGAACCGGGTCGTGCGTCGGCGCTTCAATTCGCTGTGCCGCCAACTGGGAGCGATGCGCGGGGTGACCACCGCGACCTATGCCGAGAACCCGCCGGAGATCGCGCCCGCATCCCGCCCGAGCGAACCGCTCCCCGCCGACCCGGTTCGCACCGGGCTGCGCGTCGCCGAGCAGATCGTTTCCAATACGCTGTACGGCGCGCTCTAGGAGGCGTCGGTGAACGCTCCGGTCAAGCCGCCCGGTCCCGCATCCGAGATCGCGCCCGTCGGTGTCGATTTCACAGTGGGCGCGCGCCGCCTCGCTTCGGTCACGCGCAGTCTTGCAACCTGGCGCTTCGGACTTGCCGACGTGCTGTCGCAGGCTTGCGCGAGGCTGTGCCCGCCCGATCCGGGGCCAGATGGCCTGCGCGTACTGTCCGCGCCGCAGCACGCGGTGCCCGCGATCATCACCCATCTCCCCGATCACCTGATCGGCTCGCGCCAGGATTATCCGCGCCATTACATCGATATGGGCAAGAGCGGCGCGCCCGATTTCGCGGCCTACATGGCGCGCTTTTCAGGCAAGACCCGTTCGACCCTGCGGCGCAAGGCACGAAAGCTCGAAAGCGAGGCGGGCGGCTTTCATGTCAGCGAGCATCGCACGCCGCGCGAGATCGAGCGTTTTCTCGAGCTGGCCCTGCCGCTCTCCGCGCGGACCTATCAGGCGCGGCTGCTCGATGCGGGACTGCCAGACACTCCGGGGGCGCGCCGCGTCATGCTGGAGGCGGCCGAGGCGGGCGCCATGCGCTGCTTCCTCCTCCATGCCGGGTCGCAGGGCGGGCGGCGCGCCATCGCCTATCTCGTGCTCCCGGTCGAAGGGCGCGTGCTGGTCTATGCCCATCTCGGCTACGATCCCGACTGGGCGCGCGTTTCCCCCGGCACCGTGCTCCAGCTCGAAGCGCTCGAGCGGCTCTATGCCGAGGCGCGTTTCACCCATTTCGATTTCACCGAAGGCGACGGCAAGCACAAGGCGATGTTCGCAACGAACGGCGTTCCCTGCGCTAGCTTCGTCCTGTTGAAGGCGACGCCCGCCAATCGCGCGCTGCTCGCGTCGCGGGCGGGATTCGATGGGGCGGTGGCGGGGGTCAAGGCGCTCGCGGCGCGATTAGGCGTCCTCGCCGGGGCGCGTTCGCTCATCCGGGGCTGAGCCCGCCGGAATTTCCCGGTCCGCGCGTCCCCCCGGCGCGTTTTCGCGCGAGGCGGCGAGCCGACGCTGGTCGCGCAGCAGGGCAAAGCGCTCCATCATCGCGTCGCGTTCCGAAGCCGGCTCGCCCGGCTCCGGCGCGAAACGCAGCCGGATCCAGACATAAAAGACGAGGATGACGACAAAGGCGCTCGCCACCGCCGCACCGATCCTGAGGTCGAAGGCCGCAACCATCACCAGCGCGCCGAGCGCGAAGCCTATAACGAGCCATTTGGGATCGAACGGCCAGTCCGACGTGGAAGACGGGAGAGGCATGCTGGGTGTCCTTGGGAGAGGGTGGACAGACGGATGCGAGACCGCTTTTGCAGCGTGTCATCGCTCCTCTGATATAATTGGGCTTTGTGTGGCGGGATACAAGACATGAAAGGCCGCCTTGCGCGGCGATTTCGAAGGTCTGGTGCCCGCGCGCGCAAGATCCACAAAGCGGCACGAGCCGATTGCTGCGCAGCGGATGCAACGCCGGTCGGGGCGCGGGGCCCCGCCCGAATCAGATGTCGCGGCGCTTCATGCGCTCTTCCTGCGAAGCGTGGATCTTCGCCTCGCGTTCGCGTTCCAGCCTGTTTTCGCGCGCGGCGCGTTCGGCGTGTTCGTAATTGGCGCGGCTCGCGGTTTTGGTCCGCACGGTCGCCCACGCGATCGCAACGAACAGGCACACCGCACCGATCAGCGGCGCGAGGCGCGTGTCGAGCAGGAAGCTGAGGGCAAAGCCGATCGCGGTCAGCGCGGCGACAATCCATGCAAAGTGTTTCATCGATGACTCCTTTGATGAATCAATGCTTTGCGCGGGCGTTCTTTCCGAGATGGCGGATGCAGACCCCGCAAGCCGGTGCGCATGCTGGACAAGCCGCGCGCGGCTTGTGGGACATTTTCCGTCGCATGCGGGAAATTGCCGCGGATCCTACAGGACTTTTCGGGGAATGCCGGGACGCATGACTTTCATCAACCAAACCCCGATGCGGGGCCGGCTGAAAAGTCCAACCATGTGCCGGATATCGGGGGCCGTGGCCCTGGGGCGCGCCCGCTTGCCTGCGACCTCGGGTGGCATGAGCAAAGGTGGGGCGGATGCGTTCGCACCCGCCCCCCGTGCGGATTACGCGCCTTCTACCTCGCCGAGGTCGAGCTTGAGGCCCGGGCCCATGGTCGAGGTGACCGAGACCTTCTGGACATACTTGCCCTTGGCGCCGGACGGCTTGGCCTTGACCACGGCATCGGTCAGCGCCTTGAAATTGGCCTTGAGGTCGGAATCGTCGAAGGACAGCTTGCCGATCCCGGAATGGATGATGCCCTGCTTTTCGACGCGGAATTCGACCTGGCCGCCCTTGGCGTCCTTGACCGCCTGTTCGACGTTCGGGGTCACCGTGCCGAGCTTGGGGTTCGGCATCAGCCCCTTGGGGCCGAGCAGCTTGCCGAGCCGACCGACCACGCCCATCATGTCCGGCGTGGCAATGACGCGGTCATAATCGACATTGCCGTTCTGCATGTCTTCCATGAGGTCTTCCGCACCCACCTTGTCGGCACCGGCGGCAAGCGCCTTGTCGGCATTGTCGCCGCGCGCGAAAACCGCGACGCGGGCGGTCTTGCCCGTACCCGAGGGGAGCGAGACCATGCCGCGCACCATCTGGTCGGCATGGCGCGGGTCGACACCGAGATTCATCGAGACCTCGACCGTTTCGTCGAACTTCGCCTTGTGCTCGCGCAGCAGGGCGATCGCCTCTTCGAAAGTGTAGAGCTTCTCGCGGTCGAGTTCGGCCAGCGTCTTCTGCTTCTTCGTCATCGTCGCCATCGGATCAGCCCTCCACCACTTCGAGGCCCATCGAGCGCGCGGAGCCCTCGATGATCTTCATGGCCTGGTCGATATCGTTCGCATTGAGATCGGCCATCTTGGCCTCGGCGATTTCCTTGATCTGGCTCGCCTTGATCGTCCCCGCGCTGACCTTGCCCGGCTCCTTGGAACCCGACTTCAACTTGGCGGCCTTCTTGAGATAGAAGCTCGCCGGCGGAGTCTTGGTAACGAAGGTGAAGCTGCGATCGGCGTAGACGGTGATGATCGTCGGGATCGGAGCGTTCTTTTCAAGGTCCTGCGTGGCGGCGTTGAACGCCTTGCAGAATTCCATGATGTTGACGCCGCGCTGGCCCAGGGCCGGGCCGATGGGCGGCGAGGGATTGGCGGTGCCCGCAGGCACCTGAAGCTTGATATAGCCTTCGATCTTCTTGGCCATGAGGCCACTCCTTTCGCACTGTCGAGCGCAAGCGCCGGGAAGGACGCGAAGTTGCGCTCTCATGTTAAGCGGTCCGACGCCGCCAAGTGCAAAGCGGCTCCCGCACGGATTCGCCCCTTGCGAGGCGGAGCGCGGCACATAGCGGCTTCGCAGCGGATTGCAAGCGGGCCGGCCGTGCGAGCAACGGCGCTGGCGAGCCGGGTCTGCCCCAGGCCGCCCTCAGAAAGGCCCGCAACCGGCTTGCCTCGCTTGAGCAGCGTCTGGCGCGCGAGCTGGGCGAAGTGCGGATCGAACTGCATGCGCGCGAAAGCGATCCCGGCCCATGGATCGAACAGTTCCTCGATCTCGAACGCGCGGGCTGGAAGGGCCGCGGCGGCAGCGCGCTCGCCTGCGAGCGCAGCAATGCGGACCTGTTCCGCGAAACGGTGTGCGAGGGCCATCGGCGCGGGCTGGCGCATCTGGCGAGCCTTGCGGCGGGCGGGCAGGTGCTGGCGATGACGACCTGGTTCGAATGCTCCGGCCGGGCTTTCGGCTTCAAGATGGCGCATGACGAGACGGCCCGCCGCCATGCGCCCGGGCGCCTGCTGATGCGCGCCGTGGCGGAAGACTTCGCCGGCGATCCCGCGCTGGCTTTCGATACCTGCGCGGGAGAGGGCGCGGCGCCCAATCCGTTCTGGCTCGACCGGCGGAAGCTGCTCGATTGCGTGGTTGCGATCGGTTCACCCGGGCGGCGCGGCGTGCTGGGAGTGGCGATGGGTGCGGCCAAGCTGTGGCGGGACCTTGCCAAGCCCTAGAGCCGCACGAACATCTTGCCCCGGCTGGCGGCGCCCTTCCCGATAGGAAAGGATCAGTCGAGCAGCAGCGCCATGCGCACCTGCGCCACGCCCGAGCGCAGCAGGCCGATCTCGCGCGCGGCGGCAAGCGAAAGGTCGATCACGCGGTTGCCATGGAACGGCCCGCGGTCGTTGATTCGCACGACGACGCTTTCGCCATTGGCGGGATTGGTCACCCGGACCCGGCTGCCCAGCGGCAGGGTGCGGTGCGCGGCGGTGAGCTTGTTCGGATCGAAGCGTTCGCCGCTCGCGGTCGGGTTGCCGGCGAGTTCATTGCCGTAATAGCTCGCAACTCCGCTGCCGATATTCTTCGACGGGCGGGCCGCTTCGCCCGGATCGGGCATCCGGCCGGACAAGGCATCGGGCGCCGTCGCCTCGACGCTCACCCCGCCCTTGCCCAGGCGGACCATGTCCGGCACAGGCTCGCGCGACCACAGCGCGCTGGCTAGCCCGAAGGCAAGCAGCCCCAGCGCAACGATGCCGATCAGCATCAGCTGGCGCTGCGATTTGAGGCGCATGAGGACGCGAAGGCGCTCGCGGCGGGTGGGCATGGTGTGAGCCGCAGAGGCGGCGGAATTCGGCACGGTCATACCGAATCAATGGGTCGGGCGCGCCGGAGTTCCGGCGAGCGTCCTCCCGCAAGGGTTCTCACTTGACCAGTTCGACCTGTTCGAAATCGAGTTCGACCGGGGTCGCGCGGCCGAAGATCGAGACCGAGACCTTGACCTTCGCCTTGTCGAAATCGAGCTCCTCGACCACGCCGTTGAAGCTCGCGAACGGGCCGTCGAGCACCTTGACCTGGTCGCCGATCTCGTACTCGACATTGACGTCCTTCTTGGGGGCGGCCTTGGCCTCCTCGACCCCGCCGAAATAGCGCGCGGCCTCCTTTTCGGAGATCGGCTGCGGCTTGTTGCCCGATCCGAGAAAGCCGGTGACCTTCGGCGTGTTCTTGACGAGGTGGTAGATGTCGTCGGTCATGCTGAGCTTGGCCAGCACGTAGCCGGGCATAAACTTGCGTTCGACCTGGACCTTCTTGCCGCGCTTGACCTCGGTCACGGTTTCGGTCGGAACCTCGATCTCCTCGACGCCTTCGGACAGGCCAAGCCGTTCCGCCTCGGCGAGGATCGCCTCCTTCACCTTGTTCTCGAAGCCCGAATAAGCGTGGATGATGTACCAGCGAGCCATGGGTCGGTTCGTGTCCCTGTCTTGAAAAGGTGTTGTCGGTTCCGCGCGCCGATCAGGCGAGCGTCAGGAGGAAATTGACGAGAGCGTTGAAAGCGCTGTCGATGCCGAGAAAGAAAAGCGAGAGAATGAGCGTCATGATGAAGACGAAGATCGCAGTGCGAACCGTCTCCTCGCGCGTGGGCCAGACCACCTTGGAGGTTTCCGTGCGGACCTGGTTCACGAATTCCGCGATGCTCGGCTTGCGCTTTTTCGGTTCGGTTTTCTGTTCGGCCATGGAAAAGGCGCCTCGATCCTTAGATATCCGGGATGCGGACGGGCCCGCATCCTCAACGTCTTTCAGGTAGGTCTCCGCGCCGCCCGGGACAAGGTCGCCGGAGGGGCCGAAAAGCTACCGATGTCGGAATTTCGCCAGAGCACTTACGCGCCTCCGCCGCCAAAGGCAAGCGGGTGCGTGCAGATGGCGCAGCGCTGACATCGCACTGCAACATTGGGGCTAGCCACGGCCAGCGCGCGGCCCTAGCGTGCGCGCCGAAATGCGAACCGGGAGATGAGGTCCGGGGCGCTCACGGGGATACTAGATTTCAGGGGATAGCCGCCAATGGCTGCAGCACCGACCGGCGCGGATGCGTGGATCGAGCCGATCACGAATGTTTCCGATTTCATCTGGGGTGGCACCTGGAACGGCGAGGAGATCATCGCCTTTCCGCCCATGACGATCATCCTGCTCGGGATCGGGCTGTGGATCATGATCGGCCTCAAATTCTATCCGATCGTCAAACTGGGGAGCGCGTTCAAGGGCCTTTTCGCAGGCCGCAAGGGACAGGGCGCGGGCGAGATCAGCCCGTTCGCCGCGCTTTCGACGGCGCTTTCGGGACAGGTCGGCACGGGTAATCTTGCAGGCGTTGCGACCGCCATCGCACTCGGCGGGCCGGGCGCGATCTTCTGGATGTGGATCACCGCCCTTTTCGGCATGGCGCTCGCCTTCGCGGAAGGCAGCCTTGCGATCCGGTACCGCGAACGCACCAGCGACGGGACCCTGCGCGGCGGGCCGATGACCTACATCATGATGGGCCTCGGGCCGAAATGGACCTGGCTGGCGATCATATTCTGCCTCGGCACGCTGTTCTCCGCGCTCGTCACCGGCAATTCGATCCAGGCCAATGCCGTCGCCGACGGGCTCAAGGAGCTGTTCGGTATCGAGGAAGCGATCGGCGGAGCCATCGTCGCGGTGCTGGTCTTCGTCGTCATCATCGGCGGGATAAAGTCGATCGGCAGCGTTGCCGAAAAGGTGATCCCGTTCATGGCCGGCGCCTATGTCATCATGGCGGTGACTGCGCTGATCCTCAATTTCGGCGACCTGCCCGAAACCTTCGCGCTGATCTTCTACGGCGCGTTCAATCCGCAATCGGCGGTCGGCGGCTTCGCGGGAGCGGCCTTCATCGTCGCGCTGAGAGCGGGGGTCGCACGCGGCCTCTTCTCGAACGAGGCGGGCCAGGGTTCGACCGCGATCGCGCATGCCGTCGCCCAGACCGACGATCCCGAGCAGCAGGGCCGCATGGCGATGCTCGGCACCTTCATCGACACGATCGTTATCTGCACCATGACCGCGCTCGTGATCCTCACCGTGCGCGGAGACTTCACCGCAGGCGGCGAATCGGTGCTGCATGCGTGGCAATCCGACCGGGTCGGTTTCGAGATGACCAGCGGTGCCTTTGCCGCCGCCTTCCCGATTGAACTCGCGGGGATCGCGATCGGCACCCTGGTCGCCAGCATCGCGCTGATCCTGTTCGTCTTCACGACCCTGCTGACCTGGAGCTATTACGGCGAGCGGGCGATCACCTTCCTTTATGATCGCATCCCGGGTTCCACCCGCGGGGGAGAGCGTGCGCTGCACATCATCTGGCGGGTGCTTTGGTGCGTCGTGATCTGGCTCGCGGCCGCGCAGCCTTCCGAACTGGTCTGGCGCCTGGGCGACATCTCCAACGCGGCCATGGCGCTGCCCAACCTCGTCGCGCTGCTACTTTTGTCGGGCGTTGTGTTCAAGCTTGCCAAGGGCATCAAGGACGCAGGTCGCACCCACACGGTCGACACGCCCGAAGAGCCCGAGGAGTATTGAACGCATCCGCTTGCCTGTCCGACCTGTTCGACTCGTCGCGAGGGCGTCGTCCGGGCTGCAGAACGCCGATCGGCTGAAAGAACGCGGGTCTTCGCAAAAGGCCGCAAACGGTTCGAATGCAGCGCTTGCGGCCCAACTCGTCTAGACGGCGGCCCGGCCGTTCATTGAGATGGCCGCCATCATCGGGTTCTTCGCTTTAGCGGGGACCTGGCGATCAGTGTACCCGAAAGGAAAGCGCCCGACCCTCTCGCGAGGACCGGGCGCCTTTCTCTTTCGAGAGTTGAGCGGTCAGACCATTCCGAACAGCTTTTCGAGCCAGCTCGGCTCTTGCATCGGGCGAATCGGGCCGTGCTTGGCCCGGCGGATCGCCGCATCGGTATGGGGCCGTGGATTGCTCCAGCGATCGGGAGCGCTCGTATGGATTCGAACAGCGGTCATTGCGTTCATCTCCCTGTTTCTGCTTGTTTTGCTTGCGCTTCGCATAAACAACAGGGGGCACAGCCTATCGTTCCGAGACTTCGGGTGAAGGTCGCCGCGCGCCGCATGCGAGACGAGCCGCGTCGAGACATTCCGAAGAAAGGGAAATGGCAGGGGTGACAGGATTCGAACCCGTGGCCCTCGGTTTTGGAGACCGATGCTCTACCAGCTGAGCTACACCCCTGCAGGACTGGCGCGCTCTATCCCAGCCCCGCGCGATAGGCAACACTTATGGCGCCACCAGGCGAGGCGGCAAATCCGGGGGAACGGGTGGGGGGCGGGAAACATTGCTGGAAGGTCCGCTGCAAGCTGTTAGAATGAAGCCCGACACCATGCATTCCCCCTTTCGCGCCCCCATCCCAGTCGAAACGCTCCTGCTGGCCTATCGCAGCGGTATCTTTCCGATGGCCGACCGGCGCGACGATCAGGATATCTTCTGGGTCGAGCCGCGCGACCGGGCGATCCTCCCGCTCAGCGCAATCCATGTCTCGAAAAGCATGCGCAAGGTGCTGCGCCGCGATGCCTTCGCGGTCACGGTCAACCGCCGCTTCGAGGAGGTCGTGCGCGCCTGCGCCGAACCGCGACCGGGACATCCGGAAACCTGGATCAGCGAACGGATCGTGCAATCCTATTGCGGGCTTCACCGTGCGGGCCACGCCCATTCGATCGAATGCTGGGCCCAGGACGGGGACGAGGGCGAGCCCCGGCTCGTCGGCGGGCTTTACGGAGTTTCGTTCGACCGCGTTTTCTGCGGCGAAAGCATGTTCAGCCGCGCCGACAATTCCAGCAAGGTCGGGCTGTGCTGGCTCGTCGCGCTCATGCGGCAGGCGGGCTTTGCGCTGCTCGACTGCCAGTTCATGACCGATCACCTCGCCAGCATGGGAGCGCAGGAGATCACGCAGGCGGATTACATGCACCGGGTAGCCGCAGCGCGCGGCGAGCCGAAGGCGAGCCTCGGCGCGGCGTGGCGGCATTTCATGACCGCAGATCAGTCTTGCGAAGGCGCGGGCCGGTCTTCCTCGCCCGGGAAACGCATCGCGCAATCCTTGACCCAAACATCGTAGATCGGGTGTTCGACCACGTTGAGGCTGGGCGATTGCTTGAACAGCCAGCCGGAAAAGACGCGCCTATGCTCGCTCTCGCCGCGCTCGAGCACATCGACCTGAACGAAGGCGCCGGTTTCCTGGGGCATTTCCCAGGGCGGCGTGCGCTCGCAGGTGGCGAGCGTGACGATCACCGGCCCGATCTCGCGCGATTCGCCGGGTTTGAGTTCGATGTCCTCGGACAGGTTGTTGCGCTTGTTCAGCAGGCCGAGCGTCGCCACCCGCTCCTCGTTGGGCGTGGCCCCCTCGATCGCATCCTGCCGGATCCCGCGCTCGGTCGTCGCAGAGCTTACCGCCGCGGGCGAGGCGTCGCCGCTCGCGGCCGGTTCGTCCACCGGACCTGCCTCTTCCTCGCTATCGGAGCACGCCGCAGGCAGCAGCGCGGCGCATGCAAGCGCGGCGGATAGAAAAGCGCGCATCGCCTGCGCCCCTCAGCCTTCGGGGCTGCCCGGAACCCACGCCTCGTAATCGCCATCGGCCGGCGCGCGCCGCCCGCCCCGCTCGAGCGCGCCCTGCGGCCGGTAGGCCTTTGCGGTTCCGGTCAAATTCGGAGTGTAGTCCGCTTCCCAGATCTTGGGCGGCGGCAGGTGGCTTTCGGGCACGTCGTCGAACGCGCCGTGGAGCCAGCCGTGCCATTCGCTGGGCACGCGGCTCGCATCGTTGTTGCCGGCGTATATCACCCAGCGTTTTTCGCGGCTGGTATAGGAGCCGTCGACGCGGCCCTCGAGGTGTTTCGGCTTTGCGCGATAATACTTGTTGCCCTGCGCATCGGTGCCGACATGTTCGGCGCCCACGCGGCTCGCCCAGAAGTGGGTGCCGATCGTCGCGCCGTCCCACCAGGTGAATATCTTGGAGAGGATTCCCATAACCGGCGCGGTTACTGCGTTTGCGCGCCGCCTTCAAGCGGGACTGTCGGTCCGACCTTCATTCCCGGACCTGCGATGCCGAACCTCAATTACCGTGCCTCATTGCGGCCAGTCATATTCGACCCGGTCGCCCGCCACGATGCCGAGCTCATCGGACAGCCCGCCGCGAATCTCAAGTACCGCGCTTGCCAGGCCGTCCGACCCGACCGATTCGAGTTCGTAGGGCACACCCCTCTCGATATTGCTGATCCGCCCGTCGACCCCGATGAAGATGATGTCGAGCGGCAGGGGCGTGTTCTTCATCCAGAAATTGCGTTGCGCCGGCCTTTCGGAGGGGAACAGCATGGCCTCGTCATCGCCCATCTCGGTTCGGAACATCATGCCGCGCGCCTGCGCCTGCGGGGTGTCGGCGACTTCGGTTTCGAAAACGATGCGCCGTTCCCCGCGCACCACCGCGACCTCGATCAGCGGCAGGCCCCATTCGGAATGGCGTTCAGGCTGATCAGCGGATTGCTCGGCCGTTGCGGCGGGCGCGAACTGCTCGGCGCTCTGCACCGGCGAGCAGGCACAGGAGAGCACGGCGGCGAGCCCGACGAAAAGCCCCGCAAAGGGCGGACGCTTGATGGCGGCGGATGTCATCGTCTTTGGTCTTCCTCTTCGGCTTCGGCCAGCCAATCCTCCAGGTCGGCGCGCACCGAGGCCTCCAGCACCTTTCGGACATGCTCGTAATCATGGCCCGCGCGCAGCATTGCCGCAATCTGCTTTTCTCGCCGTGCGGGATCGATCGGCGGCGAGGGCTCATCCTCCGCCTCGGCAGCCTCGCCGCGGGCATAGGGGCCAAAGCCGCGTTTTCGCGCCATCAGCATCGCCGCGCGGCGTCGTTCGGCTTCGCCAGGGGCGTGTTCACCGCGCACCTCCTCTTCGACGCCGGCCGCCCACAGCGCCTGTTCGACCCGGCGCGCACCGTATCCGCGCGTCGTGAGATCGCGCGACCGGGCCCGCGCGAAAGCATCGTCATCGACATAGCCGAGTTCCACCAGCCGCGCGACGAGCGCGCCGACATCGAGTTCCACCAAGCGGCCCTCGCCGTCTTCCGCGACCCCGCGCTCGCGGATCTTGCGGGCGAGATAGGCTTCGAGCTTCGCGCCGGTCGTCGCATAGCGCGCGGTATAGGACAGGGCGAGATCGCGCAGCGTTTCGGAGTCCAGCGGGTTCCTGCGCGCGGCCTTGCGCGCAGCCTTTCCATGGCCCGCCTGCCCCTTGCGCTCGCCGGTTTTCTCGCTACGGCGCTGTGACGATTGATGTGGAGGTGAAACCATTTCGCCTTATTCGTGCCACAGTCCTTATCAAATGGGAAAATTTGGATCGTCTCGGGGAGAGTTTCCCGAACCATGAATGGGCACGATATCGCGCGCAAGAGCCGCGCTGCAGATAACGGGTATCGCGAGGGACAATGACCGACGCCGCCTTGACGCCGACGCCGAACGATTGCGACTTGCCGCGCCGCCGCGCGGATTTCGCGACTTTCAGCGAGGCTATCGACTACGCTGCGAAGAGCGAGAAGGGCCTCAATTTCCATGACATGCGGGGCGTGCTCGAGAGGGTGTATCCCTATCGGGAAATGCGCGAGGACGCGCTCGTCATGGCGCGCCGCCTTGTTGGCGCCGGGATCGGCAAGGCCGACCGGGTCGCGCTGATCGCTGAAACCGGGCCCGATTTCGCCGCACTGTTCTGCGCCTGCGTCTATGCCGGGGCCTGGCCCGTTCCGCTGCCGCTGCCGACGACCTTCGGCGGCAAGGAGAATTATATCGAACAGCTCGCGGTCCAGCTGAAAAGTTCGGACCCAAAACTGCTGATCTATCCCGCCGAGATCGCCGAGATGGCCTCGGCCGCTGCGGCGCGGCAGGGATGCAAGGCATCGAGCTGGCAGGAATTCGCCGAGACCGAGGCGCCCGGATGCGACCTGCCCGAAGCCGCTCCGGACGATATCTGCTACCTGCAATATTCGTCCGGCTCGACCCGATTCCCGACCGGGGTCGCGGTCACGCACAAGGCCTTGCTGCACAACCTCTACGGCCATTCGACGACGATGCATCTGGGCGAGAACGATCGCTGCATCAGCTGGCTGCCATGGTATCACGACATGGGCCTCGTCGGCTGTTTCCTGTCGCTGATCGCGAATCAGGTGTCGGGCGATTTCTTGAAGCCCGATGCCTTCGCCCGCCGCCCGCTTGCCTGGCTTGACATGATCAGCCGCAATCCGGGCTACACCCTCTCTTATTCGCCGACCTTCGGCTATGACATCTGCGCGCGCCGGATATCGAGCCAGTCGAACGTCGCCGAACGTTTCGACCTGTCGCGCTGGCGGGTCGCGGGCAACGGAGCGGACATGATCCGCCCGGACGTGATGCAGAATTTCGTCAATGCCTTTTCCGACGCGGGCTTTCGCGCCTCGGCCTTCACCCCTTCCTATGGCCTTGCCGAGGCGGTGCTCGCGGTCACGGTCATGCCGCCGGGCGAAGGCATCCGCGTCGAACTGGTCGAGGAGGAGCGCCTGTCGGGCGCGCCGCGCGACATCTCCCGCCCCGCGCGGTACCGCGCGATCGTCAATTGCGGCAAGGCGCTGCCTGACATGGAGGTCGAAATCCGCGGAGAGGACGGGGAATCGCGCGCCGACCATCACATCGGCAAGGTGTGGTGCCGCGGCCCCAGCGTCATGCATTCCTATTTCCGCAACGAGGAAGCGACGCGTGACTGTCTGGTCGACGGCTGGCTCGACACCGGCGACATGGGTTACATGGCGAACGGCTACCTGTTCATCGTCGGCCGGGCGAAGGACATGATCATCATCAACGGCAAGAACCACTGGCCGCAGGACATCGAATGGGCGGTTGAGCAGCTGCCCGGCTTCAATCATGGCGACATCGCCGCTTTCGCGATCGAGACCGAGACAGGCGAGGAAGCACCCGCGGTGCTGGTCCATTGCCGCGTCTCCGATCCTGCCGAACGAATTCGCCTGCGCGAACTGATCGCGGACAAGGTGCGTTCGGTGACGGGCATGAGCTGCGTCGTCGAACTCGTCCCGCCGCGCACGCTGCCGCGCACATCCTCGGGCAAGCTGTCGCGGGCCAAGGCGAAGAAGCTCTACCTGTCGGGCGAGATCGTCCCGCTCAAGCTCGCCGCCTGAGCGAGGCGCATCACTCCGCCGGCAGTGCGCCCCATTCGGCGCGCAGCTCTCCGCGTTCCTCGCGCAATTCGACGGTGATGCCGCGCTCGGCGAGATAGGTGCGTGCCCGCTCCGCATCCTCGCCATTGCCGACCAGAACCACCGGCAGGTCGATCCGTCCCGCCGCCCAGGCAAGCGTTTCGAGCGCGCGCCGCGCCGGGGCGGTAGGCAGGCCCTCCTCGTTAAAGGCGAAGCCGGTGGGCAGGGCCGCAGCGGGCGGGATGACCTCGATCATCCAGTCCTGCTCCGTAGCGCTTATGCGCGCCTCGAGCGCGCGATAGGTCGCAATGTTCGCCCCTTCGAGCGGGCGCGCACGCACCACCGCGCGGCGCCGGGTGCGATCGATCGTCACGTCATCCTCGCCGACCCCGGCGACCAGCGCGAGTCGCAGGGCCAGGGCATCAGCCCGGGCACGCGCAGCCGCCTCCTCGCGGTCACGGGCGGCGGAAAGCTGCGCCTGTTCGGCCGCGCCGGCATTGCTTCCGACCTCGTCCTGCACCAGCGTCAGTTCGACCAGTTGGCCGAGCCGCTTCGCCAGCGCGCGCTCGATGTCGAGCTCGGCATCTTCCCTCAAGGCCGGGGTGAAGACGGTCGCGGCGACCGAGATCGGCTGGCTGTTAAAATCCGTTTCGAGCGCGAAGACCTCCGAGCGCGGGTCGAAGGTCTCCTCGATCTCGGAGCGCACGATGCGCTGCGCATTCGCTTCCCAGGCGATCTGCTGGAGCGAGAAGCCGAGCGGGATCGCGAGCATCACGAAGACCAGCACGACGGCGAGATTCTGCGCCTGCGTCTGCCGTTCGGACAGGCGGGTGCGAAACCCGTAGAGCCGGGCCATGGCCCATGCAGTGAGCGCGATGGTGATGAGGTTGGTGACGAACAGCAGCAGCGCGCCGGAGAACACCGTGCCGTTGAGGGTGGCAAGGCCAAAGCCGACCGTCGCGAGCGGCGGCATGAGCGCGGTGGCGATCGCGACCCCGACGATCGTGCCCGCGCGCCCGCGGATCATCGCATAGGCGCCCGCCATGCCAGAAAAGAGCGCGACCATGAGGTCGAACAGGGTCGGCTCGGTCCGCGCGGCGATTTCGGGCGTGATCGTCTTGATTGGCGACACGTAGACGATCAGCGCGCACAGCAGGACCGCAAGCGCGCTCCCCCACGCAAGGCTGCGGGCGCTCTGCTTGAGCCAGTGATAGTCCCCGATCGCGAGCGCGAAGCCCAGCCCCATGATCGGCCCCATCAGCGGTGAAAGCAGCATTGCCCCGATCACGACCGCGGTCGAGGATTGCAGCAGGCCGACGACGGCGATCCCGGCGCTCATCGCGATCATGAACAGATAGCGTTCGGAAAGCAGGCATTCCTCGCGGCGGTCGGCGATGACCTGGACCTGGTCGACCGCGCCGGTCACTTCGGTCAGCCACCAGCGGCGGATGCTCTGGACGATCCCGGCGATCCCGCCTTCGCTGCGCGCGGCGGGCGAACCGGCAACCGCTTGCGCGCCAGCGTCCGGCTCGCGCGCGTCCTCGGCCGGGGAAGCGCTGTTGGGCCGGCGCGGTTCGGCCGGGGCGGCGTTGTCGGTCATTTGCAAAGTCCCTCCGGGGGGCGTTTCTAGCGTATTTTCATCCCCGCACCAGCCTGCCCGCCTTCAAAGCGATGGACGCGCCCCATCGCTTGCCGCTAGTTTGAGGGAGCCTTGAAAGACGTGTCTTAGATCACTAATACAGCCGGACAGGCGAGCGCCGCGAAAACGAAGCGGCCCCGAGGGAGCACGATGAGCCGCATGAGCACGCAGGAAACGCCCGAAACCAAGATCGCGACCGCGACCAAGACCGCGAGCGATTTCGAACTCACCCCGCCCGATCCGGTGCCGCAGGTGGCGCCGGAAAAGGCCGCCGGGCTCGTGCCCGTGTCCTCTGAGGAGAAATCGAAGCTCGACAGCAAGGTCGATGCCTTCGTCGCCGATCTCGTCTCGGCCGATTCCAATTCGCCCGAATTCGGCGAGAAGGTCGACCAGATCACCCGCATGGGACAGGAACAGATCCGCGCCGCCGCGGGCCATTCGAACCGCTTCCTGGACCGTCCGGTGCGCGCGATGGACGAGGACAGCAGCGTGGGCAAGGACCTGGCCGAACTGCGCCGCACGGTCGAAGACCTCGATCCCGGCCGCAAGCAGAAACTGCTCGCCCCGCGCAAGCTGTTCGGGATCATCCCATTCGGTAACCGGCTTAAGAACTATTTCGACAGCTATACGAGCGCGCAGGGCCACATCCAGGCGATCCTCGAACGGCTCGAATCCGGCAAGAAGGAACTGCATCTCGACAACGCCGCGATCGACACCGAACGCCAGAAACTGTGGGAGGCGATGGGCGAACTCGAACAGATGATCCACATCGCCAAGACCCTCGATGCCCGACTGGAGACCAAGGCGAATGAGCTCGATGCAAGCGATCCCGAAAAGGCCAAGGCGCTACGCGAGAGCGCGCTGTTTTACGTCCGGCAGCGTACGCAGGACCTGTTGACGCAAATGGCGGTGAGCGTGCAGGGCTATCTCGCGCTCGACCTCGTCAAGAAGAACAACGTCGAACTGGTCAAGGGCGTCGACCGCGCCAGCACCACCACCGTCAGCGCGCTGCGCACGGCGGTGACTGTGGCGCAGGCGATGACCAACCAGAAACTGGTGCTGCAGCAGATCACCAATCTCAACCAGACCACCAGCGACATCATCGATTCGACCAGCACGCTGCTGCGCGAACAGACCGGCCAGATCCACGAACAGGCCGCCTCCTCGACGATTCCGCTCGAAACGCTCCAGCGCGCCTTCCAGAACATCTACGACACGATGGACGAGGTCGACGAATTCAAGGTCCGTGCGCTGTCCTCGATGAAGCAGACCGTCACCGTGCTGTCCGAGGAGGTCGAGAAGTCGAAGGGCTATATCGCCCGCGCCGAAGGGCAGGCCCAGGCGCAGGCCAAGGTGGCCTCGGAACCCTCGCTGCTCGCGCTGGATAATTGAGCGCCGCCGCGATGCCCGACACGACCAGCGAATCCGAGCGCATCCTGAAAGAGGCGAAAACCTCGCTCGCGGTGCAGCGCGAAGGCGGGACGCATCGCCCGGCCGGCAGCATCGGAAAAGGCAGCGCGCAGGCCAAGATGAAGCATCTGATCCGCCGCGGCGCCTGGCTTGCCGCGGCGCTGGTCGCGATCTTCATCGCCACGGCGGTTGCCGGCTGGATCATCGGCGGGATCGGCTTCTGGGGCGTCATGGCGCTGGCGCTGGCGGTGATCGTCGCGGTGGGTGTCTTCGCGCTCGCCCCGACCCCGAAACCGCCCAAGCGCAGCGAATTGAAGCAGGGCAATCCGCAGCAGATGGTAGCACGGACCGAACTCTGGCTCGAAGCCCAGCGCGCCGCCCTGCCCCCGCCCGCCGTGCGGTTGGTGGACCAGCTCGGCCTGCAGCTTGACGCGCTCGGCCTGCAGCTGGAGACGATCGACGCCGCGCATCCGGCGGTTGCCGAGGTGCGCGAGCTCATCGGCGAATACATTCCCGAGACCATCGAGAATTATCGCAAGATCCCTGAACACCTGCGGCGCGAGGAACATGCCGGCAAGACCGCCGACGAGCGCCTGACCGAGAGCCTCTCCCGCCTGTCGGGCGAAGTCGAACGAGTCACCCGGCGGCTGGCCGAAGGCGCGCTCGACGATCTGGCAGTGAAATCGCGCTATCTCGACTATCGCTATGGCGGCGACGAGCTGCTTGCCGACATGCGCGGCAATCCCGAAACGAGTGGCACGCCGCTTCCCGCGCCATCGATCGCGACCCGCGAAAAATCGAAATTCTGAAAGCATCCTGATGCGCGTATCGCTTCCCCATGATCTCGGCCGCGAGGAAGTCCGCCGCCGCCTGCACGAACGCCATCACGAGATCGCCCAGTTCTTCCCGCCCGGAATGGCGGATCTCGACACGACATGGCGCGACGAGGACCACATGGACATGGTCATCACCGTGGTCGGCCAGCGACTGAAAGGCGCTATCGAAATCCATGAGGAAAGCGTGACGATCGAGATGGAACTGCCGCTCGCCCTGTCATTCCTGCGCGGAACGATCGAGCGTGCGATGAAGAAGGAAGGCACGCGCCTCCTGCGCTGAAGCCCTATCCGTCCAGGCTCCGGGCCCGGGTCAGCAGGGTGATCCCGGCATCCGAAAAATCGAGCGTGCCCATTTCCGGCGCGCACAGGCATTCGCCCGGCCGGGCACGCGCCTGCCCGGTGCGCGCAGCGACCGAACCTTCGAGCGGCAGGGCGAGCAGCGGAGCGGCATAGTCTGCCGCGATGTCGTCCGAGGGCACCCCCTCGATCCGGTCGAGCCGGAAGAAGGGGCCGTCGACGAGGCGCTCTCCCCTCTCGGCTATGCTGCCGCGATGCTCGGCCGCATAGGGCTCGCCCTTCACGACTGCGATGGCGCGATCGAGGTGGAGTTCGCGCGGGCGTCCATAATCGTAGAGCCGAAACGTGGTGTCGCTCGACTGCTGCACCTCGACCAGCGCAAGGCCCGGACCGATCGCGTGGACCGTGCCTGCGGGCAGGTAGAACAGGTCACCCGGCTTCGCCTCGTGCCATTCGAGCAGGTCCTCGATCGACCCGTCGAGCGCGGCCGCCTTGATCCGATCGGGCCTCACCCGCTCGCGAAAGCCGATCGCGAGTTTCGCACCCGGTTCGGCGTCGAGCACCAGCCAGCACTCCTCCTTGCCTGCCTCGCCGGGCAGGGCATTCGCATCGCTTGGATGAACCTGGACCGAGAGTTTTTCCGAAGTGAAGAGGTATTTGACGAGAACCTGCGGCAGTTCTGGCGGCGGTTCAAACCAAATTTCCCCGATGCGGGTGCCTTCGGGCGCCTCGAAAGGAGCCGGTAGATGGTCACGGCCCCATACTTTTTCGACCATGCGGGTGGGAACCTGGTGCACCGGCTCGCTCATCGAGCCTGCTCCTGATTGTTCGCCCCCGGCAGCTTGCCGACGCGCTGCGCGCCTTCGCGGCTCGTTACCAGCACCTCGCCCCCGGACACCACGATGCACACGTCCTCGAGCCCCACGACCGAGACCCGCGGACCGTCGCTCATCGCGAGCACGCCGCGACAGCCGAAGAGATCGGCACGCCCCAACGCGACATTGCCCGTTCCGTCGGCAAGCCCGGGTTCGGCGGCCAGCGCCTCGGCAAGCGCGTCCCAGTTGCCGATATCGGACCAGCCCATGTCGACCGGTACCATTGCGGCGCGGGTCGTGTTCTCCATCACCGCGTAATCGACCGAATCCCCCTCGATCCTTCCGAAGGGTTCGGCTGCAGGATGGAAGCGCGATCTGTCCTCGATACCGCCCGCGACCGCCTCGGTCACTAGGCCGGCCATTTCGGGCCGGTGTCGTTTGAGCTCCTCGAGGAACTTGCCCGCGCGGAAAGCGAAGATGCCGCCGTTCCAGCTGTATTCGCCGGTGGCGAGATAGCTCTGCGCTGTCGCGAGATCGGGCTTCTCGACGAAGCGGGCGATGCGAAAGCCGCCGGGCAGTTCCTCGCCGCGATGGAGGTAGCCATAGCCGGTCTCGGGACGGTCGGGCGCGATGCCGAGAGAGACGAGCCAGTCCTTTCGCGCAAGGTCCGTCGCGGCGAGGGCGGCGGCGCCGAATGCGGCTTCGTCGGCGATGTGGTGATCGCTCGGGCAGACCAGCATCACGTCATCGGGCGCGAGCAAGGCGGCGGCGAGCGCTATCGCAGGCGCGGTGTTCTTGGCCGCCGGCTCGACGACAAGGCGATGATCCCCGCGCGCTTGCGCTTCGATGAGGTCTTGATGCTGGGGCCCGGCAACGATGATCGGCGGGGCGAAGCGATCGGGATCGCCGACCCGGTCCTGCGCCGCTTCGAACAGGGTGCGCTTTCCGACAAGTGGCAGGAACGGCTTGGGCCGGGCCTTGCGGCTGACGGGCCAGAGCCGCGTGCCGCTGCCTCCGCACAGGATGACCGGGTGGATGGGGGCGGACACGCTCATCGGCGCGAAGATATAGCATCGCAGGCAGCCGATGCCAGCACTGAGCGCGGAGGACGCGCGAAAATTCAGTCGGGCCGCGCAAACCAGCCATGAGACCCGTCCCGGCCGCCATGTTCAGAACCAGCGCTGGCGCCAGTAGAAGGGTGCCGGCACCGGGTTCCCGCTCGCATCCATTGCTGGGCGGAAGCCGAGCCGCTGTTCGACCAGCCGACAAGTGATCGCATCGGCCTCGGGGTCGGGACTGGGGCGGTAGATCGTGCAGTCGCGGGCGCGCCCGTCCGTACCGACGATCACCCGCACGATCACCTCGCTCCCGCGCCGGACCTCGCGCCCGCCGGGAGGGACGGGATAGTCGCGTGCATCATCGATCCGCCCGGAGACGTGCACCGGGCGTGTCACCGCCACCCCGCCGCGCCCGCCGCCGCGATTGCCCGAGCCCGTGCCCGGGCCGCTCCCAGCAGCGCCGGTCCCGTCACCCGAAGCTCGCGCACCGGAACGGTCGGCCGCGCCGGTCGATGATGACTGCGGCACCGGGCTGGGTGTTGGCAGAGCGATCTCTGGTTCAGGCGCGGTTACCGGCTGCGGCACCGCCTCCTTGCCCGGTGCAGCTTGTGCGCCTTCGTCGGGCTCGATCTCGTTTTCGGGTGGCGGAGGCGGAGCAGGCGGGGTTTCCAGCGAAAAGGCCGCGATCACTTCGCGCTCGATCCCCCCGGTAAAATCAGGAGCGAGCAGTTTCCCAAGCAGATAGAGCCCGGCAAGATGAGCGAGGGCGATGCCAAACAGCAGGGGCCAGCGCACACGCTGCGACCTCGCTCCATCCCGGTTGGAAAAATCGGTCATGCTGGCCCCGTGGCTCCCGATTGCGTCTAGTTCGGAGCAAACTCCGCCCGCTTTCGCGCGCCGCGTCCTACAGCATGGGGCGATGAATTGCGATCAAACGCTAGGACAGGTTTCATGAAGGGCGCCAAAGCAGGAACGGGTTTGCCGGTCATGGGCGGTGTCGGCCGCAAGAGCGTGTTCGGCGCGATTCTCGGGGCGGGCGCGGTCTTCGTTCTTGCCGTCGCAGGCCTTGCGACCGCACATTTACGTGAAGGGGCGGGCACGAGCGCCTCGGGAGCAGCGCTCATGCGCAAACTCCACCGCCTTGCGGGCACTGTCGCGATGTTCTGCGGTGAATGCTAGGCGACCAGGCAGCCGCGCTCGGAAGGGCGCTCGCGATGGAGCATGCGGGTGCTCCGAGAGAGGCTGGCTCGCGAATTGCTCGCCGTGGCGGATGCCGGTGGCGCTCCTCAGGAACGGGCAGCCGGAAGCGCCTGAGGACAGGTCGAAGCAGCGGCATACCCGACGCCGATCGATCCGTCGTCATCGCGGGCCATCGGGGACACGGGGCGGAACGAACGGAGTTCTGATCGCCGCATGCGCCACTCATGCAAGACAGACAAAAGCACACGCGGCGCGTCCGGCGATGCCCAAAACGAAAGCGGCGGAGCCCATGGGGCCCCGCCGCTCGCGTGTACCGATCAACGGTCGACTACGAATTAGAACTCGTAGCGCGCACCGATCTGGATCCGCCAGGCGGACGGGCCGATGGCAAGGTTGTTCTGATCGTCGGGGTTGAACCCGCCGAGCACGTAACGACCCTGATCATCGACACCACCGACGCTGAGGCGATCGCCAGGATCGGCGCTGTCGGGATCATCAATGTTGAGGCCCGCATCGACGAGATCGACGAACTCGCCGCGGGCGCGCAGAACGTTCCAGCCGCCGTCGAGCAGGTTCAGGAAGTTGGCGAAGTCCGCGAACACTTCAACCCGGTCATTGGCGACCCCGGTCAGGCTGCCAAGAAACGGCAGTTCCTGACTGATGCGAAGATCCACGTCGAAATGCCAGTCGTTGTTGCATGTGTTGCGACGGATCGACTCTCCGGCTTGAAACCCGCACTGCTCACCGACTTCGTTATTGGACAGATAATCGGTGAGCGAATTCACCGCATCAGCTTGGGCTGCCTGAAGGGCAGCCTGCTGCGTGGCCGAAAGACCAGCAAATTGCGGGCCCGTGAAGTCGGTGAGATTCGGGTCGTTCGGTCCGGTCGGGATGTAGAGCAGCGCGTTGTCCGAACCCGACGAGGAGTCGTTGAAGACGCCGCCGCCGTCAAAGGTCAGGCTGTAGGGCAGACCCGAACGCGCCCGGAAGAAGACCCCAATATTGGTGTCGTAACCGTCGAAGAATTCCTCGCGGAAGTTCACCGTCGCGGTGATGTTATGACGGGTCTCGAAGTTGGAGGTCGACACCGCCGGGTTCTGGCGATCGAAGGCCGCGGTCACGTCATAGGACGAAGTGGCGGTCGACGAACCGGCATTCCGGTTGTTGTTCGAGTCGGTGTAGGCATAGCCGAAGTTCAGCCGGGTGCTGCCGCCCGAGGTGAAGAGCCCGCTTTCGAAGGTCTTCGACAGGATCGCC
>Ga0207419_1000922_pt1 | contig 24086 bp, 21 predicted proteins | sample ElkSloMetagenome_4_FD_184723 | JGI IMG/M metagenome (GOLD analysis project Ga0207419, IMG submission 184723) | Hot spring microbial communities from Elkhorn Slough, Monterey Bay, USA - MD2A (version 2) | ecosystem: Environmental > Aquatic > Marine > Intertidal zone > Estuary: Microbial mat ... | reverse complement strand
GCCAGGCCGATCCCTCGGGCCGCGCCATCCGCGGAATTCACGAGAAGAGCTACGACGGTTGAGGCGTGGTGGGTGGAAGGAAAAATGGGCTAAGGGGTTGAGGGGGACGGTTTGCGGGAGGAAGCTTTAGGGATGCGGGATTCCGGCAACTAGAGGTGCGTTAGCGCGCCGGATGGTCGCGGATCAGGGGGATTGACAGGGTACGGCGCTCGCTCAGGGCGCGCTGAGCAAGGCGCTCGATCAGGCGAGCGATGGAGGCTGCGTTGCGAGCCGTGCGGCTCAGCAGATAGTCCGCCGCGCCGCGCCCCAGAACCACCTCGTATTCGCGCGCCAGCTGCTCGACGAGGCGCCTCAGCCCATCATCGTCCAGGGGCTTGAGGGTGAGACGCGTGGCCTGGCCGAGGCGCGAGCGAAGATCCGGCAGGTCGAAGCGATCACGACCGGCGCCGGTCATCAGAACTCCCGTGCGCTCCGTGCGCCAGCGGTTCAGCGCGTTGAACAAGGCCATTTCCTGATCAGCATCACCCGCCAGCGCGTCCACATCATCGAGAAGGACCCAGTCCCCGGCGGCATGGTGAAGCAGCTCACGCTGGGCGGCGATGTCCAGGCTGACGAAGGTCACGGCCTGGCCGGCACGATGCTTGTCATTCAGAACCGCGTGGACCAGGTGGCTTCGGCCGCTGCCCGGCGGGCCTGCCAGAAAGTACCAGGCTGCATCCTCCAGGCCGCGCTGAAGCGTGTCGACGAGGGCGGCGTTGGGACCGGGGAGAAAATTCTCGAATCGACGATGGCGCGGGCCCCTGAGCGCCAGCAGGCCCTGTTCCTTCACGGATCGACCGGCGGCTCGCCCCGCCGCTGCTGGGTGATCCGTGCAGCCCGGAGGGTCCAGAGCCAGACGTATTGAATCAGCGTCGCGCCGGCCATGAAGGCGACCATCCACTCAAGCCCGATCTGGGCCTCTGGCGGGAGGGGGAAACCCGCCAGGCGAATCAGCACGAACCACATGAGAAAGACCTGGCAGAAGGTATTGAACTTCGATAGCTGCGTCGGCTCGGCGCGGAGCGTCTCGAAGTAGCGATGGTAGACCCAGCCGCCGATGACGATGATCAGGTCACGACCCACGACCAGCGCGAACAACCACCACGGCAGGAAACCCAGCCAGGCGAGGCTCAGGTAGCTGGCCAGCATCAGCAGCTTGTCGGCGGCCGGGTCGGCCAGGCTGCCAAAGTGCGACTGCCACTGAAAGCGACGGGCCAGCCAACCATCGATCAGATCGGACACGCCCGCGAGCACCGCAACCGCCAGCGCCCAGCCGTAGCGCCCCGCGAAAAGCAGCGCCACCAGCGGCGGTATCGCCAGGATACGGCCGATGGTCAGTACGTTGGGCAGCCAGGACAGGTTCACGGAACAACAGCGTGCGAGCGGCAGTCACCGGGGGCGGTCATCGCCGAGGCCTTAGCGGACAAAGGTCAGAGCGAGGCGACCGTCCGGAAGCCTCGCCTCGACCTCGAGCAGACCGCCAAGGGCCAGGGCGTCGTCGAGTCCACCGGATTTCAGGCTCAGCTCGAAATCGACGGAGCGACCGCGCGCGGCAACGACGCGCACCGACTCGACCATGCTCAGGCCCTGGAGGTATCCCAGCGCCTCCGCGTATTGAACCTCATCATCGACAGGCCTAATCACGATCGATCGTTGCCGAGGCCCGAGGGCGTCGGGTCGGACGGCATAGCGCTGAGCCAGACCGCTGAGGACGGTCTCCAGGCCGTCGGTCAACAGGTCCGTCGGGGAGTCCGAGCGCAGATTGACGCTGCGATCAAGGCCATCGATTCGCCAGAACCAGCGCGCCGACCAGAGATCGTCGCCGAGTCGACGCAGGTCCAGCATCACCGGCACATCGGCCTGGTAGCGCACAAGCGCCTCGTCGCTGGCCTCGAGAAAGCCGCCGCGGACATCGGCCGCGCTGACTTCACTCAGATCCAGCGCATCGCCGAGGGGCCGGAGGAGCGCGAGGCCCAGTCGGCGACCTTGCTCATCAAGGGCCCGCTCCAGGGAAGGATCGGTCGCTAAGCGGATTTCGCGCCCATCGTCGCGGGCGATCCAGAGCAGCAGCTCGGGTCGTTCGCGACCCAGGCGCGGCATCGCCGCTCTGGCCAGGTACGCATCGAGGGCCGGGGCGTTGAACTCGAACTGGAGGCGCAGGGCCTGGTCGAGCTCCCCTCGCTCATCGACGATCGGCACCTGAACGCGCTGCTGGCTCTGAACCAGCGCGCGCGCCTGGCCGAGGCCCAGACCCAGCTGCGATCGCAGCGGTGCGTCGACCTGGCCCGTGAGGCGAATCAGCACCTCGTCCAGGGCCTGGAGGAGGGCGGCATCAGGATTTGGCGCGTTGCGATCGAGCGCGCCCTGCCCGACGTAAAGATCGTCAGCGGCAGCCAGCGGCGAAACCAGCAACAGGAGCATGAACAACGCGCCGGCGCCACAAAAGAATCGAGTCATCGCCAGAACGATACCACTTCTTTTCTGAATTGTGCGAATCGGTCACAATAAGCGGCTGCACCGAGCCACGAAGACCTCGCTATGAGCGATAAGGATATGAGCGACAAGCCGTCCCACCCCTCTCTGACCTACCGAGACGCCGGGGTCGATATCGATGCCGGCAATGCGCTCGTCGAGCGAATCAAGCCGCTGGTCGCCGCGACCCGGCGTCCCGAAGTCCTTGCGGGTCTTGGCGGCTTCGGTGGCCTCTTCCAGCTCGGCAATCGCTTTGACAACCCGGTGCTCGTCTCGGGCACGGACGGCGTCGGCACGAAGCTGCTCCTGGCTCGCGCTCTGGGTCGCCACGACACGGTCGGCATCGATCTGGTTGCGATGTGCGTCAACGATATCCTGGTCTGCGGCGCCGAACCGCTGTTTTTTCTCGACTACTTCGCCTGCGGCCAGCTCGACGTGGATGCGGCCAGCGAGGTGATTGCGGGCATCGCTGAGGGATGCAGGCAGGCAGGCTGCGCGCTGATCGGCGGAGAAACGGCCGAAATGCCGGGCATGTACGCCCCCGGCGAGTACGACCTGGCCGGCTTTACCGTAGGCGCTGTAGAGCGCGATCAGATCATCGACGGCAGCGCGGTCCGGGACGGCGATGCGGTGCTGGGCCTGGCCTCGTCCGGCCCGCACAGCAACGGTTTTTCGCTGATCCGACGCGTGATTGACCAGGCCGGCGCCGATCTGAATCAGGCCCTGAGCGGCAGCTCGCTCAGCGATGCCCTCATGGCTCCGACCCGGATCTACGTTCCTGTCATCAAGCGGATCATGGACGCCGCTCGCATCCACGCCATGGCGCACATCACCGGCGGCGGCCTGACGGAAAACATCCTGCGGGTCGTCCCCGAGGGTCTTGGACTCGAACTCGACAGCAGCCAGTGGATAGCGCCTGCGATCTTCGACTGGCTCGCTGACGCCGGCAATATCCCGACGGAAGAAATGCGCCGGACCTTCAACATGGGCATCGGCTTCGTGCTGATTTGCGGCGAGGACCAGGTCGATGCGATCCGCGGCGCCGCCGACGAGGAGGTTGTCGACATGGGGCGAGTCGTGACTCATGGCAGCGGCAGTCCGCGCATTCAGTTCCGGGCATGAGCGCTGAACCGCCCCCGTCTCAGGGGCTGGTGGTCCTGATTTCAGGGCGTGGCAGCAATCTATCGGCGTTGGCCAAAGCCGCTTCCTCCGGACAGCTTCCAGAGCCCGTGCGGGCGGCCATCAGCGATCGACCCGACGCGGCGGGGCTCGAGCGCGCCGCGGAACACGGCATCGATCGGGTCTGCGTCGATCGCGCGCGGCATGCTAACCGCGCCAGCTTCGAAAGAAGCCTCGATGCGGCAATCGACGGCTTTCATCCCCGCTACATCGTCCTGGCGGGCTTCATGCGCGTACTGAGCGCCGATTTCGTCAACCGCCGGCTCGGCCGGATGATCAACATCCACCCCTCGCTCTTGCCCAGACACCGTGGTCTCGACACCCATGCCAAAGCCCTTGCGGCCGGCGATCGTCAGCACGGTGCCAGCGTTCATTTTGTCACCCCCGCCCTCGACGGCGGCCCGGTGATCAGTCAGGCACGGATTGAAATCGATACGTCGGACACGCCGGCCGGCCTGGCCGAGCGCCTCCTCCCCCTCGAACATCGCCTGCTCGTGCTGACCACGGCACTCCTTCTCACATCGATGGTCGAAGTCCGTAATGAAACGATCCACCTCAACGGCCGGGCGCTGCCTAAGCCTCTGGATCTCGATCTTGAGCTGCCTGCTCGGGTGGCCCGCAACTGCCGTGTGGGCTCAGAACGATAGCGCCGAACGCTTCCCGCTTCCGCCACACGAGAGCCGCTACGAGGTGCTCCGAAACGGCAGCAAGATCGGCGAGGTGGCCACCCGCCTGAGTCGAGACGAGCGCGGCATCTGGTTGTTCGATACGGACACGATCGCGACCTCCACCCTGGCCAGAATGCTTCGGCTTTCCGCCGAGGAATCGGCACATTTTGTCTGGCGAGACGGCCATATTCTGCCTCTCACCTATCGCAACGTCGCGCGAGAGCCGCTGAGGACGCGCTTCTGGCAGCACCAGATCGACTGGAGCGCGGGCGTCAGTCGGGCCGAGACCTACGAGGGCGACCTGGAGATCGAACTCGAACCGAAGGTGCTCGATCCGCTGACGCTGCGCTTGCAGACCGCAGCTCGGCTGGCTCGATCGGGAGGGGTCGAAACCGATCGGTTCGATGCGCGCGTCATCGAGCGCGACCAGATCGAGGATCAGCACATGACCTTCCTCGGCGAGGAAGCGGTCAAGCTCGAGCTGGGCTGCTTCGAGGCTCAGCGCTGGTCCCGCTTCCGACGCGAGGGATCGAGCCGAAACTATCGGATGTGGGTGAGCGAAGCCCTTCACTGGATGCCCTTGCGCATCGATCTCGGCGATGAAGACAGCGCGATCAGCCTGCGCCTGATCGAGACCGACCTGCTCGACGCCGAGCCGACCTGCGACTGAAAGCCGGCCATCCGGCCGCGGTGTCGCCAAGCCCCCAGGCTGGAGTCTTGGCTATACTGAGGGGGGTTTTTAAGGAAGCATCACCATGCGTTTGATCATCGTCCTGCTCGCTCTGCTGGGCACCGCGGGCTGCGCCGTCAATCCCGTCACGGGGGAAAACGAGCTCAGCATCTACGATACGTCCTGGGACCTGCAGACCGGCGAGCAGTACTATGAACCGCTGCGCCAGCAGCAGGGAGGCGACTTCGTCCTCGATCCCGATCTGGTCAGCTACGTGCGCGATGTCGGACAACAGGTGGCCTCCGTCTCCGACGCCGATCTTCCCTACGAATTCAACGTTCTGAACAGCTCGATACCGAACGCCTGGGCCCTGCCCGGCGGCAAGATCTCGATCAATCGAGGGCTGTTGACCGTGATGGATTCCGAGGCCGAGCTCGCGGCCGTGCTCGCCCATGAGGTGGTTCATGCCGCCGCTCGCCACGGCGCCGCGCAGCAGTCGCGCGCTGCACTGATGCAGGGCGCCGTGGTCCTGGGTGGCGTGGCCGTAGGCGTGGCCACGGAAAACGAGGAATATGCCGCCGTCGCCCTGATGGGTGGCATGCTCGGGGCGCAGCTGATCACCCAGCGCTACTCGCGCGATGCGGAGCGGGAATCGGACCTCTACGGCACGAAGTACATGCACGAGGCAGGCTACAACCCGGAGGGCGCCGTTCGCCTGCAGGAGGCCTTCGTCCGCTTGTCCGAAGGCCGCAATGCCGGCGCCTTCGACAGCCTCTTTGCCTCTCACCCGCCCTCTCAGGAGCGAGTCATCAATAACCGACGCCTCGCGGACGAGCTGGGGCGTTCGGGGATCATCGGCGAGGACCGCTATCAGCGCATGACGGCCCTTCTGGACAGGCTCGAGCCCGCCTATGAGGCGCACGACAAGGGTCGCAAGGCCATGGGCGAGGGCAACCATGAAGCGGCCCTGGCGAAGGCCGAGGAGGCGCTGGCGATGGAAGATCAGGAAGCCCTGTTCCACTCGCTCAAGGGCGATGCCCTGGCCAGCGCCGAGCGCTTTCGAGAAGCCGAGCGCGCCTATGATCGAGCCGTGAGCCTCCACGATGGCTGGTATTACCATCAGCTGCGACGCGGCATGGTGCGAACGGAGCTCCAGGACCACGCCAGGGCGCGGCGGGACCTCGAATCCAGCCTGGCGCTGCTGCCAACCGCCCAGGGCCATTATTTCCTCGGCCGCGTCGAACGCGACACGGGCAATCGCCAGCGAGCCATCGAGCAGTTTCGCATCGCCTCCCAGGCTGAAGGCGATATCGGCCAGCGCGCCCGTCAGGCCTTGAGCGACATGGGTGTGGCGCCCTAAGGGCGCGGCTCACGTGCTGTCCAAGGCTTGCGGCGGCAAAGCGCAGTATGTTCTTGCCTTGTCTCATACTGATTATCGGTGCGCCGCTCGTGGCCAGTGACCTTCCTGCGACATATCAGCCCCTGTCCTACAACGAGCGCCTCGAGCCCCGATCGCTCGATGACATCTCCCTTGTAGTCGTCCACGCAACGGAGCTTCCTGATCTGGAAACGGCGCGGGACTATGGCGAGAGGATCCATTACTCGGGATCGGTGACGGGCAATAGCGGCCATTTCTATATCGACCGCGACGGTCGCATCGAGCAATGGATCGACCTGAACCGGGTTGCCCATCACGTGGCTGGCCACAACAGGCATTCCATCGGGATCGAACTGGTCAATCGTGGCCGATTTCCCCACTGGCTCGACAGCCGTCACCAGCGCTGGCAGGAGTCGGTCACCGACGCTCAGATCAATGCCCTCGTTCGGCTGCTCGATCAGCTCGAGAATCAGCTGCCGTCGCTTCGTCAAATCGCCGGTCACGATCATCTTGACCAGCGTCGGGTCGAGGCCAGCGACGATCCAGGCATCAAAGTACGACGCAAGGTCGATCCGGGGCCGGATTTTCCCTGGCCCGAGATCCTGAAGCGCTCCGGTCTCGAGCGGCTCGACTGATCGCGTTCAGGCCGGAGCGCTGGATTTCAGCGCGGCCTTGACGATCTCCTCGACGTCCGGACTCAGGCCCTTCTTCGCCGCGATCGACTCGAGCACGCGACGCATCGCCCGCGACCGCTCCTCGTCATAGGCCTGCCAGCGGTTGAACACCGTCGCCAGGCGCGCGGCGACCTGCGGGTTGAGGTCATCGAGCTCGTGAATCACTTCCGACATCAGCGCGTAACCGCGGCCGTCCTCGGCGTGGAATCCCAAGGGATTATGGAGCCCGAAGCTTCCCAGGAGCGAGCGGACCTTGTTGGGATTCTTCAGGCTGAAGCTCGGATGGCGCATGAGCTCTCGAATCGTGTCGACGGCATCCTGTTCGGGGGCGGTTGCCTGGACGGCAAACCATTTGTCCATCACCAGAGGATCATCGTGGTAGCGCTTCTCGAAGCTTGCGAGCGCGCGGCTGCGTTCCCGGTCGCCACCGTGCATCAGACTCCTGAGCGCGCCCAGCCGGTCCGTCATGTTGTCGGCTCGGGCATATTGATCGCGCGCCAGGGCCAGGCGTTCGGCTCGTCCCTCGATCGTCAGGATGCCCAGCAGCGTGTTCTTCAACGCGCGGCGGGCGACCGCATCCGGGTCGTCGGACCAGGCACCGTGGCTTCGGCACGCCTCGTAGCGATCGATAAGGCGCGAGCCCAGCTCATCGCTGAGCCGGGCCAGAAGAGCGCGACGCCCTCGGTGAATGGCGACAACATCGACGCGCTCTCGGCGCTGAGCCAGCTCCGATTCGCTCGGCAGGCTGAGCAGCGTCGAGGCGAGCGCCGGATCGATCCCTTCGTCATCGAGGACGATGCGCCAGACCGACACCACGAAATCTGCATGCTCGGTGAGCACACCGTCGGCCTCGATCGCCTGGTCGAGCGCTCGGTCGGCGAGGCGCCGCATCGCCTGCCACCGGCTGAAGGCATCGGGATCATAGGCGGCCAGACGTGCCAGCTCCTCATCGGTCCAGTCGTAGTCCAGGTGCACGGGAGCGGAATAATCGCGAAGCAGCGATGGCAGCGCGCCCTCGGGCAGGTCGCGAAAGCGGAACTCCGAATCGACGTTGGTCAGAACCAGCAGACGCGTCGCATCGCCTGCCGCTTGCTCGCCCACGCGGGTGACGGGCAGGGCGCGATTCTGATCATCGAGGAAGCCGACTCTGATCGGGATCATCAGCGGGCCACGCTGCTCATTGTCCGGGTGCTCGGGCAGCGACTGCCGGAATCGCAGAACGGTCTCCTGCCGATCCCCGTCGAAGTCAAGTCGAACCTCGACCCGCGGCGTGCCAACCTGTGCATACCAGCGAGCGAATTGGGTCAGGTCACGGCCGTTGGCGTCACCCATGGCCGAGAGAAAATCATCGCAGGTCACCGCTTCGCCATCGTGGCGCTCGAAGTAGAGGTCCATGCCCCTCCGAAAGCCGTCCCGGCCTAGAAGCGTTTGATACATGCGCACGACCTCCGCGCCCTTCTCATAGACAGTGGCCGTGTAGAAGTTATTGATTTCGATGTAGCGCTCGGGCCGGACGGAATGGGCCATGGGTCCGGCGTCCTCGGGAAACTGCCGGGCCTGAAGCGCGGCCACGTCCTGGATGCGCTTGACCGGACGGGAGCGAAGATCGGCGGTGAATTCCTGATCGCGGAAAACCGTCAGGCCCTCTTTCAGAGTCAGCTGAAACCAGTCCCGACAGGTCACGCGATTCCCCGTCCAGTTATGGAAATACTCGTGCCCGATCACCGCCTCCACCGCCTCGTAATCCGCGTCCGTTACCGTTTCGGGATCGGCCAGAACGTACTTGGCGTTGAAGATGTTGAGGCTCTTGTTTTCCATCGCGCCCATGTTGAAGTCATGGGTTGCAATGATGTGGTAAACATCGAGATCGTATTCCAGCCCCCAGCGCTCTTCGTCCCAGCGCATGGCGCGCTTCAGGCTGTCCATCGCATAGTCGAGGCGGTGCAGGTTGTCGCGCTCCGAATACACTTTCAGGGTGACATCGCGGCCGCTGCGCGTCTCGAAGCGATCCTCCAAGACCGCCAGGTCGGTAGCGACCAGAGCGAACAGATAGCTCGGCTTGGGGAAGGGGTCATCCCAGATCGCAAAATGCCGATCCGAAGCGAGCTCACCGGAGTCGACCAGGTTGCCGTTCGACAACAGCACCGGATAGTCCGACCGATCCGCTTCCAGACGAACTCGAAAGGTGGACATCACATCCGGGCGATCCGGAAACCAGGTGATCTTGCGAAAGCCCTCGGCCTCGCACTGAGTCAGGAGAGATCCACCGGCCGCGTAGAGACCCTCCAGGGCCGTATTGCTGATCGGAGCGATCTCGACCTCCGTTTCCACTCGCGCCTCATCGCCCAGGCCGCCGAGAATCAGGCTTTCGCCCTCCAGGGTTTTTTGCCGATCGCTCACGGCCTGGCCGTCGACGGCCAGATAGCGGGTCTTCAGATCAACGCCGTTGAGGCGAAGCGGCTCACGGCTCGAGGCTTCGAGATTGCGCCGCACGTGCAGTTCAGCGCGCACGCAAGTCCGATCAGCGGCGAGATCGAGATCCAGGTCGATATGATCGACCCACCACGCCGGTGCCCGGTAATCCCCCCGGAGAACGGGCCGTCGGCCCTGATCGGATCGTGCTGCCATGAAATCTCCTTGCTGGAAAACAGATGAAAGGCCCTTGAGCAATCCCTCTGAGAGGGTCAGAATGCCGTCGACGCTGCCACGCCATCCGGTGCAGCATTATACGGAGATGACTGTGAGCCAACTCGAGCCTGACGACCTGCTTCCGGCCAGAGAAAGGATTGCCGGAAAAATCCTCGCCACGCCCGTGATGCGTTCCGAGATCATCGACGGGCAGTTGGGCTGTCAGGTGTATTTCAAATGCGAACAGCTGCAGGTCACCGGTTCATTCAAGATTCGCGGCGCCAGCCATGCGGTCAGCCTCCTCGACGAGGCCTGTCCCGGTGTGGCGACGCACTCGTCGGGAAATCATGGCGCTGCCTTGGCAAAAGCTGCGCAGGCGCGAGGTCTGCCGGCCCACGTGGTCATGCCTGAGACTGCCGTGCGCTCGAAAGTGGAGGCCGTTCGACGCTTCGGCGGCACCGTCCATTTCTGCGAGCCGACTCAGGCCGCGCGCGAGGCGGGTCTTCGAGCCCTGGTGGACGAGGGTTTCGAACCCGTCCCACCCTACGATGACGACCGCATCATCGCCGGCCAGGGCAGCTGCGCCATGGAATTGCTCGAGCAGGTATCCGATCTGGACGTGCTCATCGCCCCTGTCGGTGGCGGTGGCCTTCTTGCCGGTAGCGCCCTCGCGGCGGCTCGAAGCCCCAGAGAAATTCGCGTGATCGGCGCGGAGCCCGCCGGCGCTGACGATGCGAAGCGCTCCCTGCGATCCGGCCAGCGCGTCGACAGACACGAGCCCGACACGATCGCCGACGGGCTACGCGCGCTGGTTGGCTTGAGAAATCTTTCGCTGATGCAGCGCTTCCAGGTCGAAGTCATAACCGTTGACGAAGAACAGATCCTCGAGGCCATGACGCTGACCTGGACGCATCTGAAGCAGGTCATCGAACCCTCCGGCGCCGTCGCGCTTGCTGCCCTGCAACTCGCCGCCCGCTCGAACCCGGAGGCTTGGTCGGCCAAGCGCGTTGGCGTGATCCTGTCCGGCGGCAATCTGGACATCCAGCCGATGATCGAGACCCTGCGTCCGACCGGGGCCTCTGAGTGAGGCTGTGGCTTCTTCGCCACGCTCGCGCCGAGGCCGAGAGCTCAAGCGGGCGAGACCAGGACCGGCCGCTGAGTGCGGTCGGGCGCGCAGACAGCCAGGCCCTGAACGGCTGGCTGAAATCGTGCGCCTACGAACTGCCGCCTGAGGCGCGGGTTTCGCCGGCGCTGCGGGCCCGGCAAACCGCGCAGCTGGCGCTATCGGATCTGCCGGTCAAGACCACGATCGAGGCAACCCTCTGGATGGCGTCGACGAGCGACCTGACGGAACTGATCGAAACGAATCAGGCCTCGAAATCACTCTGGTTGATCGGTCATAATCCTGGCCTCGAGGAGATCATCCATCGTCTCGGCTCCAACTTGCCCGTGCCCGGGCTCAAACCCGGCACGCTCGTGATTCTGGACCTGCCTGCCGGGGCTGAGGCACGACAGCTCGAGGTGGTAAAGCCCGGGACTTCAGGCGATTGAGTCGAGAAAGATCCGGCCCAGAGCCTCGATACCGGCCTGGTCGTCGGCGCTGAATCGGTCCAGTACGGGACTGTCGATATCAAGTACGCCGATCAGCTCATCGCCGAGGACCAGAGGCACCACCAGTTCGGACCGTGACGCGACGTCGCAGGCGATATGCCCTTCGAAAGCATGCACATCGGCGACGCGCTGAGTCGTCCGCGTTGCCGCCGCCACACCGCACACGCCCCGCCCTATTCCGATCTCGACACAAGCCGGCTGGCCCTGAAAGGGACCGACGATCAGGCGGTCATCCTCGAGGAAATAGAATCCGGCCCAGTTGACCTGCTCGAGACGATGAAAGATCAGGGCACTGAGATTGGCGGCGTTGGCAATTCGGTAGGACTGACCAGCGAGCAGGCCGCGAGCCTCCTCGGCAAGCGTACGGTAGCCGGCGGTCAAATCGTTCTTCATATCGAAATTGAGTGACAGCGAAAGCCCAGGGGCGGGAGGTAATGATAGGTCAATGCAAGCACTAGCTGTCGCGCGCTGACATCAGGATTTTTTAAAAATGATCAGGCGGTTATTGGCCGGAAGATCAATCTCCCCGACGACCGGCAGCGATGCCGCCTGCCCCAGAGCACGCAGTTCGATCAGGTCGCGCAGGCCCATGGCCGGGTCTCGCCGGCGCAGGGATTCATCGAAGGATCGATTGCTGTCGGCATTATGCCGATCGCCCTCTTTGAAAGGGCCGTAGCAGATCAACAGGCCCTTGTTGCTCAAGGCCTCCGCCGCGCCCGCGATCAGCTGTGCGCTGCAGGGCCAGGGCATGATGTGCAGCGTATTGGCGGTGTAGACGATATCGAAGGACTCATCGGGCCACGGATCCTGGCCGATCGCGAGCCTCGCTACTCCGAATCGGGGCGGTGACCCCGTCGACGCCGCGACTGCCTCCAGCTCCTGGATTCGATCTGGCCGGTCTGTAGCGAGCCAGTGCAGATCGGAGCGTCGCCGGGTGAAGCCCTCCGCATGCTGCCCCGTGCCCGCACCGATCTCGATCACCCTGGCCTGCGGCGGCAGGAGTGAGTCGATGGCATCGAAAATCGGGCGCTGGTTGCGTTCGGCGGCAGGGCTGAAAGATCGAGACATGGGAACCGGACCAAGAGTAAGAGACGATCGGCTGGACGCAAAAAACCCGGCGATCGCCGGGTTTTCTGCAAGCCTAAATTGCGATTCCTCAGGGGGCGCGGTCGATCAGTTGAACGTCACCACGCAAACCTGCGAATCATTGGCAATGTCCACCTCACCGAAGTTGGCCGGTGAACCCATCTGCCCGGCGCAGGCGCCGCTGAACGTCGGCGAGGACCCTGTCGGTGCCCGCACCGTGACCGTCGTGCCGGCCTCGAACTCGCTCTCGCAGGACGTGCTTCCGATGGGGTCGTTTGCATCACAGCTGATGCCGCTGGGAACGCTTTCCACGAGCGAGCTGGGCTGCGGATCGGGCCGATTGTCCTCGACCTGTACGACCAGCGTCTGAAGGTCGCTATCACCCTCTTCCTCAGCCGGACATCCCGACGGCGGTGGTGAAACGCCGAGCGTCAGCACGTCGATACCGAAGGCCTGAAGCACGCCAACGGGTGAACCCGTATTGGTCGTGAAGGTGCAGGTGCCCTGGCGCGGATAGCTACCACCATCGGTGCCACAGCCAGCCAGTCCAACCAGGACGCGAGCGGTCGTCTCGCCATTTTCGTCGGTCACACCCGGGCTCTGGGCGATATCGAAGATGCCCTCATCGCTTTCGCATTCACCGACGATCTGCGCACCGGTGATCGGCTGGCCGGAGCCATCGATCAGGGTCAGATTGATCAGGCGATTGAAAATCGACAGCGAGGAATCGTTGATGACCGAAGGCTCGACCAACAGTGCGGCCGCGCCCGGGGGGATAACCGTGACGTCGGCAGTTGCCGTATCAAAGCTGAAGGTCAGCGTCGCACCCTCGTCCGAGCCACCACCCTCGCCAGACGGCGGCAGACCGCTGACGTTGACCAGGGTATCGACGCAGCCTGGAGCGGAAGAGCCGGTCGCCTGAGCTGTGCGCGTGGTCATCGGTGAACCGTCGAGGGTGCCGTTGGCCGGGCCCTCGGTGATGCCACCGGTAATGAATGCGCCTTCGATGGGCGATAGCGCCGCGTCGCGAAGGCAAACGCGCACGATTGTTTCATTGTTCGCCTGGATCGTGCTCGGCGTCACGTCGAGCTGGACTGGGCGAATGCCGGGGAAGCGGGTGCCCTCGACATCGGCGACGGTCCGGTTGCCGCCGGGCTGAACGCGAGTGCCCTGGCCCCACAGCACGATCGGACGGCCGATGGAGTCGATCGGATAGGTCATCAGGACCGAACCTCGGCCCGTGTCATCGAGGACGACGCTTTGATCGATGGTGCCGATCGCCGAGCGGCCGATGACCCAGGGGATGACTTCGCCATCGTCGACGATCGATCCGCTCTGGTCATTGGGATTGAACGGCTCGGCCACGGAAACGGTGTTTTCGTCGATCGCCGTTGTCACGAAGCGAACGGCCTCGTGCTGACGGTTGCCCGGCACCACTTTCCCGAACAGGGCAACCGTATCGCCGGCTTCGACGGCCTCGTCGACGCGGGTGGGATCGTCGAGGAAGCCCTCGAAGGGATCGAAGACCGAGAACAGCGTGCCACCTTCCTGGGGATCGCCGTCCGGGCCGGAGAAAGTAAACAGGCGAGGGATCGGCGTCACTGTCGGATCATCGATCTTGCCGAAATTGACTGTTGTGCCGGGGAGCACGGGATTGCCGATCTGGTCCGTTCCCTGGACCGTCACCGTCAAAGAATAGGTGCCGTCCGGATCAGCCGGAATCAGCAGACCTGTCTCACCGTCCTCGACCAACTCGGCCGAAATCCCGCCGGCCACGCCGTTGATGTTGATGGCATCGAGGATCGGGCTGACAATTTCTAGCGAGAAGAGCTGACCGTCGCCGACCTCGACAGTGGTTTCCGCCACGAGGGGATCGGTGATGCCCTGATCTACGTTGTTATCGGCCCGGTCGACGGTCGCTATGATGCGATGAGTGCCGACCGCTGAGCCGGCATTGAGCACGAAACCGGCCACTCCGTTGACGCTGCGAACGTCGATATCGGTGCCCTCGACGCTTCCTGAAGTGCCCGTACCGACCAGGCGCGCGCCACTACCCTGAGGTGCTTCGAGCTGGAGCCGAACATTGTTCCAGCTCACGCCCTCACTTTCAGGGTTCGGGACCGGGTTGTCGCCGGCATCGAGCACCGACAGCTGAACCGACTTGGTATTGTTGCCGCCGGCCCCCTGCACGTAGGTGGGCTGCGTGTCGACGCTGTAATCCAGGCGGGAAGGCAGCCCGTTGGCCGCTCCATCCTGAATGTCGATCACAAAGTCATTGGTGAATTGCTCGCCTGAGTTGGCGTCCGTGGCCGTGACGGTCAGAGTGACCGGCCCGGGCTGATCATCAGAGTGGACAAAAACCGTGGCAACGCCGGCGGCCATATTGACCGGACCGTTGCCGATCAAAACGAAGAATTCGTTGATGTCTTCCGTTTCCGGATCATCGAGCGTTGAAAAAGCGGCACGACTGACGGGAGCAATTGCCACCCCGACCTGCCCGTCAGCCGGTACTCCGGCTTCGCCATTCGGACCGGTGTAGCGAATGTTGATCTCATTGATGTAGGGCGAGCCCAGGAAGATCGGAACGCCTTGCTCGTTGCTGGGCATCGTGGATGACCCCGTCAAAGCCAGGCGGTCGTCACCGCCGGCACCCGGCTCGACGTTGACCTGGGCGGTGGCTGAAAGCCCGGCCCCTCCGGACGGATTGGGCGCGGAGGCGGTGAGCGTCACCGTGCCGGTCTGCTCGCCGGCGGTAAACCAGAACTGAGCTGTCCCGCCCGCTGTTGGACTGGTGGCTGAGGCGCCGGTCTCGGCGGGCTGATCGATGGGAGAGACCACGCCGCGCGAGGCATTACTTGACGACAGGGTAACGGTCGTTCCGTCCACGACCGGCTGTCCATTGGCCGTGCGGAAGGTCACCGACACCTGAGTGGTGTAGATGCTGTTCGGGTCGGGTGCGAAGTTCTGGGGATTGACCGTGACCGTGGACGAAGCCGGGCTCACGCTGAGCGAGGCGTTTCCGCCGCCGCCGAAACTGTCATTCGAGCTTCCGCCCCCGCATGCAACCAGCACGAGCGCGATGGCAAGAACTCCCAGGTATTGGATGGATTTCATGGTCTTAATCCCAGTCATTTGATTTTGATTCATCTTGGTGGCTTTGAATGTCATGGTCGTCTCAGTCAACGGCCACGCGTTCGTCCAGGATCGATGGAGTGACGAAGATCAGCAGTTCACGCTTCTGCTCCTGATTACCCCGACGGCGGAACAGATTGCCCAGGACGGGAACGTCGCCGAGCACGGGCACCTTGGTGCTGTTGAAGTTGCGCTCCTCCTGAAAAATCCCGCCCAGAACAACGGTCTGACCGTTGTTGACGAGAACGCGCGTGGACAGCTCCCGCGTATCGATCGAGGGAACGGAGCCCCCGCGGCCGGTCTGGAAGATCTCTCCCACCGTGTCCTGCTTGACCGACAGGGTCAGCTGAACTCGATTGTCGGGAGTGATCAGGGGCACGACGCGCAGCTCTAGGACGGCTTCCTGGAACTGGACCGCTGTCGCACCGGCATTGGTTGCCTCTTCGAAGGGAATTTCAACGCCCTGCTTGATGAAGGCCTCGGCCTGGTTCGCGGTAATCACGCGCGGGGTCGAAATGACTTCGCCGTCGCCCTGCGCTTCGAGCGCGCTGAGTTCGAGGTCGAGGAGGTAATCAGCCGCCAGAAGGCTGAAGCCGAGTCGGCCCGCCGGACTCGTCGAGGTCGGCAGATTGACGTTCAGGCGGTCGTTGAGCGACGGCGTGACAATGCCTGCGCCCTCTGCCCCCGGGAACGTCGTCGGCAGGCTGGATCCCGTGCCGTTGCGTCGATTGATCATGGCCAGGTTGTTCATCCCGTCCAGCGCAGCTGACGTACCGGAGGTCGAGAAGACATTGCCTCGACCGTCTTCGCGCGACGCGGACACGCCGAATCGGACACCAAGCTCGTAGTTAAAGTCAGAGCGGGCGATCACGATACGGGATTCGATCAGGACCTGGCGAACCGGCCGATCCAGCTCGGCGACGAGGGCGCGGACTTCCTCGATTCGATCGGCCGTATCAGAGACCAGCAGCGTATTCGTGCGCTGATCGACAGAGACAAAGCCCCGCTCGGACAGCAGACCCTGCTCCGCCTCGGAGGCGGCCTGAATCAGAGTGGCCAGTTCATCGGCATTGGCGTAGCTGACCGAGATCATTGCGGTCCGAAGGGGCTCGAGTTCCTGGCGATCAACGCGAGCCTGCAGAATCTGCTGCTCGCGGGTTGCGATTTCCGCCGTCGGCGCGATCCAGATCACGTTGCCGGAGCGGCGCATGTCGAGATTCTTGGTTTCTAGAACGATATCCAGGGCCTGATCCCAAGGCACGTTGGTCAGGCGCAGGGTCAGGGAACCGGTGACAGAATCAGAGACAACAATATTCAAATTTGATACATCGGCAATCAGCTGGAGCACCGACCGCACCTGGATGTCCTGAAAGTTCAGGGTGATCCGGCTTCCTTCGTACTCACGTTCCTCGAAGAACTGGAGGTCTTCGCGCGTATCTTCCTCCGCCTGCGGACGACCCACCTCGATCACGAAGCGATTCCCGGTCTGGTAAGCCAGGTGCTCGAAACCGCCGTTGATATCCAGATTCAGGCGCACGTTATCCCCGCGCTGCTCGGGGCTGATGAACTGCACGGGGGTGGCGAAATCGGCGACGTCCAGGCGCTGGGCGATATCGTTGGCCAGATCGGTGCCGAAGAGATCGACGCGCAGCCCGCCCGAGACCTCGTTGACGGTGGCGGTCACGCCGGACTGATCGAGGTCAACGAGCACGCGGCTCTCACCCTCGGGTCCACGCCGAAAGTCGATTCCAGTCACTTCGTAACTTTCGCTGGTTCCGCTGGTGGACGCGCCCGATACAGAAGGCGAGGCCATGCCGCCGGCGAGGATCAGCGAAACGGCGTTGTCGGCGACCTCGACTTCATAGGGCACGACATCCGCCAGATCAACGATCATGCGAGTTCGACCGCCCGCGCTGAGCGTGACATAGCTCTGAGCCGAACCAACGCCCACGGGCATGCGGTCAGAGCTCAGGCGCGTGGTCGTTTCCGGCATTTCAAGAACGATCCGGGGCGGTTCTTCAGTCAGGAAGACGGTTGGATTGGGGGGCGAGGAGTCGGTCGTCAGCACGAAGCGCACGCCCTCTTCGCTCGACTCCACTCGCACGTCCGTAAGCTCTGTCGCCTGTGCTGCCGATACGGCCCAGAACAGCCCGAAAATCAGCAATGCCATCTTGCTGCCGCTGCTCATTTCATTTCTCCCAATCTTGGCTTTCATTTGTTGTGTCGTTGTCATCCTGCCGGACCTTCTCCGTAAACCGTTCATCGGCTGTCCTCCATGGCGACCTGCGCCCGTCGTTCGGACCAGGTCCCGCGAGCGTCCTGATAAAGTTCGACCAATTCCACGCGGTCTGGGTAGACCTGCAGTACACGGCCATGATTCATCCCCAGATAGTTCCCTTCCGCCACCCGGTGGACGACCTCTTCGTTGTCCCTGATCAGGGCGTACTCAACGCCTTCGAGGTCGAGCGTGCCGACCATGTCGAGGGTGTCGAGCGGAAATCCTTCGAGGAATTCCCTCCGTCGATTCGGGTCCGGCCTGATGCCGTCTTCCGACGCCATGGAGAATTCGGGATCGATTTCTGCTGACGCGACGCGCTGCTGGAACGGGTCGCGCAGGTCAAAGGCCTCGTAGCTCACGACCTCGGCAGGCATGATCGGCGGGATAGGCTCGATATCGCCAGCGGGCGTCTGCAGCGTTTGATCGACCCACTGCTCCAGATCGCTCGTGCCGCGCTGGCATGCCGTTGTCGCACAGAGAACGACTAAAGCAAGGCCCAGAGTTCTGAAGCGATGTGTCCGTACCTGTGGACTCATTGGGCGCCTCCCTGGACCATGGCGTCCGCCTCGCTCGGATCGAGGTAGCGGTAGGTCGTCACGGTGCCTTCCATCTGCAGCCGGCCGGACTCGACGGGCTCGAGCTCGATGTCCTGCATCGTCAGAATCACGACGCGGGAGAGGCTGGCCACCGACGAGACGAATTCGCCGAATTCGTGATACGAACCAATCAGGCGAACGCTGATCGGCTGCTCCGCGTAAAAGTCACGGAGGACTTCTGCCCGCGGCTCGAACAACTCGGTGCTGATGCCGGCACCCTGAGCATTCTGAGAAATATCCATCAGCAGAGCGGGCATCTCGGTTTTCGACGGCAGCTGCTGCAGCATGCCTGCCAGGAGCTCCTCCATCTCCTCGAGCTGCGCCTCATACGCTTCGAGGTTGGCCGACTTCTGCTGCTTGTCCCTGAATTCCGCTTTCAGCTGCGTTTCAGTCTGCTCGCGATCTTCCAGCTCCGCGCGCTTGTCCTTAATCATGAACCAGTAACCGGCCACGATAATCAGGACAGCGACGAAACCGAGCACGACCGCCTTGGCTCCCGTGGAGGCCGAGCCGAGGTTGTTGAAATCAAGATCCCTAAGTTCGGAGATATCCATGGCTCAGCCCTCCTCCTCTTCAGATGCTGAAGGCGGCGCAAGTTGCGTCCGGACTTCAAAACGGTGGGGTTGACCCGGGCGGTTCTCTTCGCCGACACGCTCGACGATATTCAGTGCCGTTTGGCTCATCCAATCTGCGGCCTCGATATTGCGCATGTAGTCCGAGACGCGCGTCTCGGATTCGCTGGTCCCTTCAATCACCAGGGTCTGATCATTTTGCTGAACCGCATCCAGAGTGATGCCCTCGGGCACGGTCTGGGCAAGCTGATTGAACAGATGGACCATCAGGTTTCGGCTGCTCTGCAGATTCTCGATCACGTCTTTCCTGGCAATCAGGTTGTCACGCACTTCCTCGAGTTGCTCGATGCGCTGGATGTCCTGCTCGAGCTTCCGGATTTCCGCGCGCAGATAATCGTTGCGAGCTTCCTGGCCATCGATCTGTTGATTGGCCAGATAATTACCGCCCAAAACAATAAGGGCCGCCACCACGAGTGTCCCGACCAGGGCCGCCATGAAATTCTTCTGCCGCTGCTTGCGCAGATTCTCGCGCCACGGCAGTAGGTTGATTTTCGCCATTAATCGAATCCTCTCAAAGCCAGACCACAGGCCGTTGTCAACGAGGGTCGAGCCTGGTCGAGCGCATTGGCGTTCACTTTGGGTGCCACACGTAAATCCTTCAGGGGGTCGGCGACTTCGCAAGAAATCCCGACTTCGTTGCCGACGGCTTCCGCCAGGCCCGGAATCGAGGCACCGCCGCCGGTAATGAACAGCGTGTTGATGCTGGAATACTCACTGCTGGATGAATAGAACTGCAGGGCACGACTGATCTGCTGGATCACGTTCTGTCGAAACGGCTCGAGCACTTCATCCTCGAAGCCGGCAGGCGGCTCCTCCCCGCGCTGCAGAAAGCCCGCCTGCTCGGCGTCCATCCCGTAGCGTCGCATGCATTCTTCAATCAGCTGATGGCCGCCGAAGCTGTGCTCTCTGCTGTAGATGCTTCGGTTGCCGCGGAGGACGATCATGCTGGAAACGGTTGAACCGATATTGAGTACGCCGATCGTTTCAGCTTCGTCGATACCGGCCGACTTCCGAACGAGATCGAAGGCGTTGGCAATCGCATAGGCCTCGACATCGACAATCGACACGTTCAGGCCGATCAGCTCGGCAACCTCCAGCCGCGCATCGACGTGCTCGGTCTTGGATGCCGCGAGAAGAATTTCCAGCAGATCGGCATTTCTCGGCGACGGGCCGAGGACTTCGAAATCGAGACTCACTTCTTCGCGTGGGAAGGGGATGTACTGGCCGGCCTCGACTTCGATCTGCCCTTCGATGTCCTCCTCAGACAAGTCGGCGGGGAGATTGATGACCTTGGTGATGACAGCAGACCCGGTCACCGCCATCGCGCAATGCTTGGCCTTGAAATTTCCGCGCTGCATCGCCTTCTTGATCGCGTCGGCAATTTGTTCCGGCTCGGAAATCACGCCCTCGCTAACCGACCCTTCTGGGACGGGTTCGACGGCGAAGGCATCGATCCGGTAGTTGCTGCCGCTCGTCGACAGCTGAATAAGCTTGACGCTGCTCGACCCGATATCGATCCCGATCAAGGGCGGTTGCGCAGAGCCGAAAAGCTTTGCAAGTATTTCATTCATAGTGTCTTTAAGACCCTCTGTTCGGCACGTTCAGACGATTCTTTTTTGGACTTCGCCTGTTGTATTCAGCCCCGCTCAGCCCGGGACTTTTTCCCCTGGGCGCTATGCTAATCTTTCAGACTTCAAGCGCCGCGCTCCCACTCCGATTCGGGGCACTTTTGTCCGAGGTCTGCGTCCAATACACGGGTTTTCTGAATCCTCGGATGTACATTTACCATAAGTCATGGTTCGAATAAAGCCTTTAATAGTTTTTTCTATCCGTCTGTTTTTCCTGATTTTCGCTCTGGGCGTGATCGGGGTCACAGTCCTATGGCTGACGATTGTGCCCACCCTGCCGTCGGTCGAATCGCTCAAAGACGTTCGACTGCAGGTTCCCCTTCGAATTTTTTCCGCTGACCAGGAACTGATGCTCGAGGTCGGTGAGCAGCGGCGACTGCCTCTGACCATCGACGAGATGCCAGAGACGCTTGTGCAGGCCTTCCTCGCGGCAGAGGATGATCGATTTTATCGCCATCCCGGTATCGACTGGCGTGGCACGACGCGCGCGGTCTGGCTCTATGCGCTGTCCCTGGGTCGAGGCCGCGTTCCTGGCGGCAGCACGATCACTCAGCAGGTTGCCCGGCGGTTTTTCCTGTCGACTGAGTACTCGGTCACGCGAAAGCTGCGGGAGATGCTGCTCGCTCTCAAAATCGAGCGCGAGTTGAGCAAAAACGACATCCTGGAGCTCTACCTGAACAAGGAATTTCTGGGTCACCGAGCCTACGGCGTCGGCGCGGCGGCGCAAGTGTACTACGGAAAAACCGTCGATGAACTCAATCTCGCCGAAACGGCCATGCTTGCCGCCCTGCCGAAGGCGCCGTCGCGCGATAACCCCATCAGTGGTCCTGAACGGGCCATGATCAGGCGCAACTACGTGCTCGATCGGATGCTGCACCTCGACTACATCAGCCCAGAAGAGCACGCTGTCGCACTCGCCGAGCCGAATCGCGCTCGCTACCATGGCTCCGTTCAGGAGCTGGACGCCAGCTGGGTCTCGGAGATGGTCCGGCAGCGGGTCGTCGAGCGTCTTGGCGCCGAGGAAGCCTATTCGGGCGGATATCGCGCCGTGTCGACGATCCGCGCAGATCTGCAGCGAGCAGCGGACGAGGCGGTCCGCGAAGGACTCAAGGCCTACGACGAGCGCCACGGCTGGCGAGGTCCGGAGCAGCGCATGGATCCGAGCGAGCTGGGCGATCCCGAGGCCGTCAATGCTCGACTGGCTGAAGTACGTCCCGTGGCTGATCTCGAGGCGGCCGTCGTTGTGGAAAGCGGCGAAAATCTCGCGCGGCTGGTGAACGCCGGCGGCGAAGAGATCCTGTTCGAGCTCGACCAGCTGCTCTGGGCTCAGCCCTACATCGATGTCGACACGCTGGGCCCGGCCCCCAGCGTGCCCGCCGATGTCCTGTCACCGGGCGACATCGTCCGTGTCCGGCGCAGCAACGATGAGTGGGAGCTGGCTCAGATTCCAGAGGCCGAGGCGGCTCTCGTGGCGCTGGAAGCCGACACGGGGGCGATTCTCGCCCTCGTCGGTGGGCTGGAATTCTGGCGAAGCCAGTTCAATCGGGTCACTCAGTCACGCCGCCAGCCGGGATCATCGTTCAAGCCCTTCGTTTATTCAGCCGCCTTCGATCATGGGTATCACCCGGCCTCTCTGGTCAATGACGCGCCGGTGGTCGTCGACGATCCGTCGATGGAGCGCGTCTGGCGGCCGACGAACTTCAGTCGGCGCTTCCACGGGCCGACGCGCCTTCGCGAAGCGATGATCCATTCGCGCAATCTGGTCAGCGTCCGTCTTCTGATGGGCATCGGCCTGGAGCCGGTTCGAAACTACCTGCTCGATTTCGGTTTCGATCGCAACGAGCTGCCCAATGGCCCGTCGCTTGCGCTGGGCTCGGCCTCTTTGACGCCGCTGAGCATCGCTCAGGCCTACGCCGTCTTCGCCAACGGGGGCTATGCCATCGAGCCGGAATTCCTCTATCGACTGGAACGGAGCGATGGCAGCACGGTTTTCGAGCCGGATTGGGTCGTCATCTGCCCCGACTGCCCGGAACCTCTGCCCGAAGAATCGGTGATCGAAGGGCAGGAGGCTGAGGTGCCGGCCGGCCCGTCGACGCCACTCGGACCGCGCCGTATCGAGTTGAGCGCCGCTGGCGATGACGACGCCGCGACCACCTCAGCCTTTGTCGGCCCCGTCGTACCCGAGATAGCGGAGCAGGTGCTCTCGCCGCAAACGACCTGGTTGATCCGCTCGATGATGGCGGACGTGGTCAACCGTGGCACCGGCCGTCGCGCTCTGGCCCTGGGCCGGAACGATCTGGCCGGCAAGACCGGAACGACCAATGACTTGAGAGATACGTGGTTTTCGGGCTTCGGCGGCGGAATCGTCACGACCGTCTGGCTGGGTCGCGACGACAACGAAACGCTGGGCTCTTGGGAGCAGGGGGGGCGCACCGCTCTGCCGTTATGGGTGAATTTTATGGACGTTGCGCTGAAAGATCGTCCCGAGCGGGGCATGCCGCCGCCGGTGGGGCTCGTCCAGAGCTATATCGATCCGGACACGGGCGAACGGGTGTTGCCCGAAGCGCCAGGCGCCGTCGCCGAATGGTTCCAGTCGGAGAATCTGCCCCCGCTTCGGGCCGGAGCGGCGGACGACGCCGACGTCGACCCCTACGATATCTTCTAAGAGCAGCCAACCCATGCCAAAATCCGGCGCCGCGCGCAATCAAAAGCTTCGCCAGTCGATCGCCGCCGAAGCGGCACGAATCATCGCCACGGAGGGGCAACGAAGCTATCTAGCGGCCAAGCAGAAAGCCGCCGAACGTCTCGGCGCGTCGGTGCGCAACGGCCTTCCGTCCAATTCGGAAGTTGAAATGGAGCTGCGGGCCTGGCAGGATCTCTTCGGCGGGTCGGAGCGTGAACAACGCCTCGACGAACTGCGGGAAGAGGCTCGCTCAGCGATGCGCTTTCTTGAGGCCTTCCGGCCACGCCTGGTCGGCCCCGTTGCCGAGGGCACGGCGGATCAGTTCTCACGAGTCTGCCTTCAGGTTTTCTCGGACGACCCTGATGCGGTCGCGCGCACCCTGATGGAGCACCGTATCGACTTCGCCCAGGAGCGCCGAAAGGTGCGCTGGCACGACGGTCGGCCGCGCGAAGTGGACGTACTCGTTATTGATCGGGAGACGGCCCAGGTCGAGCTCATGCTGATGATCGGACGGGATGCTCGCCAGCCCTTGCCCAGTCCGATCGACGGCCGCCCGCAGCAGCGTCTGAGCCCGGCAGACCTGGATGAAATCCTCGCTACTGAATCATCGGAACTCGCTATCCCGCCGCCGCGCCGCTAGGGAACCTCTGAACAATTATGCTCGGAGCGCGTTTCAGTCGGAAAAGCCGCAGATCGTGTGGTGCGACGCGAGTGACAGTAGCCGTTGCTACG
>Ga0207419_1000921_pt1 | contig 24115 bp, 17 predicted proteins | sample ElkSloMetagenome_4_FD_184723 | JGI IMG/M metagenome (GOLD analysis project Ga0207419, IMG submission 184723) | Hot spring microbial communities from Elkhorn Slough, Monterey Bay, USA - MD2A (version 2) | ecosystem: Environmental > Aquatic > Marine > Intertidal zone > Estuary: Microbial mat ... | reverse complement strand
GTTTTCATTATTACTGACCCTGAACATACCGATGAAAATGATACGATTGTTGTCACTACCTTTAGAACGACATTCCGTTTCTAAAACTAGCGGTTGATTTCAACAAAATTGTATTTCAAAACAATCAAACTTTAAACTATCGGTTTCTGAATACAGAAGCCGTTTTTTTATTCGGGTAAAAAACTGATATTTTCAGGAGAAACAAAAATATTAACGGTTTCACCAATAGCATACTGTTGAGTCTGATCGCGTTGTAGGTTTTGTTGACGAATAATCATTGAAGTATTAGGGGTTAATTTGACTCGATAACGGGTATCTGTTCCCAGATAAATGGCTTCTTCTATTATTCCCTGCCAATGGTTATGGCTTTTGTTTTCACGGAAAACAAGACTCGCTTTTTCAGGACGAATAACAATCGTTAAGAGTTGTCCGGAAAAGACTTCGGTTTGAGAAACCATAGAAACTGATAATTGTTCATCAACTAATAAGTTTATTTTACGCTTTTGGGATTGGGTGACTCGTCCCGTGAAAATATTACTTTCACCAATAAAGTCAGCGACAAATCGAGTTTTTGGATACTCATAAATCTCGACTGGAGTTCCCACTTGTAAGAGTTGACCCTGGTTCATTACCCCAATTCGATCAGACATTGTGAGGGCTTCTTCTTGGTCGTGAGTGACATAAATAAAGGTAATTCCTAACCGTTTTTGCATTTGTTTAAGTTCGAGTTGCATTTCTTTTCGCAACTTTAAATCTAACGCCCCTAAAGGTTCATCAAATAGCAAAACTTTAGGTTGTTTTACTAACGCCCTGGCGAGGGCGACTCTTTGCTGCTGTCCGCCGGAAAGTTGACGGGGATAACGATTTTGTAAGTCTACTAACTGTACTAATTCTAAGACTTCAGAAACTCGTTGACGAATGTCTGGGCGAGGTATATTTTCCATTTCCAGTCCGAAAGCAATATTTTGGCTAACGGTTAGATGGGGAAATAGGGCATAGTTTTGAAAGACGGTATTCACTGGACGATGAAAAGGTGGATGATGATTCATTGCTTGTTTATGAATATAAATTTCCCCTGATGAGGGGATTTCAAATCCAGCAATCATCCGCAAAGTGGTTGTTTTTCCACATCCTGAAGGGCCGAGAAGTGAAAAGAATTCTCCAGTTTTAATTTCAAGATTGAGAGAATCAACAGCTAATGTTTTTCGACTTGGTGTTCCTGGATAAAGCTTAGAAACATTGACCAGTTCAACTGCAAGATTAATAGAATTCATTGACGTGTAAATTGATCAGATTTAAAGGATAAGGTCATACTAAGTCCCAAAGTTTAATTTGACTTCGTTCCAAGCGTCATCATAGAGAATGGTTGCGTCTCCGACATCTTCAAGATACTGAAGTTTTGCAAAGACTTCTGGGGAGGGATAAATACCAGGATTTTCTAGATTTTCTGCTTTAATTAACTTTTGTTGGATAGCGATTTTATTCGGTGAAGCATAGTTGATAAAGTTAGAGACTTTTGCCCCAATTTCGGGTTCAAGGATAAAGTTAATAAACTGTTCGGCTAGTTGTTTATGGGGTGCATTTTTAGGAATAACCATGCTATCAATTGCAACCAGCGTTCCCTCTTGAGGAATAATATATCTTAAATCTGGATTTTCAGCCATGACTTGAAACAAATCACCGCTATATTCCATCGTCAGATCAACTTCACCTTGATTGAGAAGATTTTGCCCTGTATCGGGAACAAATGCTTTGATATTTTTCTGATTATTAATTAAAAATTCTTTGGCTTTTTCGATTTCTTCGGGATTCGTTGTATTGGGATCATAACCCAGATAAATTAGTACCGCCCCAAAGGTATGACGCATATCATCTAATAATGCTGCTTTTCCTGCAAATTTAGGGTTAAATAACGCCGCCCAACTGTTAATTTCGGCTTGGGTTGCTTTAATATTATAGCCAATTCCCATCGTTAACCATTGATAAGGAATGCTATATTGATTTTCGGGATCATACGGGGGATTGAGAAACTTTTCGTCAATATTATTGAGATTGGAAATATTACTTGTATCGAGTTCTTCAAGCAGATTTTCCGCAATCATGACTTTCACCATATAATCGGCTGGAAAAGCAATATCATAACCGGGATTTCCGGGCTTTAGTTTAGCGTAAAGGCTTTCATTACTATCGTAGGTATCATAATTTATTTTCACATTATATTCGTTTTCAAATTGAGTGAGAACTTCAGGGGCGATATAGGTAGACCAATTGTAAATATTGAGAACATTGTCGCCCGTTTGACCCGATTGTGATAGGTTAGAATTGCTGGCCGTGCAACCCAAGGGTAACAGTACACTAATGAGAAATAAAAGAACAAAAGTTAAAAATCGTTTCATTGTTTGACTCAATTTAATTTATTAAGGTTTTGTTGTCGGTTGAGTACGGTTAATTGTTAATGAGGATAGCACAAGAAGTAGGGATGCGAATAACATTAATGTAGAAAGGGCGTTAATAGCGGGAGTCACGGAAAGTTTGATCATTCCATAGACAAATAGAGGTAAGGTGGTGGCGCCAACTCCGGTATTAAAGAAAGTGACGACAAAATCATCTAAAGACAGGGTAAAAGCTAACAAGGCACCGCTAACAATTCCAGGTAAAATTAAGGGGAAGGTAATGCGGGTAAAGGTACGCCATTCATTCGCCCCGAGATCAAGGGCGGCTTCTTCTAAAGCTGGATCTAATTCAGCTAAACGCGCCCTGACAGTAATCATAACAAATGCAATGTTAAAGGTAATATGACCTAAAATAACTGAGGGTAATCCTAAAGTTAAACGAATTCCGGTGAGATTTTCTAGAATCCTAAAAATTAAGGTAAAAAAGACCAGTAAAGAAATTGCTAGGGTGATTTCAGGGATAATAATGGGAAGTAAAATTAACCCCGCAATAATTTGATCACCTGGAAACCGAAAACGTTCGAGGGCGAGGGCGACAGTTGTTCCTAATATTGTCGCAATTCCTGTAGAAATTACCGCAATAATTAAGCTATTATTTAAGGCTTGCCAAATTTCCACAGTGGAAAAGTTAGCGGTTATTTCAGTCGTTTTACCAAATAAACTCCAATACCAATCGAGGGTAAATCCTGTCCAAATCGCGTTAAATCGAGAGGTATTAAACGAGTAAATGACTAAAATTAATATCGGTAGATACAAAAAAGCAAGGGCAAGTGTTGCTTGTATCCATAGCCAGTATGTTCCGGGTTTTATTTGAGGTAATTTTATCATTAGTAGTCATTTGGATGAGATTGTAAATAAATCAAAATTGGAATTAAAATGACTCCCATTAAAATCATCGATAATGCTGAACCAAAAGGCCAGTTTCGGGCTTGTAAAAATTGATTTTGAATTAGATTTCCGACCATTAATGTTTTTGCTCCTCCTAAAATATCGGGGGTAATAAAAGCCCCGAATGCGGGAATAAACACTAATATCGATCCGGCGATAATTCCTCGTTGGGTTAAGGGAAAAATTACCCGCCAAAAACTCCAAAAATGATTTGAACCCAAATCCTGGGCAGCTTCAACGAGAGAAAAATCAAAACGTTCTAATGTTGCATAAAGGGGTAAGACCATAAAAGGTAGATAGCCATAAATTAAACCGATAATAACAGCAAATGGGGTAAAGAGTAAATCAATAGGTTCATCAATCAATTTTAAGCTGTCTAAAATAGAGTTGATCACACCTTCGTTCCCTAAAATTATAATCCAAGCATAGGTTCTGACTAAAAAATTTGTCCAAAAGGGAATAACAACTAAACCTAAAAGAATATTACGCCACCGTTCAGGACGAGTTACAATAAAAAAGGCTAAAGGATAAGCAATGATTAAACAAATAATAGTCGTTAAAGCCGCAAGTTGAAGCGATCGCCAAAATACACCCCCATACAAAGGACTGATTAAACGTTGATAGTTATCGAGGGTAAATATCCAGTTAATTCCACCATAGGTTCCCCGTTGGAGAAAGCTACAAACTAGAACAAAAATTAGGGGTAAAACAAAGAAAATTAATAGCCAAATTGTGGTGGGGAAAAGGAGAATTAATAAAGTTGTCCGTTTACGGGTTTTCACCGATTTAGGACTAGACTGATTCTGCGGTAACAAAGTCATTTTAATATATCACTTAAGATTCCGAAGGAGTGAGTAACTGAGGAAGGATAATTTAGGAGTAATCTCTACGGTGACAACCACATCCAAAGGGTGAGTAAAATTATGGCTTGATCTGTGAGAGCAAATGGGCTATGATTCAGCAGAGTTAAGTCTATTTTGAACAAATCTCTACTGATGGTGCAAACGCTTCATCTCTCCGAATCAAATCACCCCCTGGTGAAGTCGCTATCTCATCATAGCGATCAAGAGTTGCTAACGATGTTTCAAAATCATCCAGATCGAGGGAAATATTTTGTGACTATTTTCTGTCGTTATGCGCTGATTGTATACACATTGGTGAGTCATTCTGTGCGATCGCCTGTACAAGCTGAGTATTTATTTTCTCAGACTTGGCGACATATTTTTTATGAAATGCGAGGGTTGAACCTGCGCGAGTCTCAAGACATACAAGGGGAAGCAACCCTACAAAATTGGTTAATTAATATCACAGCAGTTTGTATTAATCAGGCTGAACTTCCTCCGGTTGAGTCGATTCAATATTCTCTCAAAGCCGCACCTTCGCCGTTGTGGTGTTATGTGGGACAAGCCTTAGATCAACTCGATCCATTGTTACGTTTGGCGGTTGTGATGGCGCAAACCTTTCATTGGAGTGAAACTCGGATTGCAGCCTATTTACAAGCCGAAGGAGAAGCAATTTCTCCCAATGAAGTTAAGGATGTTCTCAAACAGGGATATGAACAACTTCAGGGGAATCTACCTGAAGATATTCGCGCGATTTATTGGGATGAACCTCTAATCAATTCCGAACAAAATGGAAAGTCAGAAGTTCTTCAGTCTTAACTGAAAATAGCTTTTAATGCGTTTTTTTTACTAATAATGATAATGGCGCGAATATATTTTTAATATAAAGCAATGGTGATTCCCATTTTATCCTAATGGGTGGTGTTTTTTTGAATAATATTTGGAAGCTTCAACACTTGTACGTGGGATTTGATGGGATTGGTGATAGAGAAGCCAAGGGTTAGTGTAGTTATTCCCGTTTATAATTGTCCGGATTATGTCGGGCAAGCTGTGGAAAGTGTTTTGAATCAAACAAATTGTAACTGCGAAGTTATCATAGTCGATGATGGCTCAGAAGCCGAAACTCGCTTAAAGTTGCAGCCATACCGCAAGCAAATTCATTATCTGTATCAAGAAAATCAGGGGGTAGCAGCCGCTCGGAATCGCGGAATTGAAATGGCACGGGGAGAATTTGTGGCATTTTTAGACCATGATGATTTTTTCCTTCCCAATAAACTAGCGTTGCAGGTGAGTTGTTTTGAAGCTCAAGCGCAAGTCGGAATGGTTCACACGGGTTGGCGTCGGGTGAATCAAAAAGGGGAAGCAATTCAGGATGTGAAACCTTGGCATTGGGTGCCAATATTAGATCTAGAAAATTGGGTGCGGTGGATGCCAATACTGTTGAGTGCCATGATGTTTCGTCGGGAATGGTTGCAGGAAGTGGGGGGATTGGATACGAAGTATAAACAAGCATCAGATTTGGACTTGGTGCAACGTTTGGCACTGATGGGTTGCGAAACCGCTTGGGTGCAAGAAATAACAGTTTGCTATCGCGAACACGATCGCAATGATTCATTAAATACCCCTTTACAAGCTGAGGAATCATGGCGAGTTCGAGACCAATTTTTTGCACGATCTGACTTGCCAATTGAGGTGCGTCGTTTGGAAAGGGAATGTCGTTATCGCACTCTAGTTTGGGTGGCTTGGCGGTTATATTGTACAGGGTATTTAGCCTCAATGATTGAGTATTTAGAAAAATCTTTGGACTATTCTCCTTATTCACTAACGAAAACAGTCTCAGATTGGCTAAAAAGTTTTACTCGATACGCGGATGAGTTTGGTTATGAATTCGATCCGATTACCTTAAGTCAATCAAAACCTTGGCAAGAAATGTTGAGTTCTTTAATGAAATCTTAGAGGTTAAAACCATGCAAAATCTGAAGTTAGAAGATCTCAAAACTGAGTTGGATCAGACTAAGGAAGAGTTAGAGCGATCGCAGTTGCAGTTGAATCAACTTTTGATTGAGTTGGAGCAGTCTCAGACTCAGTTGTATCAGATGCAGAGAGAAATGGAGGAGATGAAGTCGCAGAATGTGAAAGCGGAGGCGGATGAGACGAAAGAAGAATCTTCGCGATCGCAGGTGCAGTTATGTCAGCTTTTGATGGAGTTGGAACAGTCTCATACGGAGTTATTTCAGACGCACAGAGAACTGGAGGAGTCTGAGTCATTTAGAAAACAAATAAAGGTTGAGTTTGAGCAGACAAAATCCAACTTAGAGCAGACTTACAGGGAGTTGGTTGAAACCAAGTCGGCGTTTCTTCAAACTCAGGGTGAGTTGGATAGATATAAATTTGGAGAAGCGATCGCCAGTCAAATTATTTCAGAGAGAGAAAGGCAGTATCATCAGTTCGTGTGGGATGCTTGGTATGCCTATCGAAATGGGGATATTAATCAGATGGTTGATTGTTTACAAAAATCACTTAAATATACGTCTTTCTCGCGCACTAAAACGGTGTCTCACTGGCTAAAAAGTTGGAGTTATTTTTCTCTACAAAAGGGAGAAAAGTTTGAAGTTCGTAATTTAAACAGTCTTCTAGAGTGGAAACAGTTATTGCGACGGATGACAGTAGTTAAATCGAGGGCTACTAAGAAATAGTCCTGATTGCTTGGCGATATCTAAGAAGAGGGTGAAAGGTTTAGTTAGTTTCTGAAACAATTAATTTTGTACCCCATGCGTTTATCATCTTTATTCTCAAAGAAAGATTCCTCCGAGCTTATATAACTTCAAGATATAGATATAGCACACCTCAATGAATCGTAAATGGCTAGCGGGCGAGGATGCCCGCACTGTAGGCTTATTGGTGCAGCAAATTTCACAAATCAGAGAGGATTGCTATATATTTATTTAACTAGCTCTGCAAAAATACTGCCTGTGAGTTGATTCCTATCTGGTCCGGGTCGGTATTCTCGAAACTTGATACCTGAAACAGATCCATTTTTGGAATTGAACAGGGAGTGGCTGTAACCTACAATGCGAGCCATCTCCTCAATTATTCCTCGTGTAGGGACATTGACATGACCATGCTTTGTCCACTCCTCAGTGTGGACTCCCTCGAAGCCCTTAGAAAAGTCAGATCCTACTCTCATTGAATCTGCGATACAAGGTGTGTTAATTCGATGAATACATGAGGGTTTCAAAACTCGTCTGGCTTCTGCTAGCAGCAAAAACTGGTGCATTTGTGATAAATGCTCAAACAAATCTTGATGAAAAATAAAGTCTACAGAATTATCAGGAATGGGTAAGGCTTTCTCTAGCCAGGGAAACAGAAAGATGCGCTCGTGCATATTTCTAGAAATAGCATTTCTGGCTTTTGGAACAAGCAACACATCAATATTGAGAAAGTCTACAAAGGGTGTATCACCAAAGCCAAACTGGAGGTAGATTGGCAACTTCATAGATTGAAGTTGCTCTACCTTTGCTCTGAAGCGATCATTTTCTACTTCTGGTGTTCCAAAGTCTTCTGGTTTTAAATAATCTTCAGATGCGGCTCCCGCCTCATGCTTAAGGATAAGTCTGTCTAAAATGAATTGAAAACCATCTGGGTTGGGGTGTAATTCAACTAATTTTTGAAGACAGTCAATAGCACGGGGGTAATCTTTGTTGGCTTCATATAGTCTCGCCATTTGATTCAAGCAAGCTATGAATTTAGGATTGCTTTCGAGTGCTAAACTAAAACATTCTAAAGCAGCCTCTGTATCTCCAGCGTTTACGAGATCAAGTCCTTGTTGAAAATGGCTTTTAGATAGGTTCAATATCTTTTGTTGTTGAATATTTATAACCATAATTTTGAAATCTTATAAAAATTGATTGGTGTTGTTAACTCGCCCGGCTACTTTGCATACAGAGCGTCTCCCCAATTCTTACCATTCATAGCAAGGTTTTTTAACTTAAAACCGTAGAGCTTCAACAGACTATCTATTTGTTCATAAGTGCAGCCTCCATCATACAAAGGATATTCACTAACCTCGGCATAGACATAGCGAACACGCTTTAGCAATTGATGAGCGCCTTGAAGAACTTTTAGTTCAGCACCTTGAGTATCCATAACCAGCAGATCAAATTGCTCCCCAGCAAAACTCTCTTCAAGAATACTATCGAGTGTTCTAGTCAAAATTTTGAAGGAGTTTACATAAGAAATACCTGGATAAGACTGTTTTATAGATTCTCCTAACGGGAGCATACTAGAAGCTAATCCTCCCAAATTAGCTATGTTAAAAGTTACTTCATCGCCATTCACATCTGAGCAACAGTGTTGAACAGCATAATGAGATTTGTCAGCAGAAATTCGGGAACAAAGCTTTTCATAAACAGTTGGGATAGCTTCAATCCAAAGAACTATATCAGGATTCGCAGCCTGGTAAGCCTCAAACTCTTGACCTTCATTTGCTCCTACATGAATGATCCCTTTAGGAAGATCGTGACCTAACTTTTTCTCGATATACCACAATGGAAATGACATGAATATTAGTCCTAAATAGTATAAGTTTAAAAACCAACGATAGCAATAAAGTTTGGCAGCTTATAAGAATCAAAAAGTCTTCAATCTTCCCTCAAAAATTATCGCCATTTTTGATTAAATCCTCGTAATTTTTAGCAAAATATTTAAGTGTTAACAGTCAAATTTTAATTTTTTTTTGTGTAAATCGTGCATATGTAGTATTTTTACATCTTTTATCTTTCCATCATTTTTAAGATTTTGAATCATATTTGAACGAACATTATAGACAGTATTTGTAAAAATCTTCCTTTTGATTCCGTGTTGCTCACAAAATCTTTGAAAAATTAGTTGATTAAAAAAGAACTGGTCATTAACTCCAGGATTATTATAGTAGTCTTTGTCTAGAGTGGAGGAAGCCAACATTTTCTCTAACCAAGTGTTAAAAAATAGTTCTACTTTATCGGACTTTCGATACAATAGAACTCCAGTATTGTAGTTACCTTCACCTTCATAAGCCAGCAACTCTTGAGGCTTATCCTTTGCCCACATTGGGCCATTGGCTACACAGAGATCATACTCGTCTAGCCAATTAAACATCTCATCAATAGGTTGCAAAACCTGTGTATCAGTATCTAAAAATAGCGTTTTATCAAATGGAGATTTATACATAAATTCCACTTTAACTTGAAGCGGTTGTAACTCAGTTTGTATTGGTATGATGTAATCAAAGTAATCCTTGGGAAAATCCAGAAACTTATCAGATAAAACAGCAATAGGCAATTTAGGACAGTATTTTTTCAAACTGGCAGCGGAAAATATACACTCATGGACATATCTTAAGTTAGTACCAGTAATAATATAGATAACACCCGCCTGTTGATTTTCCTTTTTATCACTAAGGTTGTCCAGAATTTCATTGGGTTGGGATTTAAACAGCAATTCAGATTTCCTATATTTTTGATCTTGATCTATGTAAAGTTCTGCGTACTCGCTAAAAGTTAACTTCCTACCTAAACCTTTCAACGAGTATACCTCATTGGGTGTAATAAAGTTTAAGCCAAGTTTTTCTCGAACGCTAGGATATATGGGAACCTGCAAACCTCCTAAAACTTCTTTGTGAAAAGGCAGCACGTTTTCTGATAGTTTGGGCATATTGAGAATCTGAAGAATTTGATTTGCAACTTCACGACCAACCATATCTGTCGGATGATTGATTGTATGAAATAAACGATAGTTTTTGTAGTTCTGTCTAATAAATTCAGAGATCTTAACATCTGTATATTCTTCTCTTTTTGATATTTCGTTTAAAGTATATTCCAAGTTATCTATTAAGTCTTCATGGTTATAGAAGTCTAGTTTATTTATTCTTTGAATAATTTCTTCTTTAGGTACACCTTCCTCTATCATCTGATTTAGATTAGTATCTCCATAGGAAAACAAAGATTGTATATCACCCGTTATTTTGCTGTAAGGATTTGCTCCATGTTGCGGCCAATAACCTTTAAAATATAAACGTGGAAGCGATATACAAATACATTCTGATGGGAGTCTACTTAATATAGAGTTGGTGCTAAGTTCTCCATATTTATCGTCTAGAGGTTGGTATATGAACAGTTTTGCATCCTTTAATATATTGTCTGATATCTTAATCCCTTCTTTAATAGCCGTATGATTATGCGGAACTTTATCAAGCTCAACTTTGAACTCCTTCATAAATTCGTTTGACAGCTTTAGAAATTCAAATATTAATCCTCTTTGACAATTTGTATACATTAAGCTCAAGGTCATTTTTTGATCTCCGTTTTCAATTGTATTTAAAAAGTATTCGTTACTGCAAAAAATATGCATATACTCAATCGGCTTATTTTTATTGTATTACAAGCCAAATACTTTGAATTAAATAAGCGATTAAATTATACATTTTTTTTTCATTTAAGTCAAAAATAATTATTAAATTTAATTCAAACTTCCCTTTAGGGAATACCATATTGAAGCTCCTCCCCCTGGATATTTTCCTCGCATCAATTTTTTTGTTTCTTTGGGAAAAAATTTGTAAAAATATATGCTGGAAAATAAAACTTCTACCTTTGGATTATCTAACATATAGGCATATAACAAATATTGTTCTGTCCAGGTAATATGCTTGTCAATTATTTGATCGGAATCAAATGGAAATGGCAACTTAACATCGTGAGTATGAACAATTACATCTTTTTTTATTTCTGGAAGCATTTTCAGATAAATATACAAGCAATCACTTCCATTCTTAACTGTGTGAGTTGAATCAATAAAAACTATATCACTGTTGTCTGTATATCCCAAAAGTTCAGAAATTGGAATATCTTGGATAAACTTAGTGACAATATTCTTCACTTCGCTAATTTGATGTAGAAATGGCTTGGGATAAGGTTCAATCAGAACTAAGTTTCCATTACCATTTTTCTGAAGAGCTTTACTAGCAACCAATGTCGAATATCCAGATCCTATTTCTAAAATTTGATTGGGCTTAAAATGCCTAATAATACAGTAGTAAGCCATAGCATCACTGTATGAAAATGCAGGATTCTTCCAGAAAAAGCTTTTTGGTGAATCTAGATCTCCAAATTCAGGAGGGTCAAATTCATCAGCATAAATCTGAATCTCTTCCAAGAAATGAATCATCTTTTTTTGATCAAAAATCTTCTCAGAATTAAAAGGCCCTTTTTCCAAATCTCGATACTCAAAAGAATTTTTAACTTCCTCTATAGTTGGTATTTCTGAATAAAATCTTGCTGGAATAATATGAATTCCATGTTTTTGTATTGCCTGCTTAGTTGCTCTATCACACCAAAGAACTTTTTTTGCAAGTTTAATTAATAAACTGAGTTCATCTTTGGTAATTTCTTGATTTGTCATTGTATTTTCTCCAAATTTATTTAAAAAAAAAGCAAAATACCGTTAAGAAGCTAAAGTGTATTGACCGTGACTATTAATAAGTATTCTAAACTTTTGTTATAGGATTATAAAAAGTCGATCATTTTTTGCTTCTCAACTCTGCTTTCATTTTCAAGGCTCTACTAACTCTAATTCCTCTGCTAACTTTTCAGTTAGAACTCTATCCCCTACTCGCCATAACATTTTATCTAGTTTATTCCCTTCTTCTAGTTCATTTACCATTTCCTCTCCTAACACTGCTGCAAGTTTATTCTTGATTTCCTCTTCTAGTTTGACTTCTTTTTTATTCGTAACATTGAGAAAGGTATATTCGAGATTTATCCCCGGATAATCTTGAACCAAGATTTTATTTGCTAATTCCAGAGTTTCTTCATATCTTTCTACCGTACCAACCACAGCAGTACCCCTTATATTTTGAAGAGCTATTTTTAAATCCTGTTCTGTTGGAATTTTACTCCCTTCACTTTTATTCTTTCTTGCACAATAATAAGTTTGATAATTGCATAACATCGTTGGTGTTTTATCCAATCTCCATCTTACATATCCCTTAAAGTCTAATTCCTTTGCCTTGATTGCTCCTTCCGTTTGAGCATTTTGTTTCTTCTCAAACTTATAAATTGACTCGACCCTCGCCAATGGATTTCTTAATAAGATAATAGATAAAGTTTGATAATCCTTTCCTTGAGGAGTCGGCATACAGATATGATGCCCCGATATTGCTAAGGCTTGAGGATGTTCTAAAATAAAGTTTTTCAAGTCATCTTCTGTCACCATTTTACTTTGTGGTAATTCACATTCAAAATATTTGTCTTCAAAATATTTTTTCAAGGCATATTGTAAGGATGTCCCTGCATTTTTAAAGATGTGATGATGAATTAAGATTGTTCTTTTCATGTTTAACTCAAGATTTGAGATGATCTAGTTGAGAGTAATAAATACTTGGTTTGGTGGTTGGGCTGATAATGATGTATTTATTTAATCTTATACATCATGGGTTTTGAGAAATCAGAATGATTTTGATTTTTTAAAATTAAGTCATAATACTCAAGTACATATCGTCAATAGATTTTCTATACTTTTACCAGATAACTGAGGAAATTCAGACTCAATTTTCAACATTTTTTCAAAGTATATGATAGCCTGATCTCTATCACCATTTTTAGCTAAAGCTTCTGCAAGATTGTAGTGAAATAAAGCTGAATTCGGATTAAGTTCAACAGCTTGATGATGGTGAGGGATTGCTTCTTGATATTTTCCTTGCTTAACTAAGGCTTCTCCTAATATAGAGTGAGACCAAGGAAATGTTGGATTTAAAGTAATAGCCTGTTGGTAACAGTTAATCGCTGCTTCTAACTCCCCTTTTTTCTCGAATTCTTTCCCCTCTTTCAAATATTCTCCTGCTGTTTTACTCCGTTTCAGGTTCAAATCTATTAATAGAAAACCTAAATCTCTTGCATCCTCACCCAAACCTTGTTGTTTCGGATTGAATATTTTTTCACTAACTACTTCTACTCGTATGGGCTGATAACCCGGTATAACTACAGGGATTAAAATATCAAAAGCTTGATTTCCAGGAACACTTATTTCCTGAATCTCTTGATTAACTTTCAGTGTAATATTGTTCCCTTCTGGAAAATGTTTGGGAAGATATCCCTGTAATTTAACTTCTTCGATAGGATATTCACTCTTTAGCATAAAGCTAAACTTTTTACCGATCCACATATCATCAAACAAACCCATGACTTCACTAATTTGTTTGACTGAACCTTTAATGGGAACTTTGATTTGATTCTCTTGCATTTACTTATGTCCTCCGAGTAAATTTTTAGTTTTCCTAGACAAATAACTTCAGGATAATTATTAGCTCATTTTTGGATCACAATAGTTTACCGAGTATTTTACTCAAGTTTTACCTTTGTTTTAGAAACACCTATACTTGTTAAAAGTTTCTCAAATTTATAAGTTACAGCTTCCATTGAATATTGACTCGATATAGTCTCAAGTGAATTTTGAGAAATTTTTCCCCAAAGTTGATTGTCTAAATACAAATTAGCGACCTGTTGAGCAAAACTTTCTGCGGTATCCCCAATTAAAACATCATAATCATCTTGAATTCCCATTCCTTCTGCGGCAATAGAAGTTGCGACTACTGGCAAACCATAACTAAAGCTTGTTAAAATTTTTCCTTTAATTCCTGCACCATATCTTAAAGGAGCTACTGAGAGTTTGCAGTTATTAAAATACTCCGAAATATCGGGTACATGACCTGTGATGATTACATCCTCAGATGATAAATTCAAAATTTCTTCCGGGGCTTTACTCCCGATAACAAAAATTTTAATATCATTCACTTGTTGCTTGATTAGAGGAAACACATCTTGCACAAAATAAAGCACTGCATCTACATTTGGAGGATGTTGGAATCCACCTATAAATAAGATATTTTTTCTGTCCTCAAATCCTTTAGCTGCACCATATATATCTCTGGGCATATTAAAAAATTCTATATTTTGTAAGTCAGGATTTTCCCGTTCCAACATTTGTTTTTCCATCATACTAACAACCAATGTGCAGTCTGCTTTTGCCATTAACGCTAATTCTCGCTCTTTTGTCTTCATTGCTTTTTCAGATAGTTCAAAACTATTTTTGAGCTTGGCTTCTCTTTCCTCTCGTAGATAGTGTAAATCAACTGTGTCGTATATTATTTTTGCTTGAGGTGCAAATTTTCTGACGTTATCTATGTGTTTTTCAGTAAATTCTAATCTGGCTAAGTAGACGACATCATACTCACTACCATAAGCTTCTAAATGAGATTGAATCGAAGTAACATAAGAACAATATAAACACTCTACTCCTAATCGTTGTAAATCTTCGGTATACTTTTCAACATACAATAAGTTGTCCGGCGCAAAAGTAACTTTGTAATTCAGAGATTGAAAGATTTTAATTAAGTTAAAAGCTGTAACTGAACCTGAATCTTGGTCTGGGGTTAACATACAAGCGTCTATCATTAATAGTCGCTTTTGTACAGGTCTTTCTCGCTCTAAATGAGGTTCAACTGCATTGGGTCGATGAAGCTTTAAAACATCCTGCCATTTTTCAATGAATTTTTGATGATTAACAACCTGATATTTTTTTACCCCTTTTGTTACGTCTTTTCCTGAAGATATTCCTTCAAAATGAACAATTTTTGCCAAGGGTTGATATAAGACTTTATATCCAGCCTTTCTTACTTCAAATGCTAGGTCAGTATCTTCATAATAAGCAGGTTTATAACGAACATCAAAACCTCCTATTTCTCTCCAGAGTTTGGTGGGAATCATAATTCCAGCACCCGAACAATAATCTACTTCCCGTAAATAACAATATTCGGGTTTATTTGGATGATCTAATCTGCCATAATTCCAAGCCGAACCATCTTGCCAGATAATCCCTCCTGCTTCTTGCAGTTTTCCATTAGGATATAAAAATTTAGCACCGACTAATCCAGCATTGGGTATCTGCTTGAAGGTGTTTAACAGTTCTTGAAAGCAGTTAGGCATGACGACTGTATCATTATTTAGAAAGAATAAATATTCGCCTTTCGCCAAACTTGCTCCCCGATTACAAGATCCGATAAAGCCCAAGTTTTGTTCGTTAAAAACTGACTTAATTCCAGAGACTTTTCTCAGCACTTCTTGAGTATTATCCTTGGAGTGATCGTCCATTACAATCACTTCAAAAGGCAGAGAACCATCCAAAGTTTCTGCTAGGGATCTTAAGCAATTATAAGTGTGTACAATTTGGTTGTAAACCGGAATAATAATTGAAATAACGGGTCGTTCACTGGTATTTAAGGTTAAGGGTTGGGGTTCTACAAGACGTAGGTATTCAACCATTTCCAATGAATAAGTAAATTCCCGATTTTGTATGGCTATAGCATTCTGTAATTGCCAAGAAATAAAGTCATTATCTGGATGATTATTTAGGGATTCTTGATAAAAGAAAATCGCTTCTTTTAATTTTCCCTTTTTAACACAGGCATTTCCCAACTCCATTAAGTCAAATTTTTCAGATATCTCTGACTTTGCTGAGTCAGCTTGCAATCCCATATTATAAAAAATAATAGCTTCGTCTAATTCATTTTTTATTACTAATAGCTGACATAATTGCAAATATAACTCTGCGTTGTTGGGTTGAATTTCTAAAGCTTTATGATAGAGTTCTACATCATCATGATTTTGCTGTATTGCCTGATGATATAAATTAATTGCTTCTTCTGCATAAAGTCGCATTTGCTGTTGCAAAGCATCCCCTAATTTTTCATAGATTTTTGGTAAATCTGACTCTAGCTTTAGGGCTTTGCGATAAGCTATGACTGCTTCATCCCACTTTCCGAGTTGAGCTAATACCTCACCTAAGTTATAATAAGACCAAGGAAAATCAGGATTAAGTTCAATTGCTTTTTGATAAACTTCTACTGCTTCTTTCCACTGATTTAATCGCAGTAAAGTATCTCCTAAACTGTTATAACTCCAAGAACACTTAGGATTAAGTTCAATCGCGTCTTGATAAGCTTTAACTGCTGCTTGAAATTTTTCTAACTTGAATAACGCATTGCCTAAGCTGTTATGACTCCAAGAAACTTTTGGATCTATATCTATCGCTTTTTGATAAGCTTCTATCGCTTCTTGCCACTGCTCTTTTTGACTTAAAATTTCACCTAAGTTATGATAAGCTTTAGCTAGTTTTGAATCAATTTTAATTGCTTGTTGATAAGCATTAATCGCTTCTTCTAATTTACCTTTTTTAGCTAAGGCAAGTCCAAGATTATAATGAGATAAGGCGGGATTTAATTTGGGTTGTCTGCTATGCTGACTCAAGACAATAGATCCTTTATCGACCAACTGTTTTTCTTGAAGAGATTCGGAAACTTGATCAGATTGACTCAAAGGAGAGACGAGTTGAGCTTGACTGCGGTTAGACATTGAAGTATGGCTCGTAGAGGGTATTGAGCGGACGGGTGGAAAGTCAGTCAGGGAGACCTAAACTTTTAGAGCATCTAATTAATTTATACAGACCCGGATATCGGAATCCGGATCGTTTTTCAATTTTTTGTTTCGACTTCAATATTTTCAACGGATGAGGATTCAGTTTCCGTCAGTTCAATGGCTTGACGATATGCCTCAACTGCTTCATCAAGTAGACCTTTTTCTTGAAGAATATCTCCTAATTTATGGTAGGCTTCCCAATTTTTAGGTTCTAACTCGATTAACTGTTGATAGCAACGAATGGCTTGATCAAACTGAGCCTGAGCGACCCAAATTTCTGCGAGGTTATGATAGGCTGTGGCTAAATTTGGATCGAGATCAAGAGCTTGCTGATAAGCGGTAATCGCGTCTTCCCAATCTTCAATTAGAGTCAGAACTTGACCTAATTTACAGTAAAATTCTGACTTTTGAGGATGATATTCAATCGCTTGATGATAGATAGCGATCGCTTCTTCCCATTGTTGTTTTGTGATGAATATTTCTCCTAAATTTCGATAGGGTTCGAGTTGAGATTGATCGACTTGAATCACTTGTTGATAGCAGAAAATCGCCCAATCAAGCTTTCCTAATGTAATCAAAGCCTGAGCAAATTTTACCTGTTCTTCAATCGGAACATTCTCGGGTTCTAAAGTTAAAGCTTGATACCAACAGTTAGCCCATTCCTCAGCTTTTCCTAAGTGTTTCCAAACTTTCGCCAAGTTGCGATAAGTAGAAGCTAAATTGGGTTTAAGAGAAATCGCTTTTTGATAGCAAGAAATCGCTGAATCCCATTGTTGATCTTTGGCATATAAACTGCCTAAATTAGTATGTACTTCAGCAAAACTAGGATCTAGATTTAGTGCTTGATTGTACTGTTTTTTGGCTTCTTCAACTCGATCTAAACCTTGCAAAGCATTTCCCCACAGTTTATAAGCAATTGCTAAGTCAGGCTGAATTTTAATCAACTTTTGACAAGAAATAATTGCTTTATGAAACTGCTTTTTTTTTAAATAATCTTCTGCTTCTTTGAGATAATAATCAGCATTTTGAAGGGTTTCAGAATATTTTTCAGTTGCGAAAACTTCAACTTTTTCTGATTGTTCTGAAAACTCTATCGTATCAACTTTTGAGTCTAACTCGTGCTTTCCATTTAGATGACCATTGTGACCATTCAAATGTATTGGTGAAATTGAAGTAATCTTATCTAACTCAGAACTCTGATGACCATTATATCCATTCAAGAAGTTATGGTTATTATTCTGAGGTTTACTATCTTTTTGAATTGAGATTGTTGGATAATGAAGTTGTTCTAGTTTTTGTAAATAAAATTCTGCTTCATCAAGTTTACCTTGACGTTTTAAAGCCTCACTCAGATGTTGATAGGCTGCGGTTAAAGTTGAGTCCATTTCAATCACTCGTTTATAACAAGCAATCGCTGATGTAATCTGATTTTGCTTGAGTAAAGTATTTCCTAAGTTAAAATGGTCTTTAGCAGTCGCTCGTTGTGGCTCTAAACTATAAGCTTCATACAAACATCCCGCACTTTCTAAAGGTTTATCAAGTTGTTTCCAAACTTTTGACAAATTCTGATAAACAACTATTGATTTGGGATTAATTTTTAGAGAATGCTGATAATACTTAACAGCATCTTTCCATTGTTGTTGTTGAGCGCAAAGTGTTCCTAAATTGAGATAAACTTCTGCATCTTTCCAGCCAAAATCAATTGCTTTTTCATATAAATTCTGAGCAGACTTTCGATGACCCTGAGCTTGTTCAATTTGTCCTAATATTTTATAAGCAATTGCGGTATCAGGTTGAATTTGAAGCGCTTGCTGACAAGCTTCTATTGCGGCTGGTAAATTTCCAAGTTGAGCCTCTGTTTCTGCTTGTCTAATATAGTATTCAACTTGGGATTTTTGCGAGAGTGATGGAATATTTTGTTGAGGTTGACTTTCTAGAAAAGATTGATGGAGTTGAAGTTGAGAATTAGATAATATTTGGTGTTCAATGTGGTGAGACTGATTGGTACTTGATTCTTGATCTTCGGATTGATGATTAACCTCTTGTAATGAAGAAACTTGGAAAACTGTGTGATTGTTTTTTCCTCGTGTTGGTAACGTTGCTTCTAAAATAGCGGATGATACTTCGGGTTCAGAATTAAATGGTGAAAATAAATTATTAAAGAAGCCTCGTAAACCTTTGAGAGATCTTTTATCCTGTTGAGAGGAGAGTGAATTGATCTCCTCATTTTGCATCTCATATTCGGGCTTGTAACCGGGTAAAGAACCTACCGCATTCAAAGCAACTATACTCTGATATTCCAGCGCCTCTTGACTCAACTGCATCTGGCGTTTCATGGCTTTACCCAAGTATTTATAAGATTCTTGAGAATAAGGATTGGATTGAATCGCCTGACAATAAGAAGAAATTGCTCGTTCAACTAATCCAATCTCAAGTAATGAATTTCCTAAGTGTAAATATTCTTCGGCAGATACAGCTTCTGGATTGAGTGTATAGGCATGAAACCAACATTCTGCGGCTTCTTCTTTTTTCCCTAACTGAGTCCAAGTCCGGGCTAAGTTACGGTAAGCAATCGCTAATCTCGGTTGTAAAGTAATCGCTTTTTGATAACAAATAATTGCGGGTTGCCACTCTTGTTGTTGGGCGTATAATGTACCTAAATTACAAAAGACTTCCGCAAAATCTGGCTGAAGTTGAATGGCTTTAGCATAACAATCTTTGGCTTCTTCAAGTTGACCTTGATTTTGTCGTACATTTCCCAGGATTTTATACGCTTTTGCATTCGGTTTAATGCTGATTATTCGCTGACAAGCTACTGCTGCTTGTTCATATTGTTTCTGAGTATAAAGGGCTTCGGCTCCGTGTAGATAAATATCTGTATCTTCGGAGTTTAAACACAATCCAGATTGAGTGGAAGCTGTAGATGTTTTGATCGCAGGTTTTGCAGGTTGAAGGGTAGAATTGGGTGTTATTTTGTTTTTGTTAAGGTACATAACTGGGTTCGAGATTGGGGGTTTAAAGGAGAGCATGGTTGGGTTTTGGATAATGTCAGCTACTTTCATAACTTTTTCAAGAGATTTTAAGGAAATCAGAATATCTTCAGTTAAAGGGTTGGGATACATCAGCTGTCGAACGGGATAACAGCCAAACTCTTCGCCTTTTATGTAGAAATGTTGCAATTTTAGTTGCTGACTAATGACCCAATAATAATGGCGAATATAGTGGGGTGAAACCAGTTCAATCACTGTTGTTCCCGGACAACAAAACATAATATTTGTTAAACCACTACCATGAGCCGATACAATAATCTCAGCATTGGCAAATAAAGTGGCTTGTTCTTGGACTGACATCGACTCTAGTTCAACTCGAACAAATCCCCATTGACTGAGCCAAGAAACCACCTCTGTTTCGTTGATAATTCGACGATAACTCGCCTGTTCTCGACTGATATAAATGCGAGTGGGTAAGTTCGGAGGATGGGGTGTTTTTGAGTTTAAAAAGAGGCTTCGATGGAAGGCTAATGCTTCAGAAGATAGCCATCCTAAATCGCTCGAAAAAGAGGGAACGATTAATTTTTCAGCTTCGAGATAAGGACAGCGATCACTTTCAATAATTTTTGTAAGAGGAATTCCTAATTTTTCTAAGGTTTCTCGCTGAAAGGGCTGCTGAATACTGTTTACAACAAACCAATCTATCTGATTCCAAGCATAACCTCGTTTTCGTAAAATTTCAAGTCGAGGTAAAATATCAACCATCCAGTGAAAATAAACATTTCCCGATAAGCCGGATAAAACGACAACATTTCCTTCGATTAATTCTAACTTAGATTGTTCTTCTGGCTGAAAATCATTGGGATCAAAATTGGAGTTTTGTAAGCTGTGTTCCTGTTTACAGAAGGGTAATTGACCCGGATAACTCCGAGAAAGTTCAGGAATGAACTGGTGTTGTGCATTCCAAATAGCGATCTGATCACAAACTAACCAATTATTTTTTTGAGGAGCAACCCAAACTCGTCCATACTGAAACTTAGAGAGATTAACTTGAGGCTCTGAAATTAAAGACTGATCAACAAATTCACAAGAAAAAAGATTTTCTCCTAAAGGTTTAATATTGAATTTACTGAATACTTTTTTTAGACATTTTTGACAGTTTAATCCCTCACATTTTTCTGAATGAGAATTAGATATTGGAGGTTTAAGGTTTTTTTTATTATACTGTTGATTAGCAGTATTTACCTTGTCACTCTCATCATCTAGTGTAGGGTTAATTTTCTCAATAACTTGTTTAATGACTTGAGTTGCATTCCATTTTCCTTGTTTTTCTAAACAAAAGTTTAATTGAAAATATGCTTCATCAGACCGAGGATTGATTTGCAGCGATTTGTGATAATAAGGTTCTGCTTTTTGATATTGTTTTGATTCAACTAAAGTATTCCCGAGATGAATATAGGTTTGATTAAGATAGTCAAGAATTCGATAAAAGTCACTATCAACTTGTAAAGAATTTAAAAAATTGGCACAAGCAATAATTGCTTTTTCAAGTTCATCTTTTCCAGTCAATGACTGAGCGCGACTACAATAGTAATCAATAAATTGATTTTGGCTAAAAATAGCAATTTTTAAGCTAGCGATCGCTGACTTAAATTGACCAATAGATATTAAACTTTCACCCAAAGCACTATGAGAAAAAATAGATTCAGGTTTAAACTGAATTGCACGTTTAAAACTTTTAATAGCATCCTGATGAAGATTTAAAGCTTGAAATGTTTTTCCTAAGTTTTGAAGAAAAATATCATTCTTTGGCTCTAACTCCACCGCATTTTTAAAACAAATTACTGCTTTGGATTCTTGCTTTAACTCCAGTAAAGCCTGACCTAAATTATTGTGTAAAGTTGCTTCCTTTTTAAATTGATTGATTCCACTTTCAAAAATATAAATTGCTTCTTTGATTTCCCGCACAGAAATGAGCAGATAGCCCAGATGATTATAGATATCAATCAAGTAATGACTCTGAGCCTCTGGCGGTAAATTTAATTTTCTTGAGACTTCAATCGCTTGTTTATAGGTATTGATAGCTGAATCCGTTTGACCCTCTTTTTGATAAGCAATTCCTAAATGATAATAAGCTTGAATATAATTTGAATTTTGTTCAATTGCTTTTTGATAACTGAAAATTGCACCCTGAATCTGATTAAGATTATCAAGAACTAAACCTTGGTTAATATAAATCTCTGGCCAAATCGGTTTTTGGCTCAGAGCTTCCTGGTAGTAATAAATTGCCGTCTCAAACTGTCCTTGCTGATAGCAGTTTAGACCTATTTTGGCGAGAGCTTCAGCGGTATGATGCATGGTATTTAGAGAGACTTAATGAGTGTTTTCGAGGGAAGATAGATCTAAATACTAAGTCTACGTTTTAGAAATTAGATGATTTCAAAGTCATCGAATCCCAAATTCGGTTTGTTTTCCCATTGAGCAATCGGTGAAGCAACACCTAATTCATCAATGTAATATAATAAACCTTGAGTTTGGTCGTAGATTAAGTTAGCACCTTGAATCTGACTGTTATTTGGATTGTTAGGATCAAAGTTATTAACAGTGGTAAACTTGCTCGGGTCAATGCTACCGTCTAAAGCACTAAAGACAGTATTGGAGAGTTGAATAACATCTTCAGTCGGATCAAAATCTGTCAGTGTATCTGTATTTTCCGATCCAAAGAAAGAGAATGCAAAAGTATCCGCACCTTCACCACCCGTCAGCGTATCATTTCCCTGACCACCGACGAGGAAATCATTTCCAGAACCCCCTTCAAGAAGATCCTGACCTAAACCCCCGAACATTGTGTCATCTCCCATTCCACCCCGGAGAATATCTTCTCCTTGATTTCCAAATAGGAGGTCATTTCCGATGCCACCATCAACGGTATCATTTCCTTCACCGCCAAAAGCAGTATCGTCACCCTCTCCGGCACTGAGGCTATCATTACCCACATCGCCGAATAACTGGTCATTTCCTTTACCTGCAATTATGGTATCGTTGTCTTGTCCACCAAATAAGAGATCGTTACCTTCTCCACTGGAGATCAAGTCATTGCCTTTGTTACCGATGAGGATATCATCGCCTTCATTATCAATGAGGGTGTCATCTCCATCTCCCCCCAAAGCTGTGTCGTTACCTTCTCCACCTCTGATCAAGTCATTTCCGTCGTCTCCGAAAAGAAAGTCATCTCCTTGATCGCCACTGATTGTATCGTTATCTTTACCGGAAAAGATCAGATCTTCATCAGCCCCTCCATAAATGAGATCTTCATCTTGATTTCCTAAAAGGGTATCGTTTCCACCCAGACCTCTGATGGTATCATTACCCTCAAAGCCAAATATGAGATCATCAAGATCCCCTCCTGAGATCTCATCACCAAAATTTGAACCCAGGAAACTATTAGGTTGTTGAGTTGCGCCTCGAAATAGAAAGCCACCGCCAGGTAATGGCGTAATTTCAGGGGTTGTAATTATTTGGGACATTATTTTCTATAGGAACTTACAGAATTCACACCGTTATGTGCTAAACCAAAGCGTTTATGCAGTAAGCTGTTCCCTGATCAATTTGATAAGTTGAATTAGAAAGTTAATTGGACTACCCTGATATTCTTAAATTCTGCTGCTGATATTTTTACCCACACCTGTATCTATTCTCCAGGATTCATCTCTATAATCCGGAGAGTTTACAGATTAAGAAAAATCTTATATTACTGAATATTTAAAAGCGTGTGTTCTGCCCGATGGGCATGGATTTAAGGAACTATCTCCCTACACCTGTATCACTTAAACTCACTATAATTTATATGAGTTTTAGGGAGGGAGTAAATTACTTTAATGTTTTTTATGATAACACTTAATCAACTCGTTGCCACTGTTGAGGAGTCACTTTAAAATTTGTACTCTTGGGGGCGCGAATTATCAGTAAGTCTTCCCAGACGGGATCGAGTTTTAATTGTTCCCGCAATAGCGGTTTTTCTATAAATTTAGCAGTAAAGCGTATGATCGCTTGCGGTTTGATTCCTAAACGACTTTTATCGATCCCGTAATTGCGATCTGGAATATCCTCTAATTTCTCAGCTAGAGAGACAATTTCTACTGTGGCATAAGTTCCGGCTTTTTTTCCGGAAACCCAAAGCGCGAACCCCCTGACCGATGTTCATTTCTTTACTGTAGCCCGTCACTAACCAAGGCATCTGTTCAAAGTCAGCGATCGCATCGAGGACTTGATAATATTTAGGATTTCCTTTAAATAGCTAGTCTAGCACGATTCTACTTTTATACTTGACTTTTGTAGGGTAACTGATTTGAGTCGTATTGTCACGGTCTGATCTTTTTCCTCTGCCATAAACCCCCCTGAAATGAGTCTGGACGTTCATGGATCAATTCATGGATCAA
>Ga0207419_1000920_pt1 | contig 24119 bp, 21 predicted proteins | sample ElkSloMetagenome_4_FD_184723 | JGI IMG/M metagenome (GOLD analysis project Ga0207419, IMG submission 184723) | Hot spring microbial communities from Elkhorn Slough, Monterey Bay, USA - MD2A (version 2) | ecosystem: Environmental > Aquatic > Marine > Intertidal zone > Estuary: Microbial mat ... | reverse complement strand
GGGGGCGGAAAGTTTATTGATGAGTTTATGGACAGTTAGTGATGAAGGAACGAAGGAATTGATGATTAAATATTATCAACGGTTGTTGCAAAATCAAGGACGTTCGGAGGCGTGGCGTCAAACTCAGTTAGAGATGTTAAATTCTCAAGATTATCAACATCCTTATTATTGGGCGGCGTTTGTTCCCGTTGGGAGATTGGACAGCGATGGAACGTTAAAATATTATTTGATTGGTCAACTACATTACCCCGAAACCCCTAATTATTAATTGCTATTAAGTGTACCCAGAAAGTTGATTTATATTTTATATTTTTAGATTATAAGCTATCAGGATCAATATTTAACTCTCGGAGTTTAGCGGCTAGTTTTTCTGTTTGTTGTCGTTCGAGTTCGAGTTTTTGTTGTGTAGTTTGGGCTGTTTCTTCGGGTGTGGGAACTAATGTGCCTTCGGGAGTAAAAAATCTCAATTTATGTTCATAAATTCCGATAAAAAGTTGTAGCTGTTGACTCCAAAGCCATCCCTGTTCGTTGGGGTGAATGTCTTGATATTTGCCATCAACTAAATGAAAACCCTGAAATTCTAGGGTGTCTGGAGAAAACCAAAAATAGTCGGGAGTGCGGAATATTTCTTGATATATTTGTTTCTTTTCGGTACGATCTACTTTTGCAGTTGAATTGGATAAGAGTTCTATAATAACATGAGGATATTTTCCGTCTTCTTCCCAAACAACCCAACTTTTTCGGGGTTTACGTTCGGTGTTCAAGACTACAAAAAAATCAGGCCCTCGGAAGTATTCAGATTTCTTTTGATTCGGACTATAATAAATGGTAAGATTGCCAAAAGCATAAAAATCTTGACGATCTTTCCAGAGATATTCAAGGGTTTGAATGAGCAATAAAAGTTGACGCAGATGTAATTCACTTTCCAAAGGTAACTCCTGACTTTCTAAGTCACTTGGGGGATATTCTATTTCTACCCATTCTTGTTGAGAACGTTCTAAGTCTTTAGCTATGGTCATAGTATTATTCAATTCTATATTTTTAGCCTATTCCTGTATTTTTTATCATAGCATATGAATGAAATATCAGGGCGCAAGAGTTACGCCCTCAAGGTGTTTAATTAAGCTTTTTTTAGGGTTTTTGCTGCTGCTAATAAATGTTGATGAACAGACTCCGAAGCCGCAACGATTAAACCGGGGCGACTGTAATTTTCACAGGTGTTTAAAGGAGGGGGAACGCTTCCGTCGTGGGTGGTAACAATACATCCGGCTTCTTGGGCTAAAAATGCCAATGCAGCCCCATCGATAAATTTACCCGCCCGAATTACTGTTCCAGAAACACAACCGCTTAAAATTCCGTTATGGTTGGGAATTTGTGCATCGGAACTGTAGTCATTTCCCACATCAATAACATCATAATTTTTCTGGAGTAAAGGTTTAAATTCACTCATTCCCCATCCTAGTAAAATTATCGGTTCTGTTGACTCTAGTTTCACCGAAACACAAGCGTCTAAGTTGTCTTCGAGAGAACCTGTAAATGTTCCTTCACCTCGTAGTGCATAATAATAGGTGTTTAAAGCGGGAGAAATCGCTAATACAGCTTCAAATTCATCGCTGTTGAGAACGGTGAGAATAATTTGATAGTTGTTGTGTCCGTCTAAATAAAACTTTGTGCCATCAATGGGGTCTAGAGTAACTAAATAATCCCCTTTTTCTCCCAGTTCAATACTGCGAAAATATTTTGTATTTCCTGACTGTTCATGTTCTTCGCCATAAAAACGAATATTCGGAAATGTTCCTAAAAGTGCGACTTCAACTAAAGTTTGAATAGACAAGTCAGCGTCGGTTAAGGCTTCGGCGAAGAAGTTATCTCCGTCTTTGTTTGGAAGGGCGCGAATAAGAGGCTGAAGTTGACACGCATAACCCGCAGCGACTCGCAGATAGGGAAGTAGTGTTTCTAAAATTTGGCGAGGGGTTGGGGTTGGGTGAGACATAGTTTTGGAGAAAAGATGGAGTTCAACTTGATTTTAAGCATCTTCTTTTCGTTCTGACAAGTGGAAATAGAGGAGTTTAGGCGTTAAAAATCTTTTAAAACTCTTTAGACCCTTCGTTTCACTCAGGGTGACAGAGAAAAAGAATCTAGTAGAATGAAGTTCAGAAATTGTGACTTTTAGGAGTTCATAAGTTGACAAAAATAAGATAGAATAGCGATAAAATTATTTTGTTAATCTCTCGTGAAATTTCTGACAACTCTCTTACTTTTGTTATTGCTTTCATTAACGTTTTCTCAACCCGCACAAGCCGCTATGTGTCGCACGGTTAATGAAAATAAAATTTGCATTCTGAGTATTAAGCGCAGTGCTAAATATCATTGGGAATATCGAGCATCTGTGAGTATTAATGGTCAGAAAAAACCAATGGAGATTTACAATTGTCGCAGACAGACTAAAATTGATCGGTCGGGAAAGACAAAACGGTTTGAGAAAAATGGAGCGGGTGAATTGATTTGTCGTTTGTTGGATCAATAAGTTAAGCTTAGATGAGTTTTAAGCATTTATTCTGCATTCTGATCTGGATTAATTTTAAATGATATTTGTTAAACTGGGTAATATAGCGATGTGTTTGATTGGTCAACTCCATTACCCCAAAACTCCAATTTTGTGGGCTAAGATGGATTAATTGTTTACAAACCATTCCGGATTGCTATAGATGTTGTAGAATGTTGTTAATTTTCCAGCAACAGACTTTGAAACGAGAGGATTCGGCAAAAAATAGATCAAGTCATTGATCACAATCCCTCTCAAAAATAGATTCACAGGAAAATGATCTCGTAATTTTGGTAAACTCTGATCGATAGAAACTAACACAAAGAGGATAAGGAATGGCGTCCATCTGCGAGTTGCACCAACAACTGGTTAACAAGGAACGCTCGGCTGTAGAAATCGTCCAAGAGGCGTTAAATCGTATCGAGCAGCTAGACTCAAAATTAAACAGCTTTTTATGTGTAACAGCAGATCGAGCGTTGCAGCAAGCCCGACAAGTGGATGCTAAAATTGCCGCAGGAGAAGAAATCGGCTTGCTGGCGGGGATTCCGATTGGCATCAAAGATAACCTCTGCACGCAGGGAATCACGACCACTTGTGCATCTAAAATTTTACAGAACTTTGTACCCCCCTACGAGTCTACCGTTACGCAAAAGCTGGCGGATGCGGGTGCAATTATGGTCGGGAAGACGAACTTAGATGAATTTGCGATGGGGAGTTCCACCGAAAATTCGGCCTATAAAGTGACTGCAAATCCTTGGGATGTACAACGGGTTCCGGGTGGTTCTTCAGGCGGTTCGGCGGCGGCGGTAGCGGCGGATGAATGCGTTGTAGCGTTGGGTTCTGATACGGGCGGTTCTATCCGTCAACCCGCTTCTTTTTGTGGCATTGTGGGGATGAAACCGACTTATGGGTTGGTGTCTCGCTACGGTTTGGTGGCTTATGCGTCTTCTTTGGATCAGATTGGCCCTCTAGCCCGAACGGTTGAAGATGCAGCGATTTTATTACAAGCGATCGCCGGTTATGATGTTAAAGATGCGACAAGTCTAAATGTTCAAATCCCGAATTATCTAGCCGCTCTCAAACCCACTCTCAAACCCAAAAGTCGCGTCAAAATTGGGATTATCAAAGAAACTTTTGGAGAAGGGTTAGACCCTATTGTTGAACAAGCGGTTACGAAGGCAATAGAAATATTGCAAGAATTAGGCGCCGAAATTCAAGTTATTTCTTGTCCGCGTTTTCGTTATGGTTTGCCCACTTATTATATTATTGCACCGTCGGAAGCTTCTGCAAACTTGGCTCGTTATGATGGGGTGAAATACGGTTTTCGCAGTCCGGATGCAGAAAATTTGATTGATATGTACTGCCAAACCCGTGCAGAAGGATTTGGGGCGGAAGTTAAACGCCGAATTATGGTGGGAACCTATACCCTGTCGGCGGGATATTATGATGCTTATTATCTCAAAGCTCAAAAAGTCCGAACCTTGATTAAACAAGACTTTGAACGAGCGCTTTCTCAGGTAGAAGTGTTGGTTTGTCCGACTGCTCCGACAACGGCTTTTAAAGCAGGAGAAAAAACGGCTGATCCCTTAAGTATGTATTTGTCTGATTTAATGACAATTCCGGTGAATTTAGCGGGTTTACCTGCACTCAGTATTCCGTGTGGGTTTGATGAACAAGGACTTCCAATTGGGATGCAGTTAATTGGGAAAGTGTTAGGAGAAGCTCGACTGCTGGAAGTAGCTTATGCTTATGAACAGGCGACAGCTTGGCATATACGCAAACCTCAGCTTTAGTCAATCAGAAATCACTCTATTGGGTGATGTCATGTGGTCTGAGAATCAGTAAAATTGACAGTATATCCAAAACATGATGGCGACCTAAAAATAGCTTGGATGCCTAAACTTGGCTCTGAGCTATTTTTTTGTAGTATACTGCTTTTATTCAAGATAAAGTCGAGTATGAACACTCTAAATCAACAATTACATTCTATAGCAGTATGTTCTTTGATGAGGACAGATAGATTGGGTTGAAAGGCAATCTTGCTATAGTAGAATTTCCTCAGCTTTATGCGTAGCACTATATTCTTTGAGCGAGCATCAATTCTCTATCTAAATATTGCTGTTTAGTGTTTGATAGAGACGTTGGATAAAACGCCTCTATATTTTAACGTTTAGGAATCTTCCTCCGCCCTCGTCACCTGTAAAGATTCAACTTCTTGTACAGATTTCACTTCTAATGTTCGGACTCGATTAATCGCTGCTGCGAGTTCAAATCGTCGAAACATGGCTAAATCTCCTTGAGGAAAAGGGGTAATGACATCTAATCCTTTTTCGGTAATATCCGCCATAATTTGAGCTAAAATTTGAGGGAGTGTATGTTCACCATTAATATACTTTTTTCTAGCATAAACCATTGCGGCTGCGATCGCCCGTAATTGATCTTTAGAAACAAGCTGTTCAACCCCAGATAAATCAACATCTTCTGTTCCAAATGTGACTTCATCCACATCTCGAACTTTCACCCGGACATCTCGCCGTCCGCGACTCGGATCTAAACTTTCAGTAATCGGAATACGGGGTCGAATTTGACCAAACTTTTCACCGCCTTCTGTTGTCCGACCTGTTGTATATTCTGCGGCGATTTCTTTGGCTTTTTCGGTTAATTCTTGGGGTTGAAAATTATCCATTGCAATAACTGTATCCGCCACATCAAAATAATCTCCACTTCCCCCCATCACTAAAATTGTAGACACGCCATAATCAGTATAAAGTTGGCGAACTTTATCAATAAATGGGGTAATGGGTTCTTGTTCTTTAGCAATTAAGGCTTGCATTCGGCGATCGCGAATCATAAAATTAGTTGCAGCCGTATCTTCATCCACTAATAAAACCGGAGAAACATCAGAATTAACCGAGTCATTTTCGGGCGGAACTAAAACCTCTAAAGCTTCCATAATATTAGCCGCTTGTGAGGTACTTCCACTCGCATTTTTAGTTGAAAAATCAAGAGTAGATCGTCCTTGAGGTAATTGATTAATAAAAGGCGAAATATCAACACCCGCAACGCTACGACCATCTTCAGCCCGAATTTTAACAGCATCTGGACTGGTCGTGACAAATTCTCGTCCGTCTGCAAAAATATGATTATAAACGCCCAATTCTATCGCGTTCAGTAAGGTCGATTTACCGTGATATCCACCCCCAACAATCAGAGTAATGCCTTTGGGAATTCCTAACCCTTTAATTGCTCCAAAGTTAGGACGATTAAATTCAACTTCTAGAGATTCGGGAGATGTAAACGGTACAACATCAGTTTCTAAAGGTCGCTGATCAACCCCACTGCGTCGCGGTAGTATTGCCCCATTGGGAATAAATGCAACTAACCCTTTTTCTGCGAGTTGTTGACGTAGCCAGTCGGCATCTTCTACCGTCTCAACATGACGTTTACAGCGATCCGGATCGAGATTTTTATATTTAAGAGAACGTTCAACAATTAGGGGAATATCATCACAAATCATTGCGGCGGCTTGTCGTCCTAAAATTTGCCGTCCTCGGGCGGGAAGTCCAACAAAAAATCGCATTTCAACGCCTTTTTCTTGAGTTGAAGGCTTCGGTTTAGCTCGCTGAAAGACGGGGTTAACACCGATAGATTTAGGTTGAGGAGGAGCGACATAAATCAAGCTGGCTGAGGTGCGTTCTAACACCTCTTGTCCCATTTTAGTAATCGCAATCATCCCACTTTTTCCCGTTCCTCGGCGGCTACTAATCTCTCGACTATTGCGATCAAATTGACGAGTTAGGTAGTCTCGTAAAGCAATTTCTCGAATCCGGTTTTCGTAAATTTCTGGGGGAAATTCTGCAATATTTGGTGATATATGAACTCGAAACTTACTCGGAGCAGCAAAAGGATCACCTTGAACGTAATCAATAATCAGAGTAAAGTCTTCAAACTCATAAGTACCGAGAATATCTTTATAGGCTTTATAACCTCGGTTATCTAGGTCAAGTAATTTTTGGCGGAGGTCTTCTTTTGTGTTCATAAATCAGATCTCAATGAGTGTATGATTAATTGTTTCTATCCGGGAGAGTTTTACTGTGAGTTGAATCTTCACCCCACTTGCCAATTTGCCGAATCAGAAAGCCAAAGAGAGAGCCTACCTTTTGAGTGAATAAACTCATTATATCAGAGACTTTTCAGTTTCTATCAGGGGGTTTAGGGGTTCATTGTTCGGGTGAACTGTCAAAGGTTGAATCTTGTTCCAATCTTGTCCCCTATTTTATTTAATTTTCTAATAACTGAGTGACAACATTCACAAGAACTTGAGCTGAACCCATGAGAAATTCTGGGTCAAGATTCGCCAGAGTATCTGTCGGTTGATGATAGTGAGGAGAACGTAAATTCGCGGTATCTGTTACTAATACAGCCGCTATATTTTGATACCAAAAGGGGGCATGATCACTGCGTAAAACGTCGGGCGTGAGTATACCTTTCAAGGGGATTGGCAAGGGGAGAATGGGCGGTAAAGTCTGATTAGATAAGTTAGAGGGTAGCTGCTGAAATGATTCTAATAAGTCTCGATGTTGAATTTCTCCCACGACGACTAAAAACTCACCTTTATTGCCAGGAGTGATACCATTTACTTCTAATAAAGGCTGAACATTTAACCCGGTCGGATAGTGTTGACAGCCTTCAACTCGACAAGCATAACCAACCATATCAAGGATAATAACATGACGTAAAGTTTGTAAGTTTTCGGGACGACTGGTAAAGGCAAAACTTCCAAATAGTCCGAGTTCTTCTTGATCAAAAAATACAATTTCTAAGGAAGTTGCTGTCGGTGTTGAACCGAATAACCGAGCGATTTCTAATATAACTGCAATTCCGCTGGCATTATCATCAGCGCCGGGTGAGTTAACCACGGTATCATAATGAGCGCCAATTAATAGAGTGGCAGCATTGGGATCATCAGTTGCTCTTTTCGCAACAATATTAATCCCTTCTTCAAACGGTTGCAAGTCAAGAGAAAATCCAAATTTTTGGAGTTGTTTGATTAAATAATGACGAGTATATTCACGATGGTTTTCTGTATATCGTTCTCCGACGAGATTTTCTAGATGACTCCAAATTTGATCCTGGTTAATTTCTGTGTTCGGCTGTGGGTTAGAGACTTTAATTTCAGAGGGTAAAGGGGTTTTAATCGGCTTTTGAGAGTTGACAAAATCTGCGGTTTTTGAAATCCTATTAAAAGCCGGGGAAATTTTAGTATTTTCGGAGGTGAATTGAAACTCTAAAAGTGTTGTTTTACCCGGCAAAATAACGATGAGAATACCTATAATTAAGCACAAGGCGACGAGTCTTTGATTAGTCATTTTAATTGACGATCAATCTTCCTCAAAATCAATCTCTTTATTGATCACTTGTAATCCATTTTCAGTCTGTTTGACTTGAGGAATGGTTGTGATGGGATCAAAATAAGCCAGTTGAGGTTTGTCGGGAAGCCAATCCTCAAAACGAGGTTTAAAATTGTGAGCAATTTGCCAAAATGTCTGAATTTCTTGTTCCAAACGTTGAGCGAATTGATTAATAATTTTTGCTTGTTCACCCAGTTTTGGCCAAATTTCTTTAGCCTGTAATTCATACAGTTTGGCTTGTTTAACTGCGAGTTTGGCTTGAGTTTTTTTGACTCTTAAACCTGTTGCTTTTATCTCTCGCTCAAGTTCAGGTAAATGGACTGACCATTGAGCCAATTGAGTTTGACAGGCTTGAGAAAATTCGGCTTGAGCTTCTGGTGAGTTGTCTTTTGGAAACAGAAGTATTGCTTGAAAAGAGGAACGTTTGGCGCACAAAGTATTATACTCCGCTTGGATTTCATCAACTTGTGCTTTGATCTCGTTCCATTCTGATTGAAGCTGTTCAATAACTTGACTCATGGTTTAATCGCTCGTTAAAACAGAGGCATTGTTTGAGTTTACCAAAAACTGTACCTTTAGATCATCATAATTTTGGGTGATCTCTGACCTGATTTTGGGTGACGGAAGTTAACGATACAATAGAAAATTGAGTTGAATGATTTTTGGTTTTAGTGTTGACTAAAGTTATAACGCAATCATTAAGAAATTGTGATTACCGCTAACCTCACTTTACTATAATTAAGTTAGATGTCAAGTTAAAGCGGGGGTAAATATGGCTTATCTATGTGAACTGAGTCCCAGTCAAAAAGTCTACTTAGATATTCAAGCAAACCAAACCGTTGTCACGACAGTCAGCAGCAGTCCCGGACAACAACAGCAGTCCAGTAGCAGTTTTACGACGGGAAGTTGGACTTCTCCTCCTCGGGTTTATCGTAATAATGCCGGAATTACAATTGAGATTGAAACAGCACAGGGAAAACACTATATTAATGTGCAGGGAAATAGCATGGGAGTGATCGATCATGCACCTTCGATGAGTCCGTCTGAGATGCTACAACTCCAACAAGTTTCCAGCATTCCCAAGAGTACAATGTCTCCAATGAAACCGATGGAACCGATGAAAATGGAGAATATGCAGATGAATATGAAACCGATGGAAATGCGAATGGGAAATATGGAAATGCAAATAAACTCTCCTGAAAACCCTGCTTCTCAAGTTAAACGTTTTTGTAGTCAATGTGGAGCTTCTATTCAATCAGAAGACCGTTTTTGTTCGAGTTGTGGTCATCGTCTAGACTAATCAATTGAGCGACTCTTTAGCTTGCACTATTACCGATATTGTCATCGGGTTTTTTGCTCATCTCAGGCTTGACTATTTTTAACTTTCTAGAACCTGAACCCCCTCTTGGCCCAGTTTCAAGATCATCCTCCATCAAGTTTCCGATTGCTTCGTTAAGTTCTCCAGGATTCATAAAGATAATCTTGGAGTTATTACTCGCACTTAATTTATGATGTGCTTCCACATATTGTTTAGCAATCATATATTGAATAAACTCTCGACTATTGGGGGAAATTTGTAGAGAATTAGAGAGAATTTCTATTGATTGTGCTTCACTGCGAGCAATACTAATCTCCGCCCGTTTTTTGTTTTCTGCTGCTTTTTCTTGCTCCATTGATTTCATAATCGCCGCCGGAGGTGTAACACTTTGGAGGTTAACTCGAATCACTTTAATTCCCCAATTTCCTGTCGCTTCGTCTAAAGTTTTCAGGAGTAAATCATTAATTTCATTAATTGAGGAAAACAGTTCTCTCATCTCAATTGTGGCAATTTTTGCCCGCAGCGTAGTCAAAACTAAGTTAGAAATAGAATCTTCAACTTGTTCAACCTCATAGTATGATTTCTCGATATCTTCGATTTTCCAAAAAACAACAGCATCAACGGTTAAGGGAGTATTATCCCCGGTAATCACTTCCTGGGGTTTAATATCGATAAACCGTTCCCGAGTGGTATCGTAGTGAACAATCTTTTCTAAGAACGGGAGAATATAACGAACTCCAGGTTTGAGGGTGCGATGACGGCCATTTAAGCCTTCGACAATGGCTTGATCTCCGCCACTGACGACTTTAATGGAGGAATTAAACACAACCCCAATCACTAATGCAGCAAAGAAGCTGAGTAAATATTGAGCCATAATGATGATGTAATGTCGAGTACCAAGTTCAAGAATAGGTCTATAGTAGCACCGTTTCTTCTCAACAGAGCAATGCCCTATAGACCGATTGACTGTTCCGTTAAACCAAAGGCTTTGTTCAGTCCTCTTTTCTTAACTCAACTTCACAACTGATGACTCAAAACCGCCCGATAACGAACTTGATTATTTCTCACTTTTTCCATGGCTTCGTTTACTTTTTCCATCGGGAAAATTTCGACAATGGGTTCAATTTGATAACGTTCAGCCACCGATAACATCTCCTGCATCATCGCCCGTCCCCCGATGACAGACCCTAAAATTCGGCGACGCTTCATGAGTAAGGGAAAACCCGGAATACTCAACGGGGCGTCGGGTACCCCAACCAGAGTTAAGGTGCCATCGGAGTCAAGAAAATCGATGTAGGACGCCCAGTCGATGGACGCCGGAACGGTACTTAATAGGATATTTAACGGTTGAGATGGGGCGGAAGGGGGTTGATTTTTTTCGACAATTACGGTTTCATTTGCACCGAGTTGATGGGCGAATTCAGCTTTATCTTTTGACGTGGTAAAAACAGTTACTCGGTTGCCCAATTTACTGGCAAATTGTACGGCGAGATGACCTAAACCACCGACTCCAATCACTCCAATTTCTAATCCTGAACCCATTCCCGCATATCGTAAGGCTGAATAAACGGTAATTCCGCCACAGAGTAAAGGCCCTGCAACATTGGTTTTAATACCATCAGGAATTGCAAAGGCAAAGCGAGAATCTACTTCTAAATAATCAGCAAATCCTCCGGGTCCTGTAGCAATTAATGCTTGCATTTCATCGCAGAGATTTTCCGAACCCCGCAAACAATCTCGACAGGATAAACAAGATGTTCGTTGCCAACCAATACCCACGCGATCGCCAACTTTGATATGATTCACTTGGGAACCGATTTCGATGACTTCTCCGATGACTTCATGACCGGGAATAATCGGATAGTTGCTCATTTCCCAGTCGTTATCAACCATGTGTAGATCGGAGTGACAAATCCCACAAGATAAAACTTTAATGATACATTGAAAGTTCTGGGGAGATGGGGCTTCATAACTGTAAGGTTCGAGTTCTGCACCGGAAGTTTTAGCAGCTAATCCTTGAATTTTCATAGATTTTTTTAGGTCGATATAGACACTTTTTTTGCGCTGTTCGCGCTCTTATTTGTTGTTGGACTTTAGTCCGTTTTCTTGCGCCAAAGCACCCCAACGAACTGAGTTTATTTTTGCTGATTTTGGGCTTGACTCATTATCAACTGCATTAACCCTGGAAACAACCGATAGGCTTCTGTTGCTATCGATGTCAACCCGACAACGGTTTCAGATTTTTTCTGATTCACCGCTTCCCAAATCGCCTTAGCAATATCTTCAGGTTGACTCACAAAAGAAGATTCTAACACGGTTTGCATTTGTTGGCGACGGTTCTCAACTTCGCTGTCATTTTCGCCGCGAAATTGCGCTCTTTCCATGAAGTTACTGTTAATAACACCGGGATGAACGGCACAGACATTAATGCCTTTTGGAGAGAGTTCTAAGCGTAGAGTTTCTGTGAGTCCAGTCACCGCATATTTACTCGCACAATAAGCAGTCATATCCGGTAAAGGCATTTTCCCCCCGAAAGAACCAACGTTAACAATTGTTCCTTTTTTACGTTCGAGAAAATGGGGTAAAAGGGCGTTAATAGTATACACATAACCCCAGAAATTAGTATTCATTAATTGTTGCCAATCTTCTAAGGTTGTTTTTGCCATAGAACCCGTTAAACAAATTCCGGCATTATTCACTAAAACCTCAATATTTCCGTAAACCTCTAAGGCTTTTTCAACTAACTCTTGAACCTGTTGAACCTCTCCGACATCAGTCGGAATTGCTAAGACTGAACCACCCAGACTTCGCACTTCGCTAGCTGCTGCTTCTAAGCGCTCTAAATTGCGGGCAGTTAACACCACATTATAACCTTTTTTAGCAAAGAGTAAAGCAGTTGCTTTCCCACTTCCTTGAGACGCGCCAGTAATTAAAACGGTAGAAACCATGAGTTATCTAAAATTGTCAAAGGGTTAACTGTAAACGGTTAGAAAAATAAATTCTGTATCGCTATGATAATCTTAATAATCTGAAAACTCAATCCTCACAAAGATAGAATTTTCAACAGTTCACTGTTTCTGTTTATCTTTCTAATCAATAATTGATTCTTATGCAACAATTGAGAACGTTTTTTCTGTTCCCTGTTCCCTGTTCCCTATTCCCTTCTTATTATGCAACAATCTAATTCAACTTCGTCCTGGTTAGTGGGTTTTGTGGTGTTTCTTGGGGTAATTGGTGTTTCGACAGGTGCAATTTTAGTCCGTTTAGCAACAGCAACCGCCGAGGTTAATAGTGTAGGATTTAGTTTGGTGATGTCGGCTTCTCGGTTAACGTTTGCGGCGTTACTTTTGGTTCCGACTTGGCAAAAAATCACTTGGCGATCGCTACAACCGGGAGCCTTATTTTATGCAGCAATAGCCGGGGTTTGTTTAGCGTTACATTTTGCCACCTGGATCACCTCTTTATCTTATACCTCAATCGCCGCATCGACAACATTAGTCACAACGAGTCCCGTTTGGGTAGCAATATTATCAGCAATTTGGTTAAAAGAAAAACCGTCAAAATTAACAATATTGGGGATAATTATTGCTTTAACCGGAGGAATTATGATTGCGTTAGGAGACGGAAATACAACAGACGTGAGTCCAAATCCAACGTTAGGAAATAGTTTAGCTTTAATCGGGGCTTGGGCAATTAGTTTTTATCTAATTTTCGGACGAGAAGCCCAACAACGAGGCTTTAAAATCGGGGGTTATGTAGCCGTTGCTTATACCGTTGCCGCAGTAATATTATTACCTTTACCCTTTTTATTCGGAACAAATTATAGCGGCTATCCGAATTTAGTGTATGTTTATCTAATCTTAATGGCAATTTTACCGCAACTCGTCGGACATACCAGTTTTAGTTGGGCGGTTAACCGGACTTCTCCGACTTTAGTGATGTTAGCGATATTATTTGAACCGGTGGGGGCGAGTTGTATGGGGTATGTGTTTTTTGGAGAAATCCCCTCAGTTGTGGTGTTAGGGGGTGCTATTGTGATTTTAACTGGAGTGGCGATCGCCGTATTAGGTACAAAATCCAATAGTATTTAATCTGAAAATAACGCTACACTTCTAGTGGCAGCAGTTCACTACCCCTTCGAGGAAATGCCAAACTTTTACTTAGAGGGAATGTGAACAAATGTAAAATTGCTGACATACGCTTATGTACGCTAACGTGAGATATGAGCTGAGTTCCTCTCCGAAAAGCAGTAGAAAGAACAGGTCTACACCCAAACACACTCAGGAAGTATGCAACCGAAGGTCGAATTGACTCCATTAGAAATGCAGCAAATCAGCGTCTATGTGACGTTGACAGCTTCATTAGGGAGTCAAAACCTAAGACCGACTATCAGATCTGTTATTGCCGAGTTAGAGCAGCGAAATAGCGAGACGACCTGGATAGACAAGTTGCTTACATGGTGTCCCTCTTCCCCCAAGCAGAAATCATCAAAGACATTGGTTCCGGACTCAACTTTAAGCGAAAAGGTCTTAGAACCTTACTGGAACGACTTATGCCAGGGGACCAGTTCACGCTTATTGTTGCCTGTCGGGACAGACTTGTTCGCTTCGGGTTCGAGCTTATTGAATGGATGGTCGAACATAACGGTGGAAAAATCGTGGTTCAAGGGTAAACTGTTCACTGCCCCGAAAGCGAACTCACCGCAGATCTTCTCTCCATTATTCATGGCGACCGTTGCCGAATGCACGGACTTAGAAAATACGGGCAAAAGATCAAGGAAGATCCGGATTTACCTAACGGCATCTCAAAGAAATCTCGTTAGACAGTGGTTTGGAGTGTCAAGACTTGTTTTTAACACTACTGTTAAATACCTCCAAGAACCTGATACTAAGGCAAATTGGAAGGCAATTAAAACAGGTATTTTGAATTCATTGCCAGAGTATGTCGCGTCAGTACCTTACCAAATTAAATCAATAGCGGTTAAGGATGCCTGCAAAGCAATCAGCAATGCCAAAACAAAATACAAAAAAACAGGCGAAATCCAGAAAGTAAGATTTCGCTCCCGCAAGAATCCTTACCAGTCTTGCTATATTCCCAAATCTGCGGTTAAATATCTGGGAATATACCACACAATTTTAGGTCAGTTAAGCTATGCAGAAAAACTGCCGAAAAGCTTTGGGGATTGTAGATTAGTGTGTGCTTACGGGCAGCATTATTTATGCGTTCCTGAAGACGTGACTACTGAAAAAGCCGAGAACCAAGGCAGGGTAGTTGCGTTAGATCCGGGGATTAGAACTTTTTTGACTTTTTTCTCAGAAAACTCAGTGGGAAAAATTGGTCAAGGTGATTTTTCTCGGATTCAACGTCTCTGTCACCATCTAGATCATTTGATTTCTAGGTTGACTAAAGCCGATGCCAAACGAAGACAACGAATGAAGAAAGCTGCATCAAGAATGCGACTAAAAATCCGTTCTTTAATTGATGAACTTCATCATAAAGCTGCAAGATTCTTGGTTGATCATTTTGATGTGATTCTTCTGCCTACTTTTAAAACTTCACAGATGGCTCTCAAGTCAACTCGAAAGATTAGATCAAATTCAGTACGAAATCTGTTGTCGTTTGCCCACTATCGATTTAAACAATTTCTTAAGCATAAAGCTTGTGAAACTGGGAAATTAGTCCTGGATGTTTGTGAAGCTTACACCAGCAAAACAGTTAGCTGGACTGGAGAAGTTGTCAACGTAGGTGGTGCTAAATTAATCAAATCTAAAATAGACGGCTTAGTGATGGACAGAGATGTAAATGGCGCACGGGGTATTTTTCTTCGTGCTTTGGTAGATACACCCTGGATGCAACAGCATCTTGCATTTGTTAGCAAATGTTAGCAAAAAGGTATCGGTTGGCAGATGTCACCCAACTCTATACCCTTTAACTAAAGTCGATTGCTGCTGGAAATTGCTTAAGTCGATGAATTAACGCTTACTCAACATTTAAACAATTACCGATGACTGCTACTCAAGTTAGTTTTCCGATTGACCTCGGGGCCTACAAACCCCTTTCACTCGATCCCGCTAATTCTACCCTGACAGACGAACAGCGAGAAACCCTCAAAGCCAACATCCAACTCTGTCGCGATACCATTGTCTTCTTCACCGCTACAGGTGCAGCTAGAGGCGTAGGCGGTCATACAGGCGGCCCCTATGATACTGTACCAGAAGTGATGATCCTCGATGCCTTATTCCGAGGCGCGGCTGACAAATTTGTACCGATTTTCTTTGATGAAGCCGGACACCGAGTTGCAACTCAATACTTAATGGCGACCCTAGCAGGTGAACTTCCGGCAGAGAAACTCCTGCATTACCGTTTCGCTAATTCAGCCCTACCCGGACACCCTGAACTCGGACTCACGCCTGGCGTAAAATTTAGTTCCGGTCGCTTGGGTCATATGTGGCCCTACGTTAACGGTGTAGCGTTGGCAAATTCGGGTAAAACAGTTTTCTGTTTGGGTTCAGACGGTTCACAACAGGAAGGAGACGATGCCGAAGCCGCCCGTTTAGCCGTTTCTCAACAGCTTAATGTTAAACTCCTGATTGACGATAACGATGTCACAATTGCCGGACATCCTTCTGATTATATGCCCGGTTTCAGCGTTGCCCAAACTTTAGCCGGTCACGGACTGAAAATTTTAGAAGGAAATGGCGAAGATATTGATGATTTGTACCGTCGAATTTGTGAAGCGGTAAATACTGATGGCCCGGTTGCGGTGGTGAATAAACGTCCGATGGCGGTGGGAATAGAGGGGATAGAAGGGTCTGAACATGGTCACGATGTGATTCCCCTCGATAAAGCAATTACATACCTCGAAGCCAAGGGTAAAACGGCTGCGGTAGACTATCTCAAGAGTATTGAGAAGCCGAAGAATACCTACACTTTCATGGGTTCGAGTGATAAAGTGGGGTCAAACCGGAATGTGTTTGGCGAAGCAGTGGTTTCGGTTTTGCAAGGCATGAGTGATGCAGAACGCAAAGAAAAAGTCATGTGTATTGACAGTGACTTAGAAGGATCTTGTGGTTTGAAAGCCATCGGTCAAGCGTTCCCGGATATTTATATTAAAGCCGGAATCATGGAACGAGGCAACCTCTCGGCAGCCGCAGGCTTCGGGATGGAAAAAGGCAAACAGGGAATTTTCGCAACGTTCAGCGCCTTTTTAGAAATGTGTATTTCTGAAATTACGATGGCACGGTTGAATAATTCTAACCTGCTTTGTCATTTTTCCCACTCCGGTATTGATGACATGGCCGATAATACTTGTCACTTCGGTTTGAATAATATGTTCGCCGATAATGGCTTGGATGATGGCTATGAAACGCGGTTATATTTCCCCGCAGATGCTAACCAAATGAAGGCTTGTGTTGAGTCAGTTTTTTCTGATCCGGGGTTGCGGTTTATTTTCTCAACTCGTTCAAAAGTGCCTTATATTCTCAATACTGATGGCAGTAATTTCTTCGGCGACGGATACAAGTTTGTTCCGGGGAAAGATGAAGTCATCCGCGAAGGTACAGCCGGATATATTATTAGTTTTGGGGCGGCTTTGTATCGTTCTCTTGATGCGGTTGAACGTCTCAAACAAGAAGGAATTGATGTCGGTTTAATTAATAAAGCGACGTTGAATGTTGTTGATGAAGACATGATGGCAAAAGTCGGTCAGTCTCCAATGGTGATCGTCTCAGAAGCGTTTAACCGTCGGACTGGACTGGGTAGCCGTTTCGGAACTTGGTTGTTAGAACGGGGTTTTTCTCCGAAGTTTGCCAGCTTAGGAACTCATCACGAAGGTTGTGGCGGGTTGTGGGAACAATTCCCCCATCAAGGTATTGATCCCGATGGTATTATCAACAAGGTTAAACAGTTAGCCAAGTAAAACGGTTTAAACAGTATGAGTAGGGGTGCAAGGCTTGCACCCTTAATTTTTTAATTTTTTATTCAGACTTAAAGTTATCCTTTGACCTTCTACTTTCTGCTAAAATTAGTCATCATAACTAAAATTTAGACTCACCATTTCGTTAGAATTTCCCCGACGACAAAAGACAACATTGTTATTACGATTTTCTTTAAAACAAGAAACTTGCTGTTCAAACCCTCTAAAATTATTCTGATAACGACCCGGATCAATACCCAGTTTACCTCGAAATTCTCCCCAACTCACATCGACAACCTCTTCACCCCCACAAATCATTTCAACTTCGCCTCTTTCGATATCTACATCTCCGAGATCGACTTCCACTTCTGCATCTTCTATTTCCAAAATGCGACAGGCTTCTAGTTTATTCTCTCCACAAGCAGCTAGAATAGCCACAAGGGGGATCGCCAGGGTAAAAATTCCGATTGATCTAATAGACTTTAACACGTTAGTCTCAGTTTAATTTTATTCTATATTATTCACTACATTACGGGTTAAGCAAACTTCGGAAATTTTCATACTTATTATGTTTAGGTAAAAGGTTTGATCTCAAGGTTAGCGATTCTCCTATTGAGAGGCTACGCCAACACAAATCCGGTGTGGGGACGAACTTCCGGAAGATGAAACCCTAATACAATCCGATCTTTAGGAATTCCAGCTTCTACTAATTCTGGTATGACTCCATCTTCGGTATCATCCCGTTGAACCCAAATTTTATCCTCAATTCATTTGTCTATCGACCTAACTTAAAATATACATTCCTTTTTAACTAATAATAAAAAGTCTGTTTTAGTAAAATTTTTACCTGTATTTTCAGGAATGTTTTTAAAACAAGCTGTTGTCATCAATACAGGATTACAGCTTAAAAAGATGAATTTAAAGAAAATCATTCAAAGCATCATTCGCGAGGAACTTGAAGGAACTTCTGAGAATTGGGTACGATTTTCGAGACTCGCATTAATATTACGTCGTGATGGAATTAAGATCAAAGCAGGGTACTTTGATAACAATCCAGACTTTCGCATTTACAGAACCGAAAATATTAATGTATTTTATGTTACGCTACCTGAACGTTTCCCTTTTTATCAAAATCCGAAAAAACATCCTCCAATCAAAAAAAGAACATCTCGATCTAAAAAAGTAATTTCTAAATCACTTCATAAACCTTCTGTAGAAGATGCAACCTCAATTGATATCAATTCGCCCGACTGTTTTGAACAAGCTTTACGGAAGATTCTGATCTCTTTAACCAGAAATCAACCTAATCATTTTATTCAAGTTGAAGTATTAAGTAATAAATTTTATCAAGTTTATCATCAACCTATTAGACAGGTGATCAAAAAACATTATCCTAATAAAAAACTAAAAAACGTATTAGAAACAAGTTCTTTATTCATTATTCGATAATCACCTAAAAAACCCAATAAGTGGGAAGTTGCAGTTAATTAATCCTCAAATACAGGTTGGAGTTAGTAAAACTAAAAATTTCCCCTTACCCACCCTCACCAAAACAAACAGATCAGTACACGGTTGTAAGTTGTAACATTACTCGATACACTGGTAACAATACTGGGCGTAAATTGTAAATGGGAATCGAACCCTTTGACACGGCCCCCGCATCACCATAGATCACTGTTACAGAGTGAATTATTCCAACTTTCCCAGTTGGCGGGTTGTACTCGCTTCTGCTGTTTTGGCTACCCACTTTTTTTAGGATTCTATTAACTCCGTTTGCCAATTCATCCCTTGAATTTGTGAGTCTAACTCCCGATATTCTCGCGCTAAGTTATCAATTATTCGTTGAATTTCGGCAATATTAACAGTGCTAACAAATTTAACTTCCGAACGAGAATAGCGATCTTGACGGATAGATGCAGTTTCAATTAAGCTGTTATAACTGTTCCACTTTTGTTGTAAAACATCCCGTTCAGCTAACGCATCAGACAGAGTTTTTCCTTCAATTTCTGTAATAGAATTGGTGCGGTTAATTCGCTGAATTAAATCCATCAGTTCGGTTGCAACTGCTTCCAACTCTCTCATTAATTCTTGAGGATTTTCGGGCGGTTGTTCTCCTTCTTGTACTTTGGCACTTCGGATTAATCGTTGTTGCAATTGTGCGATGCGTTTCTGACAGTCTGCTCGTAAAATTAAAGCTTCTGCTAACTTCATTTATATCACCTCCTTACTTCAAGTTGTAAACGAAAAATTTAGTATGTTTTCTGTCCTAAATTTGCGTTATTTTGATTTTCCGGTACCCAACGACTACCGCCATCATGTTCTGTTGGTGGGCGTCGGTTGGACGATTTAACATTCAACTCTACCGCTTCTTCTCTTACATTTTCGGGCGTATAGTTGGAGTAAGAGTTCAGTGATGAGACAACATTAAATCCCATCGATGTGATTACAAGACTCGCCGTTAATGTAATGAAGTTATAGAGGTTTTTTTCTAATGTGATCGCCATGTTAATCCCTCCTCCAGAATTGCCTGTTTCCTGTCCGAGTTTGTGGAGAGTATCTGATTAAACTCGGGAACAGTTGAAAGAGGAATAAGCGATCTTTTAAAGGGATAAAAAAGATAAAAGACCTAACCGTAAACTGCTTCCGGACGAATAATCAAATCTCCACTTGGGCGATGATCAACCACATATAAATTAAGTCGATCAAAATTCACTTCTAAATATTTCGCCACCCGTTTTTTAATGGCGCTATCAGTCATTTGATTTGTAATTTCAAGTTGATTTTCGTTAACGTCGTAGGAACGACCTTCAAACCGAATATGAACCATAATTTCACCTCGCTTGTCTTAAGCGTTATTAGTATACTACATACATAATACAAGCTGGTCAAGTGGTTTTCTGAAATTTTTGAGTTTTCGGTTGACTGTAGTCTGTCAAATGCTGACGCTGTAAGGGTTTCATTGATTTAACTCATTTAATTTTTGGGGAAGCGGGAAACCTGTCTGGGTGCAAGCCTTGCACCCCTACATCATTGGGTTTTGCTGAGTTTGTGGGGAACTTCAGGAAAACCTCACCCGATGGGTAATACAGCTTGAAGTACAACCGTGAGGGTCAACATAGCAAATTCTGGGCGCAAGCTTTGCGCCCTTACAAAGTTGTATTTTATTGGATTTTATCGAGTGGGAAATCCTAAATTACTTGCTATCGCTAAGAACGTTTAGCTTTATTTAAAGCCGCCTCATAGGTTTTTTGATTGCTTTGAACAGACTTCATTAAATCAACAACAGGATTAGGATAATCCACACCTAATTGAACACCAAACCGCTTTTGTTCAACGGGTTGTAACTTCCAAGGTTCGTGAACTTTTGACGCGGGTAAAGCCGCTAATTCTGGCAACCAATGCTTAACATAATCACCATTGGAGTCATAATCTTTAGCTTGTTTAGGAATATTAAAATACCGAAATCCTCGTGCATCATTTCCGACTCCTGCGGTATAGTTCCAGTTTCCCCAATTACTACAAACATCATAATCAACTAACAGCGACTCGAACCATTCCGCCCCCATTTTCCAATTTATTCCCAAATTTTTAGTCAGAAAACTGGCTACATTTTGGCGCCCTCGGTTCGACATAAAACCCGTTGCTGCAAGTTCGCGCATATTCGCATCAACCAGGGGAAAACCTGTGGTTCCGGTACGCCAACATTCAAACCGTTCCCAGTCTTCTTTCCAGGGAATTGAAACCCCTTGTAACCCAGACAGACGGAAGATTTTATTGCCGTGTTTGAGACAAATAAACCTAAAATAATCCCGCCACAGCAACTCAAATACTAACCAATAAGTTGAGTCATTTTTTACCCGTTGTTCTTCGTAATCCTGTACATGATCATAAATAAAACGAGGTGATAAACATCCCAATGCTAACCAGGGAGAAAATTTAGAGGAATAATTTGCCCCCAACATTCCATTCCGGGTTTGTTTATAGTCTTTTAAACAATCTTGTTCCCAAATATAATCCGTTAACCTTGCAATTCCGGCTGTTTCTCCGCCTTGAAATTTTAAAACTGATCGTTGATCAAACGGGGGAGTTTCTAAGCCTAGCTCTTGCAATGTTGGCAATTCTCCCAATTCAATTTTTGGTAAACTGGGTAAACGCTGAGGTGTGGGAAATGAGGCATAAATTGTGCCATTTTTCTCGACTTGTTTGCGAAATTGAGTGAAAACCTCTGGAAGTTGGTTAGCTGCAAAAGGTAAATCATCAATATCATAAAGAGTTGCTCCCCAATAGGATTTTAACGCTACGTCTAAAGGTTTTAACGCTTTTTTTAGTGCGGTTTCAACCGCCAATTCTTCTGAGGTAACTTCCCGATAATAGTAGACTTCATCAATCTCTAATTGTTTAACGATTTCAGGAATAACAACTTCGGGGAAATCATAACGAACGATTAAATCACTTCCTAATTTTCTCAGAGAGTTGCGTAAATCTGTGACGCTTTCCAGTAAAAATTGTGCGCGAAATACTCCCGTTTTTGGGAAACCAAAAGATGTTTTACCAAATTGTCGAGGATCAAAGCAGTAAACGGGAATGATCTCTGCTTGTGCTTTTGTCGCTAAATGTAGCGGTTCATGGTCATGGACTCGTAAGTCGTTACGATACCAGATGAGAACTCGTTTATCACTCATTTTTGCTCAACCTCAATTAACCTCGTTACAAATATTAACATTTATACAAGAATTTCACAATTGCCGTTCAATTGAGTTGCAATTGATTCTAAGTATATTCAAGTTTTATGTGTCCAATAAAAGCTATACTTTAAAAAGTACAAACTTAATGTATTAATGATGAGTAAAACTGTTGAATTTGAATTTTTTCGTAAAGAGTGGTTACACGATATTATAGAAGGTAATCCTCCAACTTTAGAACTGGGACGTCGTTTTGCAAGAAAATTAGTAACTCAGTGGCTAGATGTCGATGAGTCCTCAGATGATATTGTCTATTGTGACGGTAGCGGAGATGGAGGAATTGATATTGCATATCTGCATCGAGGCGATAGCGTAGATGAAAGCACTGAAGAAGGAGATACATGGTATTTAGTTCAAAGCAAGTATGGTAAAGCCTTTTCTGGAACGGGTACTCTATTAGCCGAATCTCAAAAAATAATTGATACTCTTGATGGTCATCGTAATCGACTTTCATCATTAGTTGAAGATTTAGTAGAACGTTTAACTAACTTCCGACAGCAAGCATCAGAACGTGACAAGATGATACTTGTATTTGCTACAGAAACCGCCTTAAACGATACGGAAAAACGGGCGTTAAAGGGTATTCTCAGTATGGGAAGAGATAGATTAGGAACAATCTTTGATGTCGAAGCCGTTTCTATTGAAACAATTTATCAGAGAATTATAGAAAATAATACTAAGCGAATTAAAATGCCTTTAAGAGCAAGTGATGCTAAGGGGGATAAATTATTGGTTGGTGCAGTTAAATTAAAAGACTTATACAATTTTATGAAAGATTATAAGGACTTTACTGGTGACTTAGATCAACTATATGAGAAGAATGTTCGTCGTTTTTTAAGTTCAAGAAGAAAGGTGAATAAAGCTATCAAAAAAACTCTTGAGCAAGAGCCAGAAAACTTTGGACTTTATAACAATGGAGTGACCATCGTAGTCGAAGACTTTGAAAAAACAAGTAGAGGATACGAGTTGGTTGAGCCTTATGTGGTTAACGGTTGTCAAACTACTCGAACTATCTGGGATGTTTTATATAAAAAGCTAGAAGCTGGTGGTACTGGCTCTAGTGAAACTTTACAAGAATGGAAGGAAAAACTATCTAAAGGAGTTGTTGTTCTGAAAATTGTTAAAGTCGGTTCAGAGGGGGAAGAACTCTTAACTCAAATTACACGTTATACCAATAGCCAAAATGCTGTTAATGAAAAAGATTTTTTAGCTTTAACATCCGATTTTAGAAAATGGGCTAAACAGATCGAAAAAAAGCATAATCTATTTCTTGAAATACAACGAGGGGGTTGGGACTCACAAAAAGCATTGCAAAATCAAAATCCTGGTACACATCAGTTTAAAAATTGGGCTAATGCTTTTGATCTTTTGAAAGTATATGGTGCTGGATGGTTAGGAGAAGCAGGACTTGCTTTTGGAACAAATGCACCTTTTCTACCAAAAGGTAAAATTTTTGAAAAGATAATGGCTCAAAAGGAAGCCGATAAAGCTTTTGGAGTTGATGACTTATACGCAGCTTATCTTCTTCAAAAGACTTCCCATGAAAAATATAAGTTTGGAAGAGAAGGTATTTCTAGCCGACGCTTCACTCGTTTCTTGTATTACATGGTAGTCATAGATTTACTTAAGTCAGTAATGATTACTGCTCCAATAGAACCAACCGATGTTAATGTTACTCAATCATTTCTAAAACTATTTGAATCCGAATATGAACTAGCTCGTTATGCACTATTTGATATGGCAATAGATCTTATAGACGATTATATGACAGAAGGAACTGATGAGTCCGTTTACAAAGAACCCGAGTGTAAATCAAAAGATGTTAAAGGATATATGCGATCAGAACAGTTAGGTAAAAGTGAAGAATCATCCCCTCAACTCCTTAAATCATTGTCTATTCATAAAAAAGTTATGAAAAGAAAAACAGGCGATACACAGTCTCCTTTTGAATTGATTTTGACAGCAATCAATTCTTCTGTGGACTCTGTTCAAATTCATTGAGCCAAATTTAATCAATTGGTGTATGATTAGCAAAGCGATTCTCCTGCGGAGACGCTGCACGAACGCCAAATCTCTCGCTTCAAATCAGCGATAATCAAAAATAGGCAAAAATCGAGTATCCTAAGAGAACTGCAAACTCCCACACCACCCATTATGAGACTTGAGGAAGCTGTAGAATTCGCTGAAA
>Ga0207419_1000919_pt1 | contig 24124 bp, 20 predicted proteins | sample ElkSloMetagenome_4_FD_184723 | JGI IMG/M metagenome (GOLD analysis project Ga0207419, IMG submission 184723) | Hot spring microbial communities from Elkhorn Slough, Monterey Bay, USA - MD2A (version 2) | ecosystem: Environmental > Aquatic > Marine > Intertidal zone > Estuary: Microbial mat ... | reverse complement strand
GTTGCATATCCTCTTTTATGATCCAAATGTACACAAATGGCGCTGTATCTAATCTGCTTTGATTTTAAGCCTAAATTAAACAAACGCTCCCCAAGTTCACGATCTTGTCCCCCGTATTGCATACGTTCGTCAAACCCATTCACCTGAAGCAAGTCAGACTTCCAACCTGATGAATTGTGCCCATTCCATGGTGCTCCCGCGGGAGTAAATCGATTCAATGCTTTTTCCCACCATCCGGTAGAAGTTAATTTAAGTAGTTTATAAGTCCAGGGTAGTCCATTAGTCAGCAACCATTTTTTTTCAAATGCATTGCCATTAAATATATCCTCTTTATCAATTTTTAAGCTGGTTTCCATTGGCAATTTAAAATACCCGCCTGAAAGGAAATAGCCTCTTTTGGCATTTTGGGTATGTACAGACACAAAATCATGCCTGGGAATACAATCACCATCCGTAAAAATAAGATAATCGGAAGATGATGCTTCAATTGCTTTATTTAATATTCGTGATTTTTGAAATCCTTCATCGGGCTGCCAGACATGGTTTAAATTTAAATTAAAATCATGCTTCAACTCCAGAATTTTTTTCTTAGTTTCAACGTCAGATCCATCATCTGCTATTACAATTTCCAAATTAGGATAATCCTGATTAGCAAATCCCCAAAGCACTTTTTCAAGCCAAGCTACGCTATTGTAGGTAGAAAATATCACTGATACTTGTTGGTTGGCTTTCAATTTCCTTCTTTTTTGTTCAGCTCGCGAAGATAAATATATTTATAATAATTTAAAATTGCAGCATTATAACAAGCTACAAATCCGTAATAGCCATCTAAAAAGCCAAGTTTAAAAATATAGCGCTTGACAAATTTGAATATCGGACTCAAAACTATGTGCCATATTACATGCGATTTTCGCCCTTCTTGATAGGCAGCCCAGGCATAAACTTTTGCAAACTTATTTATTTGATCTACATGATCTTTTACTTCATAGTAGCTATAATGCAAAATATCTTCCTCAATTATTTTGATATTGGCATTGGGTGGTAACATGACCCTATCGTGAGGATTGGTTCCACCCCACTTCGCCAGATTTTTATTCCAAAGCCTGGTTTTTCTATCAGGATACCACTGGCCATGCTTCAGCCATTTACCATAAAAGTTATTCAAGCGATTAAATCGGTAGGCATCGAAGGTTAATTTATACTTTTGCTCAAGTATTGCATTTTTTAAGTCTTCCGATAAGGCTTCATCGGCATCCAAAGATAAAACATAATTAAACTGTGCCTGCTCCAGCGCAAAGTTTTTCTGTTCTACATAACCTAAAAAAGATTGGAGAACAACCTTTACTCCTAAACTTCGGCAAATATCCACAGTTTTATCGGTGGAGTGAGAATCTACTACTATTATTTCATCTACCACGCCTTGAACTGATTCTATACATCTGCGAATGTTTTTTTCTTCATTATAGGTGATTATGACCCCGGAAATTTTACCATCCATCGAGTTATGATTTTTAAGGCTCATTGATTAATGATAAAAAAAATGCTTCATAATTATTAATGGTGTTTTCTATAGAAAACTTTTTTAAAGCGGTTTCTTTACCATTTTTAATCAATTTTTCTCTTAGCATTTTATCATCTAAAGCTTTTTGTATCATTTGAGCTAGCTCTTCAATATTTTTATCTTCAAAGAGCAATCCATTTTCTCCGTGGCTAATTATGTTTTTAATACCGCCGTAATTAGTACCAATTACCGGTGTGCCCATCGCCATTGCCTCAGTTATTACCAGGCCAAAACCATCCATAGTAGATGCCAGAATATTCACATTTAATAATTTGTAATACAATAATACCTGATCAAAGTCTACGGTACCAGCATATATTACTTTATTTTTAATGTTTTGTTCTTTGATCAATTTATCGTAATACCCTACCGGTACTCCAGCCAGCAATAATTTTATATTATCATCTAAATATTTGAGTGCTTTAATAATTTGATCCTGATTTTTTATCCGGGAAATAGACCCTATTACTATGTCGTTTTTAGTAATTTGATAACTTTCTCTTAATTTATTAATTTGAGATAGATCTATTTGACTGTATTGTTGAGCAGGCGTGCCATTGTAAATCACCTTCAAGTGGTTGGCAGGTATCCCCAGTTCTATAAATTGATTTTTTAATTCATCGCTTATAACCACGATTTTGTCAGTACCTTTTGTATAAAAAGTATTTTGTAAAAATCCGCCAATACTTCTAGGTCTTTGCCTGCGCGTATGAATTATTTTTACATTTAAATTATAGATCCATTTTGCCCATATTACATTATACCTGTCTTTACTAGACTGCGCATTGATAATGTCAATCTGATGATCTTTCACTATCTTTTTTATATGCTTAATATTAGCAAGGTCGAATTTATTTTTAAATACCATTGAAATTAAATTAACCCTGGTATTTTGTAGCATAGAAAATATCAAGCTTTCTTTTCTACATCCCAAATAAATATTGTGTCCTTTATCGGCCAGCCCTTTACATAAAAAAGCTATTGAATTAGTAGACCCCGCAATATCACCCTGGTAGGTTAAAAACAATATATTCAATTGGAGATCTCCCCTCATATCAACTGATCTTCTAACGCTGTATCGGCCATAATTCCTTTGTACTTTTCTACCTTAATACCAAAACGCAAAAGAAAATCTATACCTTCATCGGTAGGTAAGCCCTTGTATTCAGCGTAAGATTTTAAATAAATAACCTTGGCTATACCCATACTATAAATGATTCGGGCGCAAGCTATGCAAGGAGCGAGCGTAACATACAATGTGGCCCCTTCAATATCGGTTTTATTTTTTACCGCGTACAATATTGCGTTTTGCTCTGCATGCAACGCCAGCGAGCAACTGCCTTTATGGTCGGTGCTACAACCGGTTTCCGGCCATTCTTCATCGCAATTATGCGTGCCGGCAGGTGGCCCATTGTAACCAATCGATATAATTCTTGTATCTTTGGTCAGTACCGCGCCTACATGTTTTTTGATACAATGTGACCGACGAGCTAGGCTTATGGCTAGTTCCATGAAAATATCATCGAATTCCGGTCGTTTCATTTTATTGAAGATTAAAATAAATAATTACAAAACAAACGATAATTTTGCTACGTTTATAATTTTATTTTGAAAAATTTAATCAAGAACTAATGATAAAAAAAATTAGCCGCTTATCTGCATTATTGGCATTGCTTACTGTTTTAAGTCTTGATGTTTCAGCTCAAGAGCCCCTAAAGCCTCGCCCTAGCCCGCTAGAATTAGTTACCATGAAATACGACGATACCTATGTGAAAATAACTTATGGCAGGCCACACATAAGAGGTAGGGATATTTTTGGTGATACTACTTTAGTACCTTACGGAGATGTTTGGCGCACAGGTGCCAATGAAGCCACTGAAATAACTTTGACCGGGGATATAAAAATGGCTGGCAATGAAGTAAAGGCAGGCACTTATACAGTTTTTACAATTCCTGAGGAAGATAATTGGACCATTATTTTAAATAGCGAATTGGGACAATGGGGAGCATATAACTATAATCCTGACTTTGATGTGCTTCGCTTTGATATACCTACACAAACAACTGAGGTAATTTATGAACCATTTACAATTGAATTTGAACAACACGATCACACCACCAATATATTAATGATGTGGGATAAAACCAAAGTAGAAATACCGCTTGAATTTCCAAATTAATGCAAATTTAAAAACACTAAAAAAGCACCAAATTGAATCAATAAATTTGGTGCTTTATAGTTTTATATGTCCTAACTACTGGCTTTATTTTTTTGCTTTACGAGTAGCTGTTGGCTTCTTTTCTTCCTCAATTACGTCATCTACATCAGAAAGAACACGACCACAATGCTCACATACAATAATTTTTTTCTTTTCTCTCACATCAGCTTGACGCTGTGGTGGCACTACATTAAAACATCCGCCGCAGGCACCACGACGCACAGGTACTACCGCTAAACCATTTTTTACACCACTGCGAATTTTCTTATAAGATTTCAATAACCGATCCTCTACTTTAGTCATTGCTTTTTCTCGCTGCTGCATCAGCTTTTGCTCTTCCTCTTCACTTTCACTTACAATTACATGTAGTTCATTTTTCTTGCTGTCCAAGTCTTTGCTTCTATGATCCATCAAGTCCTTGGTTTGTTGAATATCTTCTCCCTTTTTTTCAATTTTTTCACGTGCTTCTTTTATTCGCTTTTCCGAAATTTGAATTTCAAGGGTTTGTAGTTCTATCTCTTTAGAAATGGCGTCATATTCGCGATTGTTGCGAACATTCATTTGCTGCTCTTCGTATTTTTTGATCAGCTTTTCTGAGTCTTTAATCGCTACTTTGTTCATTTCAATTTCCTCTTCTAATGACTTCACCTCCTGGTCGTGCTTTTGCAGGCGGGTTTCATACCCTGCCAATTCATCTTCCAAATCCCTTACTTCTTCAGGAAGGGCACCCCTCACTTTCTTCAAGTCATCCAATTTTGAATCTATGGCCTGTAGTTCTTCTAATGAGGCAAGTCTTTGTGCTATCGTGTTTTCCATTGCTTTTTCTTTAACTGTATCTTATCGGGTTTGTATTTACTTCTGTAATTTGAATATTCATTTCAGGAAAATTATTATTTAATAATTCCTTCAAAAGTTCTTGAGTATATTGTTCGCTTTCATAGTGACCTATATCTGCAATTATAATATCATTATCTGCATCAAAGTATTCATGATATTTAAAGTCAGATGATATAAAAATGTCGGCTCCTTGTTCTATGGCCGGTTTTAGCAGGAAACTCCCCGCACCGCCACACCAGGCCACCTTTTGTATTTTTGAGTTAACCAGTGCCGTGTGTTTAACCATTGGTAGATTAAAAACCTTTTTTAACTGTGCAACAAAAGCATCTGCTGATATGCTCTCTTCTAATTCACCAATCATCCCTGAACCAATATCTTGATTTTCATTTTCTAAGTGGTGCAAATAATAAGCTACTTCTTCATAAGGATGTGCTTGTCGCAAAGCAGCTAAAACCTGATGCTGCAGATAAGCAGGAAATAATACTTCAATACGGTCTTCTTCCACTTCTTCAAGCACATCGGATGATCCAATATATGGATTTGCTTTGTCAGTAGGTTGAAAAGTACCTTTGCCTTGCAATTTAAAACTGCACTTTTTATAATTGCCTATGTGGCCGGCACCTGCTTTTGCAAGAGCGTGGAGCACGTTATCTGTATTTTCTGCGGGCACAAAGGTTGTTAACTTGGCTAAGTTATCTTTTTTAGGGGCCAAAATATTCATGTTTTGGATTCCCAGCTTCTCCCCTATTTTTTTGTTTACCCCCACATTTACATTATCCAGGTTAGTATGAATGGCGTACAGTGCTATATCATTTTTTATAGCTTTTAGTACCGTTCGCTCTACATAATTACTGCCGGTAAGTTTTTTAATTCCTTTAAATATGATAGGATGATGAGAAATGATGAGATTACAGTTATTAGCAATAGCCTCTTCAACAACATCTTCTGTCACATCCAAACTTATCAAGATATTGTATAATTCGGCTTGCTGATTTCCGGTGAGAAGTCCTGCATTATCATAATCTTCCTGTAATGGCCTGGGAGCAATATTTTCCAAAAAGTGAATAATCTCTTTAATTTTCGCCACAATATGTGAAATTTGCAGTCTCAAAAATTGGATGCAAAATTAATAATAATAATGATCAAAGTGAACTTTATCAATACATTTTTTAAAATATTAAGGCTGCTCACGACATATTTTATTAGTCATTGGGGGCATATTTCTAATAAACATATACTATGAAAAACCTGATTGCTTTACTTCTAGCACCTTTAAGCCTTATTTATTGGTCCATAACCGCTTTTCGCAATCATTTATACAATATAAACTATAGTCGCTCTTTTACATTTGAAAAACCGGTAATTGCAGTAGGTAACCTTGAGGTTGGGGGTACCGGTAAAACACCCATGGTCGAATATTTAATTCGGTTGTTAAAAGATAAATACCATTTGGCCACCCTTAGCCGGGGGTATGGCCGTAAAACCAAAGGATTTATATTGGCCAACGAACAGCAATCGCCAGCAACCATTGGAGATGAACCGTATCAGTATTTTCTCAAGTTTTCTGATAAAATTTCTGTTGCAGTGGGTGAAGAGCGTGCCTGGGCTATACCTCAGATACTGCTGGAAAAACCTGAAACAGAAGTCTTTCTGCTGGATGATGCTTTTCAACATCGTAAGGTAAAGGCAGATTTTAATATTTTACTCACCCGGTACTCCCGGCCATTTTACCATGATTTTCCTTTACCTTCAGGCCGCTTGCGCGAATCAAGAAATGAAGCTAATCGGGCCCAAGCCATAGTAGTGACCAAGTGTCCACCAGATTTGGTTAAAGCTACAATGGAAGCAATGAAAACAGCCATAGAAAGATACGCAGCAAAAGTGCCTGTTTTCTTTTCCACCATTAATTATTTACAGCCTAAAAGGGTATTCAATAATGATAGTTCTTTTTCAGAAAATATCATTTTGTTTACCGGATTAGCCAATCCACAAGATGTGCTAAGTTATGCTCAAAGGCATTTCCAATTATTAGAAGTAGCGACTTTTCCCGATCATCATCGTTATCAGAAAAGTAACCTGCAAAAACTTACCGCTTTATATAAAAAACATGAAAAACTAAAGCCTGTTCTTTTAACCACTGAAAAAGACATGGTGAAAATTCAGCAGCTGGCAGACGAAAATTTTAGGTCAATGCCTGTATTTTATTTGCCAATTGCAATTCAATTATTAGAAAATGGTAAGAATTTTGATAGCTTAGTGGAAAATTCAATTTTAAATAAAATTCAAGGTGAGCAATAGATTTTTTCTACTCCTCTTTTTGTCTATCTCTTCTTTGGCCAATGCTCAAATTTTGGATGATACTACCGAAAATGTCTATGGGCCCGAGACTACTAGATACATCAAAGAAAGAGTAGTAAAGTATGGTATTGGAGATTATCAAACATTAGATACGACTGCCAGTGCGATACATCAATTTACTTACGTAGATAAATATGACAATATGTTGCAAAACCTGGGCAACCTGGGTACTGCTGCCTTTCCGGTTTTTTACGATCAAGACGACCAAATAGGAGCTCAAACTGGCTTTAGCGTCTACGATTATATTTGGAAAGGTCCGGAATGGATCAGGTATTACGATACCAAATCACCTTTTACCGATATTAACCTGGTATTTGCTGGTAATGGTCGTAATATGATTAACGTGGGCTATAGCCGAAATGTAAACCCTAATTGGAATGTAGGTTTCAATTACGTGAGGCTATCAGCTAATAAACAACTTAGCAGAATAAGCTCTGACGATAGACAGGTTTTTAACAACTACTACGATATATATACGCATTACAAATCTAAAAAAGGAAAATACCAGCTACTAGCCAATGTGGCCCGCATGAATCATACAGTGGAAGAAACCGGCGGAATTATAGCAGATGATACCACCTATTTTTTATACGAAGATGCTGAAGTGTTTTTAGCAGAAGCTCAAAGCCGTGCATTTAAAATCAATGTTCATCTTTTTCATCAATATCAATTAGATGAGCTATTGCAGCTTTATCATGAAATGGATTTAGGGCAAGAATTTGATTCCTATATCGATAGAAATTTAAGTACAAACATCGATTTTTATGATGATCTCTTTATAAGTGATGATTCTACCATTATGCAAAATAAGCTAAACTATTTCACCAATGAGTTTGGTATTAAGGGTAGTTTCTCAACTATAAATTATGGTGCGTACGCCAGAAGAAGAGATGTTTCATTTATAAGGAAGTACCTTGGCAATGACCGTGAGGGAGAAAATTATGTAGGGGTATTTCTCAATATGAAATTTGACAGCCTGCATACCTTAAGTGGGCAGGCTGAATTGTTACTCCCTTTAAATCATAAGATTGAGGCCGATTACCGAAACAAATTTTTTGAAGCTTCCTATCGCCGTTACAACCGGGCGGTTCCTTTTTTTTACCGGGCACATTTTGGTAATCATCATGAGTGGTACAATGACTTTAAATCACAGCAATCCGATTATTTATATGGTGCTATAAATGTACCCTTGAAAAAAATATTCATCAGACCGCAGCTTCATTTTCGCTTGTTCAATAATTATTTATATTTCGGACCTGACAAAACGCCTCAGCAAGCCGGTTCATTTGCACAAATAATTTCTCCAGGGCTTGATCTTAATTTTACCTTTGGCAACTTGAAAATAAGAAACAAAGCTTTGTATTCTCTGATCACCGGAGGCTCTTCCGATTTATTTAGGGTTCCGGACCTTTTTATCAACAGCACCATTTCTTATGGCAGAACTTTATACAATGGCCGCCTTGAAATTATTGGTGGAATAAACCTGCATTATCGCTCGGCTTACAATGCCAATGGATACGACCCTGTGACCAGACAATTTTATTTATTGCCACCTGAAGCCTACGAAAACCTTAATAACAGCGAACAAAATGGAGCCATTGTGCCAAGAGAAAATGGGTATCTGGTGGCAGACCTCTTCCTCGATTTAAAAATAGGCCAGGTGCGCACGTTTTTCAAATTCATACACTTAAATCAAGGTTCGGAGGATGGCTATTTCGCTACTCCTTTTTACTCCGGCCAACAAAGAACACTGGCATTTGGGCTCAACTGGATGTTTTTTAACTAGCCAGCACACTGTCCTTAGTTTACATTTTTTTATCTGCTGTTACTTTCTGATGATGCTTGTATTATGACTATAAAAAAGTCATGAAAACAGCACGCGAAAACGTTGAAATTAATTCAAGCTCAATGGCTGATATAGCATTCTTATTGTTGATTTTTTTTCTGATGACTACTACTATTTCAGTTGATAAAGGGCTTGCAATTGTTCTACCGCCAGACAGGGAAGATCAGTCGTTTATTAGTAAAATACACGAACGTAATCTTTTCAAAATACTAATCAATTCTCAAAACAATATAATGGTAGAAAATGAACCAATTTATTCAACTCAGGGATTGCGCCATCAAATAAAAAAATTCATTCTGAATCCGGAGCAAAATGAAGACCTGGCAATATCACCTGAAGAAGCTGTGGTAAGCATTAAAACCGATCGTGGCACGCGATATGCCACATACATCAATATATTGGATGAGGTGCAAGCAGCTTATTACGAAATATATGCAGCCAAAGCAGGACTTACCAGTGAGCAGTTTCGGAGTTTGGATAAACGCTACCCGGACCAACGTGAATTATACAAAAAAGGAAGAGAAGGTATACCCATGAACATTTCATTTGCAGAACCAACTAATATTAAACAACATGAAAAATAAGTTTGCACAAATAAACAAACCTAAAACAGAAATATCCACTGCAGCTTTGCCAGATATTATATTCATCTTGCTTTTTATCTTCATGGTTACCACAATCCTTCGCCCAATAGAAAACAAGGTAATTACTCAACTCCCAATTGCTGAGCTATTGCAGAAGTATGAGAAAGATCCGCTCATTGTTGAAATAAAAATTGGCCCTGCCAAAAATCGGACTCAAATGGGCGAGGGAAACTACATACAAATAAATGACAGATTGGTAAGCCTGGAAGAAGTACCACAATTAGTGATACAGCAAAAAGCAGCCATACCTGAATATTTAAAAGAGCAAATGATCATTAGTTTGCGTATTGATGAAAACACTACCATGGGTATAGTGGTAGACTTAAAACAAAAACTTCGTAAAATTAACGCAAGAAAAATAATCTATAATACCATAAAAAAAGAAAACCAATCATGAAAAAAGTGAACCTGGCTCTACAAATTTTACCCGATTCAGAGAATAAAACAGACAAATATCAAATAGTTGATGCAGCAATTTCGATAATTGCAAATTCAGGATTGAAGTATAAAGTATGTCCATTTGAAACGGTAATTGAGGGTACTTACGAAGAAGTAATGAACGTAGCCGAGGCCGCTCAGGAAGCATGCTTTTCGGCTGGTGCTGATAAAATGATGGTTTATGTAAAAATTCAAAGAGATAAAAATGATGATGTGGCTATTGAAAACAAAATGAAGAAGTATACCTAAAAAAGTTGCTGAATGAAGGGTAGTATGGTTAATAAGACGATTGGAAAAAGAAGATAAAAACAAATAGATTCTGCGTCAAAGCACCTTACAGTGAGACAATTGCACTGAAAAGCTTACATATTCCTTTTATCCCGCTGCTTATTTCCGTAGTTTTGCAAGCCAAAACAAACTTCTCTCGCATTTCATGCAATTAATTGATATTTCTATTTTTATCGTCTACATGGCAGGTATGTTGGGCGTTGGGTTTTTCTTTTTAAGAAAAAACAAGGGGGCTGATGATTATTATGTAGGTGGAAGAAACATGGGAAGTGCTCATATTGGATTATCAGTAGTAGCTACTGATGTAGGAGGAGGGTTTTCTATTGGTTTAGGCGGACTGGGGTTCTCAATGGGCTTGTCTGGCTCATGGATGCTTTTCACCGGGTTGATAGGTGCGTGGTTGGCAGCAGTTTTTCTTATTCCTATCATAAAAGGTAATAAGGCATTTGAAAAATTCTTGACCTTTCCTCAAATATTTGGCTACTTGTACAATGGAAAAGTTGCTTTTCTAGCTGCCGTAATCTCTGCTGTAGGGTATTTAGGTTTTACCAGCTCACAAATACTGGCCGGTGCTAAATTGGCCAATGGTACATTTAAAGATTTGGACTTGCAAACTGCACTCATAATTATGGGTACAATAGCGGTAGTTTACACGGTAATGGGAGGAATTAAGGCGGTTATTTACACCGATACAATTCAATGGATCATTTTGATGGGTGGATTAATTTTTATCGGCATTCCTTTATCATACAATGCCATTGGTGGATATTCGGCAATTAAAAATACGGTGGCTCCTGAAATGCTGACCTTTACCAATATTGACTGGCAAGATTTTGTAAATTGGGGGATTACCATTATTCCAATCTGGTTTGTAGGCATGACACTTTATCAGCGAATTTATGCCTGCAGAGATACCAAAACAGCCAAACGGGCCTGGTTTTTGGCTGGTTTATTTGAGTGGCCAATTATGGCTTTCATGGGAGTGCTTCTCGGTTTATTTGCCAGAGTAGCAGCGGACCAGGGAATGTTTGAATACTTGGGACCGGCTTCAATAGCTGCAGCTGACAATGAAACAGGATTACCCATGCTATTGCGAACAGTACTACCGGTAGGATTGATGGGGTTGATGATGTCAGCATATTTTTCAGCTATACTTTCTACTGCCGATAGTTGCTTAATGGCATCCTCAGGAAACGTGGTTTCTGATCTTTTGGAAAAGGGATTTAAAATAAAAATAACGGAGAAGAACTATTTAAAATTTTCTCAAATAACTACTTTGATGATTGGTATTGTTGCATTGTTGATAGCCAGCCAAATGGAAAGCGTACTTGAGTTGATGCTTTATTCTTATGCTTTTATGGTTTCAGGACTATTTATACCGGTAATTGGAGGCTTATATTGGCGCAAAAGTAGTTCAACTGGTGCCTTTTTGGCCATGCTACTTGGTGGTACGGCTACCGTGATACTATCCTTACTATTAAAGTTTGAGGTTTTTGATAAATTACCACTTAATTTGGATGCCAATATATTTGGAATTTGTATTTCTATAGTGGCGCTAGTATCCTTTTCCTATCTTTTTCCTGACAAATCAGTTGTAAAAACAGAAACAAATTAAAATTTGAATAAAAATTTATATAATATGGAATTTCAAGCATTAACATCGATAGATAATGCCTCAATGTTGATTAAAGATCGCATAGCAAACTTTCTGTCTAAACACCTGGATGAATATGGTGATACGAAAGATGATATTTTAAAATGTTTAGATTACTCTCTTAGCCCATTCAGGCACCAGGGTGGTTTTGTATTATTAGCCAAAGAAAATACGCGAATAATAGGTGCTGTAGTTATGAATCATACCGGCATGGAAGGTTATATACCTGAAAACATTTTGGTTTATATTGCTGTACATAACAATCACAGAGGTAAAGGACTTGGTAAAAAACTCATGAAAAAAGCAATTGAATTGGCCAGAGGCGATATTGCGTTGCACGTTGAGCCTGATAATCCTGCCCGTTATTTATATGAAAGTCTGGGTTTTGACAACAAATACCTGGAAATGCGATTGAAAAAAAGCTAAACCAATTATGGCATTTTTAAAACTATACAGGGAAAACCTGAAACATAATTTCAATTTCCTCAGGGATATTTTTGAAAGTAATAAAATGCACTGGGGCATTGTATCCAAACTCCTATGCGGAAACGAGGATTTTCTAAAGCAGCTCATAAGTTTAGGGGTTAGAGAAATTCATGATTCACGTGTAAGCAACTTACGGGTGGTAAAACAAATTGATGAATCTGTGCAGACAGTCTACATCAAACCTCCCGCGAAAGAGACCATTCCCGATATAATAAGTTATGCTGATGTAAGCATGAACACGGAATACTTTACCATGAAATTACTTTCTGAAGAAGCAGTGAGGCAAGATAAGACCCATAAAGTAATTATTATGATCGAAACAGGCGATTTGCGAGAAGGGGTGATGGGTGAGTATCTGATTGACTTTTACGCCAAAGTATTTGAGCTGCAAAATCTTGAAATTGTAGGCATTGGTACTAATCTGAATTGTTTGCATGGGGTAATGCCCAGCCAAGATAAACTCATTCAGTTAAGCTTATATAAACAAATAATTGAGCTTAAATTTAACAGAAAAATTCCCTGGGTAAGTGGAGGTACATCCGTTACCATTCCTTTGTTGATAAACAAACAAATACCCAAAGGAGTCAACCATTTTAGGGTGGGAGAAACATTATTTTTCGGGATCAATTTGTTTACTGAAAGCATGATTCCCGGAATGAAACGAGATGTTTTTGAGCTTTATACCCAAATAATTGAAATTACTAAAAAGCCTATGCTACCCCATGGTGAATTGGCCAATAACCCCCAGGGAGAAACCATGGAAATAAATGAAAATTTATATGGCCAAACATCTTACCGAGCCATCATTGATGTAGGATTGCTGGACATTGACCCTAAATATCTCATATTGGACGATCATGATTTTGAAATTGCTGGAGCAAGTTCAGATATGCTTGTAATTGACCTGGGGCAAAATAAAAAAAAGTACAAGGTAGGCGATATGCTACGCTTTAAATTAAAGTACATGGGGGCATTAGCCATTCTTAATTCTAGTTACATTGAGAAAAAAGTAGAATAATGCTAGAGGACAAGGATTGGGAAAAATTAGTTCAATTTCGAAAACAACTGCATCAACATCCGGAATTGGCAGGTAATGAAAAGGAAACCAGTAAAATAATTGTCACCTTTCTTAAATCATACAAGCCTGATAAAATAATCGAAAATATTGGAGGCTTTGGCATAGCGGCAGTTTTTGAAGGAAAAAACAGCGGGCCTACCGTTTGTTTTCGTTGCGATATGGATGGTTTGCCCATTGCCGAGTCTAATCAATTTAATTATAAATCAAAAAATGAAGGAGTAGGTCACAAATGTGGCCACGATGGTCATATGAGTATGGTAAGTGGTTTGGCTATAGCTTTCGCTAACCAGCGGCCTGATAAAGGAACAATTATCTTACTTTACCAACCTGCTGAAGAAACTGGTGAAGGTGCAGCTAAAGTAATTGCTGATGATAAATTTAAGAAATTAAAACCTGATTATATCATCGGTTTGCATAATTTACCCAAAATAAAAAAATCAGCCATAGTAGCAAAAAAAGGCATTTTTGCTGCTGCATCTCGAGGAATAGAAATAAAACTTAAAGGTGCTACTTCTCACGCTGCCGAACCAGAAAACGGCCGTAGCCCAGCCCTGGCAATGGCAAAAATTATTGAAGGCATAACCAAAATAGTCAAAGAAGAAGATTTTACTTCTTACGTTTTGGTTACCGTTATTCATGCTAAATTAGGAGAAATTGCATATGGTACTACTCCCGGTTATGCAGAGGTGAGAGCTACTTTGCGATCCTATGTTGATAAAGATATGATTACTCTAACCAACGCGGCAGAAGCATTAGTAGAAAGTATATGTAAACAACATAAACTAGATTTTGAAATAGATTATGTAGAAATTTTTCCTGCAACTGAAAGTGATGAGAATTTATCAAACATGCTAAAAGAAATGGCAGAGAAAAATAATTGTGAATATATAAATATAAAGGAGCCATTTCGCTGGTCGGAAGACTTTGGCAATTATAAAAAACTAGCACCCACCTTGTTTTTTGGCTTGGGAGCTGGAAATATTCCTGATTTGCATAATCATGACTACGACTTTCCTGACCATCTGATACCTACCGGAACCAATGTTTTTTACAATCTTGCTCAGTCACTATTAAATATCAATAAATAGTTTTACTCTTATTTGTTTAGCAATAATTTCAATTAAATCGAGTATCGATTAAACAATGTACAGTTGTATCAAATTTTTTAATTAATTTGTTTAATAAAGTATTGTTTTTATTAAACAAATTGATAATTTTGAAGTTCGTATTTAAAATATTTTTTTAATCAACGTTTCTGCTTATTAAATAGATAGTGGTTAGTGATATTAATAAGCTCGATTGTTGAATAATTAATTATAAAGAACGTTCATAGCTGGTTTAATAGATGTAGGGAGCTCATACAATATCGTATTTAGCTCCCTTTTTTTATGGCACTAAATAATTTAGTTAATCCCGAGCTGGCTATATAATAAACCATAAAGAAAAAGCCGCCCAAGCAAATGCTTAGACGGCTTTTTGTCACAAAGTAAAGTAATGGTTATTGGGTGGCTACCGTTAAATCTTCGGTGGTAAAAGTGAATATCTCCTCACTTTCATTGCCTAATCTATCAATAGCAGTCACTTTTACTTCAATATTGATCCCGCCTTTAAAATTAGTAACAGGCCTCATGTATTCTTTATCTAATTGGTTATTTAAAGAATAGAAAATTTTGTGAGTACCCACATATTCATCTGTGGCGGCAAGATATACTTGTACATTTTTAGGATATATATCAAAAGTATCCGACATTACCACCTTTTTACCGATAGGGTCAATACTATAGTGAAAAAATATTTCTGGTGGAGTATTGTCTACAAAGAAATCCAGCTCTTCTACTTTTTCATTATTTACCTGATCCAAAGCTCTTACATTTACTCTATGCAGTCCCTCTTCCGCCAGGCTGAAAGGTGTTACATATGATTGTTCTTCTGCATTGGGCAAAGTATAAAATGCTTCTCTAAACCCTGATTTATACTTGCCAATGTCATAAGGATCAAGTTTTATTGTAGAAATATCTCTGATATAAACAGTGTCTCTGGTAAGATACTGAGGCCCTTCAATTTTAAATTCAATTTTTGGGGCATGTGTATCCAATATGAATTTATGAGTTTTAGTATATGAGCTATTCTCTACATTATCTGTACTGATATAGTCCATATTATATAGTCCTTCATCCATATGATCTATTTTAATAGGATCGGTATATACTGAAAAGCTATTGGACTGCAACTTGTAGGTTGTTTCCCTTACTCCAGCTTTATTATCAGTTGCAGGTATTTCAAATGTAGTGCGTGGAGAAACATAATCATTGTATTTATCACCTATTACTTCTACATTTACCTGGGGAGGAATACGATCTACATAAAAATCATAAACGATTTGTTCCTCCATATTTTTTACTTTATCATCAGCATAATAAGTAATGCGATGCGGCCCGTCATTCAAAGTTTGCAAATTAAACCCTTTCAAATAAGTGCTGGTTCTATCACTATCAATGTTGTAATAGATAGTTTTAACGCCAGAGCCAGGTCCATCGTCACTATCGAGTGTAACAAAAGCTTTTGGCGAATAAATATCGTCAATTTTAGGTTCTGTAGCATTGAATGTGGTTGTTGGTGGTGTACCATCCACGTAAAATGCTTGCGTGTGACTTTGACGCGGCTCTTCGGCATTACCTACTCTATCAAGAGAATAAAACTTCATTAAATAATCCTGATCAGGAGCAAGTGTTAATGAGCTGTTGTATGTCTCATAAGGCGCGTTATTTAGCGAAAAGAAAGAATTTTCAACTTTAGACACTGCATCATCAGCATTAAGGTCTATAAGTAAATCAGGACTGTAATAATATTTATCCTGAACTTCCACCCATTCCTTTGATTGAAAATCGGCAGTAGTTTTGGGTGGTTTACTGTCGGCATACACCTTATACAGCACCTCTCTTCTCGGTAATAAAGTCTCATGAGAAGACTGATCAGTTTCCCAACGGCTTCTAATCCAATTAGGACCTTCGGTATCGAAATAATATTCCTCCACTCTATTAACAGGTACATCTTTCTTTAATACATATTGACCACCTGCTGAATCTAAAGAGGGCATTAATGCTATATAAACAGGCAAATTTTTGTTCCAATACAAGTCACCATTTTGATCCTGCAAAACTTTGTACGCATGTTGAGGAGCTTCCTGGCCGTAAAGAACAAATGCCCATAGCATGAGAAATAAGCTAATTATTAATTTTTTCATATTTTAACATATTAGGTTGTTATTTGAGACCCTAATAATACAGATATATTTCTGAAAAAAAATTAAAAAGAAGCTTGCCTTTTGTACATTCTATTCCTTGTTGTAATAAAGGAATACTACAATTAATTCTGTAATATATTTAATAAAACATAGGCTACCATATGCAAATATTGCTATTTAAATAGTTTATTATCAAGCCCTAAGTGCAATTAAGTAACTATTTATAATTTAAATCGGGAGCAAATTTTGTGTTGCTGAAAGAAGAAGTAAAAACTTACATTTAGTCCTCCAGTATTGACCAATGTTTTTTTTACTAATTTGCTGTAAATCTTGACGTAAGGTCTGGAAATTATTCATTTTAAGACTTTTATTAAGACGATTATCATTAAATAGATCAATTACAAATACTTACAATATTCAAATATTCTAATTATCAGAAAAAGTCTATCGAGTGGTCTGTTAAATATTTAGTTGATCTCACGACGAAGCTGTTCAACAAAAAAAGGGTTCTATATGAAATTCTGTGGATTATAAATTTATGCTTTGAAATCAGCAAGAAAGATAAATCTCTTGTAATTGCACTATTTGATAAACGTGTTAAGATGGAACTTTATTAATACCATTGTTGATTCTGGAATTTCTGTTTTCTCCCCCTCTAATTCCCATAGCCACTAAAGATACTGAAGCTCCAAAGGAGTACAATCAATAACCAAGGCTGCAGCCCTTGGTAGATAAAGAGAAATTATTAAAGCCCTGAAAGCGCAATCACAAAGGGCCGCCTTTTATAAATAATGGGTCAATTAATTTCGCCCGCATTGGGCTTTGGTAAGCTTGGGTTAACGGCTATGCCCTTAAAGAGCCAAAAAAAGTTATAAATTGAAGGATTCTAATATCCATCAGAGCATCTGTAATGGCTATTTATTCAAATAATTAGCTCATAAACAAAAGACCTTAACCTGCTAAAGTTTAATTATTATACTGGCTCATAGTTTTACTTATGCCAATGGTGCCAAAGCCTAGAATCATTTCTATGGCTTTATCCATTAATCCGGGTAATTCTTCAAATTCCTCTTTGCTAAACCTACTTAATACATAATTCACCTGCCCACCTCTGGGGAAGTCATCACCAATACCAAACTTGAGCCTTGCATACTTACCAGAGTCCAATGAAGTTTCAATATTTCCCAATCCATTATGTCCGGCACTAGAGCCCTTGGCACGCATTCTCAATTTTCCTAATGGCAAAGCGATATCATCAGTAATAACCAACAAGTTTTCTACAGGCACTTTCAATTCTCGTAGCCAATAAGAAACTGCTTTACCACTTAAATTCATGTAAGTGGTAGGTTTTATCAGGTGAAATGTTCTACCCTTGGTTTTCACTTCAGCTTTAAAAGCATGGCGCGTAAGTTCAAAAGTAGCAGAAAACTCGTCTGCCATTTTATCCAAAACCAAAAAGCCAATATTGTGGCGGGTCAACTCATAATCTGCTCCAACATTTCCTAAGCCAGCAATTAAATATTTCATGATTCCTTTTCAAATAAAAAAGACTGAGTCAGGTGATAATGTATCTACCTGACTCAGTCTTCATGTTTTTATTCTTAATTAATAAAATCTATTCTTCAGTAGCTTCAGCGGTTTCTTCTGCTTCTGCTTCTGCCTCAGCTTCCTCCTCTTCTTCAGCTGTACCCAAGCCACGCATTGCTCTTGGTGTTTCTACAGTTGCAATAGAAACTTGTGGGCTGTTTAAGATTTCGAAATCTGTTATTTTTAAATCTCTTACCTTAAATGATTTACCCATATCCATTTTACTGATGTTAACCATTATAAAGTCAGGTAAATCCTTTGGCAATGCCTTTACTTTTACATATCGCAACTTGGGCATTAGTCTACCACCTTTAACCACACCAGGAGAAGTTCCTTCAAACCGAACCGGTATATTAACTTTTACCGGCTTATCTTCTTCAAGCTTCAAAAAGTCAGCATGCAAAATCATTTCACTTACCGGGTGAAATTGGATATCTTGAAGAACACATTGATAAACATCTCCCTCAACATTTACATCAATTAAATAAACTTCAGGAGTATAAACCAATTCTTTGAAGAGAATCATAGGAACGGAAAAATGAATGTGATCCTTTTCACCATACATTACACAGGGCACGTAACCATCTTTCCTGATTTTTTTAGACTTCTGCTTTCCTAAATCTTCTCTTTTATAACCTATAATCTCAATGGTTTTCATCTTCTTGTAGTATTAATACTTTTTAATAATTATTCTTTCCATTAATAAACAATGAACTAATTGATTCATTGTCGTGTACCTTTCTAATTCCTTTGGCTAACATGCTCGCCACACCAATAATTTTTATTTTTTCGCTTTCTCTTTTTAAAGGGATGGTATCAGTTACCACTAATTCCTCTAGTTCCGAGTTTTCAATATTTTCAAAAGCATTACCAGAAAGTATAGCGTGGGTACAAATAGCTCTTACTGATCTGGCTCCTTTTTCTTTTATCAAACTGCTGGCTTTGCTTAAAGTTCCGCCAGTATCAATTAAATCATCCACTAATACAACATCTGCCCCTTCTACATCACCAATCAATTGCATTGACTCTACATGATTAGCCCTGCCTCTATGTTTATCACAAACCACCATGTCTACACCCATCAGTTGAGCAAAATGCCTTGTTCTTTTAGTGCCTCCAACATCAGGAGAAGCAAAAACCAAACGCTCCAACTTTAGCGTGCGTAAATAAGGCACAAAAATATAGGAGCCATCTAAGTGGTCGACCGGTATATCGAAAAAACCCTGAATTTGTCCAGCGTGCAAATCGCAGGTCATCAAACGCTGCGCTCCTGCTGCTGTAAGCAAATTAGCCACTAGTTTAGCCGCGATAGCTACCCTGGGCCTGTCTTTTCTATCTTGCCTGGCATAACCAAAATAAGGAATTACCACCGTGATATATTTTGCGCTGGCTCTACGAGCAGCATCTATCATCAGCAATAGTTCCATTAGATTATCTGCTGGTGCAAAAGTGGACTGGATCAAAAAGACGTGACTTCCTCGTACTGATTCAGTAAAATAAGGAGTTATTTCTCCATCACTAAATCTCAAAACTTCCATTTGCCCCAATGGCTTACCATAATTGTGAGCAATTTTTTCTGCAAGATAAAATGTACTTGTTCCTGAAAATATTTTGACATCAGCCATAGAGGAGATCGCCTTATTCCGCCATTTTTACAATAACCATTTACTTAAAAACAAAGAACCCGATACCGAAAACGGATCGGGATTTCTTAGTTGTTGGTTGTCCGACCAGGGCTCGAACCTGGACTCTTCTGAACCAAAATCAGACGTGTTGCCAGTTACACCATCGGACAATTTTGTATCCCCCTCGAATTTGGGAGTACAAAGTTAGATTTATTTTCTTAAAATGAAAAATAAAGTTCAAAAAAATATACATCACCTACTAAACTTATATTTTTAGGTATAGCAGCATGGGCTTATAATTCCTGTAAAGTAAACTTTTATCAATAAATTAATTTAAAAATTTTAAGCATTTCTTCATATTACCCTACTAATCTGATAATTTTGCAGGTTATGAATTACCAGGAAATTTTACAGGTAGAGGCGCTAGAGCAATTCCTCGTGATGCAAAAAGAGGATTATGTATTTGATGGCGGCAAGCAGTTGTATTTAAAAGATGCCGTTTATAAAATAGAGCAGGTAAATGACAGTGCTTACTTTTGTTACGTATTAGACGCATCAGGCAACCGATATTTGGTAAATCTCATTCTGAGAGGTAAAAATATACAGCGTAGTTGCACCTGTTCCTACTCTGGCCCTATTTGTAAGCATATTTACGCTGCAGTATTTCAATTAAGAGATAAGTTACAGAAACAACAAAGAAATCGTGTACATCATGTTGAGTTTAGCATTCCCAAGTTAGACATAGGAGATTTTGCCCTTGAAGATACAGCAGATGAAAAAAGTCTTAAAATAGCCGAGCAACTTGTAAAAAATGATCAATTAAAACTTAATGAAAGGGCAGGTAAAGAGCATTTTAGCTTTATGATATCGGATAACCGCGCTATTGAAGTAAACTTTCGCTTAAAAAAACACACAAAGATAGTGGAAGCATTGTGTAGCTGCGGTCAAATGCAGAATTGTGAATACATTACCGCTTCATTACTTTTTCTGAAAAGCAAAATGGGCTCACGTGCACTTTATCACTTGTTTGAAATTGATCAACACAAACCAGAATTACTGATAAAAGCCAAAGTTGACCCAAAAGACCCCATTGTAGATGAGTTAGAAGTAGTGCTTAATGACGATTTTGAGGCAGAGCTGGTGTATCACAACCAACCCCTGGCAGACATAAGCAAATTTGAAAATTTTTTTTCAGGATGGCAATCCAACGAGGATACACTGGAAAATAAAGAAACAGCCAGATATGACCATGCCCTTACATTTGCCGTGTATGCAAATGACTGGCTTCCGGAAGTAATTCCTTTAATAGGAAAATTGTCTGCTAATAAATCAAAGTTTATTGGTAAAATGATAGAGATTGATGACATCTATGGTGTACCAGAAAAATTCCACCATCTACTCACAACGGAAACGCAGCAACTGATTGCGAAAGCAATTCACTTAAGAAAGCAAAAACAAGTAAATGAAAGAAAAAATATATTAGCGGAAAATATTAATTATCAATTCAGCTATGAATATTATTTGGACTTTAAAGAGCTAATCCATAATCTGCGCTATCAATGGCTACAGATATTCATAGATCCTTATTTTGCTGGTGATGATATAAAAGCTACAGAAATAGTAGATTTGCAGCTACAGGAAGATGCGCTGAAAGCAGAAGTGCTTATCAACGAAAAAGAAAATGCTCTAGCCATTCAGCTACGCTGTTATAAACAAAGTAATAATGAAACCATACCCGTAAAATCATTTCAAAAACATCATTTCATCCCTTTAAAAAATGGGCAGTTTGTTGGCTGGAACTCCTACAGGGATTACTCATTATTTGAGCAGTTCGATTTTGATGACCAGCGAGAACAGTACTTTAGCAAGTTTAGTAACGATACAAAAATAGAAGGTTTACTAAATAAAATTAATAAAAAAACCTCAATACGAATGGCTAATAAATCCAAGACAAAAAAAGCTAAACCATTAGCAAAGATATATCTTTCCGAATCAGACCCTTTTTTAATTATAAGCCCGGTAGTAGCCTACGATGAGTATGAATTTGTGGCTGATGGAAATGTTGAAAAAAGTGTTATTAGAAAGGAAGGTCAATTGGTAGAACTGCAAAGGGACATTTCATTTGAAAATGAGCTTCGCCTTTTTATAGCTTCATTACACCCCAACTTTAAAGCCGATAGTTTTCTTGATTATTTCTATATTCACCAAAATGAGGTTTTGCGAAATTTTTGGTTTATGGATTTTTATCAGCGCTGCCAGGAGAAAGAATTTGAAATTTACGGACTTAAAGAACTTAATGCTGTAAAATATAACCCCAATAGACCTAAGATAACCTATACGGTAAAATCTGGCATCAACTGGTTTGATATGGATTTTGAAATTAGTTATGGTGAGCAAACGGTTAATCTTAAAGATATACGTAAAGCATTTATCAATAAACAAAACTATGTAAAGCTAAGTGATGGTAGCCTTGGAGTACTGCCTGAAGAGTGGTTCAAGAAATTCAGCCTTGCTTTGGAAATGGGTAAAATAAATGATAAAAGTTTACGCCTACCAAAAACGCATTTCCTGATGATTGAGCGATTTTATCAAGAACAACTGGAAAAAGAAGAAAGCTTGCAATTAGAATTAGCAGAAAAGAAAAAACTTCTTTATGCTTTCGATAAAATTGAAGATATAGCAGTTCCTCAAAATATTAATGCAGACCTTCGCGACTATCAATTAGGAGGTCTCAATTGGTTTAATTTTCTGGGGCAATTCGAATGGGGTGGTTGTCTGGCTGATGATATGGGATTGGGTAAAACCCTACAGATGCTTGCATTTTTTCAGCGTTTAAAAGAAGAAAAGCCACGGGAGAAGCACAAATTTTTAGTGGTATGTCCAACTACCTTATTATTTAACTGGCAAAATGAGATTGAAAAATTCTGCCCTGATCTATCTTTTACCGTTCATTGGGGGATTGGCAGACCAAATAAAACCGATGCCTGGCAAGCTTCTGATATAGTGCTTACTTCTTATGGTACGCTGGTAAATGATATTGAATTGTTCAAGTCTTTTACTTTTACAGTAGCCGTGCTGGATGAGTCGCAGGCCATTAAAAACCCGGGCTCGCTACGCTATAAAGCATGTATGGTACTGGAGGCAAAGCATCGTTTTGTGCTCACGGGTACACCGGTAGAAAATAATACCGTAGAGCTTTACGCGCAAATGAATTTTATCAACCCTGGACTACTCGGGTCATTAAATAATTTTAAGAACAACTTTGCCATTTCAGTAGATAAACTTGAAGATCCTGAGAAGTTATCCCAATTACGTGACATTTTGAAGCCATTTATCTTGAGGCGTACCAAAGAACAAGTAGCTAAAGAACTACCGGAAAAAACAGAAATGGTACTATATTGCGAAATGGAAAAAGAGCAAAGACAGATTTACAATACATTTCGGGATAATATTCGTGAATTTTTGGTAGAGAAAATAGCCGCCGATGGGTTAGAAAATTCTAAAATGAATATATTGGATGGCATTTTGAAATTGCGGCAAATTTGCGACTCCCCTGCCCTGCTCAATACTGAAGAGTATTATGGGGATGCATCCATAAAAGCTGATGAATTGCTGAGGCACGTGGAGGAAAAAACCGGAAAGCATAAAATATTGATTTTCAGTCAATTCGTAAAAATGCTCACCATCATTAAACAAAAGCTTGAAGGACATAATATAAAATATGCCTATATCGATGGAAAAACAAAAGACCGTGGATCACAGGTAAAACAATTTCAAGAAGAAGAGGAAACTCGTATCTTTTTAATAAGTCTGAAAGCGGGTGGTGTAGGCCTTAATCTTACAGCTGCTGATTATGTATACCTGGTGGATCCCTGGTGGAATCCTGCAGTGGAGCAACAAGCGATTGATCGAGCTCACAGAATAGGGCAAGATAAGCATGTATTTGCCTACAAAATGATATGTAAAGATACCATAGAGGATAAAATACTCAAATTACAAAAAAGGAAAAAAGCACTCGCTGATGAATTAATAGCCTCAGAGAGCAGCTTTATGAAGCAACTCAGCCAGGACGATATTAAAGAACTGTTTAGTTAAATTATCAGTATTTACATCACAGATTTTTATCAATACTCCAATTATATTTACTTTTCATGCTTTATTAAATCTTATCTTTCTTACCATAAATATTAAAATTGACAGCAAAGAAATATTTTTAGAATTTCCTCCAGCCTGTTGTTGATGTAGAATTTATCGGCAGG
>Ga0207419_1000918_pt1 | contig 24124 bp, 22 predicted proteins | sample ElkSloMetagenome_4_FD_184723 | JGI IMG/M metagenome (GOLD analysis project Ga0207419, IMG submission 184723) | Hot spring microbial communities from Elkhorn Slough, Monterey Bay, USA - MD2A (version 2) | ecosystem: Environmental > Aquatic > Marine > Intertidal zone > Estuary: Microbial mat ... | reverse complement strand
AAAAATTAATACCTCTATTTATCAATAATATCATTAACGAAAAGCCACTACCGGTTTACGGGGATGGAAATTATACCAGGGATTGGTTATTTGTGATTGATCATGCAAGAGCTATCGATTTGGTTCTCCATAAAGGCAGACCTCATGAGACTTATAATATTGGTGGTTTTAATGAATGGAAAAACACAGACTTAGTAAAACTTCTCTGCCATCAAATGGATAAAAAACTCAATCGCAGTCACGGGAGCTCAGAAAAATTGATTACTTACGTTAAAGATAGACCTGGGCACGATTTACGATATGCCATAGATGCCTCTAAAATTGAAAAGGAACTTGGTTGGAGGCCAACAGTCACGTTTGAGGAAGGATTGAGCAAAACCATAAACTGGTATCTGGATAATGAAGATTGGTTAAAAAATGTGACCAGCGGGACTTATCAAAAGTATTACGACAAACAGTACGATTAATCGTCTTAATCCCCACTACTATAAAATTTTAAGGATGAAAGGAATTATACTTGCAGGAGGTTCAGGAACGCGTTTGCACCCGCTAACACTATCAATAAGTAAGCAGTTAATGCCGGTTTATGACAAACCAATGATTTACTATCCCTTATCAACCTTAATGTACGCCGGTATTAAGGATATTTTAATAATTTCTACGCCTAAAGACTTACCGCTCTTTCAAGACTTGTTAGGAGATGGTCAAAAATATGGCTGTAGTTTTGAGTATGAAGTTCAAGCTAATCCCAATGGTCTTGCCGAGGCTTTTATTATTGGCGAAAAATTTATTGGTGACGATAAAGTTGCCCTTATCTTAGGTGATAACATATTTTACGGGTCGGGCCTTTCAAATCTTTTACAAGCCAACAACAACCCAGATGGAGGCATTATTTACGCCTACAGGGTTCATGATCCAGAACGCTACGGGGTCGCAGAGTTTAACGATGACGGTAAAGTTATCTCCATTGAGGAAAAACCCAAAAACCCAAAGTCAAATTTCGCCGTGCCTGGTATTTATTTTTACGACAATACGGTAGTCGAAGTCGCAAAAAACATTAAACCTAGCCACCGTGGTGAGCTTGAAATTACTGACGTCAACAAATCCTACCTAAACAAAGGAAAGCTCAACGTAAGCATTCTTGATCGCGGTACGGCCTGGCTTGATACTGGTACGTTTCAATCCTTGATGCAGGCATCCCAGTTTGTTGAAGTTATTGAAGAAAGACAAGGTCTAAAAATAGGTTCAATTGAGGCGGCTGCTTTTGAAATGGGATATATTTCGGAAAGTCAATTTAAAAAATTAGCACAATCACTAATGAAAAGTGGCTATGGAAAAAACCTCTTAGGCATTTTAAAAAACAGAGCATGACTGTAAAGGAAACCTATTTGAAAGGCTGTTTTGAAATTGAACCAACGGTTTTTGAGGACCAAAGAGGTTATTTTTTTGAAAGTTTTAATATTGAGACTTTTCAAAAAGAAACAGGTCTAGAAGTCAATTTTGTTCAGGATAATGAATCAAAATCCTCTAAAGGCGTTTTGCGAGGGCTTCATTTTCAAAAAGGTGACCATGCACAAGCAAAACTGGTGCGTGTAATAAAAGGTGCCGTTCTGGACGTTTGTTTAGACCTGCGTAAGGCTTCTCCAACCTTCGGAAAACATTTTTCGCTAATTCTGTCTGAAGAAAATAAAAAACAGTTGTTCGTGCCTAGAGGATTTGCTCACGGCTTTACTGTTTTGGAAAATGAAACAATTTTTAGTTATAAATGCGATAATTATTACAATCAAGCCTCTGAAAGCGGGATAATTTATAACGATCAAGAATTAAATATTGATTGGCATCTTAAAAATTCTGAGCGCATCCTTTCAGAAAAAGACAAGAATTTGGGAACATTTCAAGATTACATTGATGAAAAATAGAGTCCTAGTTACAGGAGCCAATGGGCAGCTGGCACAAACCATCGCAGAAAAAAGCAATAACTCACATAAATCCATTGATTTTCAATTTGTTTCAAAACAGGAACTTGACATTTCAGATAATGCCAAGCTTAAACGCTTTTTTAGGGAAAACCAATTTGATTATTGCATTAATTGCGCCGCCTATACCAATGTAGAGCTTGCAGAGACAGAAGTGGAAACCGCCTATAAAATCAATGCTGAAGGTGTTAAGTACTTAGCAGAAAATTGCAAGAAATACAAAATTGTTTTAATTCATATTTCGACAGACTATGTTTTTGATGGTTCTAAAACAGAGCCGTATATTGAAACCGACAAAACCAATCCCTTAAACAGCTACGGAAAGTCTAAACTTCGGGGCGAGACTTTCATTGAAAACCTCCTTACTGATTATTTTATCATAAGGGCCTCTTGGTTATACTCTCAGTTTGGAAAAAATTTTGCAAAAACCATTTTAAACAAACTGAAGAAGGAAGAACCTCTAAAAATAATAACTTCTGAAACAGGAACCCCCACTAGCTGTGATGACCTGGCCGAATTTATACTCCATTTCATTATTAATCGTGTTAGTGATTTCGGACTCTACCATTTTTCGGCATCCGGCAGCACGACCTGGTATGGTTTTGCGATGCAAATCGCTAAAAAAATCAATAAAGAACATCTCGTAACCAAAGTGGAGACTTTTCCCATGAAAGCCAAACGACCAAAATACAGTGTTTTAAGCAATCAAAAGGCGCAAAATATCATTGGCAGAACATTTCAATGGCAGGATAGCGTGGATAGAACGGTTTCCTGTCTTATTTGATTTTAAAAATGATAAAATTCCTCTCCAATTAATTCAATCAAATTTTTATTAGTTACATCTACCTCAAGACGTATCAAATTTGTTTTTATACTTAAATTAGTAAGCAGAAGTATATCTCAAAGATAAAAACTGCTTAAATCGAGTTTGGCAATACCACCATCTAAAAATTGTAAATACCAATAGAAATAATACCTTTGTCAACTTATTTATATTGCAGTATAAACAGCTCATTATAAACATTTTTAGATACTACCGATGCAAAATAAAATTGCTTTAATAACTGGAGTTACGGGACAGGACGGGGCTTACTTGAGTGAATTCTTATTGAAAAAAGGGTATGTCGTTCATGGGATAAAGCGAAGATCCTCCCTATTTAATACAGATCGCATTGACCATCTTTATGAAGATCCCCACGTTGAAAATCAAAAATTCTTTCTACACTATGGGGACTTAACTGATAGTACAAATCTTATAAGAATCATTCAAGAGGTACAACCAGACGAGATTTATAATCTTGCCGCAATGAGCCACGTTCAAGTATCTTTTGAAATGCCAGAGTACACGGCTAATGCAGATGGTGTTGGAACACTAAGGTTGTTGGAGGCGATTCGGGTTTTGGGTTTAGAGAAGAAAACCAGAATTTACCAGGCCTCAACTTCTGAGCTTTACGGAAAAGTACAAGAAGTTCCGCAAAGTGAGACCACACCTTTTTACCCTCGCAGTCCTTATGCCGTGGCAAAAATGTACGCCTATTGGATCACGGTAAATTATCGTGAGGCTTACGGTATGTACGCTTGTAATGGTATTTTATTTAATCATGAATCTCCAATAAGGGGAGAAACGTTTGTAACCAGAAAAATCACACGGGCAACCTCAAAAATCGCTCTCGGTCTACAGGATAAAATTTATCTTGGCAACTTGGACGCCCAACGCGACTGGGGGCATGCTAAGGACTATATAAGGATGATGTGGATGATTTTACAAGCGGATAAGGCAGAAGATTGGGTAATTGCGACTGGTAAGACAACACCGGTTAGGGACTTTGTTAAAATGTGCTTTAAGCATGTAGGAGTCGAACTGGAGTTTCGTGGCGAAGGTGCCAACGAAAAAGGCTTCGTTAAATCATGTGATAATCCAGAATTCCAATTGGAAATAGGTAAAGAGGTAATTGCAGTTGATGAGAAATATTTTAGACCGACCGAAGTTGACTTGTTAATAGGTGATGCCTCAAAAGCTAGGGAAAAACTTGGATGGATACCAGAATACGACTTGGATGGTCTAGTTCAGGATATGATGCAAAGTGACCTAGAGTTAATGAAAAAACAGCAATATTTAAAGGATGGCGGGTATCGTATCCAAAATTATTTTGAATAAATGGAGAGAGACTCAAAAATCTACCTTGCTGGCCATAGGGGCTTGGTGGGCAGCGCTATACTCGAAAACCTTAAACATAAAGGATACAAAAACATAGTTACAAGAACGCATGCGGAGCTAGATTTGAGCAACCAAGTTGCGGTAGGCGATTTTTTTGAAAGGGAGCAGCCTAACTATGTCATCCTTGCTGCCGCCAAAGTTGGAGGTATTGTAGCCAATAATGTATATCGGGCTGAATTCATTTATGAAAACATTATGATTCAGAGCAATGTGATTCATCAAAGCTACCTTTCTGGGGTTAAAAAATTGCTTTTTTTGGGGAGCACCTGTATTTATCCAAAAAACGCGCCCCAGCCAATGAAAGAATTCTACCTACTTACCGATACGTTAGAGTACACCAATGAACCTTACGCAATTGCCAAAATAGCCGGTATTAAAATGTGCGAGAGTTATAATCTGCAGTATGGCACCAACTTCATAGCCGTGATGCCCACTAACCTTTACGGCCCCAACGACAACTTTAATTTAGAGAAATCCCACGTGCTACCCGCGCTAATTAGGAAAATACATCTTGCCAAATTGTTAAATGAAGGCAAAATCGATGAGGTTATAACCGATACGGGACTCGATGATAAACATAGTGCTTTAGAATATCTCTCCAGTTTTGGTGTATCGGCAAATCAAGTTGAAATTTGGGGGACGGGAGCCCCTAGGCGGGAGTTTTTGTGGTCTAGGGATATGGCCGATGCTTGTGTTTTTATTATGAAAAATCGTGATTTCAAAGACACGTACAGGGTGGGAGAAACAGAAATTAGAAATACCCAAATCAATATTGGTACAGGAGAGGATATTTCTATAAGGGACTTAGCCGAGATGATTAAAGTGATTATAGGCTTTAAAGGTAAACTTACCTATAACTCCAACAAGCCAGACGGCACAATGAAAAAATTAACCGATGTGTCTAAACTTAACGCCTTAGGTTGGAAACATAAAATGAAATTAGAGGACGGAATAAAAGAAGTGTATGACTGGTATAAAGCTCAATAAAAATCTACAAATAGCAATAAAAGCAGCGTTAAAGGCAGGGGAAATCATAATGCAGGTTTACGATACCGCATTTAAGGTTGAACAAAAGGATGATAAATCGCCATTGACCGAAGCCGATAAAAAAGCCAATGATGTTATTAATTCATTTTTAATACCTACAAATATTCCCATTATTAGTGAGGAAAACAAGCAAACCGATTACACTATAAGAGAAGATTGGACTACCTGCTGGGTGGTGGACCCCGTTGATGGTACAAAGGAGTTTATAAAACGCAATGGTGAATTTACCGTAAATATTGCATTGATTGAAAGTGGGGTGCCAAAAATTGGGGTTATTTATGTACCTGCCACAAGAATCCTATATTATACAGAAGTTGAGACGGGACGAGCCTATAAGACCGTATTAAACACGCATATAAGCCCGATGCATATTATAGTGGAACACTCTAAGCCTTTACAACCCAAACCAAGCCATAAAAACACAATTGAGGTGGTAGGAAGCCGTTCCCACATGAACCAAGACACCTTAGATTTTGTAGAACATCTAAAAAGTAATGGCCATGAGGTAGAGATTGTTTCAAAGGGAAGCTCTTTAAAATTTTGCTTGATAGCCGAGGGCAGTGCAGATGTGTATCCGCGTTTTGCACCTACAATGGAATGGGACACCGCCGCCGGTCAAGCCATTTGTAATGCCGTGGGGGTAAAAGTCATCTCAAAGGAAACAGATAAGCCCTTACGCTACAATAAAAAAAACTTGCTTAATCCTTGGTTTTTAGTTTCTAAATAATGGCTGATCAATCCCGTAAAAGACATATTGCCAAAACCTTAACTTGGAGGTTAATTGGTACTATTGATACCATTATTCTGTCTTGGATTATTTCTGGAGATCCTATTACAGGGTTGCAAATTGGCGTGTTTGAGGTCATTACTAAAATGCTACTATACTATGTACACGAGCGGGTTTGGTTTAAGATAAACCTATCTAAGGATGGTAAAATTCTTGAAAGCAGGAAAAGGCATATCGCAAAAACCGTTACTTGGAGATTTGTAGGCACAATCGATACCATTACCTTAGCTTGGATTGTAACGGGAGACCCTTTGACCGGACTTCAGATTGGAGTTGCAGAAGTCATTACAAAGATGATTCTTTACTATTGCCACGAAAGAGTATGGTATAAAATAAATTTCGGGCTAATTAAACGAGGAGGCCAATAAAAATGGAAAAAAACATTACAGCACATCAGTATCAAATTTCTAAAAGCGACCGCGTAAAAAGCAACGGTCACAAATCTCTCTTAATTTGGTTTACGGGACTTTCCGGTTCAGGGAAATCCACCATTGCAAATCTCGTTGAACAAAAATTACATGAGAAAAAGATAAAGACGTATTCTCTAGATGGTGATAATATTAGAAAGGGAATAAATAACGACCTAGGCTTCGCACCAAAAGACCGCACCGAAAACATTAGGCGAATTGCCGAAGTTGCGAACTTGATGGTTGATGCCGGCCTGGTTGTTTTGGCAGCATTCGTTTCGCCCTATAAAAAAGACCGAGAGAACATTAGAACTATCGTTAAAGATGTTAACTTTGTCGAAATTTTCGTTAATACTAGTTTACAGGAGTGCGAACGCCGTGATGTAAAGGGCTTGTATAAAAAAGCAAGAGCCGGTGAAATTAAGAATATGACTGGTATTTCAGCCCCTTACGAAACACCCGATAATCCAAATTTAGAAATTTTCACTGAAAAGGAGTCGCTCGAAGAATCGGTTAATCGTATTGTTGATTATTTAACACCAAAATTACAACTCAACCATGAGTAAGTATTATTTAAATTATTTAGATGAACTCGAGAGCGAGGCCATTTTTGTGCTTCGTGAAGTCTGGGCTCAATTTGACAACCCAGTTATATTATTTTCAGGAGGGAAAGATTCCATTTTGGTGACCCACTTGGCAAAAAAAGCGTTTTATCCAGCTAAAATTCCTTTCCCACTAATGCATGTGGATACAGGGCATAACTTTCCAGAGACTATAAAGTTTAGAGATGATATCATTGCAGATTTAGGAGTACAACTTATCGTTGGTTCTGTTCAAGAATCCATTGACGATGGACGCGTAGCAGAAGAAAAAGGCAAAAATGCCACGCGAAATGCGCTTCAAATAACAACTCTTCTGGATGCTATTGAAGCCAATAACATAGATTGTGCAATAGGTGGCGGGCGTCGTGATGAAGAAAAAGCAAGAGCGAAAGAACGTTTCTTCTCACATAGAGACGACTTTGGTCAGTGGGATCCTAAAAACCAACGGCCTGAACTGTGGAATATATTCAATGGAAGACATTTTGAAGGGGAGCATTTTAGAGCATTCCCAATAAGCAACTGGACGGAAATGGATGTTTGGAACTATATTAAACGAGAAAACATTTCAATACCATCACTCTATTATGCCCACGAGCGCGAAGTTGTATGGAGACAGGACAGCTGGATTCCAAACTCAGAGTTTTTGGTTCTTGAAGATCACGAAGAAATTGTCACCAAAAAAATTAGATTTCGTACGCTCGGTGATATCACCATTACTGGAGGTATAGAATCTGATGCAGACACACTAGAGAAAATTGCAAATGAGGTCTCTGGAATGCGCCAGACCGAACGTGGAAACAGAAGCGACGATAAACGTTCGGAATCTGCTATGGAAGATAGAAAAAGACAGGGCTACTTCTGAAGTCGAAGTCGAAATTGAAATTGAGCAAGAAATAGTTTGATATTTTATAATAAATTGAATTTGAAATTTAAATCAAAAGATGTTAGATAATAATCAACTTTTAAGATTTACTACTGCCGGGAGTGTTGATGATGGAAAAAGTACCTTGATCGGTAGATTATTGTACGATTCAAAATCTATTTTTGAGGATCAATTGAAATCAATTGAAAGCACCAGTAAAAAGAAGGGTCACGATGGTGTGGATTTAGCCTTATTTACAGATGGTCTCAAAGATGAGAGAGAGCAAGGCATAACCATAGATGTTGCCTACCGATACTTTACGACACCAAAACGCAAGTTTATCATTGCCGATACTCCGGGGCATATTCAATATACCCGTAACATGGTAACTGGAGCATCTACAGCCAATGCCGCTATAATTTTGGTCGATGCTCGTCATGGAGTTATTGAACAAACTAAACGACATTCATTCATAGCATCATTGCTTCAAATTCCACATATAATTGTCTGCGTCAATAAAATGGATTTAGTTGACTTTGGAGAAGAAGCTTATAATAAGGTAATCGATCAGTTTGAGGAATTCTCATCAAAACTATTGGTAAGGGATGTGAGGTTTATTCCTATCAGCGCCTTAAAAGGAGACAATGTTGTAAACCGCTCGAAACATATGGATTGGTATCAAGGAGCGCCACTTTTACATACATTAGAGACTATGCATATTAGTAGTGATATTAATAAAGTTGATGCTAGATTCCCCGTCCAAACCGTAATTAGACCCCAAAATGAGTCACATCGGGATTATAGAGGTTATGCAGGCAGAATGGCAAGCGGAATCCTGAGGGTAGGTGACGAAGTTACGGTAATGCCATCTGGCTTCACCTCAAAAATCAAAAGTATAGATACCCTAGACCAGTCATTAGAAGAGGCACATGCACCAATGTCTGTTTCAATTACTTTGGAAGACGATATCGACATTAGTAGAGGTGATATGATTGTACGATCTAATAACAAACCGAATGCGACCCAAGATTTAGAAGTGATGTTATGCTGGTTAAACAACCAATCTGCAAAGCCAAGGGCAAAGTATAGCATCAAGCATACTTCGAATGAGCAAAAAGCAATGATAAAGGAAATTATATATAAGTTCGACATCAACTCGCTAGACAGAATAAGTGATGATGATAGTTTAAATATGAACGATATTTCCAAAGTAAAAATTAGAACTACCAAGCCTTTAATGGTTGATGATTACAGGGAAAATAGAACTACCGGAAGCTTAATTTTGGTTGATGATGATACGAATGAAACCGTTGCGGCGGGAATGGTAGTGTAAAAATTTATATATGCTTGACTTAAAAGGTAAAACTTTATTAATAACGGGCGGTACAGGCTCACTTGGTAAAGCACTTACAGATTATATTTTAAAACATTATCCAGAAATCAGACGATTGGTCATTTATTCTAGAGATGAGCAAAAGCAGTTTCAAATGGCACAGGAATTTCCTGTGAATATTTACCCGCAAATAAGATTTTTTATTGGAGACGTAAGGGATTCTGAAAGATTGACTAGGGCGTTTCAAGATGTGGATTTTGTAATCCATGCTGCAGCCATGAAACACGTTCATATTGCCGAGTACAATCCAGATGAATGTATAAAAACGAACATTGGTGGCGCTGAAAATGTTGTTGATGCCTGCTTAAAAACAAAAGTACAGCGTGTTGTTGCATTATCAACAGATAAAGCCTGTGCACCAATCAATTTATATGGAGCAACAAAATTGACTTCGGACAAATTGTTTATTGCCGCTAACAACATAAAAGGGGAAAATCCTATTCGATTTTCCGTTGTACGTTACGGAAACGTTATGGGCTCTAACGGTTCGGTAATTCCATTTTTTATAAAAAAGAAAAAAGAGGAGGGTAGGCTACCAATAACAGATCCAAACATGACCAGATTTAATATATCTTTACAAAGCGGGGTGGAAATGGTCCTGTTTGCGCTGGAAAATGCTTGGGGCGGGGAATTATTTGTTCCAAAGATTCCTTCCTATAGAATAATGGATGTTGCGGAGGCAATCGGCCCCAACTGCGACAAACCAATTGTTGGCATCAGACCAGGAGAAAAAGTACATGAAGAAATGATCACAACTTCAGATTCGTTTTATACATACGACCTTGGTAAATATTATGCCATTCTCCCTGCTTTGCCAAAATGGAAGACTGATGAATATATCGAAGAATTTAATGCCAAAAAAGTTCCTAAAGGCTTTAGCTACAATTCGGGGGAAAATGAAGAATGGGAAACAGTTGAAAGTTTGAGGTGTTTAATAAGAGAGCATGTCGATACCAATTTTACAATTGAGTAAATGATACCCTACGGAAGACAACATATCGACCAAGATGATATTGACGCTGTAGTCTCAACCCTAAAATCAGATTTCTTAACCCAAGGACCAAAAGTAAAAGCATTTGAGGACGCCTTTTGTGAATATATCGGATCAAAATATGCTGTAGCTGTTAATAATGCTACGGCCGGTCTTCATATTGCTGCACTTTCATTAGGATTAAAAAAAGGAGAACGCGTTATTACCTCGCCTATTACTTTTGCTTCGTCTGCAAATTGCGTTAGGTTTTGTGGCGGGGAGGTTTGGTTCGCTGATATTGACCCAGACACCTATCTTATTTGCTATGAGAAGACAAAAGCGTTGATAGAAAGTAAACCCAAAGGATTCTTCAAAGGTATAATTCCTGTTGACTTTGCTGGGTTACCTATTGATATGGAAAAATTTCGAAAACTCGCAGATAAACATAATTTGTGGATTGTAGAAGATGCTTGTCATGCTCCCGGTGGATTTTTTACCGACTCGACTGGAAACACACAAATGGCTGGTAATGCAAAATATGCTGACATTGGTGTGTTCTCGTTCCATCCCGTAAAACACATTGCTTGTGGAGAGGGCGGCATGGTAACAACAAATTCAGAATCCATTTATAAAAAGTTGATGTCTCTTCGTACACACGGCATTACCAAGGAAGCTATGTCCACAAATCATGGCGGTTGGTATTACGAAATGCAGGAGCTTGGTTTTAACTACCGCATTACAGATATTCAAGCGGCTTTAGGAATAACCCAACTATCAAAAAACAACAAAGGTGTAGAACGGCGAAATCAAATAGCCAACACCTATAAATCTGCGTTTAAAGGAAAAATAAAGTATCAGGAATTACCCAAGGGCAGATTAAATGCCCACCATCTATTCGTTATTGAAGTTGAAAACAGAAAAGGCCTGTACGAGTATTTAAGGAAATATGACATTTTTTCCCAAATACACTATATCCCTGTTCATACATTACCTTATTATAAAGCCATTGGCTATACTGATGCTGATTTAAGCAACTCTGAAAACTATTATTCCAAATGTCTTAGCTTGCCTATGTATCCAAGTTTAACCGATAATGAACAAGATTTAGTAATAAATAAAGTGATGGGATATTATGAGTAAAATTTTTTTAAGGGAAATAAATGAAAATGATATTAATCAAGACTACCTTAATGGGTTCGATGATAATAGTGTCACTGAATTTTTAGAGGTTGAGGGGAAGAGTTTAACAAAAGAAGCCGTTTTAAAATATATAGCGCGGGGAATTGAAACAAAATCTTACTACCTGTATGCTATATGTCTTAAAAGCAACAACAAACATATCGGAAATGTCAAAATCGGTCCAATAAATAAAAAGCATTCAACCTCAGATTTAGTAACGGTAATATGGGATTCACAACAATGGGGCAAAGGTTTGGCTACTGAAGCAATAAAAGAAGGTAACCGATTAGCCTTTAACGAATATAATATAAGAAAGTTATCAGGAGGGATTTATGAGAAAAACATAGGAAGTATAAAAGCTTATGTTAAAGCTGGTTGGATTATAGAAGGAAAACTTCAAAATCATTATTTAATCGATGGAAAACTACAAGATAGAATAGTAGTCAGCTGTTTTAATCCATATTTCCGTGTTGATTGAAAAAATTATCTTAGGGGCTGCACAACTAGGGCTGAATTATGGAATTAACAATAAAACCGGGAAACCAAATGAAGTAGAAGCTTTCAAAATCTTGAACCTTGCTTATCAAAATGGTATTAAATATATCGATACTGCTGAGGCTTACGGGAACTCTCAAAAAATCATAGGCCAATTTTTAAAAAAGCATTCCAATAAGACTTTTAAGGTAATCACAAAGTTGGCAGCAGACAGCTCTGTTAAGCCAGAAAAATTTCTGGCTCATTTAGAGAAGAACTGTTTAGAATTAAATGTAGAATCGCTACATGGTTATATGTTTCATAACTATCAAAGTTTTAAACGCAGGATAGATTTGACAGAAATGTTTTTATTGGCAAAGGAAAAAGGGTTGATTCAAGAGATGGGGATTTCACTTTATACCAATGCAGAGGTAGAAGAAATTATTGCCAATCAGAGTCACTTTGATTTTATTCAAATACCCTTTAACTTATTTGACAATTCGTCAAAGCGACGGGAAGTTATAGAGAAGGCAAAGTCTTGCAATATAAATGTGCACACAAGGTCTGTATTTTTACAAGGTCTTTTCTTTAAGAATTATGGTGAATTACCAGAAAAACTTCAACAATTAGTACCCTATTTAGAAAAACTTAGTAAAACAAGAGAAAAACACCATCTTACAGTATTAAATTTGTCATTGCAATACGCACTGCAAAAAGGTTTCATTGACCATGTGCTAGTTGGTGTTGAAACACCGAGGCAGTTAATGACAAATATTAGAGCCTGCAAAAAAGAAACAATTATACCCCATGATGAGATAGATGCCTTGGCAATAGAAGAAGTAGAGTTGTTAAACCCATCAAACTGGAATTAATATGAACATAGTTGTGGTCACTCAAGCTAGGTCGGGATCAACGAGACTTCCAAAAAAGGTCTTGTTAGATGTCGAGGGAAAAACGCTATTGCAAATCCATATTGAGAGAATTAAAAAAGCAACTAAAGTAGACGACATTTATATAGCGACCACGACAAAAGAAGAAGATAATATCATTGTAGAGCTTTCTGAAAAATATGGGGTTAAACACTATAGAGGAAGTGAAAATGATGTCTTAGACAGGTTTTATCAAACAGTTAAAAAGATTAAGCCAGAATATGTTGTAAGACTTACTTCAGACTGCCCATTGATAGACCCTAAACTTTTAGATGAAATTATTCTGAAGGCCAAGGCAAGGGATTTAGACTATTACGCCAATATAATAGAAGAGCGTTATCCAGATGGCCAAGACATCGAAGTGTTTAAGTATTCAGCGTTAAAAAAGGCATGGAAAGAAACAACACTAAAATCTGACAGGGAGCATGTAACGCCTTATATTAGAAATAATTCATCATATAATGGCGGGACACTCTTTAAATCAGACAATCATGGTTTAGAAAAGAATTACAGCTCTGTTCGTTTAACTGTTGACGAACCTCAAGATTTAGAGGTTATAAAATCTTTAGTTAGAGAATTAGGTTTAGAAAAGGATTGGAAGACTTATGCAGATTATTATCTTAAATCGCCAAAGATTAGTAGCTTAAATCGGCAAATAATGCGGAATGAGGGATATTTACAATCTATGAAGAAAGAACAAAATGATAATAGAACGGGACAAAATTTATACAAAAAGGCGAAAGCATTAATCCCTGGAGGAACCATGTTATTGTCTAAACGCCCAGAAATGTTTTTGCCAGAAAATTGGCCATCTTACTTTTCAGAAGCTAAAGGATGCAAGGTCAGGGACTTAGATGGTGATTTTTATATAGACATGAGCATCATGGGCATTGGCACTAACACTTTAGGCTATGGCTATGATGAGGTTGATAATGCAGTTTTAGAGGCGGTTAAAAAAGGAAACATGAGTACATTTAACTGCCCCGAAGAGGTTTCTCTCGCTGAAAAGCTTGTAGAAATTAATCCTTGGGCAGATATGGTAAGGTTTGCACGCAGTGGCGGTGAGGCTAATTCTATTGCAATTAGAATTGCAAGAGCAGCTTCAGGCAAAGATAAAGTAGCAATTTGCGGATATCACGGCTGGCATGACTGGTATTTATCTGCGAATCATAATAGTAGTGACGAATTATCGAGCCATTTGCTGTCTGGATTAAATCCAAAAGGTGTGCCAAAAAACCTAAAAAACACAGTATATCCTTTTCATTATAACGATTTTGAGGAACTTCAATCTATAGTTAATGATAATGATATCGGCGTGATAAAAATGGAGGTGGTTCGTAATTTCGGCCCTGAGGACAATTTCCTTCAAAAAGTGAGGGATTTAGCCGATGAGAAAAACATAGTTCTCATTTTTGATGAATGCACCTCTGGTTTTAGAGAAACCTATGGCGGGATTTACAAGAAATACGGTGTTGAGCCTGATGTCGCGATGTTTGGAAAAACCCTTGGAAACGGATATGCCTTAACAGCAGTAGTGGGTAAAAGATCCGTGATGGAAGCTGCGCAAACGACATTTATAAGTAGTACATTCTGGACCGAAAGGATAGGACCAACAGCTGCTCTAAAGACCTTAGAGGTCATGGAAAAACTCAAATCTTGGGAAATCATTACCCATCAAGGGACAAAAATGCAGAACCAATGGAAAAATATGGCAACAAAGCACAACCTATACATTAATGTGTCTGGAATACCTGCATTAAGCACGTACAGTTTTGAGAGTGACAATGCTATGGCGTATAAAACTTTCATTACACAAGAGATGCTCAAGAAGGGCTTTTTGGCGAGCACTAATTTTTACGCCTGTATTGCACATACAGATGAATATATATCACAGTATTTTGATGCTTTAGATGATGTATATCATACCATTTCAGATTGTGAAAAAGGCAATAAGAGCATCTATAATTTATTAGAAGGACCGGTATGCCATTCAGGGTTTAAAAGATTAAACTAATAATCTGTGAGGCGTAAAACCTTAGTATTTAGAGCAGATGGAGATGCAACTACTGGATTGGGACATTTGTACAGAATGTTTAGTTTAGTCGAGATGGTCAAAATCACCTATGATTTTGTGTTTTTAACTAGATCGAGTTCACCAATAAGTGTTGTTCCAAGAATCTATAACGTCAAAACAATACCCGGAGCAGTTGCAAAAGTTGAAGAGCCCAATTGGATTGCTGCAAATTATCCACCACAATCTCATAGCGTTATAGCCGACGGCTATCATTTCGACTCTAAATATCAAAAGCGGATTAAAGAGCTTGGATTTAAATTGGTTTATATTGATGACTTAGCAAATGAGGAAATGTTTGCAGACCTCGTAATAAATCATTCGCCTGGCCTTTATGAATCCAATTACCTAAAACAACCATATACTAAGTTCGCCTTAGGCACATCCTATGCTTTACTTAGGCCTAGTTTTTTGGAACTTGCCAAACAGGAAAGAGAGATAGACAAAATGAACACAGCATTCGTGTGTTTTGGTGGTGCAGACCCGTATGACCTAACCAGTATGGCCGTTAAGGCCCTATTGAGAATATGCTCTGTTACAAAAATAAATGTAGTTTTAGGAGGCACGTACAAACATACTGAGCTGTATAATCTAAGTGAGGAAGACCTAAAATCGATTACTATATATAAAAACCTCTCGGAAGAGGCCTTGATTTCGATAATGCTTCAGTGTGATTTTGCCATTGCTCCAGCGAGCACTATACTTTACGAGCTGTGCTGTGTGAAAATGCCGATTCTCTGTGGTTATTATGTTGAAAATCAGAAAAACATATATAAGGCAATGTCAGATGCAAATGCTATATACAAAGGTGATAATTTCAGTAAAGCTGTTGGTAATGATTTTAATAAAATGATTAGTAAATTGTTAAATGACAATGAAAAGTCAACTAAAATCCAAAATCAAAATAAAATGTTTGACGGCAGAAGTTCGAATAGACTAATCGGTATGATAAACAAACTGCATTTTAATTTGAGAGAAGCTGTAAATGAGGATATGCGAACCATATTCGAATGGTCAAATGACCCTGATGTTCGCAACAACTCATTCAGTCCAGAACCTATAGCTATAGAAGTGCACAAAGAATGGTTCAAAAACACGTTAAACAATAACAACTCACTTTTACTTATTGCTTGTATAAATGATATACCAGCAGGCCTTATTCGTTATGAGAAAAAAAATGATTTCTCTACAGTAGGAATCTTAATTTCTAAAGCCTTTCGAGGCCAGGGACTGGCTTCACAACTCTTAGAAAAAAGCGCGGCATTATATTTTAATAAGTTTAATTTACCTATCCATGCCTATATCATGAAGCAGAACTTATTATCAATTAAATCATTCGAAAAGGCAAATTATAAATATTATAAAGACGAAATAATAAAAACAAGCCATAGTTTTGTGTATAAACTAGAAAAAGCAGATGTTAAAAAATAAATGTTTTATTATTGCAGAGCTTTCTGCCAATCACGGGGGTAGTATAGATATTGCTAAAGAAACTATTTTGGCCGCTAAGCGAGCCGGTGCAGATGCAATCAAACTTCAAACTTATACACCAGATACAATTACTCTAGATGTAAAAGCAAAAGATTTTAAAATCGATAAAGGAACAGCTTGGGACGGAATGTATTTATACGATTTATACAAAAAGGCTTACCTCCCATGGGAATGGCATAAAGAACTCTTTGAGCTTTCAAATAATATAGGTCTAATTTGTTTTTCTTCACCTTTTGATAAAACTGCAGTTGATTTTTTAGAAGAGCTAAATACACCGATTTACAAAATAGCCTCTTTCGAAATCACTGATATTCCTCTGATCCGATATACTGCATCTAAAGAAAAGCCAATTATAATATCTACAGGTATTGCAAGTATTAACGATATAGAATTAGCTATTGCCACCTGTAAGAATGTGGGGAATGATGACATAACTATTTTAAAATGTACGTCTGCTTATCCCACGGATCCAAAAGATGCAAATCTTTTAACGATTCCAGATATTCAGAATCGATTTAAGGTTACATCCGGCTTGTCTGACCATACCATTGGCATTGAAGCTCCGATGATTGCAGTTGCTATGGGAGCCAAAGTCATTGAAAAACATTTTATTTTAGATAAAAGTATAGGTGGCCCGGACGCTCATTTTTCATTGGATGAAAATGAGTTTAAAAAAATGGTTGATGCCGTTAGGTTAACCGAAAAACTCGTGGGTAAAGTGGACTATGAGATGACAGAAAAAAAGAAGAGGAGTCGCGAATTTTCAAGATCACTCTATGTGACAAAAGATGTAAAAAAAGGTAATAAAGTAACAGTAGACAATGTTAGGTCTATAAGGCCAGGATATGGATTGCATCCGAAATATTATAACGAAATATTAGGCAAATCGTTTCTTAAGGATTTAGAAAAAGGAACACCACTTTCCTTTGAACACTTAAAATAGGTATGCAAAAAAAACTTTTGGCACTGGTGTTGAGGGGCTCTTCTATGGGTGCCAAATTCTTATTGGTAATTGGACTCTCAAAAACCCTATCAACATCAGATTACGGCGTTTTTAGCCTGATATTAACCTCTCTCACGTTTTTAATCTTCTTTTTAGGATTGGATTTTTATAATTTTTCACACAGAGAAATTATTGATAATGACTCTGCTAAGATTCAAATTGTTATTAATCAATTTTGGCTTCATGTGCTGTGTTACGTGATTTACCTACCCTTAATTTACATCATTTTTGCATCGAATACTATACCAATAATGTATTTTTTGCCATTTTATATTTTACTCATCTTAGAGCATATAGGACAAGAGCTATTTCGTTTTTTAAATTTGTTCAATAAGCCCAACCAAGCTAATATTACTCTCTTTGTCAGAACAGCCTTATGGATTTTGCTAATGGTCTTAATTGAAATTATTTGGCGAGGAGAGGACTTAAGCATAAGTTCGATTCTTAATTTTTGGATAGTTGGTTCTCTTAGTGCAATTATCTATGGTGTAGGTTTTTTCATTTTTAAATCTCCTGTAAAATTAAAGAATATCAATTTTTTTATTCTTGATTTTAAATGGGTGAAAAAAGGAGTGAAAATTAGTATCCCTTTTTTTTTAGGTACAATCGCTTATAAAGCAATTGAGTATTCTGACCGCTATATGATTGATTGGTTTATGAGCAAGGAAGATGTTGGAGTTTATTCGTTTTATACAAACTTCGCTAACATTATCAATATTATTGTAAATACGATAACCGTAACTTTATTGGTACCTAATTTATTACGTTCAGTAAGTGCGGGTGTTGTTGAAGACATTAAAATAAAAATTGAAAACTTTACCAGAGAGCTCTACCTAACAACTATTGGTGTAAGCCTGATTATTGTTTTTTTGATATTTCCAATTCTGACATGGCTTAACAAAGAGGAGTTCTCAAACCAGATAAGCATTTATTTTATAGTCTTAATGGCAAATATAATTTTTAATATTTCCTTATTTTATCACTTTATGTTGTATGCCTATAAAAAAGATAAACTTATCTTTAAGCCAACCTTCTATGCTTGTATAATTAATATTATGCTGAATATAGTTTTTATACCTATGTTTGGTATTATTGCAGCAGCAATATCTACTTTAGTCAGCTTTTCGATTATTTTAGTCCTGAAACGAAAATATTGGTTAAAAATAAGGCCTATTTAAATTGCAATTACCAACAAAATACATATTTATAGCAATCGCCCCAAATCATATCTTCAATTTTGAAAATATAATAAAAAATGATGGGGCTATCCAGCAGACGATATTGCTGAACCCCGGTAATTATAATTATAATCCCCATTTCTGGTCCAAGGTAATTATTGGAAATTTGAATTTGAACTACAAGGCGTCAAAACTTGTTCAAAAAGTCAATTTTCAAAGACATAAGCTTTTGGGATATAGAAGTTTTGTTAAAGAGGCAAGTAGCTATTTAAATGGGCAAACTATCACTTGCAATTATTATTATTGTAATTTGGATGACATTTTGTCCAACCACTTTTTTTATTACTTAAATGAGCTATACACTACTGTGAACAACTATGTGGTAGAGGACGGTATATTAAATTATTATTTTCCCGAAATTAAAAAGACCAAATTAAATTCTAAAAAGTTTTTGGTTCGCAAAATTTTAGGACTGAAGTTTAATCCTCAATTGACTCACCCCACAGGCATTGATTTAAGTCAAGTTCGAGGTCAATATGTTCGGCTTCCAAAAAAATCTATTTATCCTGAGAAAGCGAAACAGCTTCCATTTAGTGCATTAAGTTATGAGCCAAAACTTGATACGGTTTTAATTATAGGGCAGGATATAATGCACAATAATCAAAAAGGACCTGACTACTATAACAAAAGATTAGATGAGCTTATCCGTCGTATTGAAGATAAGCATAAGCAAGCAAAAATTATCTACAAACCTCATCGAAACGGAGACTTTTCAATAGCCGTCAATAAGCTTAAGAAGGTTTTTCCAGACTATAAATTATTTCAAGAAATCACGCCTATCGAAGAATGTATAACAGTTATAAAACCAGAGCACATCTATTCTTTTGAATCAAGTGCAATGCTTAATTTAAAAATAGCCATAACCAATAGAAATGTTAGCATTAGGGTTTTACCATACGGCAACAACAATGAAGATTTGTTAAAAATCTTCGCTGACTTAGGAATCATAATATTACAATGACGCTAGCTTTTAACATAACTTTGCTTTTGCTGCTTCAAGGCTATTTGTTCTATTTGTCTAAACTGAACCTAAAAATAATTTTTGTTTTTGGGCTATTGGTGTTTCAAGGATTGACTATCGTGCCTTCCTTAATTTATATTGAGGAGGGCATTTATATTAGTGAGCAAGGAAGGGATAGTTATTTTGTGGGAGCAACACTTATCTATTTTATATATTTCGCTATCACGCTTAAACTTATATTTTCAACTTTTGCCTCATTAAAAAAATACAAAGCAACCAATCCAATATTAACTCTTAAGGGAATTAAATATGATACATCGGTAATTTTTTATCTATCTGTTCTAGCATTAACCATTTTATACTATAATGCCTTACAATCTGAATTACCACTTTTTAATCCTGAAATTACGCGCTTTACCTATTGGGAAAATTCCAAATTTCCATTTTTAAATAAAATTTTAGGAAATACAAGCATCTTTATACCCTTTGCGTGTGGAATTCTATTCAAATTTCATAGAGCAAGAAGCATTTTTTTGCTTATTCTTTATTTTATATATAATTTTTTAATAGGCCAAAAGTTTTCTCCAATTGTTTCTGGACTTTATTCTTTTTTTCTGCCGATTATTCTGATGAACTCTAATGAAATCAATATATATAAACTATTAAATAAAAAAGTTTTAGCCTTTCTAATAATAATTTTTGTAATTGCATATAATGTGGTATACAAAAGATATGAAGAGAGACGTCCATTTGCTATTATAAAAATATATGACCCTAACGAGGCTATGATTTATAGAGCTTTTGGCCTTCAAGGTCATTTAATGTGGGGTTCTGTAGAGGCTTATATTTATAATGATGAGCCCCATTCTTATAACCCCTCCGACTTTTTTCAGGGCATGAAAAAATTAATGATCAAATTTGCAGCCAATAAGTCAGAAATAATTAACAATCCCTCTTCAAACTTTAATTTTACTAACGGTTATCCGTCCATTTTGTTTTACGTATTCCCTTTACCTATTGCAATTGTCTTACATATTATATTGACAATAATATTAATTGCTTTCCCTGGTTGGTTACTATTTCAATTTATTAAGAATGGTGCATATGCCGTAGCTCTGGTTCTATATCAATTTTTTAATTGGTCTATCTACGCATTTACAATGGGATACTTTTATAAATTAAAATTTATCGCAGCCTTTCTTATTTGTTACGCGGTTTTTGTGGTTTATAAAAATAAAATTCAGGCAGATAAAACGAATTATATATTACCTAAATAAAATCTACGAATTAGATTTTAAATAAAAAATCTGACTACTAAAAAAATATTGATTATCAAGGCATTTAATATAACAAATGATAGGTCTATAATATTAAAGATTTCGCTTTTCGTGTTTATTATCTCATTACCATTTGAATTGATTTTTACTTCAATAAGCTTTTTCATATTGGTAATCACGATTTTAATTGTATTACGTAAACGTAAATTAGATTTTAATCTCAATCGATATAAACTAGTATTACTAATTCCTTTTTTATTTCTTCAATCCATTATATTTCCACAGATAGTACCAGACTACTCCTTTAGTTTTAGTCACATCGATACTCAGCTACTAATGTTTTTTGTCCCATTAGCAATTATCTTGTTAGACAGAAAAGGGGTGAACAAAATATCAATGATAAAAACTACTTTTGTTTGGTCTATATCAATATTCTGTATTGTTGCTTTTATTACCCTTTTCTATAAATTGCTAATAAACTTTGAGCATAGGATGGACTATAATTTTATCCAAACCTCGATGTATCATTTTCATTATCCTTATGATGTTCTTTACATTAATATAGCTTATACTATATTGATTTTTAGTAAGAAATTTAGAAAACTTCATCAAGTTACAATAGGAGTCTTATTTTTTGTTTTTACATTGCTATCAGGAGTTAGACTTGGTTTGTTCCTATTTATCTTTATATCGATAGTTTACTTTTTTTGCAACATAAAACGCGTTTTGAGTATTAAATTTTTCATTTTTTTATTTGCTATTGTCACATTGGGATTGGTTTTAATTAAAACAAGTCGTTATACTAATGATAAATTCTTTGATTCTTTAGATAAAATTGGCTTTAATACTAAAAAATATGTGTCAGATATTGGGGAAGATTATCATAAAATGACACTAAGACAGAGATTGTGGAGTACAGCGATAGAAGCTCATAAACGAAATGATTTCAAGCTTATAGGATATGGGCCTAATGGCTCTAAACCAATCATAAAAAGTATTTATCTTAAAAGAGGCTTTAAAGACAAATCTTATCTAAATTCACATAATCAATATTTAACTACGTTAGTGGATGGTGGTTACGTAGGCTTAGCCATGCTTGTTCTGATTTTTATATTTTCCATAATAATCAGTATCAAAAACAAATCATTAGAGAATGTTCTAATTGTCATACTAATTATGGCGTCTTTTTTGACCGAATCGATGCTAGAGCGACAAAAAGGTGTGGTAATTTTTTCTCTGTTTCTTAGTATTTCTTTAATTCAACAAAAAAAAGTTTCGCACTAAATTTTCAGGTTAAGTGCTGAAATTAAAATAGCTTGGTTAAACTACCGACATTTTGGTTTTAAATTATATTTGCATTCTTCATATCAATCGTTAAATTAAATGAGTAAACTAAAAATTGTTCACATTTTAAATTCAGTAGGTGGTGTGGACGTATCCTTAAGATTGATTTTAGAAAATATTAACAGTTTGCATTTCGAAAATATCGTAATTCATGGTAAAAATGATACTGAAGAGCCTTATATCAATTCAAATGGCGATTTAATCGAGGAATACAAGTTGCCTATTGAAAGAAATATAAACCTATTAAAAGATTTAACTGCTCTATATCAAACTGTTATATTATTAAAAAAAATTAAGCCAAACCTAATCCATGCCCATAGTGCCAAGGGGGGGGTTATAGCAAATTTTATTACAAAATTTTTAAAAATTCCCGTTCTGCACACGCCACAAGCCTACTCTTACTTAAGTGCCAAAAATGAAATCAAAAAAAAAATCTACCTCCAGATTGAACGCCTACTAGTAAATAAAAAAAATAAAATTTTAGCATCATCGCATTCTGAAATGCAAAGAGCCGTATGTGAAGTTGGTTACACAAAAAAAAATGTCTTACTTTTTAATAACTCAATAAAACCTATTAAAAAATTTAAACCGTTGACAGTAAAAAAGAATTGGCCTGATGAATATATCTGCTCGGTAGGCCGTCCTTCTTATCAAAAAGATATTGAACTATTAATAGACGTACTTTGGGAATTAAAACAAAACAATAAGAATATTTATTTAGTTTTAATGGGAGTAGGCTATCATTCACCCAATTTAAAAGCAATTAAGGAGAGAATAGCAAAACTATCCTTAAAAAATAATATTACTTTACTCAAATGGACCTCTAGAGAAGATATTTTTAACATTATAAAAGATTCAAGGCTATATATTTCAACCGCAAGATATGAGGGTCTGCCTTATTCAATTATTGAAAGTTTAGCACTATCTAAACCAATTGTTGCCACAAAAGTTGATGGAAACCAAGATTTAGTAATAAATGAATATAATGGTCTACTCATTTCTGAACGAAATCCGAAGGAAATAGCTAGGGCAACAGAGCGTATTTTAAATTCGAAGGATTTGCAATTAAAATTTTCAAAAAACGCAAAAAAAACCTTTCATGATAATTATAACATCAATGAAACTATTTTCAAACTTGAAAAAATTTATCAAAACGAAGCTATGACTAGCTAATTTTCTAAATCCTATTTAAATTAAATATTAATTTCAATCAGACATATTCGAATGAGCCTTAATGTAAAAAAGGTTGATTATTTCTTGGGTTAATTTGATTCCATAATAGTATTTTTATTTTCTCATGAAATTTATATTAATTAGCTAAAATTTTTAATTTGAGTTTATTTAATCATGGACGATACTCGGGGTACTTAAGACCTATTTCCTATTTAATCGACTTCGGTTTTATAAACGGTTTTGCCTTATTTTATTACTTTAAGACAGTTGACCCCTTTATTTTCGTTTCAATAGTCTCAATTGCATGGATTGTATTGTCCATCTACTCTAACTTCTATGAAGTTTATCGATTTACAAGAGAGGTGAAAATCATTTCGCTTATTTTAAGTCAATTCGTTTTCTTTACCTTGCTTATTTATGCGTTTTCCGGAGTTTACCATGAACTTGATATTAATCCTTGGACCATATTTCAATACGTAGTATCGGTATTTATAGGAATTACCTTCTTCAAATTTACCATCTACTATCTACTGCAAAAATACCGTGTGGCTTTTGGAGGTAATTACCGAAGAACCGTTATTTTGGGCACAAATAAAAAAACTCTTGCACTGGAGAATTTTTTTAACAAGAAACCAGAATATGGCTACATACACACAAAGACTTTTAGTTTTAAGGAAAAACGACTTGTAAATCTTAATGAATGTTTCCGATTCATAATTGAT
>Ga0207419_1000915_pt1 | contig 24198 bp, 22 predicted proteins | sample ElkSloMetagenome_4_FD_184723 | JGI IMG/M metagenome (GOLD analysis project Ga0207419, IMG submission 184723) | Hot spring microbial communities from Elkhorn Slough, Monterey Bay, USA - MD2A (version 2) | ecosystem: Environmental > Aquatic > Marine > Intertidal zone > Estuary: Microbial mat ... | reverse complement strand
CAATTGTTCAAGAAGATCCGCAGCGAAAAGCCCGCTCGGATCAAAGAGCAGCGAGTTCGTGTTCCCGACCCACTCAAATATTGGCTGCTCGTAAAGTCAATATTTGCATTCAGGCTTGGCTTGGTATAAAAATTTTAAACTAATTCTCTACTCCCTTTGTTCTTCAAATAAAAAAGATGAGCAATATTTTAATAGTAGGGGCAAGTAGTGGAATAGGAAAAGAAATTGCCAAGCAATTCTTGTCGTCTGGGGAGCATAATCTTTACCTTGCTTCGCGTACGAAACCAGAACTCGAAGGAAACTATGAGTTTCAAGAGCTGGATGTGATGGGTGATGTTGAATTGAACCTTCCAGATGAATTGCATGGTTTGGTCTACGCCCCGGGATCGATTAATCTAAAACCGTTTCACCGCCTAAAAGAAGAAGATTTTCTAAATGATTTTCAGCTTAATACTTTAGGAGCAGTCAAGGTGATCCAAAGCGCATTAAAGCCGCTTAAAAATTCAAAGAACGCGTCAGTTGTGTTGTTCAGCACCGTGGCGGTCGGAACTGGATTGAGTTTTCATGCCAGCGTTTCTTCAGCGAAAGGAGCTTTAGAAGGATTAGGAAGATCTTTATCTGCCGAATTAGCTCCGAACGTTCGCGTAAATATGATCGCGCCTTCCTTAACCGACACTCCGTTGGCAGAAAGGCTATTATCTTCTGAAGACAAGCGTAAAGCCAACGCAGAGCGACATCCCTTAAAGAAAATCGGCACCACTGCCGACATTGCCAATGCGACCAGATATCTGCTTACAGACGACTCTCAATGGATGACCGGCCAAGTCCTGACCATTGATGGAGGCTTGAGTGTAATTCGATAAAATGGGTAAGGAAAAAGTAAACATCTTTTGGTTCCGCCGCGACCTCAGGCTTGATGATAATGTAGGATTGTATGAAGCGCTGAGTGATGACTCTCCGGTCTTACCCATTTTCATCTTCGATCGAAATATTCTAGATGACCTAGAAGATCAAGACGATGCCAGGCTGACCTTTATTCATCGACAATTGGAATCGATCCAAAATGAACTGAACTCAAAATCCACTTCACTGCATACTTATTATGGGAAACCAAAATCGGTATTGAAACAATTAATATCCGACTTTGAGGTAGACACGGTATTTGTGAACAGCGACTATGAACCATATGCCCGGAAGAGAGATCAAGAGATCAAAGACTTGCTCGCAAACTCCGGGATCAACTGGAAAGAATACAAAGATCAAGTCGTTTTTGAGAAAGATGAGGTGGTAAAAGACGATGGGGATCCTTATTTGGTATATACCCCTTACAGTAAAAAATGGCTTAGTCAATTAAAAGAGAAGGACCTTGAAAGCAAACCTTCGGCACTCTATTTTGATAACTGGTTGCAATCTAAAGAAGGCAAGTTGATTCCTTTGGAGGAAATGGGCTTCAGCCCGTCGAGTCTCGAATTGCCAAACTCCAAGCTTACTGATCATACCTTGGAGATTTATCAAAAAGAAAGAGACTATCCCCACAAGGATAGTACATCTCGTTTAGGGGTGCACCTAAGGTTTGGAACCGTGAGTATCCGCAAGATCGCCAAACACGCACAATCGATCAGTGAGGTTTTTTTAAAAGAGCTTGTCTGGAGAGAGTTTTACATGGTGATCCTTTACCATTTCCCGAAAGTGGTGGAGAATAACTTTAAGTCAAAATATGACAGTATCCAGTGGCACAATGACGAAGAGGATTTCGCTAAATGGAAATCGGGAAACACAGGCTATCCTTTGGTGGATGCGGGCATGCGACAGCTGAACCAGACCGGTTTCATGCATAACCGAATCCGCATGTTGGTGGCTAGTTTCTTAACCAAACATTTACTAATTGATTGGCGTTGGGGAGAAGCTTTTTTCGCCAGGAAACTGCTAGATTACGAATTGGCGTCCAACAATGGCAATTGGCAATGGGCCGCAGGAACCGGAGTTGACGCTCAGCCTTATTTTAGGATCTTCAACCCCCATAGTCAAGTTAAAAAGTTTGACCCCCAAGAAAAGTACATTAAAAAATGGGTTCCAGAATACGGTACAAGCAACTATGTCGGTGAAATGATCGAGCATAAGTTTGGCAGGGAGAGGGCTCTTGAGGCCTTCAAAGCGGCGGCCAAGGCTTAATTCATCCATTTCAGCAGCTTTGCATAACTTTATGGAATGAATCTAAAGCAGCTATCCATTGCTTTTTCGTTCTTGCTGCTCACGAGCGTAGGGCAGGCTCAGATCTTTTCTGAAAACTTCAATAGCAATGCTTCTTTGAGCGGATGGACATTGATCAACCAAGATGGCAGAACTCCTGCAGGTCCGGTGAGTCAATATACCAGTGCCTGGATCCTTGCCAGAGACTCGTCTTTGGCAGATTCCTGCGCTTCTAGTACAAGTTGGTATTTGCCGGCCGGCCAAGCAGACGATTGGTTGATCTCTCCTCCCATACAGTTGGCCACCACTAGCATACTTAGCTGGGACGCCGAGGCAGATGACAATCAATTTCCCGACGGCTATGAAGTGAGAATCTCCACCGGCCTTCCAACCATCAACGACTTCAATCTCAACCCCCCTGTCTTCCAGATCAATGCAGAAAATCCAGCGTGGACAAGAAGGAGCGTAAACCTACAAGCACAAGGCTATAGCAGTCAAACAGTATACCTAGCCTGGAGAAACAACTCAAATGATCAATTCATTTTGAACATCGACAACATTTCGGTGGATTCCATTACCGGAAATGATGCAAAGCTTTTAACGGCTCAAAATATTGTAGATGAGTTTTGGCAAATCCCCCTTTCTTATGCCGACACCTTTAATTTTGCCTCTGCAGTGGAAAATGTAGGAGCAGACACACTTTTTAACCTGACTAGCATTTACGAGGTATACCGCAACAACGTAATGATATTACGCGACTCCACAGCGGTGATCTCGGCGCTTGCTCCAGCAGATACTGCAGTGTTGATAAGTACGAACAACTACCTGCCGACCCAAACCGGCGATTATCACCTTCGCTATTTCACTACTTTTTCGGGAACGGATCGAGATTCAACCAATAATTTCTTTGTCTCAGACACGATCAGAATAAGCGACTCCACCTACGCAAGAGATAATGGCGATGTCGTTGGGTCCATTGGAATTGGCAATGGAACAAGCGGGGAAATTGGCTCGATCTTCGAGCTTGACAGCGCGGATACTTTAAGTTCGGTAAGTATATACATACTAAACGCAACGGGAGAAATGACCGGACAGCCGATTAGTCTTAATGTGAGAAGTTTTAGCTCAGTTCCAGGAACGATCATCGCTAGTTCTGACACCGTAACATATTCTTCAAGCGGAGCATCTTGGGTGCATTTCGATTTTTCCAGTCTAGGAGGAAAAGTGCCCCTTCCTGCCGATACGTTCTTCCTTGGAGTGGTTGAGCCCGACAGTAATCTTTCGCTCGGGGTCGCTTCCCGCACGGTCACCCCGAATGTCAATTTTCTCGACTTTCCAGGCAATCCCCAAAACGGCTGGACCACCTTGGATGTATTTAACCTTTTTAGATGTTTAATGATCAGGCCTCATTTTGCGCCCGTTCCCGTGGTTGTTTCAGTATCTTCTATTGTGGATGTAGACCTTACTCAACTTAAAGTTTATCCTAACCCAAGTGTGGATGGGAGATTTATTATTCAGGGCTTGAATGCCGACGATCAAAATAGGGTTGTAGTGGTATACGACATCAATGGGCAAGAAGTAGGCGGACTCTCCCGTAACACTCAGAATTATGGGGCAGATTTATCGCTCAACTTGAGCCACTTGGCAAAAGGGGTTTATTTCTTAAGAATCCAACAAAAAGGGCGGCTTAGTATAAAAAAACTAGTATACCACTAGGCAGAAACTGCGACTTCGCCAAAGAGCTCCTTCACCATCTTTTCTCTATGATCAAATATCTTTTTTAATTGGGGTTTTACGATCATCGGCTGCGCCAGCTTACCGAGGATGCCGAGGGGAGGTAAATAATAGATCTTGTCTGTCATCAAGGTCCCTTGCTCTACTTCTTCAAAATGATGTTCGTGGTGCCAAATTTTGTATGGACCAACCCGCTGCTCGTCGATGAAGTATTTACCTTGTTCTACAAAAGTGATCTCTGTAACCCACTTCATTTTGATCCCGAAAAGAGGCCTCACCGTATAAGTGATAAACATTCCAGGATACATCTTACCCACCTCTGTATTAGAGGTAATGACGAAATCCATCTCTTTTGGAGTGATCTTGGACAGGTTTGAAGGGCTGCTAAAGAAGTCCCAGCATTCATTAACTGAGGCAGGGACGATAATTTTCTTTTCTAAATAATACATAAGTCGTAGTTTAGGAACAAGCAATTTAAGCGCTTGTTTTAACAGTATGAGGATCTTACTAAGTGGTTCAAACGGATATATTGGAAGAAGGTTATTACCTGTCTTGCTAAATCAGAATCACGAAGTGATTGCTTTAGTGCGTGATCCGGATACGCTACATCTGTCAGAGGAGGAAGCTCAAAAAGTTAAAGTTTATGAAGCTGATTTTTTGAATCCGGAATCACTAGAAAAGCTACCTCAAGAAATTGACGTAGCTTTCTATTTAATGCACGCCTTATCCAACAATGCTGGTCAGATTTCGACCATGGAAAAGCACATTGCGCAGAACTTTGTCAACTACATCGACTCAACTGAGGCGAAGCAGATCATTTACCTAGGAGGCATTAGCAATGACGACCAACTGTCTAAGCACCTAAGCTCGCGATTACTCACGGAGGAGCTATTGGCTAAGTCTAGAGTCCCACTAACGGTCTTAAGAGCGGCTATTATCATTGGTTCAGGAGGTGCTTCTTTTGAGATCATAAGAGATCTTGTAGAAAAGCTACCGGTGATGATCACCCCAAAGTGGTTAAATACCAAGTGTCAACCCATCGGCATTCGAAATGTGATCAACTATCTTTCAGCCGCAGTGGGTGACGAAAGACTTTTCGGCAAAATCTACGATATCGGCGGTCCGGAGGTACTCACTTACAAGCAAATGCTGCTTCAATTTGCCGAGGTAAGAGGCATGAAACGGTATATCGGCACCTTACCTGTTATGACGCCGAGATTGTCTTCGTATTGGCTTTATTTCGTAACCTCTACTTCTTATCGGATTGCGGTAAATTTGGTAGACAGCATGAAGAACGAGGTGGTGGTGAGAAATGAAGGGATTCAGGAAATCATCCCACAGGAGCTCATGTCATATCAAGAATCTGTGAAGCTTGCTTTTAAGCGAATCGACCAAAATATGGTGGTTTCTTCTTGGACGGACACGCAATTGAACCATCCTAGACAACGAACCCTCAATCATTACATTCAAGTTCCTCAAAATGGAACCTTTACAGATTATAAAGCCATTGTTTTTCCCTCCAATGAGGAAGAGCGTATCATAGATAATGTGTGGTCGATCGGTGGAGAACGGGGTTGGTATTATGGCAACTGGTTGTGGAAGATCAGGGGCTATATGGATAAGCTACAGGGGGGTGTGGGCTTAAGAAGAGGACGAAGAAGCCCTGATCAGATCTACAATGGAGACTCATTGGATTTTTGGCGGGTGTTGTTGGCAGATCGAAAGAGCAAAAGGCTGTTGCTTTTTGCAGAGATGAAGCTTCCCGGAGATGCTTGGCTGGAGTTCAGGATCGAACCTTCAAACGAAGGGAAAAGCAAGCTGATTCAAACCGCGACTTTCAGGCCCAAGGGTTTGAATGGAAGGATCTACTGGTGGAGTGTAATGCCGTTTCACCTTTTTGTATTCAAAAATATGATCCGAAGAATTGCCAATTATGGCAGAGCCAGCACCTTAAGCTCGCAAGTAATTGATTCGCGGAATTGAATCAAGCAATTTTTGCGTGTAAGGATGTTTTGGATTTGCGTAAAGCTCGTCAGCTTCACCTTCTTCTACAATTTTGCCTTGATTCATTACCATAACCCGATCGGACATGTACTTGATCACAGAAAGGTCGTGAGAAATGAAGATGTAAGTGAAGCCGTGCTTTTCCTTCAAGTCGTTAAGCAAATTGAGCACCTGGGCTTGCACTGAAACATCCAGAGCCGAAACAGATTCGTCACAGATAATGAACTCAGGAGATAGGCTCAATGCTCTGGCGATGCATACTCTTTGCCTTTGCCCTCCTGAAAACTCATGAGGGTACCTCTGGAAGAAATCGGCTTCAAGGCCTACGGTCTCCATCAGATCAATGACGCGTTCCTTTCTTTCATTTTTGCTTTTTCCAATGCGATGCACCGTCATTGGTTCCAAGATGGCTTCTCCGATCGACATTCTGGGGTTTAAGGAGGAGTATGGGTCCTGAAAAATGATCTGCATCTGTTTGCGGTACTTTCTCAGCTCGGCCTCACTGCGTCCTACAAGCTGTTCTCCCTTAAAATAGACTTCTCCCCCGGTAGGCTTTACCAATTGCAAGATGCTTCTTCCCAAACTGGTCTTTCCACAGCCTGATTCACCCACTAAGCCGAGTGTTTCGCCCTGCCTCACTTCAAGATTCACCTCATCCACTGCCTTTACGTGACCGACAGTTTTTCTAAACACCCCTTGCTGAATCGGATAATAAGTTTTTAATTCTTTTACCTCGAGAATTCGTTTCGCCTCAATTATTTTCTTGAGGGCTGAACTCCTCTCTTTCGCACTTATTTTTAGCCCGTCGAGCTTTTGGTCATAGTGAGGATCGTTTAGAAAATCGTTTACGGTAGGTAGCTTTTTTAGGCGATATTTCTCTGGCGGTCTGCAAGCGATTAATCCTTTTGTGTAAGGATCGGTAGCGTGAAGAAAGATGTCTTTTGTCTCACCCTCTTCCACTTTGTGGCCGGCATGCATGACGGCAATGCGGTCTGCAATTTGAGAAACTACGCCCAGATCATGCGAAATGAAAATAACGCTCATGTTCCTCGACTTTTGAAGTTGCACAATCAGCTTGAGGATCTCTTTTTGCACGGTTACATCCAGGGCAGTAGTTGGCTCGTCGGCAATTAACAGTTTGGGTTCACAACACATGGCCATCGCGATCATTACCCGCTGTTTTTGACCACCGGAAAGCTGATGCGGATAAGCGTCATACATGCTCTCGGCCCTGGGTAGTTTTACCTCCTTAAACCATTCAATGGTTCTCTCTTTGGCTGAGGTCTTGTTTAAGCCTTTATGCAGCCTAAGGGCTTCAGCTACTTGTTCTCCACACTTCATTACTGGGTTTAAAGAACTCATGGGCTCTTGGAAGATCATGGCAATTTCTTTTCCTCTGATCTTTTGTAGTTCTTTTTCCTTTGCCGTGCTAATAATTAGTGGTTCTTCTAATCCATTGTACTGAATACTTCCTTGGGGAATACTGGCTGATTTTGGTAAAAGGCCTAAGAGGCTTAAACTGCTTAATGATTTTCCAGAGCCGGATTCTCCCACAATACCCAAACATTCGCCCCTCTTGATCTGAAGGTTTAAGCCGTGAATGACCTCTTTCAATTCTTTCCCCTGTCGAAAACCAATACTCAAGTCCTTGATATCGACTAAAGTGGTGTTGGCGGAATTGTCGGTCATAATCTTATGATTTCTTCAGCTTTCAGCGTTTCTTCACCCATGAATTTAAGAAGCAATTGAGCAACCGCAAGGGTATCTTCAAGGCAATATTCGCTAATTCTTTTCAGATCTTGGTCTTCATAAAAGGCTTTGGCCACCATACTGCCATCCATATCCGACTTCGGAGAATCAACGCCAAAGAGCTTGCAAAGTAGTTTCAAAGAGGTGTAGTGCTTATAGTCTCCAAACTTCCACAGCTGCATGGTGTCCAAATGCTGGACCTCCCAGGGTTTTCGACCTGCAATATCAAGCATGTATGGAAGCTCTATTTGATTGATTAGCATCCTGCGGGCCATAAAGGGAAAGTCAAACTCTTTGCCGTTGTGTGCGCAAAGTAAATGGTCTGAACCTTTGTTAAAGCGTTTCAAAAGGTGAGCGGTTTCTTCAAGCACTTCTTTTTCATCTTCTGCAAAGACACTTTTCATTCTGAATGTGCGGTTATGCCCTTCAAAATGAAAATAGCCCAGACTCACGCAAATTACCTTGCCAAATTCTGCATAGATTCCCGCCCTTTGGTATAGGGTGTCTTCTTCTTCGGACTCTTGGTTCTTGAAGAAAGCAGCTTTTCTGTCCCATAAGGATTTCCATTCTTCATCGAGCTCTTCATAATCTTGGTTGGCAGGGACGGTTTCAATGTCGAGGAAAAGTATTTTCTTAAGATCTAAATGCTTGAGCATGGGGTGTAGCGGTCTAATCCTAAGTTAGTCAATTAAACCCGAACTCCCATCACCAAAATGTCATCGACCTGTTCTTCATCCTGCATCCATTCGTAGAGGGATTCGTGTAACACTTCCCGTTGTTTGTTCAGGCTTTGCTTTTCTACAGATAAGAGCAGTTCCCTAAAACGCTTATACATGAACTTCTTCCCCCTGGACCCTCCAAATTGATCCGCGTAGCCGTCCGAGAAGATATAAAGCTGATCGCCTTTTTCGAGCTGGATGCTATGGTTCGTAAAGGCATTGTGCTTGGCATTTACCGATGAACCGATTGGGAATTTATCGGCCTTAAATTGCACGATTTCCCCTTCGCGAAGCAGGTAAAGCGGATTGAAGGCACCAGCATACTCCAGTTCAAGAGTTTCCATATTCAAAGAGCACATGGCGATATCCATACCATCCCTACTGGTTGAGTCGGCATCTTTTTGATGTAGGGTTTCGGTAACTCCTTTATTCAATTGATTTAGCATTTCTGCAGGGCTTGAACCTTCAGTGATAATGAGCGCTTGTTTTAGTTGATTGTAGCCCACGATCGACATAAAAGCTCCTGGAACTCCGTGACCGGTGCAATCTACCGCAGCAAAAAAGACCTTTTCTCCCACTTCGCCTAGCCAATAGAAATCACCACTGACAATGTCCTTTGGTCTGTAGAGAATAAAGGAGTCCGGCAATAATCGTTTGACAAAACTTTCCGGAGGTAAAATGGCTTCTTGAATCTTTTTGGCATATTTGATGCTGTCGGTAACTTGAACGAAGTATTCTTCGATCTGCATGCGCTGTTCATTGATCTCTTCCTTTTGAGCGACTACCTCGGCAGTTCTTTGACGCACTTTATCTTCGAGGATCCGTTCATTTTCAGCTAGGTCGTCCCGCATTTTTAAGAGGGCGCGTCCTAGTGAATCTTTTTCACTAAGAGGGGTGTAGTTTTTCTCGAAGTTTCCTGAACCAACCGCATTGGCAAAGTCTTTTGTGCGCTTCAGACCGGAAATCACATTGTTCATGGCGGCTGTCATTTCTCCGATCTCGTCTTGACCCTCTTTCATTCTGCTTGAAGGGAAGACCCCTTTTCCCAATTTTACCGCCACCTTTTTAAGTCGCACGATTGGCTCCACAATGGTTTTGGTTGTGTAAAGGGCAATAATAATACCTATGATAACCAGGGCAATACCGAGGTATTTTACTAAAATTTCAAGATTGTCAAACGACTTGAACATATCGCTGGTATATCTTTCTGCATCACTCTTCTGAACATTGATCAGATGATTTAGCTGCTCCATAGCTTTGCTGGTCAAACGATAGATCTCACCGCCCTCTTCAAGTGAAGACCTGGCGTTGAGAATGGCAAAGGGGTTTTCTTCATAGTCTTCGAAGGTTTGCAGCATATCGATGACATCTATACTTTGCTGGTGGAATAACAATTCTATGGTTCCGAAAAGACGAACCAGCGTATCTTGCTGAGATTGATCCCAATTCTCGGAGATGTTTTCAATACGTTTTTTGATCTGCGGAAACTCTTCCCTGCGGAAGTCCATCAAACGCTGCTTGTCTTCATGCTCCTTGAATTCCTTCAACCAAGTTTCCAGGAATAATCGGCTTTCTAAAATGTTGAACTTCAGCTCTTGAAGTAACTTTACGGAAGGGGTATTGACCGAGTTGATCTCGTCATTGATCCGCTTACTTTCTTGCAAGGTGAAATAGGTAGTCACGAAGACGATCATGGTGAGAAATATAAGTATCCCGAAACCGGTTCCTATTTTCTTACCAATTGTAAACCTGATGTGCATGGCTAAGCCTTGTAATGCTATTTTTTAGTCAGACCCTGGGTCTGTGCTATTGGAACCGCCCTGTTCTTGGTCAAGCTGTTCCAACTCCTTCTTGTAACGCTCAGATTTTTCTAAATCGTTCAAGCTGAAGTAAATTCCCTGAAGGCCGGTGAGCGTGGCCCTTCTTTTAGGGTCAAGTTCATAAGCCTTGAGCATGTAAGGCAGAGATTTTTTAAATAAAACTACAATTCGATCTTGAAGCTCGTTCAACTGCTCAAGGTCTAAGCCGTAGTCCATCGCATTTACAATATCTACACCCTGGTTGTAATACAAAATTCCCATGTTGTAGTTCGCACTCACATTATTCGAATCGATATCTAAAATCTCATTGTACAAGTCGATGATCTTGGTGTAATAGCTTTCTGCTTCAGTAGAGTCCCTTTGAACCAATTTATTGTATACCGTAGCTAGCGCTAAATTGAAGATGATGTCTTTTTCTTGAAAGTTAGTATTTGGATAGGCATTAGACATGATCTCCTTGTAAAAGCGGTAGTTGGTAATCGCTTTTTCATAGTCGGTGGTGTTCAAGGAGGTGGCCGCGTGATTGTATACCGTTTCTGCCAGGTACTTTAAATTCTTTCTTGAACTTTCAGAAAAGGTGCCGTCCGGTTGCATGTCGATCGACTTTTTGAAACTCTCAACGGCGATCACGCGATAAGGAGATTGCACGGCATCAGCCTCTCTTTCCTTGAATAATTCTTTGTAGACATAGCCTTTGTAATAGAAGGTGGAGGCTTTTTCCGACAATAGGCTATCTCCGTCGGCTGCATCAATCAGTTCTTTGGCTTTGTCTAAATTCCCTTCTCGAAGATACTTGGTAGCATCAGTTAGTTTGTTTTGCGCGAAAGTGGCAGAAAAATTCAGCGCAAGACCAAGTAGTGGTAGTATGTAGAGTAGTTTTTTCAAATCAGTTGACTAATACGGCTAATTGTTCTAAAACGTTCGCAACTTTTAAATCTCGACTTTCAATGTTGGATTTGTTCAGTTCAAATTTTTGTCGGTTCCCTTGAACGATGAAGTTTATACCGGCACCCTGTCTTGCTAAACCCGGCTTTTCCGTGATCACCAAGGTGCTTTTCCCTTTCAAGCTTGCCAGGGCTTTTGATAGCTGGTCTGTACCCCCTTCAGGAATAAAAAGAATGTGTGGATTACCCATGGTTCCAGGGTTCTCAATGTTTTTGATCGAAAAGGACTGATTGCTAACCTTTTTTACTTTCGACATCTTGGTAAGCTCATTGAACAAAGGGGTGTTTTCTCCTAAAATCCCAATGGTGAACTCACCTGACTGATAATCATCAGGCCACTCAATGTATTTGGTAAAGTTGTAGATGAACACCGCCTTGATCTTCGCATTGGTGTCCATGTTCTGACTGGATGAGCTGGGCTTGAACGCGCTGAGGATCGGGAAGACCGATAATAGAAGTATGCTAATGAATCGTTTCAAACTTGGTCAGCTAAGATTGATAAAAGTAATAAACTTTTGCATTAATAATCAGACTATTAACTAAGCAGGATTCGTGCCAAGCTATTTCTTTCTGGTATTGAACAAATCTTTCTTTCTGCCCCCTGAGCTTTTGCCTGAGCCCCCTTTTGCTCGACTGCCTGAACTTTTTAGTCTTCCTCTAGACACTTTTCGTTTCATATTGAAAGTGCTTCCTGGCTTTCTGCCTTTTCTTTTATACCGATTTCGCCCCCTTTTCTTTTTGAATAAGCGAAGTTTTTTTCTTTTGCTTTTGGCCAGTTTTGCTTTTGCTCTACCTTGAAAAGGGTTCACACGACTAAAGATCGTTGAGTTTCTATACTTGCCTGACGGCGCTGAACGCTTTGCGCCTCCCTTGCTTCGCGAAGTCGGGCCCTTATATGGACCTGAGCATGAAACTAGTAGTAGAAGAATGGAAAGAAAGGCAAATACTTTTTTCAATAGTTCGGCGATTAAAATCGGCTTACAAAGCTACCAAAAGCATGCCGTAAAGCGAGCTTACTCATCCATAACCAACAGGGGAATCTCAGTTCTAAAAGATAGCTTATTGGTGATGGATTTAGTAAAGATTCTTTCAAAAAGATTGTGTTTTCTAGCTAACATGGCTACCAGGTCAGGCTTCTTATCATTGATGTACCCGCTTAAGCCTTCAATGATGTCTTCGTTAGAGATAAAATGAATGGAGGTTGGGATATCCCCGGCTAACTCTTCTAATAGTGCCGCTTGCTTGGTTTTTTCTTCCGAATAAGCTTCGTCTTGCTTTCGTACCACATTGACAAATTCAATCGGAGCTCCGGCAGCTTTAGCGAGGCGAAAAAGAACTTTGAGCCGATCAAGTGAGCTAACCTTTCTAAGATCCGTAGCCAGGCAGATGCTTTTGACTTTTGCCGCTTCGTTGTTTTCCGGAATGGCTAAAACCGGGCACTTGGTGGTTTGGATAACTTCTAAGGTATTGCTGCCAATAAAGATCTCTTTCAAGCTGCTGGCGCCTTTGGTGCCCATCACAATGATGTTACTACTGCAATCAGTAGCTACCTTGGGGATCAAAGGCACAAAGCTTCCCGTCCGTGAGTCTACATTCACTTTAAGATGAGCATAGTTTTCGTCCTGCAGCACCTTCTCTTTGATCTTCATCAACTCAGTCATGGAGTCGTTGCGCATGCGATCTTGCATGGACATGATCAAATTAGATTTGGAATAAGGAAGTTTATAGGAGTTGAACAAAGTAAGCTCGGCATTGAACAGTTTGGCCATTTCTGCCGCCCAAGGCAATGCTTTGTCAGAATTGGGTGAGAAATCAGTAGGGAATAGCACGTGCTTCATATTGAGTAGAAATGGTAGTCTCTACCAAATATAAAAAATCTGCCTTGAATGCCTAATTAGTCGACCAATAACTTAAAGCCTTTTCCATGGCTGTTGATGATTTGAATGTCATCATCTTCTTTAAAGATCTTCCTTAGTTTGGTGATGTATACGTCCATGCTCCTGGAGTTGAAGTAATTGTCATCTCCCCAGATCAGATTTAACGCATCGTTTCGATCCACAACCTCTCCCATGTACATGCACAACAACTTTAGCAGTTCATTTTCCTTGGAGGTGAGCTTCTTACTTTCTCCGCCGTTCTCAATGATTCTCTTTTCAGGGAAGAAGACGTAATCTTTGATATTGAACTCCTTTTTCTTGGCCAGTTGATCTTTCATCTCGTCCACTCTGCGCATGATGGCTTCGATGCGCATCAACAACACTTCCATAGAGAATGGCTTGGTGATATAGTCGTCTGCCCCGGATTTAAATCCTTCTTTTACGTCTTCCTCCATACTTTTGGCCGTAAGGAATATGATCGGTGTTTTAGAAGACTGCTGTCTGATCTCCTTGGCCAAGGTAAATCCGTCCTTTTTAGGCATCATTACGTCAAGAAGGCACAGGTTATATTCGTCTTCAGTAAAGGCTTTAAATCCACTTTCCCCGTCTTTTACCCAGTTTACCCGCATGTTCTTAATTCTCAGGTAATCGGTTAACATTCTACCCAGATTTTCATCATCTTCTGCTACTAAAATGTGCAATTGTTCCATAATCTTTATCAATTGTCTTTGTAAAACTTCAAACTAACTTCTGTTCCTTGGTCTTTTTTACTTTTCAGACCTACTTCGCCATTAAAGTGCTCCATCATGCGCCTCACGTAAGTGAGACCCAAGCCAAAACCTTTAACGTCGTGTAGGTTACCGGTAGAAACCCGATAAAACTTATCGAAGATCCTCTTCTGGTTTTCTTTTGAAATTCCAATGCCTTCATCTTTCACAATAATTTCTAAGCCATCTTTACGGTTTCGACTTGTCAAATTTATCTTAACGGAATCATGGCTGTATTTATTGGCATTGTCCAAAAGATTATAGATCAAGTTTGTAAAGTGCACCTGATCCACCTCTACCAGATCGTTTTCGGCTGATAACTGCATATCCAGTTCACCTCCACGTTTTTCTATTTGAATTTGAAAGCTTTTGACCACCTTTTCGATAAGGGGATGTACGTGGGTAGGTTTGATGTTCAACTTCATTTCGGTGGAATCCCACACTGCGCTCTTCAAGACATTATCTACCAGTAGAGATAAGCGCTGGTTTTCTTCATTGATCATATCCACATATTGCTCTCGCTTGGGAGCATCTAGTTTTAGCTTATTATCATTCAAAGCTTCACAGGCAAGACCAATCGTAGATATTGGCGTTTTCAATTCATGGGTCATGTTATTTATGAAGTCGTTCTTTACCTGAGATAGGCGCTTTTGTTTGAAAATAGTGGATAGCGAGCTGTAAAAAACCGTAGATAAGATTAGCACGATCAGCAAGGAGACCAGCAATACCTTCCAGCTGCTCAGCCAAATGTACCGGCTCCTTTCCGTAAAGAACAAAATGAGACTATCGCTTTCTATAAAATAATCATTCGGAAAAAGTTGCAATTGGTATTTCGATTTCTCGATTTCATCAGCATCCGATCTCAAGAAATTAAAGCTCAACCGATTCGATTCTGCGTCCAAAATGTCGAATAGAAAAGGAGTGGTAATGCCAGCCTTCGAGAGTTCTAAAGCAAAAAGGGAATCGATCTTGGCCGAGTCGATTCGCTCATTGAAATTGTTGCTGATCCGGATAAAGGCAAGTTCATTTACGATCTCATTGATCAAAAAGGCCTTGCGACGGATTTGGTTTTGCATTAAGGTGTCACCCTTACCCATACTGGGCACCCTTGAATTAATGATGCGTTTCTGAGTCTCTTTCATGATGAAGGTCGACGAATCATCTTGCTTGGGATTGGGAAGCTCAATATTCAACTTGAATTTTTCCCCTTGAATGCTTGCGTAGGATTGATCGGTTTGAAGCTGTCCGTTAACCAGCTTATTGGAGGTTGGAAAGCGCGCATTTGCCAACAGGGTGTCATCACTAAAGTCTTCGATTTCTTGATCTACCAGAAGGTCACTGGTTACCTTGGTAATGGCCTCTTCTTTTTCAAGTTTTTTAACCACTTCCTGCATGACGTTCATGACACGCTGGTCGAACTGTTCCTGCTGGTTCTGTACAGAGATCCGGATCCAATACAGCTGCAGGGCAATTAGCGCCAATATGCCGAAACTGCTGGCAATGATCAATATGCTGAGACGTTCTTTATTCATCTAATACCTCACGAATTTACCCTCAATTGTCAGTAATGAGCGTCGCTTAACACTAATTAACATGCTTTTGAGCCTCTCTTTTCCCTTTTAAAAAAAGGTACATTTATCGAAAATTCACTCATGTTCAAGATCCGCAATTACATCAACGGAGAGTTAGTTTCTCCATCAAGTGGAAACTACATTGATAATTACGAACCTGCGAAGGGAAAAGTATATTCGCTGATCCCAAGATCGGATGAAGATGACCTTGGACGAGCCATCGAATCGGCAAAATCAGCCTTCCCTCTGTGGTCAAAAACTCCGAAGGAAAAGAGAAGTGAATATCTGCAAAAGATCTCCTCAAGAATTAGTGAACGCTTAGATGAGCTTGCTGAAGCTGAGTCTAAAGACAACGGCAAACCTTTATCTCTGGCTACCAAGGTGGATATTCCCAGAGCGGCCAAGAACTTCAGTTTCTTCGCTTCTGCCATTAAACACTTCGAGTCCAAGTCGCATTTTATGGAGGAAGGCGCAATCAATTACACCCTGCGATCGCCAATTGGCATTGCGGCTTGCATTTCGCCTTGGAATTTACCCTTGTATCTTTTCAGTTGGAAGATCGCTCCGGCAATTGCGGCAGGGAATTGTGTAGTGGCTAAACCGTCTGAAATCACACCCATGACCGCCTATCTGTTGTCTGAGATCTGCATTGAGGTCGGCCTGCCAAAAGGGGTTTTGAACATTTTGCACGGTTATGGGCATGAGATCGGCGGTACGCTGGTTTCGCATGACGAGGTAGCGATGATCTCTTTCACAGGAGGCACGGCAACAGGAGAAAAGATCGCCGCGGCAGCGGCTCCAAAATTTAAAAAACTATCCCTTGAATTGGGGGGCAAGAATGCTTCATTGATCTTTGACGATTGTGAGTATGAGAAAATGCTTGACACCACCGTGCGATCGGCTTTCGCCAATCAAGGGCAGATTTGCCTTTGCACCTCCAGAATCTTAGTCCAAGAAGGCATTTATGAGCGATTTAAGGCCGACTTTCAAAAGCGGGTTTCAGCGCTGAAGGTGGGGGATCCGTCGGATAGTCAAACTAAACAAGGGGCACTGGTGTCTGAGCCGCATTTTCGCAAAGTGTTGTCGTACATTGAGCTGGCAAAAGAAGAAGGGGGCAAGGTCATTTGCGGGGGGAAATCGCTCGACTTAAGCACTGAGGGGCTGGGTGGCTGGTTCGTTGAACCGACTGTCATTGAGGGGCTAGGGCAAAGCTGCCGTACCAACCAAGAAGAGATCTTCGGGCCGGTATGTACCATTCAAAAGTTTAAGACTGAAGAGGAAGCGATCCAGCTAGCTAACTCAACCAAATACGGTTTAACCTCGGTGGTATGGACGGAGAATTTGAGTAGAGCTCAAAGGTTAGCAGAGTCTCTGCATTCGGGGATATGTTGGATCAATTGCTGGTTAGTAAGAGACTTGAGAACTCCGTTCGGCGGAATAAAACAAAGCGGAGTAGGCAGGGAGGGAGGTTTTGACGTGCTAGAGTTCTTTACTGAACCGAAGAACGTCTGTATTCAATATTCAAGATAAAAGGTTAAAAAGGGATCTTCTCGGCCAAGATATCTCGATAATCTACCAAATTGCTTAAAGCACGATAATATTCGTAGGTGAAGTGAAAATCAAATTCTTTTCGTCTTTGCGTTTTTAATTTTTTGATTCTCGCCTTTCGAAACTTTTGCAACGCAGTCACTTCTTCAGACTCTAGCTTTTCCCCTGCGAAGTCTTTGTTTTCAAGGTCGTTGATGGTGATTGCCTTGCTCACATCGACTCTTGACAAATAGTCCTTTATTTCTTGCTCTCCCAGAATCATCAATTTAGCTAGATCAAATTTAAATACAGAAAAGGCTTGGCTTTTGTTCTTTTAGACAAGCAACTTAATTTCCCAGACGAATAGATTAGCTTTTGAATATTTGCTTTCAACAACCAATGTGTTAATAGTAATCCCGACTTCAAGTCTTTGCACTCCATTCACAGAATATCTTTGTTAGAATGAAGTGGATATTTATTTTGATGTGTTCAGGTTTCGTGCTGATCTCAGAAGCAAGCTACGCCTCCCTTCAAGAGGCCACATCCACGAAAGATGATTTTCAAACTAATTTTAACATTGCCAAGCACCACCTTTCACAAAGACGGATAAAAAAGGCGGTGCCCTACTTACGCTATTTGCATGAAAATTTTCCTGAGCATGCAAATTTAAAGTACTTGCTGGGCTTGTGCTACGCCGAATTAGAGATCGTAAATCCGATCACAATCCAGTATTTGGAGACTGCCGCGCTGAAAAGCTCTCTCGACTATGATCCAAATAGCTTGTTTGAAGAGCGAAGTCCAATTTATGTCTATTATTACCTCTGCCTGGCTTACGCTCAAAATAGAATGTGCGAAAAGGCAAAAGCCGCAAGGGAAAAGTTTGTGGAGATCTATCCTTACAAGGACCCCTATTACATTAAAGAATCTGAAAAGTGGCTCTCAAAATGCCAGAAGATGAAAAGAGTCCCTAAGCAAGACGAGCTTCCCAACTTCCCTGATTTCAAACCCTACAGCTCAGATACTAATCAGCTCGAATTAGATTCACTTGATCCATCGATCCAAAGTGATAGCGTTAAGCTTGAACAAGCAAAATTGATTCGATCCAAAGATATGTTACCCACCCATATCGTTACCAAGTCTATCGAATACAGCACCTCTTCACCGCTATATGGAGTGCAGCTGGGCGCTTATAAAGAGGTGGTGCCGGTTTCGCGATTTAGCGACATGAAGAATGTAGATGCGTACATGGATAAAGAAGGGTTGATCCGCTATGTGGTAGGACACTTTGCCATTTATTCACAGGCTGAAGCACTGCTAAAAATGATCGTTGAGAAAGGTTATCCTGATGCCTTCGTAGTCAATGTGAACAACACCCGAAAATTTAAAGACGAAGTGGTCAGCGTGGACAACCTGAACATCCGGGCCAAACTTCAGGGAAAAGTGGAATACCGTTTGCAGGTGGGTGCGTTTAAAGAAAGAGTTCCTCAGAATATGATGGAAATGTATTTTAAGTTGGATGGGATCAAGGAATTTCAAGACGATGAGCTCACTTGCCTTACGGTGGGCAGTTTTGACACCTACGAAGAAGCAAAAACCTACCACAAAACCATCAAAGAGCAAGGGTACAATGACGCCTTTGTGATCGCAATTCACAATCGAAAGAAAATTCCTTTGCAAACAGCAAAAGATTATGGTAAGAACTAGGGTTTTCGCATTAATAGCGTTTTTCTTTTGTCTGCACTTTGCCCTTCACTCGAAGCCTTCGGATGAGGCCCTGTTTGATCTTGCCCGGCAACAATTGGCAAAACGAGAAATTGATCGAGCGATTCAAAACCTGAAGCGAATTTATGTGAAAGACCGACGCAATGGGAACATCAACTTTCTGTTGGGAGCTGCCTATTCCGAACAAAAGGGCAGCGAAGAAAAGGCGATATACCATTTAAAGAAAGCCGCGCTTAATGTTAAAACCGCCTATCAAGTTGGCTCATTTGCAGAAAAAGGGGCGCCAATCCACACCTACTACTACTTGACCATTGCTCTGGCCGCTACCGACAACTGTGAGAAAGCAGCAGCTTCGGCAAAAAAGCTTAGTGAATACAGTCAGCAGATCGACAACTATTTTATTGAAGAAACTAGTCGCCACCTGCAAAAGTGCCCTTATCAAACCGCAAGTAAAGACTTTGAGAAATGGCTAAACATAGAATCTTTACCTCCCAATTATAGACCGGATGAGGTGGATGAACTTGAACCGATTCAGCCGGATCAGAATCATCTTTTGGCCAATCTAGACAGCCTCAAAAAAGCTGAAATGGGCATCGTGACCAAAGAGTTACTCTATACTACTAACGCCCCCCTTTATGGCGTTCAAATCGGGAGTGGCACCAAGCCGAGCCCAATAAGTAACTACGGTAGAATAAAGAATGTGGACGTATTCGTTGATAAACAAGGGATCATTCGATACGTGGTTGGGCATTTTGCTTACCGCAACCAGGCAGAAGCTTTATTAGAACGACTTCAAGCAGAAGGACATGAAGATGCCTTCGTAGTTAACGTGAATGACGAGCGCAAATACTCGAACGAATTGATCAGTTATAATCACGTCAATCTTCGCGCAGGGGTAAAGGGGGAAATTCAGTACTTCGTCCAATTAGGGGCATTCAAAGACAGCATCCCTACCGAGCTTATGGAAGTGTATCTCGACGTAGAGGGGATAAAAGAAATCGATTACGAGGAGATGACGCTGATTACAATAGGGGCGTATGCCACTTACCAGCAAGCATCAATAGCCAGGAAAGAAGTGCTAAGGGTGGATCCTATAGAACTAAGGGAAGCCTTTATTGTGGCCTTCAATCGAGGAAAGAAAATTAGCTTAGAAGATGCGAAGAACCATACCGATTAGAAAGCGGATGCACGCATATGCTCTTTCATTCAATCCTTTCAAAGCCTTAATTCGCTGTGCTCATTCGCCTAATTGAGTGAGAACTCTAGGCACTCTGGTGCAATCCCCACTTTAGTGCACTTCTTCTCGGAGTGGCTCGCACTTGCCAACATGAACTCAATGGTGTGCTCGCCTCTCCTAAGGGGGGAGACCAATAAACTTCAAAGCCTGTAGCTGCGCTACTCCGGACTTTTTACTTTTAGTTCTCACGCAAGCAAGCTTGGCTCGACTAAAAGTAAAAAGCCCGCTTCTTTTCAGAAGCAGGCTTTGACTTTGTGGAGAATATCGGAGTCGAACCGATGACCTCTACGCTGCCAGCGTAGCGCTCTAGCCAGCTGAGCTAATTCCCCATTTTTTAATTGGAGTTAGCAAAAGTATTGAAATGTTTGTTATCCTTGAATATTCAGATGAAATATAAGCTATAGGATCGTGATTAAAACAGTAGAACGTCTGCTTAAAGAAGAAGGGGTAATTGGAAAAAATGAGCTTGTGCTGGGTTTTGAACGTGAGCACGGAGGATCGATCAATGATAGTTTTTTGCTTACTACCTCTAAGGCTAAGTTCTTTGTCAAGTTAAGCAGACGGAAAGACCTCAAAGACTTTTTTAAATGCGAGCAAAAAGGGCTCGAATTACTCAGAAGCCAATCCGGCTTAAAGATTCCCGAAGTGATCGCGATTTCTGAAAAGGATGATACGATAGATATTTTAGTATTGGAATATCTGGAGGAAAGCGAAGCAAAGCTCGGATTCTGGGAAAGCTTTGGCAGAGGCTTAGCCACCTTACACCAACACAGTTCCTCTAGCTTTGGTCTAAACTACGACAATTATATTGGCTCTTTAAAGCAATCGAACAGACAGTATGATAAGTGGATCGAATTCTTCATTCATGAACGATTGGAAGCCCAATTCATTTTGGCTAGGGATAAGGGTTACCTCGATGGGCAATTTGGCAAAGAGCTAAACCGTTTGTTTGGAAAACTTGAACAGCTCATTCCTGAAGAACCCCCTGCATTGCTGCATGGCGATCTTTGGTCTGGGAATTACCGAGCGGTTGGGGCAAAGCAAGCGGCTATTTTTGATCCCGCGGTCTATTATGGACACCGAGAGGTAGATTTGGCAATGATGCACTTATTTGGTGGGTTTCATCGATCGCTTTTTGACGTCTATCACGAGGCTTATCCTTTAAAAGCTGGTTGGGAAGAACGAATAGATCTCTTTAATCTTTATCCGCTTTTGGTGCACGTGAACCTATTTGCAGGCGCTTATACTTCTCGTGCGAAACAAGTATTGAAAAAGTTCATTTAAGCTTCACTAGCTTCTTCTACTCAGAAGATTTCAAGGATTGCACTTCACTCTTTAATTCGGCAAACATCCTACTCAGGTCGTCAATCCGAAGTTGCTCTTTTTCCACTTTATCGAGATGAAAGCTAATATAGCCCACGGCTTTCCATAACTCTTTTACCTCATATAGCGGGAGTGAATAAGGAGCGTAATCAGGGTGATCTGCAGTCAAGTGGATCACTTCCTTTCTTAGGTCGATACTGATGCGCTTATAGGTGATGCCCTCGTCCTTAGAAACCACAATGTAGGGGCTGAGGTCTTTGATGCTTTTCCAGAAATCATCGTACTGGGCAATGATATAGCTGGCTGAAGGAATAGGGTGCATGCTGTCTCCGTTGATCTCAAAAGCGCGAAAGGTGCCTTGCCTAGTTTTTTCAAAGGGTAGCGAAAAAGAGGGCAATTGCTCAATAAATTCGGGATCCTGAAAGCCTGTTAAGTATCCTGCGGTGGCTTTTTGTTGTACCAGGCTAATCTGTTCCTGATCTTCTTGATCCACCACAATTGGTAAGATCTGTAGTGCTTTATTGCGATATGCTAATTGTTCATTTCCCTGTTCATTACTTTTTAGCGGAATGCGTAACATCTCATCCAATCCGCAGTTTAAATAAGTAGCGATCAAGATTAGGTTTTCGAACTTAGGTTCGGCTCTACCTTCTTCGTAAGAAGCGAGCGTAGCCCGATTGATTCCCAGCTTTTTGGCAAGTTGAGATTGGGTCAGTCCCTTGGCTTTTCTGAGCTTTTTTAAGTTGTGCTCAAAGTGAGACATGCTAAAAATATTAGAATGCTAAAATAAATAGTATATTTGAATTATTAAGCGTTAATTATCTAACAAAATTAGCAATTATGGCAGAGAATACACAAATTTTCCACAAAATCAGAGGAAGCTATCCCGGATTTATCGGTATTGAGCTGCCCGCAGATTATCAAGTGCTGCTAATGGATGAGGATAATTTTAATGCCTATCGAAAAGGTATGGATTACGATGCTTTGTATCCTCAGGTAAAGCATCAGTATTGTCATTTCGAAAAACCGGTTGATGGTTCTTGGACTATCATCATTAGGGCAGAGTCGGCCTATTTCGATGCCAGGCGGATCAATATCATTTATAAATCAGGACGGGTAGATCAGGGATTGTCAACCAATCCATCAAAACCATGGCTGTCCAACTCCAACAACACGCACCCTGCCGCTTCTAAGCCCTGAGTATGCTTGCTGGTTGACTCAAACTGAATTTCAAGCCTCGGCATTTCTTTTCTTTAAATACCACCCGGTAGCGCTTTGGCCCTAACTCGATAGCAAATAGGTGGCCTTGAGGTTTCTTATTGATAGCTATTTATCAAAAGGAACAATCCCCTTAAAAACCCTGTTAAAAGAATAAATTCAGGGTCATGAAAAAGCAACATCTGCCCACCAAAGTTTGTCCGGTTTGTAATCGCGAGTTTAGTTGGCGAAAGAAATGGGAGCGTGATTGGGAAAACGTGATTTATTGCAGTAAACGTTGTGCTTCAGACAAGAAAAAAATTAAAAATCAGGGAGTAGAGCAATGAAAAAAGCGATCGTTTGGTTTAGGAAAGACTTAAGAGTGCATGATAATGAGGCATTATTTAGAGCCTCTCAAGCGGCCGATCAGCTTATTCCTTTCTATTGTTTTGATGATAGCGAATACGATGAAACGCACTTTGGTTTCAAAAAAATCGGCCCATTACGTGCTCAATTTACCGTTGAAAGCGTAAGCCAGCTAAGGAAGAATTTGAAAGCGTTGGGAAGCGATTTGTGTGTTCGAAAAGGAAATACAGTCGATGAACTCGCTAAATTGATCGAAGCCACGAAGGCAGAAGCAATTTTTTCTGCAAAGGACATCCACTCAGAGGAACTTGCTTTACAAAAGCAGGTGGAGGAAGGCGTGTCTGTCCCTGTGGAATATTCCTTCGGAAGCTGCCTGTTCCACATTAATGACCTTCCGCACCCTCATCAAGATACTCCTGAAGTGTTTACCACCTTTAGAAAGGGCGTAGAAAAAAAGTCAAAGGTACGGGAGCTGTTTCCCAAACCTGAAGGTTTAAAAAAGCCTGATGATGAGCTAGATTGGGGTAAATTGCCTAAACTGGAAGAATTGGGCTTAACCCCAAGAACCATTGATTCAAGGGCAGCAATTGCCGCAAAAGGAGGAGAAAACGAAGCACTAAGCAGGTTGGAGCATTATTGCGCTGGTACACAAGCGCTCGCCTCATATAAGCAAACTAGAAACGGCTTATTGGGGGAGGATTATTCGTCAAAACTGTCCCTCTGGCTGTGGAATGGATGTATTTCGCCAAGAATGATCTACTGGAAGGTCAAGGAGTTTGAAAAAGAGATTAAGAAGAATCAATCTACCTATTGGCTGATCTTCGAACTGATCTGGAGAGACTATTTCAAATATATCGCCTTGAAACACGGGAATAAGATCTTTCAATTAAACGGGATAGGAGAATCTGAGCGCAAATGGGAAGTGGATCATGAAAGATTTGAAAAGTGGGCGAAAGGAGAAACGGGAATCCCCTTCATCGATGCCAATATGCGGGAATTGAATGAAAGTGGTTTCATGAGTAACAGGGGACGCCAAAATGTGGCTTCTTTTTTAAGCAAAGAGCTGCAGCTAGATTGGCGAATGGGGGCGGAATATTTTGAATCCATGTTGATCGATTACGACGTGGCCAGTAATTATGGAAACTGGATGTATGTGTCAGGAGTAGGAAACGATCCGCGAGACCGATACTTCAATATTATCTCTCAAGCAAAGCGCTACGATGCGAAAGGTAATTATGTCAAACACTGGATCCCCGAGCTGGAAGCGCTTGATCCTTCATTGGTTCATCATCCCTGGACGGCCAATCAACAGGTCTTTTCGGAGGGCGCCAACTACGCTAAACCAATCGTAGAGCCTGACTATTGGAGAAAACATTACTGAAGATCCCTTAAGCAATGGGGATCACCTTGTCATCTGCAATCACGAAGACCCGGTCTTCTTTTTGCACATT
>Ga0207419_1000913_pt1 | contig 24217 bp, 20 predicted proteins | sample ElkSloMetagenome_4_FD_184723 | JGI IMG/M metagenome (GOLD analysis project Ga0207419, IMG submission 184723) | Hot spring microbial communities from Elkhorn Slough, Monterey Bay, USA - MD2A (version 2) | ecosystem: Environmental > Aquatic > Marine > Intertidal zone > Estuary: Microbial mat ... | reverse complement strand
ACAATGCTTAAGTAAACTAACAGGAGCATACAAAAGAGACAGAGATTTTGATCCACAAGAGGCGGTTCCGAAAAAAATATGGCCTAAAGAAGATACTGATTTATACTTTAGAGGAGAAACTCCCAAGGGTGAATTGGGCTTTTATTTTAGGGCAAGAAAAAACAAAGATATTCCCTTGCGCGTAAAAGCGCGTTCTTGTTGTTTTGTAAATCTTTCCGTGCTACCTGCTATTAGCAAAGGTGTAATGCTGGCAGACCTAGTGGCCATAATTGGTTCTATTGACATTGTAATGGGTGAGGTAGATAGGTAGTAGTAGTTAGACTTTAGCGATTAGTAACTATAGCCGCTAGTTTAGGCTTACTATTTATAGTTTTCCGCTTGAAAAGTTTGTGATATGGTCTATTAAATCGGTTTTAAGTTTGTTGAGTTGGAACGCTATGAAAATGAAATCTACGATTAGAAGTAAAATGGCTATAAGGTTAGCAATTCTGCACCAAGCGCATGAATCCGTTCATTCACTTGGTGCAGAGGCCTAACTTCGTTTAGTTCATTGTCCTACTATTATAGAAGCCGAACTCTTGGCAGAAACCTGAAAATACCCTAAGGCACCATTACTAATGTTATTCCGCAAGTTGGCAGGGATAGGGCCATAGATACCGCCATCATTATTCAACAATGTTTGTAAATCTGAATAAAACAGAAAGGCTTGTCTGCTAATGCTGTACGCTTCTATGGTTACTGAATCGTCGATGGCGTAATATTTTACAGATTCCAAGCCATCTATAGCTTCGCTAAGTAAGATATCATCTGAAAAATAGACTTCTTGATAATCGTTAGTGTCTTCTTGGCCATTAGTATAAAATTTAAAACGGTAATAGTCTTGGGTTTCAGGAGGTTCTTTTACGTACATGAGTACATCATAATACTCGCCGCTGGTATCATCCTCATCTTCTAATTCTAGTTTTTCTTCCTCATCAATGATCCAAGTCAGGCTGTCAAAACTAGAGACCCTAAACATGGTTTCCGATGCTTCATACAATTGGCCATCTACAATTACATCCATATGGTAAGTTCTGCCCACTTCTCCTACGAAAGATGCAGTGTATGTGCCAGAATTTTCTAAAGATTCGCTAAACTCATAAAGGTTGCCCAGATCATCTTCTACGCTAACCGAAGCATTGCTGATGGCTTCGGTCTGTCCAGTGGTGTAATATCCCGTTGATCGACTGAGTTTTATGGTTTGGAGTTTTTCAGGATCGTTGGTAATGAGCCCTTCAACAACCACTTTAGGAGTGGTTTGCCTTAAGTCTGGTGTAATGGTTTGTTCTAGATTTCCACAAGAAACCATTATTAAACTGACTAATACTGAATATATGATGTGTTTAAGCATAATCGTAATTTTTTTAAAAGCTAATTCTCCAAGCATAAGAAATCATGATAGGGAAGAGGGAAACCATTCTAAGTTCTTTTTCACTGCCATCGCCAATGATCTCTCCCTCTTCGTCTTGTCTGGTTCTTGAGTAAATGGTAAAAGGGTTTCTTCTGTTGTAAAGATTATAAATGCCAAAGCTTTGAGAGGTTTTCCACCTTCTTGCCTTGTTCTTTTTACTTTCTTTTGTAATTGAGATATCCAATCTGTGAAAGTCTGGCAATTTATAGCCATTCCTTTCTGAGATTTGGTCTATGTTGTAACCATCGTAAGTATAGCGGCCTGTAGGTAGGGTTATGGGTCTACCTGTGTAGTACACAAAGTTTCCTCCTAAAGTATAGTATTCAGATAATTGATAAGTAGCGGCCAAATTGAAAGCGTTTCTTCTATCGTGGTTAGATAAGAAGGTTTTACCGCCATTTACACCCGGTATATCCCTCGTAGTTTTAGAGAGGGTATAACTCAAAAAACCGGTAAGTCTACCTTCGTTTTTCTTTAAGTTAAACTCTAAGCCATAAGACTCAGAAGTGCCCTGTCTGTATTCTGTTACCAAATGTTCATTAAAGAAAATCTGTGCATTATCTGCAAAATCGGTTACTTGACGCATGTCTTTGTAGTAGGCCTCCACAGAAAACTCGTAAGCATTGTTTTCGAAATTTCTGAAATAACCTAAGGCTACTTGATCCGCTTTTTGAGGTTCTAGATACAAACTGCTTGGCGCCCAAGTATTAAAAGGAATGGGAACGGTCGAGTTTGCGATTAAATGGACATTCTGTACCATGCGTTGGTAAGAAGTTTTTAGTGAGCTTTCTTCATTGAGCGTGTATCTGGCAGAAAATCTGGGTTCTAGATTGTGGTATGTTTTTATGGGTTCAAACTTACCGTAATCCTTCACATCAACTATGTTGATGTTCACATTGTCGGTAGGGTCTTCATAAATATTGACCGATTCCTCACCTACATGCTGAAAAATGGAATACCTAATCCCATATTCTAAACCTAGCCTTTCTGAGATTTTTTGGGTATTGCCCAAGTAGAGCGCATACTCCATGGCGTGCATTTTGGTAAGCTGTACCGGCGCGAAAATGGATCTTTCTCCTTTGGGGGTAATTCTGCCTGGTGAGAACCTGCGGTAAGTGGCCGAGGCTCCAAAGCTGATTTCGTTGCTTGGGTTTAGAAAATAGGTAAGGTCTTTTTTGGCGGTGGCTTCTTGCATGCTTGCTTCCCATTCAAAACCCTGTGTATCATCATCCAAGAAAATTTTGTAGTCGAAATTGCTAAAGGCAAAGGTGGTGTTTGAAAAGAGCCTTTCATTAAAAAGATGGTTCCATCTAAAAGTGGTGGTTTGGTTGCCCCAACCAATGCCGCCGTCATCAAAGTTGATCACATCCCTACCTAAATAGGCCGCCAAGAAAAAGCGGTTCTTATTGTTGGGTTTCCAATTTACTTTAGCGTTTATATCATAAAAATAAACAGGAATGTCGTCGCCAACTGCTTTGGCTACTACATCTGCATAAGAACGCCTTGCAGAAACAATAAAAGAACTTTTATCTCTGGCAATGGGTCCTTCTAGCATGAATTTACTTGCTAAGAGTCCTATTGAGCCCGTACCCGAAAGTCGATTTGTGTTGCCATCTTTAGTGCGAACATCTAACAAAGAAGAAAGCCTGCCGCCAAACCTTGCGGGAATACCGCCTCGGTATAGCTCAGAACTTTTGATCACATCTGCATTAAAAACAGAAAATAATCCGAAAAAGTGAGAAGGGTCATAAACAGGTGCTTCGTCTAGCAAAATCATGTTTTGGTCTGCGCTTCCGCCTCGCACAAAAAAGGCAGAGGTACCTTCGCCCGCAGTGAGCACTCCGGGCTGCATTTGCACGGCTTTTATAATATCGGGCTCTCCAAAAAGTGCCGGCAGGTTTTTTACCTGGGCAATATTGATTTCTGACTTTCCGATTGAAAGGTTGGTGACATGATGGTTTTCCTCTTCGGCCTCAACAACAACTTCTTCTAGTTCGGTAGTGCTCTCAGCCAAGGTAAAATTGATTGACTTATCTTGTTCTAAATCAATTACTTCCTTTTTTGTCTCATAGCCTATAAAACTTAAAGTGATATGATATTGGCCTTTAGGTAGGGTAATAGAGTAGAAACCGTAGTGGTTGCTCACCACTCCGTTTTTTATCTCGTCTACGTAAATGGTTACGCCGAGTAATTCTTCTCCCGTGCCTTTGTCTTTAACGTATCCGCTAATGGTGTGGCTCTCTTGGGCAAAAGTTTGTGCTTCTAAAAAAAATAAGCAGGTAAAAAATAAGTAAAGTTTAATCTGACACATTGCAAAATAGATTTTATTACAGTATTTACTTGCCTTGTTTCAGGCAAAATGAGTTGGTAGTCTGAGGAAAACTGAATGGGATTAGGAAAAGTAAGAGGAAGAATCATTTCATACCTACAGAAATTTTGTTGATTTCCTCCTCGATCAATTGGTTCTCATATTTTCGAATGGAGTTTTCAAATCCAATGAAATAGCTGTTTACTGTATTCAGTTGTTTGGCTTTTCTTCTTCTGAAGAACTTGAGTAAATTGTTATTGATCATCGCTATTAATTTTTGTCATGCAAGAGTTTAATTCGGTTAAAACCTTAAAATGAATGATTTCAAAATCCATTATTCTCTACGGAATGTAGGCAGAACATGTCACAGAATTTATGGATATTTCGCAAAAAGTTGATGAGCGGATTTTGTATAATTTAGAAGGATTCAGGGCAGGATGGAAGCCCCTTAATTTTTATAGAATTGCTTTAGTTAAAGTTGGTTCATAATCGAGACTACCCCAGAAATCCTTCAATAAAACTAAGCTTAACTAAACTTTACTATGATCGTGAGCAAGAATAAAGCTAATAGCAAAGGTACTGTAATGCTGTACCTCTAAAAAAAATGCCACCCCAGCAATTGCTAGGATGGCTAAGTGTTAGGTTGTATATTTTGATTGGTAAATCAAGTATTTATTCAACTCTTTTTTGCTTCATCTTATTTAAGAAAATGCTGATTAAATGTTAATACCGGCAAAGCGGCATGGTTGGCCACCTCTTCTGCTATGCTACCGAAAAGCAAGTGAGAAAAGCCTTTTCTACCATGAGTGGTCATAGCGAGTATATCGGCATTTTCTTGTTGCCCAAAGGCCCTAATGCCCTCTTCTTCTGTGTAGTAATTAAAAAGTTTGGCTTCGTAGTCCTCAAAGTTGTACGTTTGAGCAAAGTTCTCAATCAATTTAATGGTATCTGGTGTGGTTTCGAAAGTATTTGGTGTGATAATTTTCACAAATATCAGTTTGGCCATAAAAACAGTTTGAATATCTTTAAGTGCAGTAACCACTTTTTCTGAGATTTTTCTAAAATCAGAAGCAAAGACGATTTTTCTTGGATCAAAGTTTTCAGCGTAATTTTTAACTGTAAGTACCGGTACTCTAGAAGTTCTGATCACCCGTTCCGTATTTGAGCCAACCAATACCTCATCCAATCCACTAGCGCCTTTAGAACCGATTACAATCAGGTCCGTTTCATCTTTAATCACAAAATCTGCCATGTGCTTTTGGAAAGAGTCAAACACCACATGTTCTTTTATATTCAATTTACTGTATTTTTCTTTAAGCTTTTGCATCCGAGATTTGGTCTTGCGCATAAGCTGTGCCATGTACTGCTTATAAAAAGCGGGATCATCTGAGTCATTATAGGTATTGCCCATAATATCTAGGCTATCGTAGTGGCCTACTACCGGAATGTCTACTATATGAAGTAAGGTGATTTCGGCATTGGTTCTTTCTGAAATTTCTACCGCGACTGATAAGGCATTATTGGCTTCTTTAGAGAAATCTGTGGGTACGAGTATTCGTTTAAACTGGTTCATTATGTTATCGGTTAAGTGTGTGCATTAGTAATTTTGTCTCTTAAATATATGTTCAGGGTGAGTGGCTTCATATGATTTTTATCAAGGCAAAACTTAGCAGAAATCACTCAATGTAAGTTGTTGTGGGCCTGCAAAAACCTATTATATGGTTGATTTTTGAAAGCCCCTCTATTTATCTACTTTTGCGGCAAAACCAGCATTAAATCTGGCCATCGCTTAAATGTAATATATGGCAGTAAGAAACAGTCATATGCTGGTATAAATTAAATTTTAATCGCTGAAAATTTAAAACTTGGAGAGTCATACATCACTAGGATTTGTAAAAGATAAAAGAACCAATCTTTTTATAGTATTAAGCGGTATTTTTTTGACCAATGCCATAGTTGCCGAAGTGGTAGGCGTTAAAATCTTTTCCCTTGAAGCATTGATCGGCATAGCACCGGCGCAGATTCATCTATTAGATGATTTTATTTTAGACTTTAATCTTACTGCTGGGGTTATGATTTGGCCTGTGGTCTTTATTACCACGGATGTAATCAATGAGTATTTTGGTAAAGTGGGGGTGAGGAGGATTTCTTTTTTAACGGCAGGCTTAATTGCTTACGTATTTGTAGTGATTTGGGTGGTTACCGACTTGCCGCCTGCATCTTTTTGGTTAGAAGTAAACAAAACAGATCCAGATGGCAACTCATTTAACATTAATACTGCATTCTCTACTATTTTTAGGCAAGGTTTGGGTATTATCATTGGTTCATTAACTGCTTTTTTACTAGGTCAGTTGGTAGATGTTTTCACCTTCCAGTGGTTGAGAAAATTTACAGGTAGTTCAAAGATTTGGTTGCGGGCAACGGGTTCTACCTTGGTTTCTCAATTTATTGACAGCTTTGTGGTATTGGGCGTGGCCTTTTACATTTTTGGAAATTGGAGCCTTACTCAAGTGGTCTCTGTGGGTATCATCAATTACATCTACAAATTTTTTATAGCCATAGCACTTACGCCATTACTATATTTAGCGCATTATCTGATAGACAACTATTTGGGTAAAGAGCTTGCAGAAAAAATGGTGGAAGATGCATCAAATAGCCAGTTTTTTGAAAAACGGGTCTAAATTCCCAGTATTTCCCCATTGGTATCTTTTACGTTTTTGTTCGCCTTACTGTGTCCGTTTTTAGAGGGTTTGGTAATTATCTCTATGGAATATTTCATGGCACTCCAAGCTGCAAAACCTCCGGCTAGGTTTTTTATTTTGGTGAACCCTCGGGCCTTTAAGGCCAAGGTGGCCACATAACCCCTGGCACCTCTTTGGCAGTAAACAATAACTTCTTCGTTTCTATTTAGCAAATCTGCTTTTTTTAGCAAGGCCTCCAAAGGTTGGTTAGATGCGCCTGTGATCATACCAGATTTCAAGACTTCATCGCGGTTCCTGATATCTAATAAGGCCGTACCGTTAAGGGTGCCTGCTTTTATAATGCTGTTTAAATAAGCTGGAGAAATGGTTTGGATGTTTTCATCCTCTTCTCTTTCTCCTATAAAACCTGCAGTGATTACGGCATCTTTTGCAGGAGAATAAGGTGGTGCATAGGCTAAATCAAGGTTTTCTAGATCATGTGTGGTAAGCCCTGCATATATGGCTGTGCTTAACACATCTATTCGTTTGTCAACACCTTTTTCGCCAAAAATTTCAGCGCCTATTACCTTTTTGGTATTTTTTTCAAAATAAATTTCCACAAAAAGGTCGGTAGGGTCTTCATAAAATGAAGGAATGGCAGTAGTAGTAAAGAAAACCGATTCGTAGTCGATGTGCTCAGACTTTAACATGTTGGCATTAAAGCCTGTTCTAGCAAGCGTGTAATCAAATATCTTTACAATCGTGGTATTGTATGCTCCTTTAAAAGTGTACGAAGCTCCTGCTGCATTAGCACCAGCGACTCTGCCCCCTTTATTAGAATGTGTACCCATAGGAAAATACCCGTGCTTTTTGGTAATTAGATTTTTGATGCTCGCGCAATCACCTGCAGCATAAATATCGGGTAGGCTCGTCTCCATTTGTTCATTTACTATAAGCGCACCGTTTTTCAGATGTTCTGCACCTTCGGCTAATAAAAGCTCTGTGTTTGGCTTTAGCCCTACGGCAATTAGCAAGTAATCAGATTTAAAACTGCTGCCATCGCTTAAGTAAAAAGTTCGGTTTTCAGCATCTATTTTTTCTAGCTTAGAATCTGTTTTTATTTCTATGCCATTGGCTTTTAAAACACCGTTGGCCATAATACTAAATTTCTCTTCCCAAATAGGCAATACATTTTTTTGTAGTTCTATAACTGTAACTTTCTTGCCTGTTTTTTTAAGATTTTCGGCTACTTCTATGCCTATAAGGCCTGAGCCCAATACAGTAATGTGCTCAGCTTTGCTAAATACACCTTCTTTATAAATTTTCTTTAAATCGGTGATAGATTTACAATGCGACCAATGCGAGAAAGTTTCTAGACCATCTATAGGTGGAGTGTAGGCAGAAGCACCGGTCGCAAATACCAATTTATCATAAGTGTATTTACTGCCCTTATTGGTAATGATATTGTGGGCTTCAGGATCTATATCTATTACAGATTCATGCAGATATACATCTATATCAAATCTGTCTTTGAGTAATGTCGCATCGACTATGTTCAATTTGTCGCTGTCGTCAGTTTCGTTGGCTAGAGCGTAGGGTATACCGCATGTTGCTGTACTTATGTTACCGGTTTTCTCAAATAAAATTATTTCACAGTCAGGGTTGGTTCTTCTTGCTTTTGCAGCTGCTGATGGTCCCGCGGATAGTCCTCCTACGATAATTATCCTCTTTTTATTCATTTTTTAAAGTAATAATGTATAAAAGATTGAATGCCAATAACTTAAACTTAGTTGAAGCGTGCATTAGGTTGGCTGTTAGTTCAGTTTCATATCAGTAATATCCTCCAAATAAAAAGAAGGTATTCTTCAATGCACATGACTACAGTCATATTTCATGGGTGATTTTTCACCTTCATGTCTTTTTTGTAGAGAATTTCCCCATTTTGTTGGACTATTAAACGCTTTGATTTGGCTTGTATAAGGGATTTTTGCTTTTTAAGGCCTTTTTGAGTGCTGGCACTGTTTTGATAGTTAATAAAACCAAACAATATCATGAATAATGAAAACAATCCTATTATCTACCCTTTTTTATTTGGCGATTACGCAAATTGGTCATGCGCAAAATAGTTTGGTAAAGAACTATCAGCATTTACAAGTAGCACAAGAGGGGCAAGTTTCAGAAAATGAGCAGAGAGGAAAAGTAGGGAGCGAACTAGCCGCTTATGTAAACGAATACGAGTCACTCAATGCAGGGTTGAATTCTTATGGTTACATTATTTGGGGAACAGAAGATGAATTGGTAGCAGATGGAATCATAAGTAAAGATACTTCTTGGTCTTATAAAGAAGTGGAAAACTTTGGTAGAGAAGAAATGGAACGTTTTGTTCAGATAGAAACCGATAGTTTAAATTCTATTAATATACCGGGTGTGCTTGAGTACATGCTCACCAATCATGCTAATGGCTCATATCAAATTAATAAAGGTGAAATCTCTGAGCTCAAAATCATTGAAAAAGAAAAATTCTGGACAAACGGAAATTTTCTTGTGCTGGTTACAAAGTAGAAGAAAAAAGTAGGTTTATGACAGGGAGCCCATTGCATTTGCAGTGGGCTTTTTGTTTTAAGTGTTCATTATCTGTACTATCTGTTTCTAATAATTCGCTTTATAGATATGTCGTACTGATATCTGGGAATACCTCCAATTGGTACTGTGTAAAATGGCAATAGTTCGCCATATTGGTTGGTAATGTAAAAACCAATATTGTTGTTTTCTATGGCATTTGTCGTAGGTTTTATAAATCTGATATCCAAAGACTTGTTCTGCTCTGCTTCTGTGATTTGGTGTACGCTGCTCTGCCAATTAGCATTGCCCGAAACGGCAACCTGCTCTCCATTTTTACTTGCAGAAATAATCTGTATGCTACCATCTTGATCAAAATCGAAGTTGAATTGCTTTACTGAAATTACATTTTTATCTATGTAAGGGTAGATGTGTACTACTTCGTTACTATTTGAAGGCAGCCTAAAAGTGTACTCATAGGTAAATGTATTGGCACCTTCTATGGCCACATTTCGGTTGGGCTCAGTACTTATGAAATACCTAAAAAGGTTGCCATCGTCACCGCTAATTCCTGTGCATACTACTTTAAATATCCTACCGCCGAGATCAGCGATCCATTCGCCTTGAGAGGGATCAAAAGGGCCTAAGCCATACCATTGGCCATCAATAGCAGCATTATAGCTAAAATTATTCGAAGAAAGTAAGGTACCCGATTGTAGAGGTGCAATTATAGTATTCCTTTCAGAATAGTTGCCTTTGCCACCGTAAACACTAAAATTGGTAGTGGTATTGAACTGACCGATGTTTTCATCGTGCTGCCCACCAATATCTGGATCGAATACTCTAATAAAAAAAGCTTTTGTATAAGTATTGGGTACAATTAAGAAGAAGACTTGTTGGTGGTCGTTGTCACCGTAACCGTTTTTTGCATCTTTGCCAAAGGTTACCAAATAAGGAATGTTTTCTTCTTCAGCAGGTACGGGTTGGCTGTATGCGTTTACCGATGTAAAGCACAAAATAATGAGGCAAAAAACATATTTTGCGCTATACATAAAAAATTCTAGGTTAATTCTTATCTGATTATTTGGTTGCATGCAATTAAAAACCGCTTTTATGCAGGGTGGTTTGTATCGTTTTCTATTAGGGCAAACTGTAAAAAATGATGCTTAAAATGTTTGAAATGCAGTCTTTCGCATAGCTTAAAATCAAGTTCGCCCATGTGATCGTTGTAGCATTTAAAATCTGGGTTTTGCTCATAAAGTTCATAAAAACCTTGAATGGTCTTGGGCAGTTCAGCTATGCCCGTTTCTAAATTTTCATACTTGAGCGGTTTGAGTTGCGGACTAACATTTACAGGCGTAACATTTCTAGGAAAATCCCTATCACTTTCAATGAATTTCTTCATACCTAAGTGATGTTGCTCCATTTTTGGATTTGGCTTACCGTATCTTTTCATGGTAACCTTGGTAACATAAATTAGATGCTCTACCATATGTTGAGGAGTCATTACACCAAAAGCTGGTTTTGCGTCCGGTTTGAGGTTTTTAATGAGTTGAGGAACTTCTACTAAAAGGAAATTACGGAAAATAGGTGTCGTCATAAATTATTTGGTTGCAGGCTATTAAAAAACAAGTGATAGTAAAGTACAAAGTAATTCGAAATAAAATTAAAAAATAAGTTTGCATTGCAAATAGAATTCAAAATCTTTGAAATCTGAAACCGCATCTTCTTCATTACCGATTAATTATACTTTTAGATAAAAAAGGTAAGACCGAGCAAACAATCATCTTTTTAACCTAAATTTTTTTGATGAAATTCCATTATAGAGCTGAGAATTATAAACCTTCGGTTATTTTTTTACTGTCTTTTCTTTTTGCCAACGTATTAATAGGTCAACCCCTAATGGATCAAAAAGGCTATGATAAAAACGGGGGTGGTAAATACCTTTTCCCTATAAAACCAAATAGGCAGAATTTTTTATCGGGAAACATGGGGGAGCTAAGGCCGGGGCATTTTCATGCAGGGTTAGACATCAAAACAGAAGGTGTGATAGGTATGCCCGTTTATGCAACAGCTGATGGTTATATTTACAGGGTAAGGGTTTCGCCAAGAGGTTATGGCAAGGCTTTGTACCTGCAGCATGATGACGGCACCAAATCTCTCTATGGGCACTTAGAAAAATTTGACGAGGCCATTGAGGCATATGCGTTAGAACGGCATTATCAATTGGAAAAAAATGAAATTGATGTGTATCCTCCTAAAAATAAGTTTAAGTTCAACAAAGGAGATATCATTGCTTATGGCGGAAATACAGGCAGTTCTGCAGGCCCACACTTACATTTCGAGATTAGGCAACCCAATGACGCCGTACTCAACCCATTAAAGTTCGATTTTGACGAAATTAGAGATAATATTGCGCCGGTGGCTAGTAGGGTTGCGCTGGTAACAAGGGGAGAAAATAGCAGATTAAACGGCACGTTTGGCAGAATAGAGTTGCCACTATACAGAAGTGGTAGGGTATACAGAAACAATACTACCATAAAAGCCCATGGTACAATAGGGGTGGAATTTCAAGGAGTTGACAGGGCCAACATGACTAGCAATACCTATGGCATTAGCAAAGTGGTTATGGAGGTGAACGGTAGAGAGCTCTATAGGCACGAAATAGACTTGATCCCCTTTGAGGTAACGCGAATGATACACCTGTTTGCAAATTATAAGGTTTGGCAAGAAAAAAATAGACGCTTTCAGAGGTGTTACAAGGTAGATGGTAATCGCTTGCCATTTTATGAAGATAGCCCCTCCAATGGTTTTTTTGTAGTGCCAGATTCAGGGTTGTATCAATTGAATATCCATTTATATGATACTTACGAAAATCATTCGATAATAACCTTGCAGATAGAGGGAGCGCCGCTTAAAACAGTGCCCGCCTACCCGGCGGCCAAACACGATAATAAAACCACCATCGAAAACTTATACAGTTTTGCCGGCGACGCTCCTACAAGTGCATTTTATCTAAAAGGGCAAAGTATAGAAAAAGAGGCCGATTATCAATACAACGGACAATATCACTTTTTATGGGACTTGCGCTTGGGCTTGCCCGATTCTGTAGAGAATGGTTCCCAAATGATCAAGACAAATTTTGTGAGCACTTTTATGCCTTACGCCTCGACCACTTTCTTCCATAAAGATTACATCATAAACGTGCCCAAGGGTGCTATTAGCGATACACTCTACCTTACACTAAATAAGGAAGATAATATTTATCATTTCGGTAGCGAGGGCATTCCTCTTTTTAGAAGTGTTGACCTTACTTTAACACCTGATCAAGAGTTTCAAGATAGGTCCTATAAGATATACAGACTAAATAGCAGGAATAGACCCTCTTTTGTAGGAGGTGAGTGGCACGGCAATTCTATTAATTTCTCAACAAGAAGTTTTGGTAAGTTCTTGCTATTGCAAGATGAAAGAAAACCAAGTTTGAGAGTGCTAAGAAGGGATTCCAATAAAATTGTATGTAGAATTGATGACGGCTTGTCGGGCATAAAAGATTACAGGGCAAGTATAGACGGGGAATGGTTGCTAATGCTCTACGATTATCGTAGAAATTTGATTTGGTCTAAAAGAAAAAATCCAAACGTACCACTAAAAGGTAGTTTTAGATTAGAAATTACCGATAATGCAGGAAATGTAAGGATATACAATAGCCAACTTTAGAGTTCTTTAAGCTGCTCTAAATGAAAATTTAAATCGGGTAAAATGCTTTCTGCAATGTAGTTGACCCTAGCTATCTTTTCTTTTACTGAGCTGTCTAATTTTTTTTCTAGAGCCGCCTTTTCTATTTGTTGTAATAAAGCGGTCAGTTCGTTATGATACAAGTAATTCGTGCAAGATTTGGTTTTATGAGTTACTTCTCGCAGTACTTTTGCATCACCACTTCTGAAAGCCATACTTATTTTTTCAGGATATTCCCTAACACCATTCTCTATAGATTTTAAAATGTCTATTAGGGTATTTTTTTTACCATCAGAAATGTCCCATAATCCACTAAAATCTATTGGCTCAACTGTTTTTTCCATAGGTAAATCTTTTTGAACTTTATGCAATGCCAAGCCTTAATATGGTTAAAAGCTTTGTATGAATATCATTAAACAATGGCAGATGTACAAGCCTGTAAGCACTTTTAGTAGATATTTTGTTTGTGTAATACAAAAAAATATTAGATTAATGCAGTGTTTAATGTCTTTGCTTTTTACTGTTCCACGCTAAAAACATATTGAACACTGCACCACCCATCAGTAAAATCCACCAATTATTGTCCCTTTCAAACATAAAATAATATATTCCTAAACCTGCCAATAGTATAGCTGCAATTATATATATAAACTGATGATTCATAATTTAATAGTTACATGTATATAAGTGGAAAAGACACTAAACACCTTCATTCACTTTGAGAATCTTGAGATTGCTTAGGTTGAGATTCTTTTTTTTCATGTGCAAGTTGCCGATTTAAGAACCCAACTTTTTAAGTGACAATTGAAAGTAAAAAAATGAAATACTTAACCACATCTTTCTTCAAAAAAGAAATTCCTGAAAATTTTATATCAGTTAAAAAAGTATAGAAACGTATTGTAAATTTTAAAGATACATTACGAATTGAATCAAAAAATAACTTTTCGATTATAATGCAGATTATTTCGAGCACTTACAGAATATCGTACCAACAGCTTTATTAGACACGCTTTTATTTAAATAAGTGTTGATAAAAACTATCGTACAATTTGTAGGTGCCATTAATCCTACATTACTTAGTTAGCTAAGGAAATTTTAGGCGTTATAATTCTCATTTAGGTTATTTATTCAGTTTGGTTTTAAGAGCAAATTTTAGCATTGTACAACTAGGTATTTAAAAAAGCTAAAGACTTAATGTCTATATTGCTTGTACTTGGCATAAAAAAAGCCGGAAGAGTAAACTCTCCCGACTGAAATTGGCATTACTGCCTGTTTGTTTAAAAACTACGCTAATTATAATTGATTTAAACCTATTTCTTTTGCTAAATAATTTTCAATTAAGACTGAAAAAGACTTCGCTTTTACCTTACCCATACTAGGTTTGATAAAATTGGTATTTTCCTTTTCGGTTAAAAATATGTATTCTCCATTAGTAGCATTGGCTACAAATCTTAAGAAAAACTCAGTTTCTTTGTCTATACTTTTAGTAACAATGGGAACAATCTGTATACCTTTTGCTGCAGCTTGTTTTATGGTAGAATGCATCAGAGTTTTATTAGAATACTTAGCCGAAGGCAACTCATCCACTGCCCAAAACAGTATTCTAGCCCTTTTATCAGTTGCCCAGTCGTACATTTCAACCAATCTTGCCAATGCATATTCGTAGCCTGCATCAATTGAAGACACTTCATTCTCATATTCAAATGTTTCTATAAATTCTTGGTCTATACCATTGGGGTCGCCATCTTGGTAAAATACAGAAGATAGTGGCGTTTCATCGGCAAAAGGAAATTTATTGATTGACTTTCTCAGATCACGGTTGATTTTCTTTAAATCTGAAGCGGTAGATTTGTTCAATACACCTGTAAAAACTATGTCTGCTCCAAGGTTTTCATTTTTAGGATTATCCTTAAATATTAAATGATAAACACCTCCACCTGCTTTGATAGACTTATATTGCTGTTCGCGATCATTGTATTCTACTATTGCGCGATATTTGTCAGAGCGTTGTATCTCAAATATGTCGGGCCACATTTCTGCTTTTCCTTCTTTGTCTGTGATGGTTTTCCAAAGGAGTTTGCCTTTTTTTGAAAGTAATGAAACCGTAGCATTCGAAATGGCTTCCTTATTGGCATTTTCTACATAAATGGTCACTCTGTTTTCTACATACATTTGCCATTGGTCCTCTACTTTATCGTAACCTTCGTCAATCAGCAATAACATGAAATTTTCCCAGTCGCTATCTTTCTCCATATCATCCCAAATACATGCATAAAGTTCATTACTGTCAGTACCGCTGTAAGCATTTCCAACTCTGTTATTGCTCAATGGTAGGGCATCTTCTTTTACTGTAAGCACTACTTGCAGTTTCTTTGTACTGTTATTTATAAAGATTTCCTCCTTGTAATATCCATGCATTGTAAAAGATAATTTCTCTGCGCTTTCAGGAAGTAACAATACAAATTTACCTTCTGCATTGGTTACACCACCCAAATCATGTCCCTCTGCCTTTACACTCACGCCAGGTATACCTAGGTCTGTTTCCTCGCTAAACACTTGGCCGGTAATTAATCTTTTGTTGTCTAAATCTTTGGCATTGAGGCTTAGCGCCAATAGGAGTAGAATACAAATAGTTCCAGTTATCTTTTTCATAATGATGCGTTTTGCTTGCTATTCGAACTGTTAATCATGTAATATTTTCGGGCCTCTTTTAAAAAAGACTTATGTAATATTCGCGGTTTTATTCGAAAAAATAAAGGAATCAACCACTTCCATTTACACACTTTAAGAATTGTCATGTAAAAATAAAATATTGAAATATATTCAATATACTGTATTATTATTCTGCCATATATATAAAATAAAAATTAAAATAAAGTATAGCACTAAGTTTTTGAAGATTTGTTTTACTTATTGAACACTTTTGTTGCTATGTACTTTAACAAGTATTTAATTGATACTTAGTAGGGTTTTACAAAAATGGTCGGTGTAACTTTGTATTGAAAAATAAAAAAAATATGAAGTGGCCAGTTTATGTGATCATACCCGCTCAGAATGAGGAGAAATCGATAGGTAAGGTTTTAGGCGATATTCCAAGAGAAATTGTAACTGAGGTAATAGTAGTAGATAACGGATCAGTGGACAATACAGGCAAAGAGGTTTTAAAAGCGGGAGGTACACTGCTAAAAGAGCCAAAACCTGGCTACGGTGCCGCTTGTCTAAAAGGATTAAGTTACTTAACAGATAAGTTGGATGATCAAGAAAACGTAATTGTTGTTTTTCTTGATGGAGATTATTCAGATTACCCTGAGCAAATGCCTAACTTGCTCCAACCTATTCTTGAAAAAGACTATGAGATGGTAATTGGTTCTCGTTCTTTAGGTAAGAAAGCGAAAAATTCAATGACCCCGCAACAGGTTTTTGGTAATTGGTTGGCCACTCTATTGATGAAGTTTATTTACAAGGCTGAGTTTACTGATCTGGGTCCGTTTAGAGCTATAACTTACAAAGCTCTGATGTCTTTAAACATGCAGGATACAAACTTTGGTTGGACTGTAGAAATGCAACTTAAAGCAGCCAAACAAAACATGAAATTTTGTGAAGTGCCCGTAAATTATAGAGAGAGAATTGGGGTCTCTAAAGTCTCTGGTACATTAAAAGGTAGTATTCTAGCAGGTTATAAAATCCTCTACACCATTTTTAAATATGTATGATGCGCCTGCATATTTAATTTCTGGGTTGTCGTGCTGTAATTTAGCAACTTATATCTTGTAAAAGTATATGGCGCCTAGCTTTGCAAAATCGCATAGTTCAACCCTGAGAAATGAATTTTTAATATATAGGCTGACCCATATTCTTTGAATCTTAATCAAGCTTTCTGCAAGAGACTGATGTTGTGCCTCAACTTCAGTCTTTATAAAAATTTAAAAGAAAGACCTTTTTTGTAATATGATTTTATAGAAACCTTACATGTAAAAGTGTTCGATTTGGTACAGTAGTGTGTAAAATCGAACAATTGTGCATCGTACAAGAAGGCTGACTTTTAATTATAAGTTCCTGTTAATCAGTAATATATATATGTATGGTACGTGGTTTGGTAATTTTAAAAGCAATTACGAAAGCTAAAAAAATTACATACAATGAGACATTTCACAAAAAATACCAAGGTAATAGCTAAAGTATCCTTAGTCTTAATATTGCTGAGCTTTTTAGGTCTGAAATCGAAAGCAGCTGAGGCGGATAACAACTTCATTGAGGATAAGACGCAAAAAGTAGAAATCGTAAAGGTAAAATAGTCGTTTAGATTTTTTGCCGTCGAGATATAACCTCTAGTGTCAAATAAGTGTGATAAAAAAAGTTGCCAACTGGCAACTTTTTTATTTTCATTAATCTTTATTTTTCTTTAGAGTATACTTTTTTCATGATGCTTATCATCAGTATGATAATGCCCAAGAATATTACCAAACCTGGTAAACTGCCATAAATCGGTGTTTCAAATATTTGAATGGCATCTGCACCGCCCAAAACAATTAAGAATGCGATAATTATACCCATAAGCGCCTCACCGGTAATCAAACCAGATGCAATTAAGAGACCGGCTTTTCCACTGAAATCTTTGGCTTTTTCATGTATTTCATCATTTGCCTTCTGTTTCTTACTTTTCTTGTAGAATCGTTCTACATACCAAGCAATTAGGCCACCTACAAAAATAGCTGTGTCTAGCTCTAAGGGTAGATAGATACCAACTGCCACAGCTAAAATGGGCATTCTAAAATTAGAATTCTTCTTAGCTAAGTATTGGTCTATAATTATAATGATGATGCCTATTACCGCTCCTATGCTCACCATATCCCAAGGTAAATTGCCACCAAATATTCCTGTTGCCACACTTTGCATAAGAGCAGCTTGTGGTGCAGCTAGTGCATTGGGCGTTTCTTCGGTAACTGGTCCCATGCCATAAGCTTCAAGCAAGTAACTTAAAACAGGAGCGATAACTACTGCACCCGCCAAAACGCCAACCACCTGCATTATTTGTTGCTTGTAAGGAGTTGAGCCTAGTATATGTCCTGCTTTTAAATCTTGCATATTATCCCCAGCAATTGCAGCTGCACAGCAAACAACAGCGCCTATCAAAATTGCGCCAGCGGCGCCTCTTGCAGGTTCTCCGGTACCCATTAGCAATGCCAACAACAAAGCAGCAGATAAAATTGTGGCAATGGTTACCCCAGAAATCGGATTGTTAGAACTACCTACCAAACCTGCCATATATCCTGCTACCGAAGAAAATAGAAATCCAGCGATAACCATGAGTACGGCCATAGTAGCGGTAATGCCTATTTGTTGTATCTCCCTAAGGTAAATCAGAAAAATTGGTACGACCATTACACCTATACCTATAATTACCCAAGACATAGGAGTATCTAGCTCTGTGCGTAATTTATCTTTAAATGGAGTTTTTTGCTTTTTAAATGCAGCCAAACCAGACTGAAAAGCAGTGCCAAGGGAGTTTCTGATACTGATTAAAGCCCATAAGCCACCAACAATCATGGCGCCTACACCCAAGTACCTTATTTGATCATTCCAAACAGTGTAACCTACTTCTACAGCACTTACACCCTCCGGAGCACCATTAATAAATACATGTATAGGGATAGCAAAGTACCAACTTATCGCTCCGCCAAGAAATATGAGAAAAGCGATATTTAAGCCAACAATGTAGCCTACTGCCACCAATGCAGGAGATAGGTTCATACCGAAATAAAGAAAGGCCTTTTTCTGTAATATGACACCGTTTTCGAAAACGCCATTCCATAATTTCATGGCGCCTTCCCCTAACTTGAACAATCCTCCGATCAAGCCACCATACACAAGATATTTAATGAAGCCACCAGCAGACTCTCCCGTTTTTAATACTTCAGAAGTAGCGATGCCTTCGGGGAATTTTAATTTTTCTTTAACAATAAGGGCTTGTCTCAAGGGAATGGTAAATAAAATACCGAGCACGCCACCAGCCAGAGCCACAAGGGTGGTTTCGATGTAATTGAAATCTTGCCAATAACCCATTAAAACAAGTGCAGGAATGGTAAAGATGACTCCAGCAGCCAAAGATTCACCTGCAGATGCAGCAGTTTGTACTAAGTTGTTTTCTAAAATACTGGAGTTTTTAAAAGCTTTTAATACTGCCATCGAGATTACTGCTGCAGGAATAGAGGCAGATACGGTCATGCCTGCAAATAATCCAAAATAAGCATTGGCAGCAGAAAGTACTATTGACAAGATTGCACCTATAAGAACGGCTCTTAAAGTAAGTTCAGTTACTTTTTCTGAAGGTTTGATGTAGGGTTTATCTTCTTGATCCATATTATGTTGTTTGGTAGTAGTAAATTTACGCTGTTATAAATCACAAAAATCATAAATTAAAATCATTGTGACGCTTTATGCAATTTTTGTCTACAATAAATTGATTCAGATAGGTAGCTTATTTAAGATTTAGAACCAAAAGAGAAATTTTTACCATGTTAAGAAAGTTTTTGTTCGAGTTTGAAGATTTTAGCTGGTATCCTGAATCTTTTAGAAATGTGCAGACAGATTTTTTACAGATTATAATGGCACGCTTTGATGTCTTTAAGGAGGTGTACCCCAAGCTTTTCTCTATTGCTCATCGTTTAAATATTTTTCATTTCACTGATCTATGTTCGGGCGGGGGAGGCGCTATTTTGCAATTAAGAAAACATTACAAACGCATATATGGTAATAAGCCATTTAGCGCCACGCTTACTGACAAGTATCCAAATTTACTTGCTTATAAAGCATTGGTATTAAAAAGCAATCGGGAAATTAATTATTTGGCAACACCTGTTGATGTGACCAAAGACTTATCTAAACTTTCGGGTTTTTGGACAGTTTTTAACGCTTTTCATCATTTAAGCCCACTCAATGCTACTAGGCTATTACAGAAGTCGGTCAAAAACAGACAGCCTATTGCTATTATGGAACCCTTGGATACAAATGCACTTACTATTCTAATACAGTCATTTTTCTTAATTATAGGACTTTTTTTTATCATTCCTTTTACTAAATCATTCAATTTAAAGGTGTTTTTTTTCTCTTATCTTATACCTGTATTGCCTTTTGCCATTGTCTGGGACGGCTGGATGTCCGCCTTAAAAGTTTATAGAACACCAACTTTAAATAGAATGGTAAAATTGGCAGATAGCGAAAAAAATTACACTTGGGATATTGGCAAAGCAAAGCACACTTTTGGTAAAGTAATATTTGTGTTGGGCTCACCTCGAAAATAAAATTTACTTGATTATGAATATAAGTTACATACGTATTTTCACTACTCAATGAAACAGAATTGTATTTCTTATGTGAATAAGATTTGTAAATGTTCAGTAGTCTAAAATAAAAACTATGTCTATGGATTACATTTACAAAAAAGTATTGATTATTGATGATGACGAAATTAGCAATTTCATAAGTCAGAAATTATTAGAGCAGTGCAAGGTTGCTGAGGAGATTAATTCTTATGATAATGCCAGGGAGGCTTTGACGTTTATTGATACTTGCATATCTAGAGGAAAGGCAGTTCCGGATATGATTTTATTGGACATTAATATGCCATTGATGAATGGATGGGATTTTTTGAAAAGGTTTGAGGCCATACCGGGCATTTCTAAAGAGACCACCAAGCTTTATATACTTTCATCATCTGTATACAGCAAAGATTTTGATACAGCAGCTAAGCATGAACTTGTAAGCGGTTATATAGTTAAGCCTCTATCGAAAGAAAAACTTTTAGAAATAAGTAGGGCAAAAAAAATAGAGCACAGTGAATTTTAATTCATTGTGCTCTATCTGATGATTCTTAATGCTCTTACCTCAATCTAGGAAGGGCATTGTTAAGGTTCATTCCTGAAGATGGTATGATGTATTGTAGTTTGATAGAAAATATGCCATACAAATCGTTCATGTCTGGGTTGCCACCTCTAAAAACAGCATTATCACTTGCATTGGGATCCAAATCAACAGCTCTAACATTGTTATGATAGCTTATTGCTGCTCTACTCAATTCATTTACAGGGATATTGAACCTGCTTACACCATCTAGGTAGTCTGTATTAGTTAACCTATATCCTCCATCTAATACAATTGCGAAAGTTGGGGTTACTTTATATCTTAATCCAATACCTACAGGCATTATCAAGGCAGTTCTTTCCATTTCTTGCCCTTCAATATCATATACGGGTAAATCAGCTATCCAACCTGGACTTATGCCTTCAGGGTCAACTTTTGTAATACCTCCCCCTATGTATGAAAAGAAATCGAAACGGTCTTTAGGGAATACTATCATGGCTGCTGCATAAATCTCGTAATGATTGGCCCTAAAACTTCTATTCCTAGATGCCACATGGTCATTAGCTGCAAGTTGATACAGGCTGGTTCCTGCTTTTAATTGAATATTTTCGTGTAGTTTGTACCAAGCTTCAAGATTAAATGCTGGTTTTGCATTGCTAATTCCAGTACCATCTAAATCGCCTGCATAAGATGCAATCCCCAATCCTCCTGACAAACTCCATCTTGTAAATTGTGAATGTGATTGATGCGAAATCAAAAGCACAAGTGCTATTATCAGTAATTTATCTTTCATAAATTAAAAAAATTTAGTTTCTAGATTTTTTGAATTTTAGTCGTTTAGTGTTGGCCTCAAGATTCGCAAATATGTGTTAAAATTAAGAATTATTACCGATAGTTTAATAATATTGTTACCATTCAATTGTTAATAAGCCCTTTTTTTATGCAAATTAGTTCTCAAATATTCTGATGTAATGTAGATTATTTAGTTGAGTATGCTTAATTATTTTTTGTAGCAAATAAAAATCCCTACACAAAACCGATTATGTAGGGAGACTTTATAAAGAAGTCTTGTTTACTCTGACTCAATCAAATTTATACCTTACAAATGCCTCTATGGCCTCATACTCTGTAAGCCCTAGCCTGTCATAAGTTTTGGCCGTATCTCTGTTTCTGTCTTCTGCTCTTTCCCAAAACTCTCTTGAATCATTGCCAGGGAAAACAGGCGTGTCTTTTTGAGACTGATGTTTAAAAATCGCCTTTCTTTTTCTCAAAAGCTCTTCAGGGCTTATCGGAACGGCCATTTCTATCTCATCAATCTGCCATTCGTGCCATGCACCTCTGTATAACCAAACAAAGCAGTCTTTCATCCAACTTTCATTCTTCAGTTGTTCTATGGCTGCAAAAATAGCATCTAAACAAACTTTGTGCGTACCATGCGGGTCTCTCAGATCTCCGGCGGCAAATATTTGGTGCGGCTTTACTTCCTGAAGCAGCTCTACAATAATATTTATATCTTCTTCGCCTATGGGCTTTTTCCTTACTTGGCCGGTTTCATAAAATGGCATATTGAGAAAATGTGCATTGGGCTCTTCTACTCCACAAAACCGACAGGCGGCTAATGCTTCTCCTTTTCTTATCAAGCCTTTTATTTTACGCAATTCAGGAATGTCCTCTTCACCCAATTTTTTGTCCTTTAAAAAATCGATCACCTTCTTGTAGACATTAGTCGTACCTTGTGGATTTAAATCCATAGCTTTGGCTGCATCTAACATAAAGTCTGCAAACCTTCTGGCATCATCATCAAACACAGCTATGTTTCCTGATGTTTGATAGGCTACATGCACTTCATGACCATGATCGACCAACCTTATTAAGGTTCCGCCCATGGAGATTACATCATCATCAGGGTGTGGACTAAATATAAGTGAGCGTTTTTTTGCAGGATTCGCTCTTTCCGGTCTATTAGAGTCATCTGAGTTTGGCTTACCTCCGGGCCAGCCTGTTATGGTATGCTGCAAATGATTGAATACTTTAATGTTAATATTATAAGCAGGACCTGCCTCAACTAATAAGTCTCTCAATTCCCAATCCTTGTAATCGTCATCTGTCAATTTGAGTATGGGTTTTTCTGCTTTTTCGCTCAGCCATATTACTGCCCTTCTTATCAATTCATCGTTCCAATTGCACATACCAACCAGCCACGGTGTTTTTATCTTGCTTAATTCTAAAGCTCCCCAATTATCAATGATTACGTCGGTATTTTCATGAAATTGAAGAAATGAAGCAGGTACATCATCACTAGGTTCGCCTTCTACAGCTTCTTTTACTATTTTGGATTTGGCCTCACCCCATGCAAGTAAGTAGATTTTCTTTGCTTTCATGATAGTGCCTACACCCATGGTAATGGCTCTAGAAGGCACGTATTCTTCTTTAATAAAATCTTTGGTGGCATCTGTAATTGTAAGATGGTCCAATTTTACGAGTCTTGTAACAGAATCTAGTTTGGAACCTGGCTCATTAAATCCAATATGACCTGTTCTTCCTATACCCAATAATTGCAGGTCTAATCCACCATAGCTTTCTATTTTCTTGTCATAATCTTGACAATATTGTTTTACGTCTTGTATAGGAAGCGTGCCATCAGGAATGTTGATGTTTTCTGGTTTAATGTTTACATGGTCAAAGAGGTGCTCATGCATAAAATAAACATAGCTTTGAAGCGCATCTGGCTGCATAGGGTAGTACTCATCAAGATTGAAAGTGACTACATTTTCAAAGCTTAAGTTTTCTTCTTGATGTAATCTAACTAGCTCTTTATATACCTCTATAGGAGAAGAGCCTGTGGCCAAGCCTAAAACGGCCCATTCTCCCTTTTGCTGTTTATCTTGAATCAGTTCGGCAATTTTTCTTGCTGCGAATACAGCGCCTTCTTGTACATTTTCGAAAATGCTAACAGGGATTTTCTCTAGTGAGCGTTCGGAGAAATTGATGTGGTTTGTCATATATTGGAGATTTTATGGGATGACTTCTTATTCATTTTTTGCTTCATAGCAAATATAGGCAAATTATTTTGAATGTGTGGGCGCACACGCAAAATTTTTAAATATTTCTTTAAATCTTAATTTTGTTGTAACATTGGAGCAATTGCTGCTTAAATTAGGGTTATAATCGGAGCTGATCTGTATTCTGCAGCTTTAAATTTGTGGCTTTTTAAAGAAACGATTTTGGGAAAGACCAACATTAGAATAAAAGACATCGCGGAGAAGGCAGGAGTTTCTACAGGTACAGTGGATCGTGTATTGCACAAGAGGGGCAGGGTTTCTCCTGTGGCGGAAAAAAAGGTACTTGAGGTAATTGAGGCTTTAAACTACCAGCCCAATTTTATAGCACGTGCCTTGGGTGCCAATAAGAATTACACCCTTGCTGTATTGATGCCCGACCCGGCGCTCGATCCTTATTGGAGTGCCCCTCAGAAAGGTTTGGAAGCCGCTGCTGCTGATTACAATTCCCATGGAATTACGATTGAGAAATTTATTTACAATCAGAATGAAGTACAATCTTTTGCTGATACTAGCGAACGTATTTTCTCAAAGAAGTTTGATGGGGTAATTGTTGCACCGCTTT
>Ga0207419_1000911_pt1 | contig 24339 bp, 21 predicted proteins | sample ElkSloMetagenome_4_FD_184723 | JGI IMG/M metagenome (GOLD analysis project Ga0207419, IMG submission 184723) | Hot spring microbial communities from Elkhorn Slough, Monterey Bay, USA - MD2A (version 2) | ecosystem: Environmental > Aquatic > Marine > Intertidal zone > Estuary: Microbial mat ... | reverse complement strand
TTCAGATTTTCGGGAACTATACGGCGTAGACTTTCCACGTGTGAGATTAACTGGTATTAAGGAAGTTCGCGAAAACCTTTACCTGGGCGGACGCTTTATATTGGATGATTTTGAAATTACTGAATTAGATCCCGAAGGTCAGTTAGCCAATCTTCCGATTACCGGAAACCAAGGGGGCTTAAATACCGGAATAGGAGCAGCATTTATCTATGACAGCCGCGATAATTACATTGAAACCTATAAAGGTTGGTATACTGAATTAACTTTCGATATACACGGTGAGTATATCGGTAGTGATTTTGACTATTCGCGTGTGCGACTGGATGTGAGAAAATTCTTTGAGATTTCTAAAAAAGATCACCTGGCAACACGTTTTTTCTCAGAATCTATTTTCGGAGGTGAAGCACCCTTTATTTCTCAGGCCCTGCTTGGCGGCACTCAAACGATGCGCGGATTTTATCTGGGAAGGTATCGCGATAACAGCTCCATGGTCGTGCAGGCTGAATATCGACGGAAATTATTTTGGCGGCTGGGCCTTACTGTCTTCGGAGCGGTAGGTGCTGTTGATCAAAGTCTTTTAGATATCTCAGTTGTGAATACGCGTTTCACTTATGGCACAGGTCTGAGGCTCGCAATTAATCCGGAAGACAGGATCAATATCCGCTTTGATATGGGCGTAGGCGAAGACGTGAATTTTTATATAACTATAGGTGAAGCCTTTTAGAGCCGTGATCTCAAATTTTGAGCCAGGTCGTTTACATTTTTACCCAAACAGAATCAAGGCTCAACTCTTTCAACAATTTCAAAAAGCGGAAGCAAGTTGACGATTATTCATTATTCTCCCTTTTGGAGCGAAGGGCGGCTGCCTTTTCCGTTTGATTGTTTAGAGCATAGGCGCGTAGAAGGTCCTTTCTCACCGTCTCGGTAGTTTCATCTTTTTCCCCGAATTCTTCTAAATAGTGAGCGTACGATTCTTCAAGTAGTGGAACTGCCTTCTGACTTGAATCTGATTCCAAAAGAAATCCCGCTAAAATATGACGAGCCTCCGCTAAGTCATTTAATTCTCCGGGCAGTGCCCTTTTGTACATATCAATACATTTCCTCTTGTAATTAATAGCCATTTTCAAATTTCCCGAATTGTAGTAACGATCTGCTTCATCCCAATAAAGCCAGGCCAACATAGGGGCTTCACCGCCATAAAAATTTTCGTAAATACGTATGGATTCTTCGCGGTACTTTTCTGATTTTTCATAGTCTCCTTTGGCGAGATAAACATCGCCTATAATACTTAAGCCACGCCCAGTTGATACGTGCTCTTCACCGTAAATGACACGCGACATTTCATAGCACTTCTCTGCATGATGAAGAGCTTCGTCGTTCTGATTTAATTCAATATAAATTTTGGCAAGATTGCTATGAGAAAATTGTGAGCGATCATTCGGTTTACCATTATGCACTTCGTTGGCAATTCTCAAACCTTTTAATGAATAGTATTCCGCAGAGTCATATTCATTTTCGAAATAAAAACTATGACCCAGATTATTATAGAGAGCTGCAACATTCTGATTTAATTCTCCCCTTGATCTTAATATTTCCTTTAAAGCTTTTTTTATGTAAAGCACATAGTTTTTCCGATCTCCCAAACCATTGTATGCGGTAGCAATATCATTGTATAAGCTAGTCAATGCCATGCTTTGCTCTTCTGTGTGAAGCCGCCAGCTTTTTGTTTGTTCGGTTGCCTGAATTAGTGAAGAAAGCGCATCCTTGTAGTTACCCATTTGCATTTCTCCTCTTGCCAGGTAATTCTGTGCTTTTAAATAATTCACACTTCCGCTACCCAACTGTTCTTTAAAGATTGCAGATGCATTTCGGCTCATCTCTATTGTTTCCTTAGTACGATTCTGAAATGCATACAACTCGGATAGTAAGAGTTGAGTTGAAGCCACTTCTGTATCTTTTGGACCGAGCTCTTGTTTGTACAATTCAAGTGCGCGAAGCAAATGAGCTTCAGCTTCAGGGAATAAATTCTGCTTTCTGTACAAATTACCTATGACGCGATACATTTCAGCCTGAAGAAGGGGCTGTTCATCTAAATCACTTAACTTTTCCGAACCCACGGCAAGCATATTTTGCGAAGTGATAACATTGCCCTTAGCAAGATCAGGGTCAGAATAATCAAAGAGCTCTGTGAGAAATTGGGTGACTTGCTGAGCCTTTTGCGCTTCATATTCCGCCTGATCTCTTTGAACTGCGACTCTTTCTGCCTGCCAAAGTGTAGCAGAGATTCCTGAGATAAGAATTAGCACCAGCAAAACTCCAACAATCACTAATGATTGATTTCGTTTTGCGTATTTTCTAAATCTATAGGCTAAGCTTTCCGGTCTTGCTAAAACAGGGTAGTTATTTTGATATCTCTTAATGTCGTCAGAGAGTTGTTCAGCACTGGAGTATCTATCGTCAGGATTTTCTTTTAAGGCTTTTAGAACGATATTATCGATATCGCCTTTAAGTTTTCTTTGCCATTCTTTAAGGTCACTTGTTAACTCTGGATTAATGCGAGCGCTGGGTTTGACCGCGTCTTCTGTGTAATTGATTCTTTCAGTCAGCGCAAGATTAGACTTCGTATTACCCGGAAAAGGCTTATTGCCTGTAACCAACTCGTAGAGAATTACACCGAGTGAGTAAATATCAGAAACCATTGTGAGTGGCTGGCCCTTGAGTTGTTCAGGACTGGCATAAGCCGGTGTAAGGGGAATATACCCCATAATTGTCAGGTCTTCTTCCGAGTCTTCGTCTTCCAGAATTTTAGCTATTCCGAAGTCAATGACCTTAACAATACCGTGCATAGTAACGAGAATATTCCCAGGCTTCAGATCGCGGTGCATAACAAAGTTTTTATGGGCATAACTCACCGCATCGCATAAATCCAAAAAGAGTTCTAACCTCTGGCTAAGGTCTAGGTTGTTCTCCGCTACATGCTCCATCAAAGGCATTCCTTGCACATACTCCATGATAATGTATGGAAGTCCTGTTTCAGATATACCCCCATCATAAATTCGCGTAATGTGCGGATGATTCAACCTGGAGAGAATTTTTCGTTCTCGGTCAAAGCGTTTTTGGTATATCTCTGTGAGGAATCCTGCGGAAATTATCTTGATAGCCACTTGCTGGTGAGCTTCAAGATCCATTCTATCAGCCAGGTAAACCTTGCCCATTCCACCTATACCAATGAGATAGGTAAGTTTGTACTTCCCTATGGTTTGACCAATCAGGTCAGTAGGTTTTTCAGTGTCGCGGATTTTGGTAATGGCAGGACTTTCTAAATCGGATTGGGTATCGTCTTCGTCCTTGATAAGAGATTTCAGTATCTCAGCTACTTCAGGATCATCCTTTTCCAATCTTGCCAAAAGCTGATTCTGTTCAGCTTCAGACATCTCAGGAAGCTGAGCGTAATATTTCTTCACTGCAACCCAAATATCCTTCTCCATGTCCTAGTTATAATTTTTAGGGAATTTCATTCTATCCTAATTCAGATTGCAGCCATCGTTTTGCCAATCTCCAATCGCGTTTAACAGTAGATACAGAACATTCCAAAGCTTCGGCAATTTCTTCCATTTTCATACCTCCGAAATAGCGGTATTCAGTGATATTCGCCAGGCGTTGGTCAAATTCTGCGAGTTTTTCGAGAGCATCATTTATGTTAAGTATTTGCTCTGCATCGCCATCAGAAATCAAAAAATGGTCTTCAATTTGAAGATTACGGACACCACTCCCCCGCTTTTGAGCGTTTCGATTCCGAACCACCTCTAATATGACCCTGCGCATACAGGTAGAAACAATAGCATAGAAATGAGATCTGTTCTCATAAGCACGATTGTTTTGGCCCAGTATTTTAAGATAAGCATCGTGAACCAGCCCCGTAGTATTAAGGGTATGGTCAGAACTCTCTTTGATTGTAAATTGATGAGCCATTATTTTGAGCTTCTGATAAACCAATCCCATAATTTTATCTAAGGCTTCATCATTTCCATCTTTATATTCATGAAGTAAAATTGTTATGGCGTTCTTATCATCTGCTGGAATCATCTGCATTTAATTACTAGCTGAATAATGGTTGGTCATCATTTTTACTTTTTATTCAATCAAATTCGATAAGTAAAAATGTAAAATTATCTAAGGCCCCTCTCTTCATTACCCATTTCACCAATTGATCGGTAACTTGCTTAATAGATCTTTTTGGATGGAGCGCAGTGCGAATTTCGTCGTCGCTAACATGTATGTACAGCCCATCAGAGCAAAGAAGGACTCTATCGCCTTTTTGCAGATCATTTTTTCGCGAGAATATATCTGCCTTACATTCATTTGAAAAATTCATCCCCATAGCCTTTGTAAGGGCGTGGGGATTAAAAATCATCGTTTGATCTGAATGCCGCATAGCGTGAGAGTGAGCCATTTCATTGGCAGCCGTATGATCAGATGTGCACTGCTCGAGCTCATCTCCAGAATAGATATAAGCACGGCTATCACCAATATGCATGAAGTGCAATTGATCATCGCATATAACTAAAGCCGTACAGGTTGCCCCCATTTTCTGACCAGATATTTTAGACTCTATCGCTACAGCGTTATTTACTTCAATAGCCGCTTTACGGAGATTTTCTTGTGGCTGGCCTAATTCCCTGTAGTATGATTTATTTAAAACATCCACTACCATGGCTGATGCTTTCTCGCCGCGCTCGTAGCCACCCATGCCATCTGAAACTACAGCCAAAACCCCCATTGATTGCGTCAACCATGGCTTATCTGGCTCCACGAAGATGACAGCATCTTCGTTGTTAGATCGTCTTAAACCAGTTTCGCTTACAGATATGTGAGATAAATGCATATGATGCAGCCTTTGAGAACTTTTGAATTTCGGTAAAACTTTTGAGCATTGAAGCGAAATGCTTAAGCATCCTTTCAATACGTATTAAAAAATATTCGTTTGAGATATTACTCTTCCGGGTGCCTGTAAATTCTACTGACCAAATTATCCATTATATAGGTTTTACTTTGCGCAAAATAAATATCCATATTTTCCAAATATTTCTGATAGAAATAGTTAAGAATCAGCCCCAACAAGAGCGCTACCAGAGTTGTGTCGAAAGAAACAGCCAAATACCCCGTAAGAATACTGAGACCCTGATCGGTTTTAGCCAGGTAAGCATTACCTATAGCAGAAGTAAGACCGATAATCGTACCGATAAAGCCAACAGACATAACACTGCTAATAAGAAAGCGAACCATATTTAGATTACCATCCATTTCTTCTCTGGCGTTTCCAATCTGACCATCAAGAACCTGCATAGTTTCAGGTATAGATTGATTATTTCGGTATTGTGTACATGCATTTTTTATAAATCTGGTGATCAAGTACAGCTTTCCTCGTTTTTCAATTTCCAAAACGCTCAGTTTAATATCTGCCACCTCTTCTGGTGTCAAGATTAGTTGATCTTCTTCAGGTAAAAGCTTTAAGTCGAACCCCTTGAACTGAAGTTTAATGTACTGACTCATATCGCGCAATTGCATTAAAGCAAAAATGGAAAGCGCGTAAGTTACAAATTGAATGTACCCTTGAGAAGACCCGCCAAGAAGAACAAAAACTCTGTACAAGGAAGGTTGATTTGAAAAAATATTGGCTAAGACGGCAAAAAAGAGCCATAGCGCCAGTGCTCCACCTATGCTAAATCCCAGGCGTATTAATGTATTCTTAGTGATTTTCTGCTTGCTAGATTTTGTAGCAATATCAGTTTTTATTGTTTGATTCATCGTAGTTTGATTTTAAAATTATTCGAATGTTTGAAAGTCTATTTCGCCATTGGGCCCAACAATGAGCTTTGCAATCAAGACACGGGCCGAAGGATCGAGCGATAGAGTAAAGTAATGCTCATCTCCTCTTTCTACTCCTTCATCATTTTTGGTGTACACCTGCAGTCTTAAAGGCAATTCATCTTTTGGTTCCGAAGACTCTTTGTACTGTGCTAAAATTTCATAGGTACCCGGTAGTAGCTCATCAAATTGTCTGACTGCCTCTTGATTTGTTCGTAAATCACCGCCGAACAATCTTGTACGCGCCTTTCCGCTATCCCACTGACCTATGAAGCTCCTGTATCTTCTACCTCCAAACACGCAATCGTTGTCTTTACACACATACAGGTTTACGTTGTCCTTCTTGTTATCCCATTTTACTTCAATAGAGAGAAGACATGGCACATCTGGCTTGGATCCGGTAAACTTGCTCTCCGTAATCTTTGGCTTAGGTTCTGCTTTAGACTCATCTTTTGGCTGTTCAGATGGTTTCTCTTCTTCTTTAACTGTTTTCTTCGACTTCTTGGGAACGGGTTTTTTAGGTTTTGGCAGCTGTGGAGTTTCCATTCGGGCAAAAGACCTAACATCTTCAGGATTTGCTTCTAATTTGCCAACAATGGCCAATACAGAATCACCTTCTTCCAGATTCAAAAGTGAATCGGGCATGATACCGTAAAACTTATTTTGAAGCGTGTCGTACGTAATCGCCACAGGGCTATTCAATACTACCGGTTCACCTTTTGGGACGATAATGAAGAGAAAGATTACAGATGCCAAAGCACCCGATAAAAGATCGAGAAATGACAGGTTGAAAAATTCAATTGATTTATTTTTCATGGTTATTGGTGTATTTGCTTTGGTTTTCTATTCTTAATTAATGACCCAGTTGCTTCAAGCGCAATGGAAAATGACATTTAGCGCATTTTTTCCCTGTACCATAGTCTCTCGTCCCGCAGTTACTACAGACATTGTAGAGATTGCTTATCTTATTTTGGGTGAGCATAGACTCCTTCCATTCTCTGGTTTTTTCGGGATTGTAATCAATGAATTGATCGCGCATTTTACACTTAACACAAGCAGTCGCATCATCAGTGTTAATCGTTCGGCAGTTTCGGCAAAGTTTCATTTTGAATAGATCTGATAAATAATTGGAAATTGCAGGTAAAAAGGGCTGATTCAGCCCAGTCTGTTAATACTTCGTTCCTATATTCAGTTCAAATCTGTACTCATAACTTATCATCATTCCGAATTGATGATTCCTGGAAGTACCATTAACATTTCTAGATCCAGTTCCGTCAGCTGTAGGAACAACAAAGCTATCGTTTACCATGTCGCCACCTCTTTCAAACATTGCACTAAGTCTTATGCTGCTCTTCGGATTCAATTCGTAAGAAACATAAGGTAGCACCAAGAGGCTTACATGGTTCTTTTTGAACGTATTTGACGTGCTCTCACCATAAGATAACTCTTCTTCTTCGTCAGGAAGATTTGTGCTTTCTAAATTATACTCTGTTGATACAGTGTATTTGCCCATCCCTAAATTGAACTGCGGACCTATAGCCAATCCCACTTTGAGCTTATTACCAAACTGTGCGCGTAACAATAGCGGTACTGACAAAAAATTGAAGGTTGAAATTTGCTCAACTTCTCCAACATCTAGTGATTGGGTCCCATCTTCTTGTGTAACAAGGAATTGATTGTTTGGATCTCGGGTTTCAACAGTGAGCTTTCCGCCCTTTCTATTGTATTTTAAACCCGTCATAAAGCCCCATCGATCTGCAATCTGAATACCTAATCCGATTCCACCCTGGTAAGAGAATATTCCGGAATAATCCACTGACATGCCTTGGAACTCGTCACTTATATCTAAGTCGCCAGTAACTTCATTTCTAGAAGAATGGATACCGATTTCAGGCGCTATAAAAACAGATGTTTGCGCACTTACGAGGTTACCCATTAATACGAAAAGCGCCACAATTGAATAGAAATACGTCGTTTTCATGGTTTTTGATTTTTTGATTGATTTTTTGATTTCGTTTTAAATATTGAGAAGCGGCTTTTTTGCCCTTCAGATATATACGTTCCAAATCGGAGCAAAAAGGGTCACGGAAATTCAATTTTATTTTCAAATAAAAAAGCATGAACTTGCTACACATCAATCACAGCAGGCTATTCAGAGTTTTTTGGCGGACTAAAAAAATTTGACCAGCAAGAGATTGTAGAAAGTAGAAAGAGCTATTATGGCTGGCGTGACCCCCAAACTTCTGGTATGAAATCTTGGGCGGAATGCAATAGGTGTTTTTAAAAAGATGGTGCCTGGAAGAGTTTGCTCCTTCCCCGATAAGAAATAACATCTGCCTTGATGTGAGTATTTTGGGCGCTGAAATGAATTGTTAAGGAAACATCGGGCTTGAGTGGCTCCGCTGACGAACCGAGGCGAGATTGCTTTAGCGATCTAAGCAACTATTAACCTAGTAAAAGGACTACTCATTTTGGTATTTGGGAGTGACCCAGGTCTCAGAATTCTTATCTCCTCTTGCCTAAATTCGCTCTATGACCGAGATCAAAGAAATGAAGACTTTAGGTATGATCGGTGGAACATCCTGGCATGCTACCGAAATGTACTACCGATTGATTCAGCAAGGAGTGGCGAAAAAGATTGGAGCGTGGAATAGTGCACCACTTATTCTACACAGCATTAATATTGCTATCATGCGATCACAGAATGAAGAAATAATAAATGCCAAATACCTGGATACGGCACAAAAACTGGAAAAATCAGGCGCCCGGGCAATTCTAATATGCGCCAATACCCCGCATTTGGTTTACGATTTCGTTCAGCCACAAATTGGCATTCCCTTTTTACATATTGCTGAAGCTACTGGAAGGGAAGCCAAAAGGCTGGGACTTAAAAAACTGGGGATTCTGGGTAACAAACCCACCATGACGGGAAGTTTCATCAGCGGATATATCAAGGATGAATTTGACATCGATGTCATACGCCCTGAAGGAGATGGTTTGGATTACTCGCATCACTATGTCTCAAAAGAGCTTACGCAGGGAAAGTTCACAGCAGATGCGAGACTATTCTTCCTGGAAGAAATGGCAAAACTTGAATCCAGAGGTGCAGATGGAATCATTCTAGGTTGTACCGAGCTACCTATTTTATTGAAAGAAGTTACGGCCGAAATTCCGTTCTTATCTACAACTACCTTGCATGCTCAAATGGCTGTAGCTTTTATCCTGAGTGAATAAACAGGATTGATCTTATTTGATTTGAGTTCAAAAATATCTCTACTTCTTTTCTCAAAGGCTAACCTCCTTTAAAACCTAAGCGCAAGACTCAAGCTGCCGAGTTTTTTTCTTTGCGCTGTATTTTCTGCGGAACGATTATTGAGTTAGACTGTTGCATTTATAGACTAAGATTAAAAACACATATAAATCAACACTATGCAAATACTCGTAAACACGGACAATAACATTTCCGGATCTTCCAGATTGGAAACCTATGTATCGGAAATGGCTAAGAACTCTTTGAAACATTATGTAGATCATATCACACGCACTGCAATATACTTGTCAGACCTAAACGCTGACAAAGAAGGCAGTGATGACATTCAATGCAAAATCGAAATTCGCATAAAAGGAAAAGATCCCCTCGTTGTAGAAGCCAGAGATGAAAATCAAGAGAAATCATTGAGCGAAGCCTTTGATAAGGCAAAAGCAAGAATGAAAAAGGTTCTGGGAAAAATGAAAGAACATTAAGCTACACTGCATTTTGTATTTCTCTAAACTCAAAAAGACTTAAAATGTATCAGTATTACGTTAGTAAAAACAAACAAGAAATTGGCAAACACGAAGTGCACCGAGAAGGATGCGAAAAGATGCCCATCGAAAAAGTAGAAGTTGGCCAACACCACGAATGTGCTCCCGCCATCAAGCAGGCAGAAAAAATGGGCTATAGCTCAACGGGCTGTGCAGAGTGCTCATTGGAATGCAGAGAATCAATCACTTCATAAATTGTTCTGCAAATTGAGCGTGAAACAGCCCGCGTCAAATTTGCCTATTAATTCCTTTATTTGAATTGTAAAAATTCCCCCTGCGCAAAATTCTCCATATCGACATGGATGCTTTTTTCGCTTCGGTTGAACAACGCGATAATCCGGAGCTAAAAGGTAAACCCGTTGCCGTGGGCGGCTCAAGAGAGCGAGGTGTAGTTGCTGCGGCTAGCTACGAAGCTCGAAAGTTCGGAGTAAAATCGGCCATGCCATCTTCTATTGCGGCTCGTAAGTGCCCGAATTTAATCTTCGTCAAACACCGATTTGATGTTTACAAGGAAGTATCGAAGCAAGTGCGCAGCATCTTTTTTAACTATACAGACCTGGTTGAGCCTCTCTCGCTGGATGAGGCTTTCCTGGATGTAACAGAGAACAAACGCCAGATGGAGAGAGCTACTGAAATTGCCCTTGAAATCAGACAGCGCATTTTGGATGAAACTCAACTTACGGCAAGCGCAGGAATATCCACGAATAAATTCCTGGCCAAAGTGGCTTCTGATATGAATAAACCCAATGGTCAATTTCTTATTCACCCAACACAAATAGACGAATTCACAGCAAACCTGGAAATTGACAAATTCTTCGGGATCGGAAAGGTTACAGCGGAGAAACTCCGAAAACTGGATATTCACTTGGGTCGGGATCTCAGAAAGTACACGAAACGCGAATTAATTGGCCTGTTCGGAAAAAGTGGAAAGTATTATTACAACATCTGCCGTGGCATTGACGAGCGACCCGTTAGACCCAATCGGATCCGAAAATCTGTAGGTGCTGAAAGAACATTCAACGATGACCTGGCCGTGCTCAATGATCAATTAGAGGCTTTAAAAAGGATTGCTGAAGAAGTAGGAAGCAGGATGCGCAAAGGCAAGCATCGCGGACGAACCATAAGTATTAAGCTCCGCTATAGCGATTTCACTACTCACACCCGCAGCAAGTCTTTGGAGCATTTCAGCGATGATACAGAAGAAATTTTCAAAATTGCTAGTGACCTATTGAAAAACCACCCGAGAGAACAAGCACTTAGATTGCTGGGAATTTCAATTAGCAACCTGGATACGGTAAACCCAGAAAATCATGGGCAACTTACATTAGACTTTTAAGCCTATTCAACGATTACCTTCTTTACCACGCTATTCTCACCTTTTCTAAATAGGAGTACGTAGATTCCAGCAGAGTGCTTGCTCATATCTAAGTCAATCAATTCTGACTGTATATTCACTTGGCCCAAACTCTCACCTTGAGAGGAGTAAAGAACGATTTGACCACCGAGAAACTCGGCATTTACGTACAGTTGGGTGTGCCCACTTGTCGGATTGGGAAACACCTTCACATCAGAATCGTTCATTTGATTCTCAGTACCTAAAGACTTTTCCTGAAACACGCGAACGTAGTCAATAATCATATCGCTTCGAGAAAAATTTGTTGCTACTGGATTGATCATCGCTACATTCAAAAGAATGTACTGATCTTCATTGAAAGGCCAGGTATCTGGGTTTTGCACTACCGGAGAATAGGTATAGTAATTTACACCATCAACGAAGAAGCGAATTTCTTCTGACGACCATTCCATGCTGTATACATGAAAAGTATTTGATACATCAGGTAAAATTAGACCGCCATTATTCTCTGTTGCGCCGAAGGACGAAGGTGTGTGGAGTGCAGCAGAAATATAGTTTTGATTTGACCCCCAATGCTCCATAATATCTATTTCTCCACATGCAGGCCAGGAAGTTTCACCGAATTCTTCCGTCCAAAAATTACCGGGTTCTATTATATTTTTACCCAGTGTCCAGATTGCTGGCCAGGTACCCAAACCGAATGGAAGTCTCGCCCTAACTTCTACTCTTCCATAAGTAAAAGCATATTTGGAGTTGAGCCTTGCAGATGTGTAATTAAGATTAAGACCTTGATCAGTATAAGACTCTTCAATAGCTGCGATGTGTAAGAATCCATTTTCAACAAATGAGTTCTCTATACGATCGGTATAGTGTTGAAGCTCACCGTTAAACCAGCCGTTTGGCATAGGCAACTGGGTTTGATGGTGCCAGTTCAAATTATTAATAGGACCATCCTGGTCAAACTCGTCAGACCAGACAAGTTCGGTATAAATTGAATTATTTGAAGGCAATACTACCTGGCCATTATAGGCAAAATCATCTATATAAGCTCTAACCAGGTCATTATTACTATTGCCGTTTACCTGTATGAGAACCCGATTAAAATCTGTTCTGGCTATCGGTTCTGGTAAAGCTTCGAAAGCGTTTTCATAGTTTCCATTAAGAAAATCAAAAGTCAACTCTTGCCACTGATCCAGTTCTATGGCTACGGTAATTTTCGTTTCGCTGTAATTGGGATCTGGCGAATTTCCATCCTGTAATTTCAGGCTTACCCTATTCGGCTGATTTCCGGTTATAGATGATGATGGAACATAAATCTTCAATGTGAATACCTGATTTTCAGTCAGGTCTAAATTGGCTGGTATGTCGAAACCAATTTGAGCATTTAATCCACCCAAATCTTGATATTCCAAAGCAGTGGCTGAATTGTTTATTCCCGTTTGCCAAGGGTTTTCTTGCGAAGTATCCAGATTACAATCAATAGAAAACCATGAGTCTATGGTTCCGTTTCCTTCAAAATCGTCTTCCAGAATAATACTCTGGCCTGATGCTGCGCAAGCAACAAGCACAAAGTAAAACAGCATTATTTTTCTCATTGGTGCCAAATTAGAATTTTCAGGCTCTATCTGAAAATCAATTGTCTCTTCTTCTTTCATTCTCATACTTATAGAACAAGAATTAAGAAATCTTGTTACGAGAGCGTGTAATCACATACCTAATCATTTTTTTAGGCTTATCTAATTTTATATATTTGCCCGCCGAAACAATGGTAATGAGAGTTTGTGCCACTTTTTGTTTTTTAATTATATGGCTGGGCTTAACGGCTCAAACTATCGATGTAGAAAGTAAAATTACTTGCGAAGGCCTACCCGTGCCTTTTGCATCAGTTCTTTTAGAGTCGCAAGAGTTCAGAAAAGGCGCATCTACAGATGAAAATGGTGAGTTCGAAATCAAGTCTGTTCCTTTGGGGGAGTATACACTTAGAGTCAGTTCAGTTGGATACAAAGCCTATTCGAAACCGCTTAAAATTGAAGATTCTAACTCTTTGATCCGTCCGATTGAACTTAGTATAGATCGGTTAAATCTTGATCAGGTCATAGTGAGTGCCACGCGTAATGAATTAGATCGAAAAGAAGCTCCTGTGGTTGTAGGTGTCATTCAGCCTCAACTCTTCTCAGCAACACAAAGTTTTACAGTTTCTGAAGTGCTTAATTTTCAACCCGGACTCAGGGTAGAAACAAATTGTCAGAATTGCGGATTCACTCAAGTGCGTATTAACGGTCTTGAAGGGAGTTACTCGCAAATCCTGATTAACAGTCGGCCGGTATTCAGCGCGCTAAACAGCGTATACGGACTGGAGCAGATTCCTGCCAATATCATTGAACGAGTAGAAGTAGTGCGAAGCGGTGGCTCTGCCCTTTTCGGCTCTAATGCCATAGCGGGAACGATCAATATCCTAACGAAAGATCCTATTGAGAATAGCTGGCAGGTAGGTTCTAACTTTTCGCTTATTGATGGAAACACTCCAGACCATACCATCACATTAAACGGGTCTGTAGTAAATGACGAAGGCTCACAGGGACTCACATTTTATGGAATGCGTCGAAACCGCGATTCATACGATGCTAATGCAGACGGTTTTACAGAAATAACGGCTCTTGAGAACACAACCTTTGGAGCCAAAGCTTTTTTGAAACCAGGTGACCACAATAAAATCACCCTTGACTTTAGCGCTATCAATGAATACAGACGCGGCGGCGACCGGCTCAATCTTGCACCACATTTTACCGATATTACTGAAGAACTCAATCACAATACCCTTATTTCGGGTATCACCTTTGATCAGTTTACTTCAAATTACCTGAATAAATTCTCCGTGTATACATCTGTCCAAAATACGAACAGAGACAGCTATTATGGCGGACTCGGAGGCGGTAGAACTGCCCAGGATAGCGCACTGGCCTTCAATGCTTATGGTAATACAGAAGACCTGGCACTGGTAAGCGGAATCCAGTATACCCGTTATCTAGGCAGTCACACATTAACACTCGGTTCGGAATATCAGTTGAGTACTGTTCAAGATCGAATTCCAGGATACAACAGAATCGTAGATCAGAACGTAAATAATATAGGATTCTACGGGCAGCTTGAATGGAAACCTGTAGACAAATTTACCGCATTGATTGGTGCCCGTTTGGATAATTCTGCTGTAAATGGCTCTTATGATATTGGAAATATTGTTAGGAAGGCAGATTATAACGAAACTGTCCTCAGTCCGCGTATCACGGTTCTATACGATATTGCGAATAATTTTCAGTTTAGGGGAGGTTATGCTCGCGGCTTTAGGGCGCCGCAGGCCTTTAACGAAGACTTGCATATCTCTTCAGTAGGTGGAGAGCCGCTTTTTGTCATATTGAGTGATAACTTGAACAAAGAGCTATCAGACGCTTACACGGCGTCACTGAATTATTCCACAGAAATTAGTCATGTGCAAATGGATGTTCTTGTAGAGGGCTTCTATACAGATTTACAAAACCCTTTTACTATTGTCAGCACAGGAGCTACCATGCCTAACGGCTCTATTTTAGAAGAAGTTCGAAATGGTAAAGGAGCCTATGTTGCAGGAACCAATTTTGAAATTGGAGTATCGCCTTCAAAATTTTTGACCTTTCAGTTAGGTGGAACCGCTCAATTGGCCCAATACAAAGAAGATCAGTTACTTTTTGAACCCGAAACCGAAAATGAAGATGCATTTAATATATCTACAGATAGATTCTTAAGGACTCCTGAGTTTTATGGTTATTTGAACTTATACTGGAACGTGATAGAACCCTTAAACATTGACATCACCGGTACGTATACCGGTTCTATGCTTGTGCCCCGAGTTATAGATGAATCCGGATTTATAGAATTAAACGAGACGCAAGAATTCTACGATTTAAACACAAAACTATCTTACACTCTTAAGGCCAATAAGCACTTTAGCATCGAACTGTCGGGAGGTGTACAAAACCTATTTAACAGTTTCCAAAACGATTTTGATACCGGTGCTTCGCGAGATTCAGATTATGTATACGGGCCCGCCAGACCCAGAACATTCTTTGTCGGTTTGAAAATCGGCGACTTCCATTAAAGCTTTACCAGTCTGCATTGTCTGTACCCGCTTTCTTCTAGAACTTTAACGGTATAAACACCGTGTTTCAAGTCAAATACAGGATATTTATCGTATTCGCCCTCATATTGGGCAACTATTCTTCCACTCGCGTCTAGAATAGTCATAGAATTAATCCTTTTTTCTGTTTTAATCCGGAAATAGGATCTGACAGGATTGGGGTACAGTATAATTCTTTCATCTATTTCCCTTTCATCAGTGCCTAAAACAAGATTCTCAAAATACTCCAGTACCGAGCCAATATTGCCATCCATATCCGAAGGTATAGCAAGAGCCAGATCAAAAAGGTAAACAAGCGCTGAAAACTCAGCTTCTTGTTTTAGAATAGCGCATGCCTCGTCGATTAAGGGATATTCTTCACCATCCATTTTGTAGACGGCGGGGGTTCCAGGTGAAGGAGTGACGCCATCTACCCACCACAAGGGCCCAAGATTCCAGCTTATATCAGCGAGTCCTGGTATGGGCGCATCGGGAAGTGGGCTAACTAAGGGAACTCCCAGGTTACCGTCATCTCCGTAAGATTGACTATCGTAAGAAGCTATTCCAAGAAAATCGAATACAAAATCTCCTTCTGAAAAAGATACCGTTGGTGCTCCGTATCTATCAAAAAGAAAGTCCAGGCCCACCAACCATAAATTCCCCCCAGTTTCCAGATACGCAGTGAGGTCTGCATTGTCTTCATCTTGCCCTTCCCAAAGGTGCAACCCTACTCCATCTGTAGATGTGTGCCAAATTATCAAGTCGTAATTTTCCATTTCGGAGAGACTGGGACCTGCCCCTTCAGCCACAGCGTCGAAGTATTCGGCTGTATATTCTAGTGCTTCGATTGCCTCATAAAAGGTTTCGGCATTCTGGAAGTTATCATCCGTATCATCTACAAAAAGTATGCTCAGCTGAGCGAAAGAACAAAATGATGTGAATAGAGAAAGAAAAACTGAAAGAAGTATCGTCGATGTAAATTTCTTAATTTTCATGTTCATCAAAATTTATCGACTAAAGATGAGCAAAAAAAAGAAACGCTGGCTGATGTTTTCCACAACAGGTTTATTGCTAACGGGATTGGGACTATCCCTCACACTTGACGCAGCCTTTTTCAAGCAAAGCGGAGCTCCAACATTACATTGGGTTAGCTATGGAACAGTGGCATTGAGTGTATTTAATTCCGGTATTTCACTCTTTGGGCAAGCAGTGATTGAGCGAATTAAATTAGAAAAGGAAAAAAGCTCTTAAAAGGCCCGTTCGTCTCCCCGCAGAGTCATATAAATGGTCAGGAAGACAATCTTAAGATCAAGTAGAAAAGACCAGTTTTCAATATACCACAGGTCTGCTTTAACCCTTTTATCCATAGAGTCAGTTTCTTTGGTTTCGCCTCTGAATCCGTTAACCTGGGCCCATCCGGTAATTCCAGGTGTGGCATAGTGCCGAACCATAAAGTCGTTTACAATCTGAGAGTAATCTTCAGTATGCTTGAGCATATGTGGCCTCGGGCCAACGATTGACATATCTCCCATTAAGACATTAAAAAATTGGGGCAATTCATCAAGACTTGTTTTGCGAAGAAAAGCACCGACTCTTGTAATTCTCTTATCTCCGCGAGTTGCCTGAACGCGGTCAGAGTCATTATTGACGTACATACTTCTGAACTTGAGACAGAAAAATGGCTTATTGTCTTTACCCGATCTTAACTGTCTGAAGAATACCGGACCTTTAGAATCTAACTTAATAGCTAGAGCAATAATAGGAACCGCCCAGCTCAAAATGAATACAGTAACAAAAGCAGCAAAAGTGTAGTCAAAAGCCTGCTTTAAGACTTCGTTTGTTTTCACTTCAAGTGGCTCCTTCCGCTGACTCAAAATAGGAAGAGCGCCGTAGTAGTCGATTAAAACATTTTTATCCATGAAAGCAGATAGGTCTGGAACTAATCTGAACCTAATTAAGTTATTGTCTGCTTCTTTCATAAGAGATTTAACTGTATTCAATTGACCGGATGATAGGGCCGAGAAAATCTCAGAAACACCGTTATTCCTCGCGTACTTCACACAATTCTCTATCGGGCCTAAATATTTCATTCCATCGGGCAATCCAGAAGCGGGCTGATCATCAAAATACCCTTGAACCAGGTAGCCTGAATTAGTGTGCTTTTGAAAAAATTCAATCAATTCTTTTGCGGATTGTCCAGATCCAAGGATGACAATTTTTTTGTAATCAATCCAGAATCTTCTCTGCGACCTTCTCACAGAAAGAAAAAGAATTTTCCAGGAAACAATAGCCCCTGAAAATATAAGTAGAAAGCCAACGAGGTAAGAAAAGTCAACCATCAGGCCAGGAATAATTAAGTTGGCCGCGAGTGGTGCAATAATAAAAATGAGAAGGGCTTTTAAGGTTTTTTTGAGCGTAGGTATGGCTTCCGTATTGAGTACCCGATCGTATAGCCTTGATTGGGTCGACCCGACAAACCAGAAAAGATTTATAAGAATAAAGTGAAATCTAAAGTCTGGAACGATAGATGTTTCTATTGCTTCTGGAGCAATGAGAAAAGCTGAAAGAAACAGACATATGTTTAGGCCAATATAATCTACAACAGAATGTAGGAGCCTAAAAAAGGTTGAGTATTTGTACTGCATAGCATCTTATTTTCGCTCAACTGGTGGTTAAATCCAATTGAGATGGTAAGTAAAATTTGGTTCTTCCTTATCAATCGCGGAGATCGTTTTTTAGGCGATCAATGATTGGTTAGTGATTAACAAGGATTTGGTTTCAAATAATTCTTCCTGTCAATTTCGTCGGTTTAAATTTTCCCCTTCGACGAATTGATACAAATATAGGACAAATTGATCTGTAATGTCAATTAAAACTGTTGTGGAAATGTAAAATTCTCGTTATGAATCAACTTAGTTCGTTAAGAATTAGCATCAAAGACTTCAAAAATTCTTGATATAGAATTCATTATTGAATTTTTATGGAGGTAAGTTTCTGCATATCTTCTCGCGTTTTTACGCCGTTCAGCTTGATCTTCAGCGTTTTCAAATGCAGTCTCAATTCCCTTTTCAAAGGCTTTCTGGTTTTCTGGCTGCACCACAATGGCAAGATTGTGATTTTGATTTAATTCATACAGAGATGTATTTGGACTTGCCGTTATCAGAGCCAATCCACCTACCGATAGTATATTGGTCAATTTAGAAGGTAGAAGCAAATCGCTAGCTCCGGATTTTTGAATAACCAAATGCAAGTCAGCCATATTGAGAAAGTCATTAAACTTTTCAATAGGTTGGAGGGGTAAAAAGGTCAAATTACGAAGAGATCTCTTCTGCGCATTTTGCTTGAGAACATCCGAATAAGGGCCCGAACCGCAAATTACGAATTGAATAGAACGATCTTCTAAAGATTCTGCTGCATCAAGGATCATTTCTAATCCTTGTTTCTTCCCAACTGCACCGGAGTAAAGCACTACCTGCTTTTGAGGGTCAAAGCCAAATTTTCTCTTCAATTCTTTTTGATCATCCAGCGGGTAGAAGAAATCCGTATCGCTCCAATTGGGTAATAGATGAACCTGGGTTTGCGTTTTGGCTTCTACCTTATGTACCATAGCTTGAGAAATAGAAGAAGCTCCGTTTACTTTTTTCAGGATATACTTTTCCAGTCTGTATAGGGTGGAGAGTAAAAAAGGCGACTTTATCATTCCCAGCTGTTCGGCTGCTTCAATCTGAAGATCTTGAATATGATATAGTATTTTATTCTTTCTCAAAAGTCTATAAACAAGAGCCGGAAAGCCAACAAAGAAAGATGGCGCTACTGCTATGGTATAATCGTATTTGGAAGACGTAAAGGCCAGATATTTTGCCGCAGCAGTTGCGGATAAGAAGAAAGTGGCATCCTGAATCATTCGCTTTATGCCCGTTGGATTTTTAGGGATGTAAACCGGACAACGCAGAATGCGAACAGAACCCTGACCTATTTTCTTTTTCTCTTTTGAATAAAAGAACCTCTTTGAGCGATAAGGCTCCTGCACTTTCCAGTGAGGATAATAGGGGTAGGTGGTGATTACCGAACAGCGGGCTCCTTTTTCAGCGAGCCATTCAATCATTTCGCCGCTATACTTCCCGATTCCAGTAGGTTCTGGCCAAAAATTATAACCGATTAATAGTATGCTTTTGCCTGAAAAACTCATGTAGTCTTGGGCAATTGAGCTATTTGCTTTCTGCGGGCCATTACTCTATTGTAAGTTTTTCGAAAAAATACTTCGCCAAACCCCTGACCCATGACCTGAAAAGACCATTTTAATTCATGGAAATCAAAGCTTTTAAGAAACTTTTTGAAGGCTTTGAAGCTAACTTTGAAATCGCGAAGTGGCTTATGTCTTAAGTAATAATACTTGAGAGCATCGAGAATTTTTTCATTGATAAGAGGATCATCAGATTGATAGAGGTCCCACTTATCTCTGAAAACCTGGTGAGTTTTGCGATAGGACTTCTTGTGAGCCAGGTTATTTGAGTGACGTCTTTTTTTGTACAGGTATTCTGGTAAATAGTGGACTTCAGCGAGCAAACTCATTTTGCAAAACATATCTGTATCTTCCTGCGACTTGAGTTCGTACCCATTGGTTTTTTCAAACACAGACTTTCTGTATACACCGAATGGCCCGACAGCAGTGCTGGCAAAAAAAGATACGAAGGGAGTGCGAAAAGTTGAAAGTGGCAAATCATGAGGCAAGCCCCATTTGTTTGGAGCAAACCTGCTCCGATGACCTTTACCGCAATCTTTACTATCGAAGTCTATTTCATCAAATTGACAAGCAACCAGTCCTACTTCTGGATGCTCATCCAAATATTGAATCATTGTTTCCAGATAAGACGGCTTCAAGAGGTCGTCACCATCGAGGAAATGTATGTATTCCGTATCTCCCGGCAGCATTGAAAAGCCCACATTACGACCTGCAGCAGGACCTTCATTTGATTTTTTCCTTGACGAAAAGCGCGAATCACCCTCTATTTCCTTTTCAATTATTTCGTAGGTAGAATCCGTGCTTCCATTATCTACCATGACGCATTTCCAGTCCTTAAATGTCTGGTTTCGTATAGAGTCAATGGCTTCTACGATATGATGTTCGTTATTGTATGAAATTATGACGATACCTGCTTTCATTCTGCTCTCAGTTACTTTGCTTCTATTTCTTTTATGCGACTGTATATCTGTGCGAAATAGGACATTTTTAAAATGGCAAAAGCGAATCCACGTTTTCCGTCTCTAAAGCCCCCCATCAAGAAAAAGCTTCCAAGAAAAAAAACAGGCGCCAACCAAATTGTACGCATCAGTCGATATTTAAGTCTTTGTTTCCAGGTGTAATTTTTCCATTCGGTGGAATGATGACGAATTTTTGTGTAACGGGCAGCTTCCCAGGCAGCGTATTCATTGTGTTTATGCATGTAGCTGTCTATACCTCTCAGATCGCGATGATCTATTCTAGCCTTTATTTCGCCGACTTCGCCAGATAAAATTGGGTGCTCATGAATCTCCATATCCATAGAAGACCACTTTTCTTCATCTATACGCTCATACTCGCCAGCACCGACCTTAAAAAGGGCTAATTTTTTCAAGGGATACCCTCCTTTTAAAGGTTTACCGAGAAAATAGATATTGTAGTTCAGCCAGAATCCTTCGAAGCGCGACTCTTCATTTAAAGAATTTTTCAGCTCAATTTTAAACTTAGGGGTCAGAAATTCATCGGCATCCAAAAAGAGAACCCATTTCGTTTCAGGAGAATGGTTTCTCAAGAACCAGTTTCTCTTCTTTGGAAATTTACCATCCCAAAGAAAATTTACGTAGTCTGCACCTGCATTTTTTACGATTTCTGGAGTTGCATCTGAGCTTGATGAATCTATGACGACGACCTTCTTGGCCAAATCTTTACCAATAGCCTCCAGGCATCCTGGAAGATTTTTCTCTTCGTCTTTTACGGGAATGGCTATGGTTAGATCTAACATTTACGATTCCATTTTTTGAATGAAATACTCCTTTGGTTTTCCCTGCAAACGATCTTTTATGACTTCACAAGGGAAGCCAACAGCTATTTTCCACTCGGGAATATCTCTTGCGACAACGGAACGCGCACCAATAACCGAGCCTTCGCCAATTGTTACGCCTGGATGAATAAAAACATCTGCAGCTACCCACGAATAATCTCCAATAACAATGGGCTTTGTAATAAGTGGAAAGCCCGGAGTTTCGTAATCATGAGTTCCTGCGCATATGTGTGATCCTTGTGATACGACGGTGAATCTTCCTATTGTAATTTTTCCTTGAGAATACAAATTCACTCCGCTCGCTATCCCTGCGTGATCAAGGATTTCCAGATTCCAAGGAGCCCAAATTTTCACTCCCGGATAAATATGGACCGCGCGTCCAATCTTTGCTCCAAATAGCTTGAGCACTCCCCTTCTCCAACCGTGAAATGGTTTTGGGCTAAATCTAAAGAACAGAAGGTGCATAATTGACCAAACCAGTCTGCCGAGTCTGTTTTTCAAAGAGAATGATGGACCGCTATGTGTATTTTCGTTTATCACCTTAGGCTAACACATCGATGAGTTTTTGAACATTGGTGTTGATGTCAAATTTATCTTTAAAAGTATTGACAGACTTTTCATTCATACTTTTCTTTTTATTCGCATCGGCACCTAGCCAGCTTTGAATCAACTTTTTAGTTCCTTCTAAAGTGTCCGGTTCGACAAAGCCAGATCCAGAAGCCTGAATCTCGCGCCAAATATTCACTTTATGCGAAATTAATACTGGTGTTCCACAAGCTAATGCTTCAGCAACAGCAATACCGAAATTTTCCTGGTGGCTTGGAAGGATAAAGCCATCAGCTTCATAAAAAGCTCCCCATTTTGCTAATCCTTCGAGCATACCGGGAAATATCACCTGATTGTTCATTTTCTTTTCCGAAACGTATTGAATGAGCTCTCTTCCATATTCTGTGTCCTTGCCGGGGCCAGCAATAACCAAAAGATGACTATTAATATTTAATTCGGAAAAGGCCTTAACCAAGAAATCAACACCTTTCTTGGGATGAATCCTTCCTAAAAACAGAATGAGATGTTTATCCTTTGCATCAGGAACAGCATCGTAAAACTCATTCAGCATATCTGTAGATTTATCCTCTGGTGGTTGAATGCCGTAGCCTACATTGATTTCCTTCCTGGGTAAGTACCCGGGAAAAGTATCGCGGGCCAGCAAGAGCTCTTGTTCAGTTGTAAAAAGAACACCACAAGCGCGGTTTATTACTTTCTTCTCAAAAAACTGCCAATAAATACTGTTTCGAAGGGCCTTCCATCGCCTTTGTTTTGCTTTTTGAAAATAGGGGTCTAGCATTCCATGTGGCATCACGTACCAGGCAGGGAAATCAACTTTTCGCATAGCCTTCTCAACGGCATAACTAGAATATAGCCAAAGGCCGTGAACGATTACTGCATCATAGTTTTTGACGTTCTTTTCGAGCCAGGGTATAAGTTTAGGCGAGTAGCTCCAGGGCCCTTTGGCCGGGCCCAATGGGTAAATAGCAAAATCGTCTTTCGAAATAAAGTGGCTATCCGGTGAATCCAAGCAGACCACTTCGTTTTCTACACCTAGTTTTTTCATGGCAGTTGTAGAATTTCGAATTCCCTGGCAGGGTCCTCCCGACTGAGGATCCATACTATTTATCACCCGTAGAATTTTCAAACGACGCAGATTTTCTGGAGCAAAGAAACCAATTCGCCTTCAACCCTATCAGGTGAAATGGCTTTTACACAATAATTCGGTGCATAATTACATTCGGGATCTATTGACTTCGCACAATCCGTATCCGGGAAAATGAGAGCATTATTATCTCCCCTAGGCACCCATTGGTCTGGTATGTTTCGACAAGAAAAGATACCTAGAACAGGAGTATTTACTGCTCCTGCCAGATGCATAGGGCCACTATCATGACCAATGAATAAGACACATTTTTTAATAATTGCCGCGGAAACCCGGGGATTGGTTTTTCCACAAAGATTTAGACCCTGCCCTTTCCAGGAAGCCAGACATTTTTCAGAAAAGTCGTATTCATTAGGTGCACCAACAAAAATGAGCTTGGCTTCGGGAAAATGGATGTAGAACCTTCGAATAAAATGCTGCCAGTTTTCAAGGCCCCATTCCTTCTGCTCCATTTTGGTTCCGGCATTTACGGCGACTAATTGCCCACTCAATACGTGAACGCCCAGGGCAGCTTTCGCTTCTTTTAGTTCATCTTCTGAGAAGTGAAAATCCCAGGATTCGCAATTATTTAAGTCTAAATTCCCTAAATCCGTAATGCGCTCTGCAATTCTCTTTGCTTCCCAAGGAGTTTTACCCGTGATGGGATCTATTTCAATATCTTTCAATTCAGCATCAAAACCCACGAAGTTTTTTACCCCGGCTGCTTTAAAGAAAAGCTTATCGCGTTGATCTATATTTTTAGACCGATAAGCGGTAATGTTAATTACTGTATCAATTTTAAGCGATTTAATCTCACGGAGCAACCTTAAGAGGGTTGTTGGGTTTCTCGTTCCCACTGGATAAGTAAGCACATCCTGAATATCAAAACCATCGCCTAGAATTGCCGCCGCAAGGGGGGCCTTTGCGTCTACGGGTTTATTGGTAAGCAGGTGCAGCCTGTCTGACTTAAATTTGTTCTTAATAAAATTGAAGGCAGGTAAAGCCATTACCGTGTCTCCGAGGCTTCCCAGCCTGTATATTAAAATGTTCTGTTTGTCAGGCATTAATAAGGAGTTCAGTACATTAAATTACTCCTTTTAAGTGCAAATGTTACACTTCCAGGAAACAAATCTAAAGAAGAAGAAACTTGAGGAGCAAGAATTAAGTTGAATTAATTGCCACCATTTGAAAAGGTAGAATAAAATCAGTTAGTATTGTTCATGATACTTCCTTCTTTATTAAATGAAGCAATCAAAAGTCCCACTATCAATGTACTGAATCCCAGCGTCGTAGGCTGAGCCCATTGTCCTTGTGGAAAAACCAAAAGCGCAAAACTCAGAAGCATCCAGGGAAGAATTTCACCCATTTTCAGAAGGCGTAGGCTTTCTACAAAGAGCCTCCAGCTTACCAATAATCTTATTGCTATGACAGA
>Ga0207419_1000910_pt1 | contig 24342 bp, 23 predicted proteins | sample ElkSloMetagenome_4_FD_184723 | JGI IMG/M metagenome (GOLD analysis project Ga0207419, IMG submission 184723) | Hot spring microbial communities from Elkhorn Slough, Monterey Bay, USA - MD2A (version 2) | ecosystem: Environmental > Aquatic > Marine > Intertidal zone > Estuary: Microbial mat ... | reverse complement strand
CATTAGGGTTGGTCACATAACCAGCCAAAAGGGAACAGAGCATTTCAGCATCCATTCGAGTTCCACCACATCCACCCTCATGTGTAAGCATCTTAATGCCATCTATATTCGGGAAAGTTCGATTTCTTTTTTGTTGCTCTGGACTGAGCAGTATGTTTTCATTGCTGATATCGTCTATAGAAACACCTGCTTCATACTTTTCGATCAAGCTTTTTACGTTGATATTATAGTCCCTTCCTTTAGGGTAGCCCAATTCTTCGGACATGACCTCGGCAATGGCGTTGATGTTGCGGTTTTCGCAAAATACCAAAGGGATGAGCAACCAATAGTTGGCCGTACCCACTTGACCATCGCTGCGGTAGTAACCGTTAAAGGTTCTGCTGTTAAACTGGCTTACATCGGGTGGAGACCAAGTACTTTGCTGCTGTTTGCTTCCAAACTCCTTAGCATAATGTTTTACGTTAAAGGTGTTGATCATTGAGCCTTGGAGGATGGTTTGAGAGGCCTTGCCCACGGGCACGCCATACATAGTAATGATATCGCCTTCAGCTAAGTCTTCTGTGGTAAATTTATGTTTTTGTTTGATGTCTTCTTTCAAGATGTATGTCTGCCCCTCAAAATCAATCTCTTCTCCTTTTTTTAAGTTTGTTAAGGCAACAAGTACATTATCTGCTGGGTGAACCTTTAAAACATTGTGTTTCATGATGAAATGCGTTTGGGTGTTTTTATACTTTGAGAGCAAAAAATAAGCAATAACTACTAAGTTAAATCTTATTTATCTGATAAAATGGTCATTCATAAATTATCATAAATCAAAAATGCTAGGTAACCATAGGCTAAGTTCTGGAATATAAGTAACCAGCATAAGGGTAATGATCATTGCAATAAATAGTGGCAATAACGGTTTAATGACCTGTTCTATCTTAACATCGGCTACGCTACAACCTACAAAAAGCACATTACCTACGGGTGGTGTACAGATGCCTATACTCAAGTTAAGCACCATAATGATTCCGAAGTGAACGGTATCAATCCCTAACTCTGAAACCACAGGTAGGAAAATAGGTGTAAAGATGAGGACGGCAGGCGTCATGTCCATAAATACGCCAACAATGAGTAAGATGATGTTAATGATCAGCAGCACAATTATCTTGTTATTACTGATAGAAAGCAGTGCAGCACTTACAGATTGGGGTATGTTCTCGTAAGACATTACCCAAGACATACCTATAGAAGTGGCGATCAAAAGCATTACGATGGATGTGGTAGAGACCGTGTCTAACAGTATTAGTTTGATATCTTTTAATGAAACTTCTTTGTAAGCCAAAGCTAGGATAAACGTATATAATACGGCTATAGCTGAAGCCTCCGTAGCCGTAAAGAAACCTGCTATAATACCACCGATAACAACAACCAACAAGAACAAGCTCGGTAGGGCATTCAATAATTTTTTTATGCCGTCAGAAAAACTACTTGCATCTGAAGTAGGATATTTTTTCCGAAATGCCACAAAGCCAGCTACGGCCATGAGCGATAGGCCAACCAAAATGCCCGGTATGTAACCTGCCAAAAACAGGGCACCGATAGAGGCACCACCTGAGGCAAGAGAATAAACGATGAGGATATTACTAGGAGGAATGATCATGCCAGTTGTGGATGAGGTAATATTTACCGCAGCAGAAAATGTTTTATCGTAGCCTTCTTTTACCATTCGAGGATGCATAAACCCACCAATGGCAGAGGCGGCGGCTACAGCTGAACCTGAAATGGCACCAAAAAGCATACAGGCCAATATATTTACAAAGGCGAGCCCGCCAGGGAGCATACCTACTAGCACTTTAGCGAAGTCTATAAGCCTACGGGCAATGCCTCCTCGGTTCATGAGTTGCCCAGCCAGTATAAAAAAAGGAATGGCCAAAAGGGTAAAACTGTCAAGTCCTGTTGCCATGCGTTGGGCTATTGTAGTTACAGCAGGAATGGGATAAATGCTCACGAGCACCGTAAGCGTGGCTGAAACTCCAATACTATAAGCTATCGGCACCCCAATGCTTATTAGTACAACGAAGCTAACAATCAACACTAAAACCTCAAAAAACTCCATAATTATGTAATTGGTTTATTCTGTTCAGTTAGATTTTAATTCTTATTTACCAAAGGGATTCTCTTCTTTCATATTGGCTAAGCTATAGTAAATAATGATCAAGCCGCTCAATGGTAAAACTGTATAAATATATCCTTTAGGAAACTCTAATAGGGGTGACACTTGGTTTAAAGAAAGTGAGATGTAAACGAGCCTTGAGCCTCCAATTACCATAACCCCAAGCGCAAATAGGAGTACTATAGCATTAATGATTATGTTGAATTTCTTTTGGGCTTGTGGGCTTCGGCTCCTTGGTAATAGATCTATGGCCAAGTGTAATTTTTTTCCTGTGGCGTAGCTAGCGCCCAATAAACCAACCCAAATAAGTAAAAATCCTGCTACTTCTTCGGTAAAGTCTATTTGTATTTTAAAGAAGCCAGCAAAAACTTGTAGCAGTACGTTAAGTACCATGGCGCCCATAATTACTGTTAAGGCCACTTCTAGTGTCTTGTCGATTTTTGCTCTCATAGTTTAGTCTACTTCTTTTATTTGTTGTATCAGGTTATAGATCAGCGTATCGCTTTTGTAGTCATCATAGATGGATTCCACCTTATTGGCAAAGGCCTCTTTATCATCTTCACTAAGTACGGTTACTTCAACACCTGCTTCTTTTACCGCCGCTAAGGCTTCTGCCTCAGACTCAGCCCAATAGTCTCTTTGTACAATGGCGGCCTCATCTGCCGCTTCTTGTAGCCATCTTTTTTCATCCTCAGAAAGCCTGTTCCAGATAATGGTGCTAACTACCATTACATCTGGCAGGGCGGTATGTTCATTGAGTGTGTAGTATTTGCAGACCTCGTAATGGCGGGTAAGGTAAAAGCTGGGCGGGTTGTTTTCTGCCCCATCAACCACACCTTGCTGCAAGGCGGTGTAAAGTTCTCCAAAGGAGATAGGTCTAGGAATGGCACCCAAAGCACTTACCATTTTACTGGCTGTAATACTAGGCATTACCCTTATCTTTAAACCTTCTAAATCCTCTGGCTTTTCAATGGGTTTTTTTGTGTAAAAACTCCTGCTGCCTGCATCAAAAAAGCATAAACCGCGCAGCCATGCTTTCTCACCGTCTTTTAATATTCTCTTACCGATAGGGCCGTCTTCCACATTGTACATGTGTTGCTTGCTTCTAAAAATGTAAGGAAGTCCTAAGACTTTGTAAGAGGGCGCAAAGCCTTCCATTACACCTGTAGATACCTTGGTAATGCCTAAGCTACCTATTTGCAGCAATTCTAGGCATTGGCTTTCAGAACCTAACTGTTCGCTGTGGTAAATTTCTAATTGGAGTTTTCCGTTGGATTTTTCTTTGACTCTTTCAGCCATGAAGAGCATGGCCTTGTGTACGGGGTGTTTGGTGTTGAGTCCGTGTGCTAGTTTGATAACCCTCGCTTTTCTGGTTTCTTGACAAGACCCGAAAATCAATAAGCAAGCCACCAACAAGGGCATCATGTATAGTTTCAATTTCATATTTGTTCAATATTGTATTTCCAAAAATACTGTTGAAGCCTTAAGCTACTAATATTTAATAAGGTATTGAATCTAAAAGAGAAATTTTTGTATTTAAAAAGGAAATAACAAGACCATACCTTGCTATTTCTTTACCTTCTCGATTATAGCTAATGCTTCAGCACTTCTTTTTGTAAGTTCGTTATATTTATTTTCTGCGATGATGTCTTTGGTGATGAGTTTAGAACCCATACCTACACAATGTACCCCTGCTTCAAACCAAGCTGTGAGGTTTTCTTCCGTAGGGGCAACACCACCCGTTGGCATAATGCTGGTCCAAGGGAAAGGCCCTCTCACTGCTTTTACGAAGTTAGGCCCGCCAACCTGCGAACCAGGGAATATCTTAACCACTTCAGCACCCAGTTCTTCTGCATAAGAGATTTCTGTAAGCGAACCGCAGCCTGGCGACCAAGCTATTTTACGGCGGTTACATACTTTGGCCATTTCTGCATTCAAAATAGGCGATACAATAAAATTAGCTCCTAATTGTATGTAGAGTGAAGTTGTGCCAGCATCTACCACAGAACCCACACCCATGATCATTTCGGGTAAGTTTTCTGCTGCGTATTTGTTGAGTTCATTAAATACCTCATGGGCGTAGTCTCCACGATTGGTAAATTCAAAAACACGAACGCCACCCTCGTAGCAAGCGTTGAGCACTTTCTTGCAAACGTCTATGTCTTTGTGGTAGAAAACAGGTACCATACCTGTTTCCTTCATTTTAACCACAACATCTATTCTTGTGAATCTTGCCATTTTTTTGTTTGAATATTGGATGAAAGGTGAATGGTTAAGTTGGGAATGGATTACCTAACCATTCACTATTGATTATTTTATTACTACCTTGAAACCCGGCCAGAAGCATCGCCGCTCATCAGTTTTTCTACTTCAGGCACAGTTACTCTGTTATAATCGCCGTATACGGTATGTTTGAGGCATGAGGCCGCTACGGCAAAATTAAGCGCTTGCTGATCGTCATCGGGGTAGGTGTTGAGACCATAAATAAGCCCACCCATAAATGAGTCACCTCCGCCTACGCGGTCTACAATGTGGGTGATTTGATAAGTTGGTGCTTCAAACAATTGCTTACCGTCCCAAAGTACGCCAGACCAAGAGTTGTGGCTGGCACTGATAGAACCTCTCAAGGTGATAATTACCTTTTTAGCCCTTGGGAATCTTTCCATCAATTGGCTACCAACAGATTCGTAAGCAGCGCCTTCTACATGGCCTTTGGTTACATCAACCCCTTCCGGGTGGATGCCAAATACTTTTTCGGCATCTTCCTCATTACCCAAAATAATATCGCAGCCAGCTACCATGTCTTCCATCACCTCGCCAGCTTTTTTACCATATTTCCAGAGGTTTTTTCTGTAGTTTAAGTCGCAAGAAACGGTAATGCCTTTTTCATTGGCTTTTTTAATACCTTCTAGGCAAACATCTGCAGCCCCTTGAGAAATAGCCGGGGTAATGCCTGTCCAGTGGAACCATTCTGCGCCTTCTAAAGTCTTGTCCCAATCAATCATGCCTTTTTCAATTTCTGCAATGGCAGAATGGGCGCGATCGTACACTACTTTACTACCACGGCTTACGGCGCCAGATTCTAGGAAATAGATTCCTAAACGATCACCACCTCTAACGATAAGACTGGTATCTACCCCCATCTTTCTTAAATCCATAAGGGCGGCTTCGCCAATGTCGTTATTGGGCAACCTTGTTACAAAAGCAGGGTCAAAGCCGTAGTTGGCTAATGAAACCGCTACGTTGGCTTCCCCGCCACCGTAAGTAGCTGTAAATGTATCTGTTTGAGCAAATCTTAAGTAACCTGGTGTGGCTAGCCTAAGCATAATTTCTCCAAAAGTGACTATCTTCTTTCCCATGGTAATAATTTAATTTTAGTGTTTGTGATTAGGTTAAAGCATCTCTCCTTAGGGTTTGATTTAGTGCGTAAAAAATGAAATCTTATTCATAAACCCTAAGGAGAGTTTTACCTATATTTATTTTATTATTCTTTATCTGTCTTATGATGTTCTGATTTATCAAGATTCTACCCTTAAAACCCGAAGTATTTTTTTGCATTGAAGTAAGAGATATTTTCTACAGTTTTACTAATTAGTGCCATGTCGTTGGGGAGTAGGCCATTTTCCACATCATTACCAAACAGGTTGCATAGGATCCTGCGGAAGTACTCATGCCTTGGATAAGACAAAAAGCTGCGAGAATCGGTGAGCATACCGACAAAATGACTGAGCAGCCCCATGTTCGAAAGGGTGTTCATTTGTTTTTCCATACCGTCTTTTTGATCCAAGAACCACCAACCTGAGCCAAATTGGATTTTACCGGGAGTGCCGCCCACGTTAAAATTACCGATCATGGTGGCGATCAATTCATTGTCTCTAGGGTTAAGGTTGTAAATAATGGTCTTGGCCAATTTATCGTTGCTGTCAAGCCTGTCTAAAAATGTAGAAAGAGGTTTGCCCATCTCAAAATCACCGATGGAGTCGAAGCCAGTATCTGGTCCTAACTCGCGCATCATTCTTGAATTGTTATTTCTCAAGGCACCTAAATGATATTGCTGAACCCAGTTTTTCTCTTGGTCCATTTCGGCGAGATAAACCAACATGGCAGATTTGAATTTGGCGATTTCCTTGGGTTTTAAGTCGGCCTTAATCAGCACCTTATTAAAAATGGATTTGATTTCGGTTGTACTATAGTTTTTAGCATAGATAAACTCTAAACCGTGGTCTGATACCCTACAGCCCGACTCGTGGAAGAAATCATGTCTTTTCTTAAGGGCGGTAAGCAAATCATTAAGACTGCCAATGTTTGTATCAGAAACTTCGCTTAATTTTTCAAGGTACTTGTGGTAGGTTGCTTGGTCATCAATAGCCAAAACCTTATCGGGCCTAAAAGCAGGAAGCATTTTAATAGAGAAGTTGTCTTTCTTCACCTTGTGATGATGCTCCAAACTGTCCACTGGATCATCGGTGGTGCACACCACTTCTACCTTCATTTTTTTTAGTAGACTCTTAACGGAATACTCAGGAGTTTTGAGCATCTCAGAAGCTTGGTGATATATTTTTTCGGCAGAATCTTGGTTAAGGATGTCGTTTATGCCAAAGTACCGCTTTAGCTCTAGGTGTGTCCAGTGGTAGAGCGGGTTTCTCAGGGTGTAGGGAACAGTTTCGGCCCATTTCTTAAACTTATCGAGTGGGGCTTCATTACCAGTACAGTATTTTTCATCAATGCCATTGGTCCTCATGGCTCTCCATTTGTAATGATCGCCTTCTAGCCATATTTCTGTTAGGTTATTAAATTGCCTGTCGTTAGCAATGTCTGCAGGCGAAAGATGGCAATGGTAATCTATGATTGGCTGCTTGGCCGCGTGTTGGTGATAGAGCTTTTGAGCTGTTGGTGTTTCGAGTAAAAAATCCTCACTTAAAAAATCTTTCATAAAGAAAATGTATTGTTATGAATAAGGCGGTTATCAATTAAAAATCTTCTTAATGGTAATTGCGATTTACATCGCTCAAAGCCAACATCTGAGTAAATTTAGCCTCAAGCGTGGTGTTGATTTTATCAATATAGCATTAGTAAATCTTTAAACCAATTTTACTTATAATTAGCAATTTTTATTTATAGGATGCACGATTTTTTACGGTAACGTTCCCAAGTTTTCACCACATTTTATACTCTGAATTAGAGGGTAAATCGATTTAAAGATATAATCTGAAATTTTGTAGCTTGGTAAATGTCAAACCTTGAAATTTGTATTGCGTAAGCCAAGAAGAATAAAAACTAATTGAGAATTAAGTTTAACGATTATGCAAAAAAAGTGGATAGTATTTTTATTGAGTTTGAGTTTTTTATTTTTCTCTTGTGATAATGAAGAAGACCCCATCTCAGAAAATAATGAAAGTGAAAGCGAAGCTATTTTTAAGGATGCCATGTATATGAATGCAGAGATCAACAGCCATATGGGTATGGGCTTATCGGCATTTGCGGGCAGTGGCGGAAGGTTGGCAGAAAACGATGTATTCTGTGGCAGCCTTGACTTTAGTTTTCAGCCAAGTTTTGCTATTGAGCTAGATTTTGGTGCAGGCTGTGCTGGTGCCGATGGTAAAAATCGAAAAGGAAAAATAAAGTTTACCACATCAGGCGAGTTTGGCGAAGAAGGTTTTAGCTTTATACTCACTTATGATGGGTTCTCTGTAGATGGTAACCAATTGAGCGGCAGCGTAAGCAGTTCGGGTTACTTAACTAATAGCGAAGGTAATTTTGAATATACACTGACTTTTACAGACATGCTATTAACCCTAGCCGAAGATAGCAGCACCATTGCTTACAGCGGCTCGCACACTTATGAGTGGGTAGAAGGTTATGGTTCTGAAGATCCTGCTACTTCGGTTTTTAAGGTTACGGGTTCTTCTAGTGGCATTACAAGAAAGGGCATAGAGTACAATTCTGAAATTACAACACCTTACATGGTAAAATCAGCTTGTTATGGCAGTGGCATATTCTACCCTGTAAGTGGGCAAGCTTCCATAACTCCTGTGGGTGCACAAGCATTTACTGTAGATTTTGGCGAGGGCAGTTGCGATAAAAAGGTAACTATTGAAGCAGGTGCATTAACTTACGAGGTAGATTTGCCCTAAAAAGATTGATTAAAAGCCGCTAGGCCAGTTATAGTTGTTAAGCTGTCTGAATTTCAGTCAGCTTTTTTGCTTTATTAGCGGAAAAATTACCTGTCCATTTACTAGGCTTTTTACACTGATATTAAAGTATACCCAAGTTCGTTAATCAGTGGAACTGACAATGAAGCACAAAACACTTTAATATCTAAACTATACTTATGAACATTCTTTATTTACATGGCCTAGACAGCTTTCCTGATCCAGGCAAAATTGAGGTGCTGGAGTCTCGAGGCCACACGGTTACTAGTTTGCAGTTAGAATATCGCACTCAGGTAGATGCTTTTGACATAATACACAGAGAAGCCGTAAAAAGTGAAACGGATTATATAGTGGCAAGCTCTGTGGGTGGCTATTATGGATATTGGTTAGGGCATAAACTTGGCGTAGACCAGCTTTTATTCAACCCTGCTATGCCTTTTAGATCAGTAAAAGTACAGGACCATAACATACACGAAAAAGACAATGTGGGCAGTTATGTGGTACTTGGTGCCAATGATGAAATCATTCCATCTAACCTTAACGTGAATTATTTTTCCAATAAAAGCAATGCCCGTTTGCTCACTTGCCAATGGCTAGGGCATAGGGTAGACCTGCAAACCTTTATGGAAATGGTTAATTGGGCAGGCCTTTAAAAACTTTAAAGGGCACCTTGATCGGGATTTTTTGCCCTTTATTTACAATACTCCTCCTTAAACTGCTCGGCACCTAAAAAGCCCAATTGCACACTCCTCTCAATATCTTGGCAGCTCTCTTCATTGGCTTCCCCTTCTATATTAATTCTTGCAAGAGCCAGTCCTAAATATGCCTCGCCATTTTGAGGTTCTATTGCTAAGGATGCCTTAAAATCTGAAAGCGCTCCTTCAAAATCTTCTAATACCATTCTTAACTTGCCACGATAGAAGTATATCTTGGCATCTTTGCCATTGGAGAGTAATTCGGCTTGGTTAAAGTCTTGTAGAGCAGCAGCATTGTTTCTTACGGCCTGATAGGAGAGCGCTCTGTTGAGGTAAATCTCATATTGGTTGCTTTCTAGTTGAAGGGCGCTGGTGTAGTCTTTTATGGCACTTTCTGGGCGGTTTAAGGTTCTTTTTACATTGCCTCTGTTGTAGTAAAATCTGTAATTGCTGCTATCTTGACGAATGGCCTGGTCAAAATCTGTAAGTGCCTCCGCATTTTTGTTCAAATTGTAATGTGCAGCCCCACGCATATTGTAAATTTCTGCACTGGCCTGAGTGGTTTTAATGATTTCATCTAGCAAGGAGACTGCTTCGGCAAATTTGCCATTTTTCATTCTTTCCCTAGCTTCTTGTTCGAGTTTTTCGGTTTGAGAGCCACAGGCAGAAAGCAGTACAAGCATCAAAAAAAATAATGAGCGATTTTTTAGGGTTTCTTTTAACATAATGAGCATAGCGGTTTATACTGCAATGATAAAAAGGCAAAAGAAATTTCTCTAAAAAATTATTAACTACTCAGTATTGAAATACTTTTTTCTGCTATTGAGGATAATGGCAATGATTCTTTTCAAGCGACTTTATCAAGCGACTTTATCAAGCGACTTTATCAAGCGACTTCTCGTTCAAGCGTCCGTGTTTCGTTCAAGCGTCCTCGCTTGAACTCATTTGCTATGCATCAAGGTATTTCTTGCTGGCATCTTTGAGCATATAGTAAATGTCTTTCCTTTCTTCTATTAGCGATTTGATCAATTCTTTGTCTTTTTTAAAAAGGTATAAAAGCTTGAGGTTGATGAGATTTTCTTGGAAAACATTCCAATAGTACATCGCAAAAAAGCCTGTTGCCACTGCTACAGGTATAAAGCCAAGGGTTAACCAAGTTATTTGTGTGAAGTGCCACAAGGCTACCAAGGCAATAGTATAATAAATGGAAAAAACGAACATGCCTACCACTAGCATAACAGGTGCTCTATACTCAATATGCTTAGATACCTTAGAAGCTACGAAAGCAGGCACTTTGTAAGGCAGGTAATTGATGAGCACGCCCAAAAGCCAGAAAGGAACGCCCAAAAAAAGAAATGTGCCAACAGATAAGAATTTGCCCCATAGATTGCTCGCCAAGTTTTGTTTGGATAAGTGTTGGTCTTTAAGTTTTAAATAATTCAGTTTTCTGTAATAAGCATTTAGCTTTACTTGTAAATCAGCAATAAAGGTGGCATCATGCTTAGTAAAAAATACCAGTGCCTCAGCCATCGCTTTTTGGAGTTGGTGGCCAGAAATATCCACATCATCAGTCAATTCTTTTTGGAAGATACTTCCTGCCCGTTCTAGCATGCGTTCTTGGTTTTTATCTTTGGCCAAGACCAATTGTTTTTCTAATGCCAGCCTTATTTCTTCGGTAAGAGTAGAAACTGTTTCGCGTTCGTTTTCGAGGTATTGCTCCTTGAATTGCCTTACAGAGATTGGCTTAGCAAATTCAATACTGACCTCGCTTCTAAAATACTGTCCGCCTCGATAATTAAGCCCTACGGGTAAAATCTGAAGACCAAGCTCAAAGTTATGTTGTTGTTCAGCGCCAAGGGCTATGCGAGCAGTGCCTGTTTTAATTTCTCTTAGCTTTTTTTCCATCACACTGGTACCTTCCGGAAAAATGAGTAATGTGCCTTTTTTAGCTAAAAATTTAAAGCATTTTTCAAAAATGGCATTGTTGTCTGCTTTTTGGCCTTCAGGTAGGTCTTGCTTTCTGTAAACCGGAATCATGTTAAAAACATGGCTGAGTATCCAGTTTTGTAAAGGTGAGCCAAACACAGTGGCCTTGGCTAAAAAATACACCTGCTGTTTTAATAATACAGCAATAAGAATGGGGTCCATAAAGGTATTGGGATGATTGGCGACTACTATGAGTGGCCCACCTTTTGGAATGCGTGCTTTATCTATAACTTCTACCTTGCTAAAAAAAATCCTGCTTGCAATCTTAACCAACCATTTAAGAAAAGCATAAATCATATCAATCGGTGGTTTTGGGGAGACGTGCCATGGCTAAAAAGATTAAGCCACCTAAAAAAAATACCATCATGGCCAATAAGCTGTTGCGCATGCTACCGGTGAGTTGTTCAATAAAGCCGTAAGAGAAAGTGCCTAGTACAATAGCTACTTTTTCACTAATATCATAAAAGCTAAAGTAAGAGGCGGTATCTACTGAGTTTTCAGGAATCATTTTAGAATAGGTAGAGCGACTAAGGGATTGTATGCCGCCCATTACAAAGCCGAGTGCCACGGCCAACATATAGAACTCAGTTTCTTTTTGGAGGAAATAACCGCCAACACAAACGCCCATCCAAATAATTACGGCTAGCATGAGCCCTGTTTTATTGCCGAATTTCTTTGAGATCAACGCAAATACATAAGCACCCAATACGGCTACAATTTGTAAAATGAGCACTACTAAAATGAGCTTTTCGCCTTCCATTTTAATTTCCTTTTCTCCAAAAAGAGGTGCTAAGAGCATAACCGTTTGCACGCCCATACTATAAAAAAAGAAGGCTAATAAAAACCGCTGTGTATTGATTTGCTTGCCTAGCTTTGAGATTACAGATTTTATTTCTTGAAAGCCCTTCCCGATTACTTTGGTATTTAGTTTTTTGCCTGTAGGTCTATCATGCAGGTAGTAGAGTGCGATATGCGAGAAGCCGAACCACCAAATGGCTACTTGCAAAAAGGCCATTCTGGTAGCAGCGCCTTTATCGGCTATGCCTAATTGCTCAAAATTGCTGATAACAAATAGGTTGGCCAATAGTAAAATAACGCTGCCAATGTAGCCCATGGCAAACCCTCTAGCACTGTAGCTGTCCATTTTGTCAGCAGTGGCAATTTCTGGTAAAAAAGCATTGTAGAATACCAAAGCCCCTGCATAGCCAATGCTAGCGATTACTGAGCAAAGTATGCCCCATTCAATATTTTCGCCCATAAAAAAATACAAGCCAAAGCACGCCAATGAGCCGGTATAGGTAAAAGCGCGCATAAAACGTTTCTTTTTGCCGCTGTAATCGGCAATGCCTGAGAGCACAGGCGACAGAAATACAATTACCAAAAACGAAAAAGAAATGGCATAGGAGTAGAGCACCGAGTTTTCTACAGAGATGCCGAAAAAAGTAACAGCATCGGAACCAAAAGCCTCTCGCGTAACGCTGCTGTAGTATACAGGGAAAATAGTCGCTGTTACCGTTAGGTTATAAACAGAATTGGCCCAATCATAAGAACACCAAGCATTGACTGTTTTTGGGTCATTTTTTTTTAAAACAGCAGAAGGATTGTTTGTAAGAGACAAAGCAGGTCAAAGTTTAATAAACTACCAATTTAAGTAAATAAGCAGGTAGTATCAAAGCGTAAAAGGCCCGTTCAGATAAAATTTTATTTAATCAACAACAATTGTTCTTTCCAAAATAGAAAATGAGATTTTGCATCTATGCATTTATGATTTGCTTTTCCGGATTTCTGCCTGTGCTTTTCAGTATCCACTTCATACATCGGTGTACGATATCAGGAGATAGGTACATCATGGGGCAACCGTTTTCTATTAGGTTGATATGCCTGAGTTTGGCGTACTTAGCGGCTTCTTTATTATAACTGCCCTGACCAAACGAGCGGTGTATCCAAACATATTTTACCCCCATGCCTGCGCATTGTTTCATGATGTCTAGTGTAACTTCGGGATGCGTCGCAATCACTACTGCTTGCACACCACCCGGTATAGAAATAATATCGTGATAGACTACTTCATTATTGATTTCTGTAGCATTAGGGTTAACAGCATATACAGTGTGACCTTCGTCTTTAAGTTTTTCATAAATAAAGTTAGCAGGGGCTTTACCGCTTCTAGAGACCCCGACAACGGCAATCCTTTCTTGCATCAAAAAATCGCTTATCAAACTGTTATGGTGTGGCATAATGCAACTGTTTTTTTAGTGGTTTAAATATGTGATTTGCAACAAAATAGGTACTATGCCTTACTTTTACTATGATGCTTATCATACTTGGGCGAAGTATAGATAATTTATTGTAATTGCTGTAATAATTACTGTATTTTTGATACGAATTAAGTCAGAGCATGGAAGTGAACGCCACAGTTAAAATCAAAATAATCTGACTACAATAGTTAAATGCCGCTACTAAGATTTACTTCGATTATGGAACGAGAAGAACCCAATGAAGCGCCGAGTGATTATGAAATAAAAATTTTACAAGAGCTAAGCAAAAGCGGAAATGGGCACGGCAGCAAACTAAATAAATGGTTTAAAAATGTACAGATGCCATTTGAAAAAGCTGCTGATTTTTTAAAGCAAATGCCACATTTAGACGCTATTAAAGAAAAAACATTTGCCTTGATCCAAGAACAACTAGAAGGTTTTAAGGTAGATCCGCATTTGTTCGATCAGGTAGTTGATAGATACAGGGATAGAGGTTATAAGCAAATAGCTCAGCCAGAAGATATCTCTAGTCTTCATTTAGAAGACATAGATCCCTTAGTAAAAGACATTTGCCAAAAATACCAGTCATTGGCAAGCTCGGAGGACGAAAATACTTCTGCTTTAAGTTTGCAAAGTATGCCAAAAGATATAGTGGCTTTGGTAAACCTCAACAGAAAAGCGGTAAGCGAATATGCTGCCCATTACGGGTTTGACATTAGCATAGAACGAGAGCGCTTATTTGCTCTAAATATCTTGGAGTATGCTGCCACCAATAGCAGAACGGCCCGTGAACATGTAATGAAAAGATTAATAGATCAAACCAAGCAAATGACAGGAGAGGGACAGGTGGCCTTGTCTAAAGCAGCTTTTTTGAGTATGTTTTCTACGCTTAGCAGTTCTATAAGCATTAAGTTGCTAAAAGCGAAAGTAGGAGAGGGCTTTCCTGTACACGGCGCAGTAATCGGTAGTGGTTTTAATGCGTATTTTACCAAAGAAGTGTGTAGTGCAGCCCAATTTTTTTACAAGCAGCGTTTTTTGGCTAAAAAATATGGCAGTCACGTAATTGAGTTTGAAGATTTAAAATACTTGAGTGAGGGTAAGGGTAAATAATGAATGACGGAGACAGTCTATTGCAGGAATCGCATTCACTTCCAACCTTAATTTTTTTGTTTGACCTAGAACAACAATAGATAACAAGATGAAAGAGACATTTGAAAAAGCGAGAGAAGAAGTACAAAACCTAAGCACCAAACCAAATAATACCGAATTGCTAAAATTGTACGGTTTATACAAACAAGCTACTGAAGGTGATGTTACCGGAGATAGGCCCGGTACTTTTGATATAAAAGGACAATTCAAATACGATTTTTGGAAAAGGTATCAAGGTAAATCTGCAGAAGACGCCATGCAAGAATATGTAGATTTAGTAAACTCTCTGAAAGAAAAATACGGGGTGCAAGGAGGTTGAATTCCCGATTTAATTTGCCTATTTACTTTATAGGGATTTGCTTAATTGAAATGATATCTAAAAACCATGCCTATGCCGTAAGAGTCGGGCATGCTGTTGATGTTTTCTCCTTCTTTAGTGAGTGAATTAAGCGCAAACCTGTAGTTGGCTGCTACTGAAAAACTGTAGTTTTGGTTTAGCGCATAATTGATTTCATTAGAGACTAATCCGTTTAAGTGCACTTTTCTAAAGGGAGATTCGCTATCGTTAGGTTTGTTTACATAGGGCTCCAAGGCATCATCATTGGCGCTGATTTCATTTCTGAGGAACAGGCCTGTGTTAACGCCTGCTTTTAATATAAGATTGATTTTTTTAAGACCAACAATATAACCCGCCCTTATAGGTATAGAGGCAAACTCAAAAGAGTTATTGATGGTGTAAAGATTGCCTAAATCAAGCAATGTAGCCTCATAGGTTTCATTGTCTATTAAGGGTCTGTTTAGAATGGTAACGGGCATAGCAATGCCATTATTTACATTGGCTATGGCAAGATTACTTAAAGATTGCGTGTTATAATTAGCATAGCTCACTCCGCCCTCCACAATCCATTTACCCGACAGCTTTACGCCCATATTAATACCATAAGAGAAAGATACAGATGGTGCGTTTTCTTGTCCGAGCAGTTGCGTGTTCATCTCTTCTGAGAGACTAGATAACTGCCCGATCACTACTTGGTTTACTTGAGGCGAGTTCAATTCTAAATTGGGGTTAAAATAATCCGTCAAAACATTTACATCGGCATAGAATCTTTTTGACTTATCCCTTTTTACAATTTCAATTTCCTCGGTTTCCTCTGCTAAAACTATTTGCTGATTATAATTAGGCATTGGAGTCTGTTTTTGTTCTCTCTGATAAATTTTTGGAGGCAATGCCATTTCATTTTTAGAGAAAACCACAAGTTTATGCTTCTTTATATCTATTGAACTAACAGCATGGAAAGCATCATCAGTGCTCTGCTGGGCGCGCTCATTCAGTTTTTGAGCTTTACTTGGTAAACTTGAATTTGATACGAGCGTATTATTTACCTTTTCTGTATCGGCTTTATCTTGGACGAGTATGTCTGAGTTAGAGAGCGTTTGGTTGAATGATGATTCCTGTTGGGCACTTTCTAAACTCTCGGTAATACTTTCTTCAACCTCTTGGTTTTTTTTGACTTTATTGATGTTTTTATCACCTTCAGTAATATTATTTTGCTGATTTTTAGCAATTGCCTCAGGCTGCTTTTCAGTAGTTTCGGTTTGGGTTTGTAAGCTTTTGTACTCGGGTTGATAAATGTAAAAATAGGTAAATGCTGTACCGGCTAGTAAGAGTAAACTTACAGAAGCCGCCGCAATCATTTTATAGGTTTTGTAATATCCTTTTAATCGCACGTGGTCTGCATGGAGCAATTCATTATTAATATTTTGCCAAACTTTAGAATCAGGCGTTGCCTCGGCATTCTCTAATGCCTCTGACCACGCGTTCTCAAAGTCTGTCTTATTTTTTTTATTGTAACTTTCCATGAAGTACTTTTTCTGTGTTTAGGATTTTTTCCTTTAAAAGAAACTTTGCTCTTGAGTACTGAGACTTAGAAGTCCCCACACTAATGCTTAGCATTTCTGCGATTTCTTTATGTTGAAAACCCTCTATGGCGTACAAATTGAAAATAATCCTACACCCGTCGGGTAGGCTCTGTAGTAATTTGATTAAATCGTTATAGTGAATATTATTTAGGGTAAATTCTTTTTCTGATAAATAGTGTAACTCATTTACATCAACCATAGGATATAAATAAAGCTTACTACGTTGGTAGTTAAGTGCGGTGTTGATAACGATTTTTTTTATCCAGTAATAAAGGCTAGACTCACTCCTAAATGAAGAAATTTTGGTGAAAACTTTTACGAAAGCCTCTTGCAATACATCTTCTGCATCTTCTGCTTTTCTACAATAGCGCAAACACACTGCAAACATCTTTTTGCAGTAATGATCATAAAGCGCCTGTTGCGACTTTCGATTATTTTTCTTACAACCTTTTACCAGATTTGCCTCATCAACCATTTCATGCAGCTAAAAAATCGATAATGAATTATCTCATCAAGATAGCAAATCATTCTTTATTCCAAAAACACCTTTACTAAACAGACACAAGATAATTGTAGGAAAGTTGGAATAAATGATAAAAATTCAAGATTTTACCAAAAAAAAAGCGCCACTAAAATAAGTGACGCCCTCAATCTGACACTAGGAGTATGATATTTATTTCTACAAAAGTAGGAGTTGGAGTACTTAAATACTATACCCCATTAAAAGGGATATTTACTTTTTATTACCTACTTTAAAGAGTTTAAGAATCTAACGAGAATTAAGACGATTAATTAGAAAATTGCCTATTTTATTAGTTTTTTTCACGTAAGGTTTGATGCTGTAGAGAAAAATAGTTGCTAAAATTTTGTTATTCATGATGTTCTAAATGGTAAAAAATCGTAAAACTATTACATAAATTAGGATATACGATCAACTTAAAGCTCAGTCTCTATTTAAAAAGGTTTTGTCTTTTTGCAGATTCCCTGTCTTTTCTCTCCACTGCATAATCAGTTCAAAGGTATTGTTGGATTTTTGGTAATCCATATATCCAGAAGGAGTAGTAACGCCAATGAGGTCGCCCAAGGTCTGTTTCTCTGCTTGTGTAGGCGTTTCTGGCAAAAAAGTACGCAACTCGTATATGTCATAATACTTCACCAAACTCTCTAAATCACTTATATGCCACTCTTCTGCAAAGGATTTGTACATATCAATATGATGTCTATCATTTTTGAAAGGGTCTTCCATAATTCTTAATAAAAATATTTCTTTATTGATTTTTTTACGTGAACATTTTGTACAAAGGTAAGTTTGCCTTAAATGATGAGTTCTCAAAGTTAGCGTAATTTTTTTGCTAAATTTTTAACTTTAAGCCAAAGCGAAATTGGTGCTGGTTTACAGTAAGTTAGCAAAAGCTTTATTGTACTAAGAAGACCATTTACAAATTTAATATTTGATATTTTGGTGTGATTCTTTACTTAAAAGAAGTGAAATAATCACTAAATTGCCGCTACAATTAACAACATAAATTTATTCCCAAAATGTAAATATGAAATCTATGAAAAGAAGATTTACGCTCAAATTTTGCGTTACATTGCTTTTTTTGGGTATTAGCACATGGCTTTATGCTCAAACTACCGTCTCAGGCACTGTTACAGATTCAGAAACCGGAGACGCCCTAATTGGTGCAAATATCATTATTAAAGGCACAGTTACGGGTACTACTACAGATATAGATGGTGCCTTTAGATTACAGACCTCCGTTCCCACACCCTTTGATTTAGTGGTATCGGTTATTGGTTACGAGACCAAAGAAGTCAACATTACTGGCAATACAGATAATCTGTCTTTGGAATTGGCCCCAACTGCAATAATGGGTCAAGAGGTGGTTGTTTCGGCCTCAAGAGTAGAAGAAAATATCTTAGAGTCTCCGGTTACGGTAGAAAAACTAGATATTATTGCCATTAAGCAGGCTGCCGCTCCCGATTTTTACGATGCATTGTCTTTTACCAAAGGTGTAAACGTAAACAGGGGTAGCTTGACTTTTACCTCAGTAAACACCCGTGGTTTTGCTACCAACGCCAACACAAGGTTTGTACAACTAATTGATGGTATGGACAACTCTGCACCTCTTTTGAATTTTCCCACCGGAAACTTAGTGGGCATTTCAGAATTAGATGCCGAGTCGGTTGAATTGGTTCCTGGTGCAGGTTCTGCACTTTACGGCCCCAATGCCTTTAACGGTATCTTGATTTTTAACAGTAAAAGTCCTTTTGAGTACCAAGGCCTCAGTGCACAGGCCAAAACAGGTATTACGCGCTCTGATGCCGGAGGGACCCATCCGATGTATTCAGCATCAGTGAGGTGGGCAAAGGCATTTAATGATAAACTGGCCTTTAAAGTCAACTTTTCTATACTAGATGCGGAAGATTGGGTAGGTAATGATTACACTACAGACCGTTTCTTTGCCAATCAAGAAAGGAGTAACGACCCGGGGATCTCCCCCAATTTTGATGGTATGAACCTCTATGGTGACGAGACCCAGATTACTGTTCCTATAAATACTGCTTTGGCCAATGCCATAGAAGCCGGTGCTTTAGCAGGTTTGGGCATACCTGCCGACCCTACCTTAGCTGCTGGTTTCAGAACATTAGACAATCCGGTAGTAACCCGTACGGGTATGCGAGAAGAGGATTTGATAGATGATTTTGAAGCAAGGACCATAAAAGCAGATGCTGCTTTACATTATAGAATAAATGATAATTTGGAGGCGATTTACAATTATCGCTTAGGTACGGGTAGCACCATTTACCAAGGAGCAGAGAAATATGCAATTAGAGGTTTTTCACAACAATTTCACAAAGTAGAATTAAAATCAGACAACTTTTTTGCAAGGGCTTATGCTACCTTATCAAATGCAGGTGATTCTTATAATATGTCTGCACTGGGTGCTTTTACAAATGAAACCTTTAGTGGTTCACAATCAACTTGGGTACCAACTTATGGAGTAACCTACGGCTTAGCAAGGTTAGGGCTTTTAGGCTTGGCCAACCCGAACATTCCATTAGGAACCATTCTTTCAGAGGCAGATGCGCACAGAGCAGCAAGGGCTGCCGCTGATGCGGGCATACCTTATCCTGGTACAGAGGCCTTCAATGCCGATCCTAATGCTTTTAACGAGGTGGTAAGACAAGTGAGAGAGGATCAGTATTTTCAGCGTAACCCTCCCGGAGCTAGATTTATTGACCGATCAAGAACATACCATGCAGAGTTTAATTACAACTTTACCGATATAGAGGCCATAGACATTCAGGTGGGTGGTAATTTTAGAAGATATTCCTTGTTTTCTGATGGAACCATTTTTAACGAAGGCCCTGAAACTGGAACCGACTTTGAAAGAATCGGTATCAATGAGTTTGGTTTTTACACGCAAATGTCTAAAAGATTGTTTGAAGAGAGGTTAAAGCTCACAGGTTCGTTGCGTTACGATAAAAACCAAAACTTTAAAGGACAGGTTACACCAAGGCTTTCGGCCGTATTAAAGGTAGCTGATACGCATAATTTCAGAACTTCCTTCCAAACAGGTTTCAGAAATCCAGATACCCAAGCGCAATTTATTTATTTCCCCTCAAGTACAGGGATCCTGCTCGGTGGTACAGAAGAAAATGCGGCTCGTTACGGTTTGTTCAACGGTGGAGCTTTTATCATAAACCCAGCAACAGGTCAGCAAGAAACGGTCAATTTAGACTTTGTTCAGCCTGAGAAGTTAACTGCTTTTGAGATTGGTTACAAAGGTGTTATAGACAACAAAATGTTGGTAGACGTAAACTTTTATAGAAACTGGTACCGAGATTTCATCAACCAGCAATTGGTTTTCTTGAGTTCAGAAGCAACGCATCAAGGTCAAACACTGCCTGCAGGAACCCCATTCCAACCTTACTTTAATACCAGTGAGGAAGTACGTTCTTTGGGTGTTGGTATTGGTATTACCTATAACTTGCCCAAAGGTTATGTGCTGAACGGTAATTACAACTATGCCGATTTTGAATATGATGCTGAGTCAGAAATAGCTACTTTCCAACCAGGTTTTAATACGCCTAACAATCGTTTTTCTTTGTCAATTAGCAATAGAGAGATAGTCAAGAATCTAGGCTTCAACATCTCATATCGTTGGCAGCAGCAGTTCTATTGGTTCAACACTTGGGGTCAGGGCAATATGCCTTCTTATGGCTTAGCTGATGCAGCCATCTCTTATAAAGTAAAATCCCTAAAATCAGTTTTCAAAATAGGAGGGACCAATATCTTGGGTGATGATTACAGAACCAATATAGGCGCTCCATTTGTAGGGCAGATGTACTACTTCTCAATCACTTTTGACGAATTCTTAAACTGATAAATGAAAATGAAAAAGTTATTTCATATATACTTACTGTTTTTTACAGCTGTACTGTTTTCTTGCGAAGACAATTTACTGGATGGTGTTACTTCTGTACCTGCTGATCCACCGGCGGTGCCAGCTACCTCAGGCGATGCTGATTTTGGTAATTACGTAGCCTTGGGCAACTCTCTCACCGCAGGTTTTATGGATGGTGCTCTCTATAACAGGGGACAATCTTTCTCATTTCCTGCTCAGTTGCATAGCTCTATGGCGCAGATTTCTGGTGCAGGAGCACCGAGCGGAACTTTTAACCAACCAGACATCGATTCTGAAAATGGTTTTTTTGGAACAGCAGGTGGTGGCGCAGTTATTTTAGGAAGACTGAAACTGAATGCCAACTCTTTACCTGAACCGACTGTACCGGGTGATATCCCCGGCCCGTATCAGGGAGATAAGTCTGCGTTGAATAATTTTGGTGTACCGGGCATATTATTAGGCCAACTTTTGAGTCCCGATACTGGCAATCCCAATTCTCCTTTATTCAATCCACTGTATGCTAGATTTGCTACCCAGCCGGGCGTCTCTACTATTTTAGGAGATGCACTGGCCACGCAGCCCACCTTCTTCACCTTATGGATAGGAAATAACGATGTACTTGGCTATGCCACATCTGGAGCGACCAATGAGGCCATATTTACAGATCCTGCTCTGTTTGAAGGCATTTATACCCAAGCACTTGGTGCACTAGTAGGCTCTGGAGCTAAAGGCGTAGTTGCCAATATTCCCAATGTAACGGACATTCCTTTTTTCAAGACCATTCCTAGTAATGCTTTGGTTCTAGAAAGGCAAACACAAGTAGACTCTTTAAATGCTGGCTACACTCAATTCAATGCTGCCATACAGCAGTACAATGCGACACCTGGATTACCAGAGAGTCAGCAAAGGCCTACTGTAAGTTTTCAAGTTGGTCCCAACCAATTTTTGATTGAAGATGAGGACTTGCCCGATTTAACGGCATTAGGTATCCCGAGTATAAGGCAAATGACCTCAGAAGAATTGGTAGGGTTAACCGTCCCACAAGACTCCATTCCAATTTGGTTGGCGCAAGGTCAGGGTATCCCAAATCAATATATACTCACAAGTTTAGAGATTGAAGAAGTTCTGCAAAGGACTACAGAGCTAAACACCATTATATCTAATCAGGTATCGGCAGTAAATGCAGATGCTACTGTAGTAGCCCTGCTAGACATGAATTCTATTTTTAGTGATTTTGCTGCCAATGGGGTTTCTAGCTATTATGGCGTAGCTCTCGATCCAACTTTAGCGCCTCCTTTTGGTGGCTTTTCCTTAGATGGGGTTCATCCTAATGCACGAGGGCATGCATTTGTGGCTAATTTGTTTATAGATGCCATCAATGCCACATTTAATTCTACTTTGCCCTATGTAGCCTTGGAAGCTGCGCCGGGCAATGATTTTCCTCCAGTGCAATAATTCTCATTTAGAGATTGCAAAAAAGAGAGGCTACCTTTTCGGGGTAGCCTCTTTTGCTTTGGTCTCAGCATGCTAGGTTGGACTCACGCATGAGCCATGTTAACCTTTCAAATTCTTCGCTGAGCCTGAGTCTGTTTTCTTGAAGTTTTTCCATAATGGCATAGAACTCTTCAAGTTTTTCTGAAAAGTCGATCATTTTAAGGATTATTTGGTTTTTTCTAATTTAGTGGATATTTACTTAGGTAAAAAATAAGAAATTGTACTATTTATAGGTATGTAAGATTTACAATTGAATAGTATTGGATTTAATTTTCATCAAACAGGTTAATAGATTTTAATTATTTTTAGTAACTGCTTATTTTTATTATAAATTTGTGAAAAATTACAATCAAATAGACACTGCCATGACTAAAAAGCAAAAAAGAGAAATGATAGATTTCTTTAATGAAATGGATGCAAAAATTGAAGCTAAAGAAAAGAAACAGCAGCAGATAGCAGAGCAAAATCCTGAGTTCCCTACTAAGAAAATCACAGCCTCTAAAAAGAGATTGGTAGCACAAGCTTTCTAAATAAAAATAGCCTATCCAACGCATTCCTCTATATAAACTTCTTATAGAATAATCTAAACACTAAATTTGCCTGTAAAATTGTGATGATATGAATTACAGGTATTTAGCATTTATTCTTTTAACCTTTTTTATTTTAAGTTGCGAAGAAACAAAAAATAAGAAAGGCACCTCAGCAAACAATAAGAAGTCAACTGCTACCCCCAAGAAAACCAAAAAGTTAGAAGATAATACGGTTTTAAGTGATAAAAACGCAGTTGATTTCCTCACAGAGTACGGTAAAAATAATCCTGAAAACAAGGTGATTATGAAAACGACTCTGGGCGATATACATATTTCATTGTACGAAGAAACCCCACTGCACAGAGCCAATTTTATCAGATTAGCTAAAAAAGATTTCTATGACGAAACCTTATTTTACAGAGTGGTAAAGGGGTTTGTAGTACAAGGTGGCGGTTCAGACGACTTATCGCACGGTAGACTCAAAAGAAAGATTGGGAAATATACGATTCCGCCAGAATTTTATAATCAGTATTTTCATAAAAAAGGGGCTTTGGCAGCAGCTAGAAATTACGAGGACAATCCAGATAAGCGTTCCAATCCTTTCGATTTTTACTTTGTTCATGGGGTACTTTATGATAAAATTACCTTAGATGCCATGGCCGAAGAGAAAAATGTAACCTTTGACGATGCTCAAAGGCAAGCCTACCTCACTGTAGGTGGAGCGCCCCACTTAGATAACGAGCATACGGTATTTGGTGAAGTAACCAAAGGCCTAGATGTTATAGATGAAATTGCTGCCCGCGAAGTTGGCGAAGGCGATTGGCCTCTTGAAAATGTGTATATTAATTCAATAACAATTGTGGAGTAAAGCATTTTGAAAAAGAGAAACTTTAATAGAGAGGCTTTTGAGCATTTTTTGCAGCAGCAAGAAAAGCAAGAATTGGTAGAGCAACTAGGTGATTTGTTCGAACGCTTTGAAGTAGTCTCTGACTACTACAGAATGGCTTTAAGAAGCGGAAGTAGGGAAATCCTTACCAAGTACAAAGATAAATTAGAAGAGGAATTTTTTGTTGAAGGTGATGAAGATGAACTGCTTGAGCCAGATCTAGATAGGATTGCACATTTTATTGAGGAGTTTTACAGTCTAAACCCGAGGGTAGGGCATGTGGTAGAACTTGTTTGCTTTACCATAGAATTGGTTTGCGATTTTGAAGACGAAACCGACGATTATCTAGAAGATTATTTTTATGAGTACTTTGAGGGGCTTTTTGAGGATTTATTGGACAGACTTCAACGAGAAGGCAAACTTAGAAAATACAAAATTTATCTTTCTGAGGTTGTACAGGGTATGCAAGACCATGCTTTAAAAAATCCATTGCTGGAGGTTTTTGATGGATTTTATAGCTGATTACGCTTCAAATTCTAAGTAGCCTTCAGGTATGAGCCCGCTAAAAGAAGAGGGCTGGAATACATAATCCTTGCCTAAATACCTGAAATAGGGAGGTTGTACAACATCATAACCTACTCCTGCATATTCATCGCCTACATAGGTAATTGAATCTCCGACATTAAGCGCGACTTTTTCTTG